>CXWL01007613.1_pt1 | contig 12268 bp, 13 predicted proteins | sample 590931 | NCBI WGS metagenome assembly CXWL01 (sample SAMEA3498368, study PRJEB10139) | groundwater metagenome | biome: water well; material: biofilm material | place: Germany | collected 2015-04-27
CACTATTCCAAGACAACCTCCTGGCTAGACTACTGAGTCATTTCTGTACTGTCAAGATTTTTTGCCTAGCAAAAAACACTTAAAAAACTATTTGTTGTTATTCTCTGATGTTACGCAGGCGTTCAGAAGAATCAATGGCTGTAGCGAATTCAGAAAATCGTAACTCATTGATTTTAAAAAATGGGTGCGTAACATCAGTTATTCTTTTAACTGATTCAATAAATTACACTTCCTAGTAAGCTGTCCGAGAATAGAGTGATCTGCTACGGAAAAGCCATTTTAGTCATATTTGCCGATCATTTTTCGTTAAATAGAATCACTATTCGCCTCAATGTTATGAACGAACAAAGACGCAGTGGGCATACGATAACGAACCTGATGATTCACTTGGTTTGGGTTACAAAGTATAGGTATCCGGTTTTGAAGGGAGACATATAGTGTCGCTGTCGAGAAATAATTATCCAGAGGGAAATTTCCGGTATTGAAGAAATGCTATTGGGGAGAACATTTTTGGGCAATAGGCTATGGAGCATGGCCAACGGGCAACGTAACAGATGAGGTGGTTCAAGAACATTTAGAACATCATCGTCATCCTTCGAATAGAGATACAGGAAACATCATTCTTGAATGAGAACCTTCAATCGCTTGTTTTTCCTTGCCAAACCCCATGAACACTGAAAATCAGTTGCCGAATACCGTGCTTGCCACCTGGATAGAGATGAGGCAATGGCCCAGGTTTACTTGCCGGGTGTTTATATGATGGCAGAGATCGAGCAGCATTTCGGGGTACACTACATGACGGTAAGTCGAGCGGTGCAGAAATATGAGGCAAGTCGAAAGGAAATGTTGGAATGTTAGAACGGATCGTTGTCCAGCATAAACCGGCAGGGTGCAACGCTTTGAATCTACGAAAAATATATTTTTAGACAATTGTTTTCAGAATATTTGATTATCCATGAGTGATCCCTTGCAGTCTGTACTTATCTTGTTGGCCATTGCTGTATTAGCAGTGGTTGTTTTTCGCTTGTTGCGTTTGCCGCCTATGTTGGGGTATTTGCTGGCTGGCGTCATTATTGGCCCGCATGCTTTGGGGTGGGTGTCTGATACTGATGAAACGCGCCATCTTGCACAATTTGGAGTTGTGTTTTTGATGTTCAGTATTGGTCTCGAATTTAGCCTTTCAAAACTTGTGACCATGAAACGTATTGTATTTGCTTTTGGCACTTCACAAGTCGTTATCAGTATCTTGTTAGTTATGGTTGTTGCTTGGGCACTGGGACTGGATTGGCGTGTTGGATTTGTATTGGGAGGTGCTCTGGCCATGTCTTCAACGGCTATTGTCATCAAGATGTTGTCAGAACGATTGGAATTAAATGTACCGCATGGCAGGCAAATTATCGGTGTATTGCTGTTCCAGGATCTGGCCGTTATTCCATTGTTGATCATTATTCCTGCATTAGCAAGTACGTTAGATAGTGACACGGGTGATTACAGCATATTGCTGGCAGTTGCTCTATTAAAGATATTGACTGTACTTGCCTTGATTTTGTTTTTTGGGCAGCGATTAATGCGTCCATGGTTTTATGTGGTGGCACACCAGAAATCATCAGAACTATTTGTCCTGAATGTGTTGTTAATAACACTGGGTTTGGCATGGCTGACTGAACTTGTTGGATTGTCATTGGCATTGGGTGCTTTTCTGGCGGGTATGCTGATTTCTGAAACAGAATATCGATATCAGGTTGAAGATGATATTAAACCCTTCCGCGACATTTTATTGGGCTTGTTTTTTATCACCATAGGTATGTTATTGGATATACAGGTTGTTATTCAAAACTTCCTGTGGGTGGCAATTATTCTGACAGCACTCATCGTAGTGAAAACTCTGTTGATTACCAGCTTGGCTCGCCTGTTTGGAGCGGATTCCAGTGTGGCGGTAAGAACAGGTATGCATTTAGCGCAAGGCGGTGAATTTGGTTTTGTGCTGTTAGCACAGGCCAGCGCTATTGGTCTGGTTGAAAATACCATTTTGCAACCCATACTGGCTGCCATGGTGTTGTCGATGTTTATAGCGCCATTTATCATCGAATATAGCGAACGGATAGCCCGGCAATTTAATACTTCTGAATGGATGCAAAGAGCAATGCAGATTACTACCATTGCGTCCCAAACAATGGTGGTGCAAGACCATGTCATAATTTGCGGTTTTGGGCGTAGTGGGCAGAACATGTCGCGTATTCTGGAGCAGGAATCCATTCCTTTCATAGCACTGGATCTTGACCCTCAGCGTATACGTGAAGCAAAAATTGCCGGAGAATTGGTTGTTTATGGAGACGCGGCACGGAGAGAAGTACTCATTGCAGCCGGGCTGCTGCGTGCAAAAGTATTGGTAGTCAGTTATGCCGATACTGTTTCAGCTTTAAAGATTCTGAGTCATGTTCGTACCATACGACCTGAGTTGGCAGTGGTTGTGCGGACGCGGGATGATTCGGATATTGATTTATTGAAGGAAGCGGGCGCGACTGAAGTCGTGGCTGAAATATTGGAGGGCAGCTTGATGCTGGCTTCACATGCACTGATGTTTGTAGATGTTTCAACGGGACGTATATTAAGACGTATGCGGAATATCCGTGAACAACGATACAGTCTGTTTCGTGGATTTTTTTTCGGGGCTACCGATGAAATTGAGGAAGGTAACGAAAGATTATTTCCCCGTTTATTAACGATTACCATCATTCCAGGCGCTGCAGCCATTAATAAAACCTTAGGAGAGCTTGATCTTGCAGGTTTATCTGTTGAAGTAACAGCTATCCGGAGACGAAGCGTCCGAAGACTCTTACCTGCTGATGAAACCCGACTTGAAGAGGGTGATGTTGTCGTGCTCAGAGGCATGCAGGAAAATCTGGCCGCTGCAGAAATCAGATTAATACAAGGTTAAATTTGTAAAATTTTCCATGTCATTTAACCCGGATATTTCATAAATTGACACACGCCCTCACTTGTCCTTTGATTGATAGGAAAGCAAGGTAGGATGGATAAGCGAAGCGTCATCCGTCAATGGTAATGGTAATGGTAATGGTAATGGTATTTGAACGAGGCAAGACGATAAGCGCAATGCCATCTGTCATTAATGCAATAATCATATTAAGGTATGTAGCGGTGATCTCGCACTATTCGCCACAGGATATACTGAGCCAATGCCAAATTACAGACGCAATCGACTGCCGGGCGGTACTTATTTCTTTACGGTAAATTTGCTCGAACGAAAATCTGGTTTGCTGGTTGCGCATATCAATGCGTTGCGGGCGGCCGTTCGCAAAATCCGGCAATTGCAGCCTTTTCATATCGACGCATGGGTTGTGTTGCCTGATCATCTGCATTGCATTTGGACATTACCTGCTGGCGATGATGATTATTCCAGCCGATGGCGGCTGATCAAAAAAACATTTTCAAAATCAATCCCAAAAACAGAATATCGTTCTGAAGTCAGGATGAAGCGTCATGAGCGGGGTATCTGGCAACGGCGTTTTTGGGAGCATACCATTGCAAATGACGCAGACTATGCCGCACATATGGATTACATCCATTACAATCCGGTTAAGCATGGCTGGGTGAGCGCAGTCAGGGAATGGCCGTATTCGACATTTCATTCGTTGGTTTTGAGAGAAATTTATGCGCAGGATTGGGCGGGTTGTGAAATGGAATCTCTTGATATGGGCGAAAAAAGTTGATGGAAAGGCGGGGTGTTAGTGATTGTGGCTATGACTATGACGGATGGCGCTGCGCTTATCCATCCTACGGAACTGGCTCACAGGCAGGCGATTGGTCAATTACGAGGTAGGATGGATAAGCGCAGCACCATCCGTCAATGGTATCTCCGTAATGCATGGCGTAGTATGACTAATCCACTCACGTTTCCTTTAAACCTCAATCTCATGTAAAGTGCTGCCAGAGTTTAGTCCGCTGCATTTACACCCTGTTTTGATAGCCTATGACATCTGCTGAATCAACCACCATCTTCACACGTTCCTGGTCGCTGTATGATCTGATCACGGAATACAATTACATGTTTCATCAGGAAATCTATGCGGGGGTGGGTCAGCTCCTGAAATTGCGCGATGATGCCGGGCATTACCGTTTGCTGGATCTGGGGTGCGGCAACGCGCGTTATCTGGTTCCTTGTCTGAAGCAATCCCCGCCGATCCTGTATGAAGGGGTGGATTTATCCGAGGCAGCACTGGCTGAGGCGCGTGGCTATTTGGCTGGCCTGCCTGATCCGGTGGTCACGCTGACGCAGGGTGATCTGCTGGAGGCCGTCGAAGCCACCGGCAAAACCTGGGATGTGATCTTTACTGGGTTTGCTGTTCATCATTTAACGTCCGCTGATAAAGCACGTTTTTTCCAGGCTGCCGGATGCTGCCTTGCGGAAAATGGCTGGTTGATCCTGGTAGATGTTGTGCGTGAGGAAAACCAGAGCCACGAGGATTATTTGGAGGGTTATCTGAAATGCATGCGCGACAACTGGAACAAGGTGCCACCGAATCAGTTGGAAGAAGCCTGCACGCATGTGCATGATCACGATTATCCTGAGTGTTTTTCAACGTTGCAAAGCATGGCAACAGAGGCCGGATTGAAAGCCAGCCGTATAGTCAGTCGTTACGGACAGCACCATACCCTTTTGTTTGCGCGTTCTTTCCTGCCACAAATCTGATTTGAGACGGCCATTATGCTGCAAAAACTGACACTGTTGTTCCCGCTCTGGATGATACTGACGGGTGCCGTGGCATTATCCTGGCCGGAGTGGTTGCTCCCTCTGAATCAAGGATCAGTCGTGGTACTGATATTGGCCTTTGTCATGCTATGCATGGGACTGACTTTAACCTTTGATGATTTCCGCAGAATCGCCCGTATGCCCAAAGTGGTGGCAATTGGCTTTGCGGCGCAATATACCATCATGCCCTTGCTGGCCTGGGGAATTGCGACCGTGCTTGATTTGCCGCCTCATTTTGCGGTCGGTCTGATTCTGGTAGGTTGTTGTCCTGGCGGCACCGCTTCGAATCTGGTGGCTTATATCGCGAAAGCGGATGTGGCGCTCTCAGTGGTGATGACCGTTTGCTCCACATTAGCGGCAGTGATCCTTACCCCTATACTTACCCAGTTATATGCGGGCGCTCTGGTTCCTGTTGATACCTGGATGCTGTTCAAACAAACCCTGCAAGTCGTGATTCTGCCCGTCATTCTGGGCGTTCTGCTCAACCATTGGTCTCCGCAATTCGTACAGCGCGTGATGCCGGTCGCGCCATTGCTATCCGTGCTGGGAGTTTGCATGATCTGCGCGGTTGTATTTGCAGCCCATGCAGAGACCATTCTCACGCATGGCGCCGAGCTGATTCTTGCGGTTGCACTATTGCATGGGGGTGGTTTTTTGATTGGCTATCACTTTGCACGGATATTTGGTTTCCATTCCCAGAGCGCTCGTACCCTTTCGATTGAGGTCGGCATGCAAAACTCTGGTTTGGCTATCGTACTCGCCAAGCAGGCTTTTCCGATGTTGCCCCTGGCGCCCGTTGTCGGTGCGATTTCAGTGCTGATGCATTCCTTGTTAGGCAGCCTGCTGGCCGTATTGTGGCGTACCCGACCGTCTCAACGCCAGATTCGATAGATCTTTTTTTGTTCTGTTCATTTTTAAAGTAATCAGTTATGGCAAATATCGGTTTCATCGATCTGGGTATTATGGGTAAGCCCATGGCAGAGCGTTTGATCAAGGGCGGGCGCGCAGTTTGTTTCTGCATTCGCGCAGTGGGGTGCTGACGGATTTGGTGGCGCTGTACTTGATTGAGAGACCTCCAAAACTGCAAACCCGTTATCCTGAGGCGGGGGATAACACAGTGGATGCTGTGCGTTATACCGAACCGGCAAACGGTGTGCCGGGGCGCGCGTGGATCAATCAGAAACAATACTTCGACAACGTACCACCGGAAGTGTGGAATTATCACATCGGCGGCTATCAGGTTTGCCATAAGTGGCTGAAAGACCGCAAGGGGCGGCAGCTTTCCTACGATGACCTGACGCATTACCGAGGCATCGTCGCGGCACTGGTGCGCACCATCGAGCTACAGGCCGCGATTGATGATGCAATAGGCGTGTGGCCGTTGCGATAGCCGAAAACAACTAAAGGGGTCTAGGAGCCTGTCGGATAGGCATTGTTTCGATCGCTCAAGTGGATGATTGCTGGCACATTGAACGATAAATAGTGACAAAAGTGGTTTTTTAATTTCATTCAATAGCCTTTTTCATGAATCCGGTGGGATTATTATGGTGTCTATCCGCTAAATCCGACAGGCTCCTAGTGCGATCATTACGCTTCCAAACGGTTCTGTAATTGCTAGGAGCAAGTTATATGGATGACGAGTACTCAGAATTTTCAACGAAGATTTTTATTGATTCCAATGTTGTCTTGGAGGCATTGCCTCTCAAGGATTTGCCTTGGTCTGAAATTGATCCGATTGGCCCCATTTTGATTTTGCTTACACCAACACTGTTGAGTGAAGTTGATTCAAAAAAGAGAGATGGCCGTTTGGGAGTGCGCGCTAGAGAGTTTAATCGCCTTGTTGCACCGATCGTCGAACATGGACAGCCAATTAACTTAGTCGAAGATACACCCCGTGTAGATATTGTAATCGCTAGATGTCATCGTATTGATTGGGACAGTTACGATGACCTCGATCCATCGCAGGGCGATGCGCGAATCATTGCAGAAGTACTTAACGTGAGTGGAATCCCAGAGGAACAACGGCGTGTAGTTAGCCAAGATATCAATCCATTATTTATGGCCCAGCGCCACGGCTTGAAAACACATCATGCATCCGATAACTGGCTTCCGAGACCGGAGCCGAGTCCGCAAGAAAAGGAAATTGCAAAGCTCAAAGGACAAGTAAGGGAATATGCCAAGACTGAACCTCAGTTTGACATCAAATTTACGATGCAGCCTGTCCTAGTGGAAGTTCATCATGTACAGAAGCTGACGGAAGGCGAGGTGTCCATGATGGTGAGAGATATTATCGCAACGAACCCCAAGCCAGAACAAAAGCAAGGCCTGTTGAGCCAGATGCAGTACGACAGCAGTCTTGATGACCGATATGCGAAATATGAGCGCAAGACTATCCCTGGTTTTGTAAGGGACTATCACAAGAAACTCGAACTCCTCTTCGGTCAAATCCCCTTTACCTTATCTGTAGAGAATACAGGGAAGGTAAGAGCAGATCACACCAACATTGATGTGCAGATCGTTGGAGGCTGGTTTAACACGAAGCCAATCTTGGCTGGCCTTCGCCCAGTTGCGCCAAAAGTCAGGAATCCCTTGTTATTCTCACATTTTCCTCATCCTATTCCGATACGACGAGTTGTTGGCAGGCATGAAATTGAGGTGAATGAACCGCGTCGCTCTGAATACTTTTCTGCACAGTGTGAAGATTTTCGGCACGGGCAAAAATGGGTATTCAGTGGAGTGGTTTGGCTAGACCCACACCAAGACAGGGAGATAGTCATAATCGTCAAGGTGACGGCGGCAAACTTCCATGGAGAAATCTGCATGCCGTTCAAATTCGATAAATCAGTGCTTTCTTGCCGAGTGTCCGACCTAGTGGATATAAAAAGCGGCAAGGTTGTGAAGGACTATTACGTTAAGTCGTTAGTTAATGAGGCGATCAAAGAAAATAAATATGATGCTTTCGAGTGGGATCGTATTTCTGACGAAGACTGAGTTTTTTTGAGCCACAACACCGATGCTCTTGTGCAAGACTGTGGCGGATTAATGCGGTGTTGTTACTGCGCAAGCCCCTTGACATAACATACGCAACTTGCGTATGATTTGCCCATGAAAGCCACCTTCATTGAATTGCCGCCATTCGAGCGACATCGGCAGAGTTATCTGAACGACGAAAGTTTTCGTGAGTTTCAAAAGATGTTGATGAAGAACTTGGAAGCTGGCGACGTGATCGAAGGCACGGGTGGATTGCGCAAGGTACGTTATGCCGATGAAAAACGAGGTAAAGGGAAACGTGGCGGACTCCGCGTGATTTACTACTGGTGGCTGTCCGGCAAGCAATTCTGGCTGTTTACTGTGTACAACAAAGACGAGATGGATGATCTAACCGCTGCACAACGCAAAACCCTGAAGGAACTGCTCAAGCAAGAATTGGACGTAAGGAGAATCAAATGAAACGTAACTTGTTTAATGAACTGAAAGAGGGATTCACCGCACTCGAATCCGCACGCGAGGGCAAGATTACTTTGCGCCAGCATGTGGTGGAAAAGAAACCTGCGCCCACCATCACCCCGGAAGAGCTGCTCAGTCTGCGGGAGAAGCTGCATTTGTCGCGAACCGTATTTGCCAGATACCTGCGCACGAACGAACGCACACTGGAAAACTGGGAACAAGGCCGAGCCAGCCCGAATGCACAAGCTGCAATTTTGATTCGCATGGTTGAGCGCTACCCGGACACGATTGAGCGTCTGTCTAGTATCTGACCACCCGCTGATAGGCACAAAAGCGATGCTCTTGCGTCGCCAGGGTCAAGTTTTGCAAACTATCATTGCTAAAAAAACTAACAACCGGATTCAATCGCTTTTTTCTTCATTTGCTCCCATCAATCCAGCTATAGATCTACAGTGTTTTCCCTCACATCTCAATAACCCGTAAGGAAATACAGACAACAATTGCTGATACCCCTATACTAAATAGCAAAGAGTGCGTTGTGATTAGCCCATTCAAACAATTTTTTAAACCAGGTGGTTATGGCAAATATCGGTTTCATCGGTCTGGGAATTATGGGTAAGCCCATGGCGGAGCATTTGATCAAGGGCGGGCACAGTTTGTTTCTGCATTCGCGCAGCGGGGTGCCGGCGGATTTGGTGGCGCTGGGTGGTCGGGCTTTATCTTCGCCCAAAGTGGTGGCGCAGCATGCGGATATTATTATCACCATGTTGCCGGATACACCGGATGTGGAGCGGGTGTTATTTGGAGAAAATGGAATTGCCGCAGCCTTGGAATCTCAATCTAATTCGGGCAAGATGATTGTGGATATGAGTTCGATTTCACCATTGGAAACGCAAAAGTTTGCAGCACGATTTAATCAACTGGGTTGTGATTATGTCGATGCACCGGTTTCAGGCGGTGATGTGGGTGCGCAGAATGGTACGTTAACGATTATGGTCGGCGCGAGTGTTGAAGCATTTGCAAAGGTAAAACCCATTTTCGAATTGTTGGGGAAGAATGTTACGCGGGTCGGTGAAAATGGCGCGGGGCAAATTTGCAAGATTGCCAATCAGATTATTGTGTCATTGACGATTGAAGCGGTCGGTGAGGCATTGTTGTTTGTATCCAAAGCGGGCGCTGATCCGGAAAAAGTGCGGCAAGCCCTGATGGGTGGCTTCGCGTGTGCTGGAGGTGCACGGGGAACGCATGATTAACCGTCGATTTGAACCCGGATTTCGTATCGAGTTGCAGCAAAAGGATCTGGATATTGCGCTAGCCAGCGCCTCCGCTCTGGGTGTCAGCCTGCCCAATACAGCCACTGTGCATGAATTGCATACGGCGTGTCTCGCGCACGGCGGCGCAAAATGGGATAATTCAGCCATTGTCAAAATGTTGGAAAAACTAGCCAATCACGAAATTCAGAAGCATCTGGAATAATTCATGTCTCCTCAGGAACTCGTCAACAATCTACGGTCTTTTTTGCCTCTTGAAGCGGTGTTGTATGAAACCGAAGATCTGAAGCCATATGAATGCGACGGTTTATCGGCTTACCGGCAATTGCCGCTGGTGGTTGTGTTGCCGCGAACGGAAGAACAAATCATCAAAGTACTGCAACTTTGTTTTGCAACGAAAACACCGGTGGTGGCACNNGGGGGGGGGGGGGCGCACCGCACCGCCGCGCCTGGTTTTCCAATAACCGGTTTGCATCATCAACTGGCGAGTGCTTTCGACGGAAAGGTGAATGCTGTGCAACTCGGCAAGCTTTTCGTTAGCCAGCGTCGGCCCAAAGTCACGGTAGTGTGTGCCAATGAGCTCGACTACGGTCGCGCGGAGGGCTTCTCCCAACCGCCGATTCGATTCTCTGCCGCGCTTCTTGCTGACTAGTCCGGCCAGGCCCCTTCCGCCAGATAACGTTTGGCCAATCGACATACTTGACGGGTGCTGATACCCATCCGCTTCGATGCTTCTTGCTGGCTGATCTTGTGATCTTTTAGCAGATCCAATATTTGTGCTCGTTTCACTTCTTTTTAACTCATTAGCTTGTCCATTTCAAAATATCCGCCCCTGTTTTAACAGGGAGTGAGTTTAATCATCAGCGGACATTTCTATTTGGGAGAAAGCGGACATTACTACTTTGGGCTAACACTTTACGGTCACGTGCCCGCTCGTCCCGAATGTGTCACGCCTTATATCTGGTTCTTGTTCATCACCCTGCAATTTCGCCTTGGACTTTCCTCCGCACACCGCCTCGCGACGACGCACTTGTCCTTCGGCTCTACAAGCCTGGTATCGGGACTTCCACCCGACAAGAATCGCGCCATGCACGGCACACACGTTGAGGGAGTGGAGCAAATCAGATTAATATTAGGCTTTCAATCGGTGCGATGTCCGGCCTACGTGCAAAGAAGAGATTTTCGAGGATTGGTCGATTGTAACCAGCACTCATGCTCGCATGCACAACACGATCGAGAATAGTTGGGTTATCTAGTCCGTTGAGTGATCTAATCAGGGATGAGAAATCCACTTGCTCGAGTTTATTCACCGAATCTAACAAACCTGAACATGCAGCGCGGCTCCACCGTCCCTGGCTCTGCGCGAGCGGAACAAACCCTTGTTCTATCATCCAGTTCAGCCACTTCAACGGCGACTCTCCCGCCTCTATCATTGAGAACGGAGAAAACTCACTCAAAATAGTGACGTGTGGAGAGCACTGTAAGGTTTGCTGCAAGCCACGTAGGGCACGTGGCTCAAACCCTTCAATATCGATCTTGATGAAGTCAAGCGATCCAAGTTGGAGATCATCTCCACGAACAACTGCCACAGGAACTGATTCGTCGGTACAGACCACCGATGAATACATGCGATGCATTCCACCACTGTGCGAACTCAGAAAAAGATTGGCTGACCCCGCCTCGTCTGACAGCGCGCTGCGGAATACCCGTACGCGTCCCTCTCTTTGCCAAGAGCGGGTATTTGCGTCAAGGATTTCAAAATTTGTATCATCGGGTTCGATCGCAAATACCCGACCTGATGATTCCACGCGTTCAGCGACCAGCACTGTGTAATAGCCAACATTTGCCCCAACATCGAGAACGTGGTTGCCTGGTTTCACGAGATCCATAATCGACTGAGTCTCTTTTGGTTCGAAAATGCCGTTGGCTAACAAACCAAGGCTGTCCGCATCATCAACAAACATGGATTGTTGCGTGAAAAGCTTGGCTAATTGCATTTTTTCTCCAAGTTATGAATAACGAGTTTTCGAATCTAAAGGATATATAAAAAGACTAGGAGGCTATCCGAGAATAGAGTGATCTACTGCGGAAAAGCTATTTTGGCCATATTTCTCGATCATTTTCGTTAAATAGTGTCTGAACGGAAACCCTGAAATCCTTACCAGTTAAGCATTTCAAGGGAAATAATGAATCGAAGTTTTTCTGTAATTAAGGCTAAAACATTCAATATCCCGCAAATTATGCTGATATTCTTAGATTTTCAAAAATCTTCGACTCAAATAGATCGCTACACTCCTTGTGTGGTAAGGTTTCTAGCTTTTCCGTTCAGACACTAAATAGAATAACTATTCGCCTCAAATGTTCAAAAAATCTGTCTCAAAATAGCTTCTCCTCGCTACGACCACTATTCTCGGACAGCCTCCTAGTGTCGTGAATCCGATCCTACTGATATGCAGCCTCTTGAAAAAAAACTGTTTTGCTGGAAATTTATCTTGGCTGAGTCTCAAAAATGAGGAAGCAGGCGGTCATTTCTGGCATGATACGGTTCGTGTATGGTAAAAATAACCACCCTTTTTCATCTACCAGGAATGTACTGAGAATCCTATATGTTGTCAAACATCACATAAAAAATACATAAAAGGTAAAAAGAATAAGAGCTAAAGTTTTGGAGGGGTGCTGATTTTTAATAATGTTACATTCTAAGGTAAACTTGTGTTTTTCAAAGAGAGCAAGGAAAACCCATGGCTGAAATTATAGCGCGTAACGATAACGAATTGAC
>CXWL01007939.1_pt1 | contig 12263 bp, 12 predicted proteins | sample 590931 | NCBI WGS metagenome assembly CXWL01 (sample SAMEA3498368, study PRJEB10139) | groundwater metagenome | biome: water well; material: biofilm material | place: Germany | collected 2015-04-27
ACAAGATACAGACAGTGCTACCCCGTTGTCCCCTTACCCCGGTTACCCCGCTATGAGTCCCAACGCCCTCTGTTTTGGTGACGAGTTTCCCGCTGCCGGTGCGCCCTGCCTTGTTCAAATCGAGGAGCAGGGGCTCACGGTTACTTTTGCACCTGACACCGTCGATGGCCAGCCGGAATCTGTTCCTTTTTCACGCCTCACCGTCTCGGCAGGCGGACTTGACCACGACCAGCTTGTTGTGAAATGGAGCGGGCAACAAGGGGAACGGACACTCTACTTAAAGAACCCTGATGTGATTCGCGCCTTCCGCCAAGCGGCGCCTGATCATTTGAGTCACTCCTTTGCGCAGGCTGCGGAGCAGGTGCGGCAAGTGCGCCACCGGCGCCGACTTGTCTGGAGCCTGGTCGCAGGGTCAATCTTGACCACAGTGCTGGGACTTTGGTTTCAGTCCGATCTGCTCGTTGAAATCGCCGTAAGCCGGATTCCGGTGGAGTGGGAGCAAAAGTTGGGTGAATCGGCTTATCGGGATTTTCTCAGCCATCAGGAAGTGATGAAAGAGGGGCCCGCGGTCGCAGCGTTGGGAGAGATGACTCAACGTATGACTACTCAGATTCCGGATAGTCCCTACAAGTTCGAAGTGACCGTGGTGAAGAGCGATGTCGTCAACGCCTTTGCGCTGCCAGGCGGGTATGTGGTGGTGTTCACCGGGCTCATGAAAAAGGCGGAGAGCGGCGAAGAAGTTGCGGGGGTGCTGAGCCATGAATTGAACCACGTGCTACAGCGGCATGGGCTTGAGCGGATCGTGAAAAATCTCGGGCTGATGGCGGTGGCGGCCATTGTGTTCGGCAATCAACAGGGCCTCATCGGAATGATGAAACAACTCGGCGTCGAGCTATTCACCCTCAAGTTCGGCAGAGAGCAGGAGACTGAGGCAGATCTGATGGGATTGCAGTTGCTTCAGCGGGCGAAGATCGACCCTGCCGGGATGATCACGTTTTTTGAACGGCTCTCGGAGAAAGACCAAGGCCGGATGGAGTGGCTCTCGACGCATCCGATGAGCGCCGCAAGGGCCGACCGACTGAAAGCGGAACTCGCCGCCCTGCCGAAGAAATCGCCGGAACCCTTTACCTTCGACTGGAAACAGGTGCAGGTGTCGCTCGGATCTTAGTCCGGCTTATCGGCTCATCCATATTTCGACGAATCTGTTCCGTCGATCCTGCGTCTCAATAATCGAACGCCTCTTGCAGCTCAAGTGGCTTTGTAATACACTGATGTCCTACACAATCATATGAGAGGGTGCTATGGGAACAAGCGTTCGTTTGCCGGCTCGACTTGAACGATTGGTCTCGCGAGTTGCTAAAGAGCGTGGAACCACAAAGTCCGAAGTCATTTGTAGCGCACTGACCGCCCTTGAGCAGGAGGGACGTGCGGCCCATATCCGCCCAACTCCCTATCAAGCCATGAAACACTTGATCGGGTGTGCGTCGGGAGGTCCTTCTGATCTCTCCATGGAAACCGGCAAGAAGTTCCACGAATTACTTGCGCGGCGACGGACAGTCCGGTGAACGCGATCCTGGTCGACGCAGGCCCGCTTGTGGCGCTCCTGCATCGCGACGATCAGCACCATCAGAAATGTGTGGAGGCTCTCACCAAAATCCGCGATCCTCTGGTGACGGTCTGGCCCGCCCTTACAGAAGCGATGTACCTGCTGAGCTTTTCCTGGCGGGCGCAAGATGCGCTGTGGGAGCTGGTGTTGGAAGAAACAGTTCGGCTGCTACCCGTGGAGGCTGAAGATCATCGCCGCATGCGAGACCTGATGAAGAAGTATCGGATGTTACCTATGGATTTGGCCGATGCAGCCCTGGTGGCAGTGGCGGAACGCGAGCGGATTCGGCGCATATTCACCGTGGACCGACGAGATTTTTCGCTGTACCGTCCCGCCAAACTGGGTAAGTTCATGATTGTTCCGTAACTCGCCGCATCGCCATCCGTCATATCTTGTATGAAGGTGGAAAGCTCACGAAGGACGGACGAGTCTTCTTGGACCGCGAACGACCTGACATCTGCGTCTTCGGCCATACCCACCAGCCGAAAACCGAATGGTTTGACAAGACGCTGTTGTTCAATCCTGGTTCTGCGGGCCCACAGCGGTTCAAGCTGACACGGAGCAGGGGTTGTATCACGATCGACAACGGAACCATTTCAACGAACCATAATGCCTTACAAAGTAAGGCCCAATCACGCCCGCCTCGTACTTCATCGCAGCCGTCTTCCTTTTAGTGCCTCTCCTCTGTCTATAATGCGCTATCTCTACAACCCGGCGTGCCGTACAGTCCTTCATTTAAGGGGAAAGCGAGCTGGCTAATGACGCGAGCTATCGTTGCGATCATCGGTTGCACCGTACTCGGAATCCTTTCGTCTTGTACGACATCGCCAGTTCAGCCAGAGTTTCACTCCCCATCTAGTTTATCTTCAAAGGAACGGCTCGATACCATCAGTGCGAGGCTCTCTCAACAGTATCCAGGCAATCAGTTCCTCGTAGGAATAGGGCAAGCTGAGTCGGAGAAAGCAGCCACTGAATTGGCCCGCGCAGATCTTCTCAAGCAAATAAGGGCAGCTATAAGGGTTACATGGACCGATGTGCTTCGTGAACGTAGCGGCCGTGAAGAGCAAGATGTTTCGCGTATCATTGAGACTCGGGTTGATGAAGTTGCCAGAGGAATCGACATCGTTGAGCGGGGGAAAGACCCCTCGACCGGCAACGCCTACGCGGTAGCAGTATTGCCCCGATCGGAAGTTGTTCGGCTTATTCGCTCCACGGAGAGTGCAAACAAACCGCTCGATTCCGATCTTCACGAATCCCAAGACATCCAGGAGCCGATATGGGTTGTAGTGGAGGGAGTTATCCCATTTGGCCAAGATACGACGCTGGGGGAAGCCAAATCGCGATCGCGGGATGAAGCTCGACGAAAAGCTATTGAGCAGGCCGTAGGAGTTTTCGTCAAAGGCCAAACGATAGTCTATAACGCACAAGTTGCCGACGATCTCGTTCAATCTTTGGTAAGGGGAATTGTCATCGAAGAGCAAGTTGTCGAAGAAGGTGTTCGCCAATTCGAAACCGGTACAGGGCCGAAGGCTTTCCAATACGCCACTCGTCTGAGAGCCAAGGTGAAACCGGTTCGAATGGAGCGGCGAGGGAACTTCGTTCTCAAGGCTGAGCTCAACAAGTCGGTGTTCAGTGAAGGGGAAGAGATGCAGATACGGACTGTCTCGACGAAAGACGTCTATCTCCACATTTTCAATATCGGACAGGATGACACAGTCACTGTGCTGCTGCCCAGTCGGTATGCTCAGGCCAACCTTGTCTCAGCTCAGAAGGAGTTTGTGTTTCCCGATGACGAACAGAGGAGTGTAGGCATCCGTTTGAAGGCATTCCCGCCGACAGGGACACGGAAAGCAGTGGAGAAGATCAAGCTCATTGCGACGATCAAGCACATTAACTTGGCCCAAGGCAAAGTCCCCGAGGGGGGCTTCAAGGTCTATCAAGGAAAAGATACGGCATTCGTGACAGATCTCCTCAAGATGCTTGCTCTCCTCGATGAATCGGAATGGACCGAGGTGACGATTCCGTACGAGGTGCGAAAATGAAACCTCCCACTACTCAGAACAGGTCGTTACATTTTCTGAACTCTGTAAGAGCACTGGCGCCTCTCTTAATCGGAGCTATAAGCATTGGAATAGCTGGCTGCGCGCCCACTCATATCCCACTGACTGCCCAGGTCGTGGCATTAGGAAGTCGTCCCCTTCCCCTCACTGCCGCGCTTGTTTTGCCTGACTCTGTGCGCTCCGCAAGATTCCAGCAAAAAAGTCCTTGTTCAAGTGCAGATACACTCGAAGCTCCGCTAGGGGCAGCATTGGAGAAGGGGGCCACTCAGACGCTCTTTCAATTGGTCGACACACTCGATGTCGTGGCGCGTAAAGAAGACGCTGTGAACAATTATGACCTCATCATAGAGCTAGACACACCCAACCTGAAAGTCGACGGAAGCTGTATGTCTCAGGGAGCCTCAATGTGGTTGGGAATCTATGCAGTTATGATGTCAAACAGAGTTCAGGCCACTGCTACACTGGAGTCGAGAGTGAGTGATAAAGAAGGTCATGCCCTGCTGGCTGGCATTCATCACACGTCGGAGCAATATACAAGGACGTTTGGAACTTATGAAAGTCCGACTCCGCACATTGCAGCTGTGATGAGTGAAGCTTTTACCGATGCTCTACAAAAAACGGGGCGAAGCATCGCATCGTCCCAGGAATTGCGGGTCTATGCTCGAAAGGTCGGTGAGAAACGAGAAGATCGGGCACAGGGGGAACGAACAATCTTAGTCAGGACCAGTGATGTTGACGATCCACCGAAGTCCCGGGCGATGCCGGCGAAGAACAAACATGCTGTGGTGATCGGCATTGAGCAGTATCGCGAGCAACTTCCCAAGGCTGATTACGCCTCACAGGATGCCAAAGTGATCGGCAAGTACCTCACGACGGCAATGGGATATGCGGAAGAAAACGTCGCCGTTCTGCTCAACCAGCACGCCACAAAAACCGATATCGAAAAATATCTTGAGGGCTGGCTGCCGAACCGCGTGGAGAAGGGCGATTCCGTTTTTATTTACTTTTCAGGACATGGGGCGCCAAATCCCAAGACCGGGGATGCCTATCTCGTCCCTTATGATGGCGATCCAAATTATCTGGGAGCGACAGGGTATTCGTTAAAACGGCTGTATGAGCAACTCGCAAAACTACCGGCAAAGCAAGTTGCCGTGGTATTGGACTCGTGTTTCTCCGGCGCAGGCGGTCGCTCAGTGCTTGCACAAGGCATGCGACCAGTCGTTATTTCAGTGGAGAATCCAATCTTAGCGACAGGCAACACTTTGGTGCTCACGGCGAGTTCAGGGTCGCAGGTCTCCAGTACGTATACCCAAAAAGCTCACGGACTGCTCACGTATTATTTTCTGAAAGGGCTGCACGGGGAGGCCGATCAGAACCAGGATGGCAAAATCAATCTCACCGAACTCTATACCTATCTCAAGCCGCGCGTAGAAGGCGTCTCACGACGGGAGTTCAATAACGAACAGACGCCACAACTATTAGGCAGTCCGGGGATTCTTTCTCAGGGCTTGGTTCTTCTCGGCGAAGGCGCTCGCTAGACAGTCTCATTCTTGCTCGAAGTATCGTACTGGCCAACAATCCCTCTTCAATTCAGAGATACCAGCAATTCCTAAGTCCTCAGCGAAACTTCTACGGCTCAGCTACTTGACAGCTTTTGCAAGGTAGTACAGCATGCGTCAGCCGAGAACGATATGCCAATAGAAAGATTTGATGGTTTCCGCCGATGAGATGGGCGTTGGTGACGCAGCAAGTCGCCGTGAATCATCCAGACTTAGCTACCTTCATGCAGCGTCAAAGATTCGATTATACTTTTTGGGGATTGGCTCTAATAGCGATGGCGCTGTCGCTCACTGGTTGTCCAGCGGAGATAGGGCGGCTTGCCCATGGGGATCCTTCGGTTCAGGTCGTCGTCAGAACAGATCCTCCTGGAGCCAAAGTGATCGTGGATGGCAAGGAGCTTGGGTTAAGTCCGGTCACGTTCCATGATCCCTCTGGCTCGCAAAAAATGTTTACGATAGAACTGCAAAAGGAGGGGTATGAGCCAGTATTGAGGGTGCTTGAAAGAAAATGGGATACGATGCGCCTTACCTATCAGCTAGACCCTGTATATTTCTATACCCTCTATCCTCTCCCTGTCACCAAGGACATAACTCTTTCGTCAACATCTCCACAAGAGCCACGACGTTTGGAGACCCTGCCACGAAAGGCCAGCGATGTAGATAGTGTTCCAAATCCGAAAAGGGGGACCAAGGTACGGGATGCAGTGGCACTTGTCATTGGTATCTCAAAATATCGCGATGGAGCCATTCCTCAAGTACTCTATGCTCGAAGAGATGCTGAGACTATGGCTGCATATCTGGAAGCAGTGGGGGGCGTTAGTCGCTCAAAAATCAAATTGCTGACCGATGAGGGTGCAACACTGAGTGACCTATCAGCTTATGTTGAGGAATGGCTCCCTCGAAGAGTTTCAAAAGATACCACGGTCTTTATCTACTATGCCGGGCATGGAACCCCAAACGTCGCCACTGGCAAAGCATTCCTGCTCCCCTACGATGGCCATGCCGAGTACCAAAATAAACTCTATTCTTTGGATCGGCTTTACGATAATCTTGAGCGATTGCCCGCCAAGGAAGTGGTCGTGATCCTGGACTCATGCTTTTCAGGCGCAACAGGAAGGTCGATTCTTCCAGCCGGGGCCCGGCCGGTGGGCATTGCGATTGAAAGTCCGGTGTTAGCTTCCAGGAAGCTAGCCGTTCTGTCTGCATCCACCGGTACCCAAATCAGTTCGGACTATGACAAAGAACAGCATGGCTTATTTACCTACTTTCTACTCAAAGGGATGCGTGGGGCTGCAGACTCCGATGCGAGCGGAACAGTTGAAGTTCATGAGCTATACGACTATGCGAGCAAAAAGGTCTCCTCTGTTGCCTCAGAGGAACTGAACAGGGATCAGACGCCTATGTTACAACCCACTATTGAACAACTTGGAGAGCGAAGGAAGATTCAGCTCACGTTCCTAGGTCAGTAGGGCTATTGACAACTCATCAACGAAGAGGAGGTACGGTATGTTGCGAAGACAAGGTATGTATGTGGCAAGCCTGGGATTTGCCGTCATTTTGGTATTAGGTGGTTGCACCACGCGGTATGGTGACTTCACAGTTGGGAGTACGAAGAACATTAGTCAGCTCTCGCAGAAAGGCGAAACAGTGACGGGCGAGGACTGTTCCGCCAACCTTCTTGGTTTGATTCCGATTCAGGGTCCAATATATCCCAATCTGAAGACCGCAATTGATCGGGCACTTGAGCGTGCGAAGGGTGATGTGGTCGCTGATGCCGTGATCTCATATAACGCCCTCCCCCTGGTTATTTTTAACCAGTATTGCTTCAAGGTTGAAGGTAAAGTGGCTAAAGCAGAATTGGGGAAAAGGTAAATTCAGTGCGCTTGTCCGAACAGTCATTTTAGAATGCGCGTGAATCAATTTGAAAAAGGAGGCTGCCAAATGGCGATTTCTGCTGGGCGTATAATGTTGGGACTCTTCTTGTGCGCTGGCCTATTTGTGTTAAATGGGTGTTCATTGAGACTGGGCGATTTTACCGTTTTGAGCACAAAGAATGTGGACGTATCTGGAGTGAAGCAAGGCGATCGTTATTCAGGTGAACATTGTATCAATACAGTGTTCGGGTTTCCCCTTGGGGAAATAAACTGGAAAACCGCAATGGATAGGGCATTGGAAAAGGGCAAGGGAGATCTGATGATCGATGCTGTGGTCTCAAATAAGTATTGGACTGCAATACTGTTCGGGGAGATGTGCATCGTCATAGAGGGAACTATTTCAAGGACTGCCTCCTACGCTCGCTGAAGAGACAAGCCCGATCGCTCTGCCACAAAGGAAGGGGCCGCGTCGTTATGCGAATGCGGCCCTTCCTTATCGGATCAATGGTAGCAGGTGTTTGCTCGCATCAGATTCATGAAGTCCCCCAAACTATGCCTCACCGCAACCTCGTGTAAGTAATTCCACTCGAAGAACTGTAGGTCTTTCTGATAAGGAGGAGTTCACAAATGAGGAGTCTGCTTGCCTTCGTTGCCGCCGTTGGCCTTGTCGTTTTGCAGGCAGGCTTTGCAGCCGCTACCCCTAATCCTGATACTGGTCCAGGCTGTGGGTTGGGCAAGAAGTTATGGGGGGACTGGAAGGGCCAAAAGCAAATTGCGCCACAAGTGTTCATGGCCAGCACCAATGTGACGGGCAGTTACTCATTTTCCATCAGTTCGGGAACTTCTGGCTGCAGCCATGACGGAAGAGTATGGGATAGCGAGAGGGCGAACCTCTTCATCGAAATCAATTACGCCAGCCTTGCCGAAGATATGGCTCGTGGGGGCGGCGAGCACCTCGCCTCATTGGCCACTCTCATGCACGTGCCGTTGGAACAGCAGCCTGAATTCTTTGCGATGGCCCAGGAGCGCTATGTGTCCTTGGTTATGTCCGGAGAAGATGATCCCGCCGTGACTCGGGAGGCTCTGAGGGAGGCAATAGCGGCTGATTCTCTCCTTGCCAAACTGCAGATCAGTCACTGATCCAGTCAGGCGGGACTGAAATTTTTCTGGTCTTGATCGCTCATACGCGATATATATGAACATCATCGGGAGTTAAACTCATAAAGGAGGACGTAAATATGGTCACCACTAGATCTGTCGGGAGAGGCATTGCGGTTGTGGCTCTCATCGGGTTTCTCGGTACAACAACGGCCTGCTACGGTCCGTTTAATTTGACCAAGTCTTTGCACAAATGGAATGGGCAAATAAAAGGTACTGGTCAAGTCACCGACAAATGGATGCACGAACTTATTTTCCTTGGATTAGTGATACTTCCAGTGTATGAATTCGCGGCCCTTGGTGATGCGATCATCTTCAATTCCATCGAGTTCTGGACCGGCAACAATCCAATCAAGGTCGGTAGCGAGGGCAATGAAGGACGGACTCGCGTAGCTCAGGTCGGGGACACGACCATTGCTGTCGCGTTTGCGAGGGATGGCAACTCGGCTTCTGTCACCTATTCAAAAGAAGGCCAGATTGTTAAGACTGGCATGATCGTGGCCACGGACGAGGGTTATCAATTGACGGATCAGAAGGGCCATCAGCTCTATGCTGCTGAACTCACCACTCACGGTGGGGTGAACTTAGTTGACGAGAATTGTAAGTTGGTCCAGCACGTATCAGAGGATCAGCTCCTCCTTGGCGCAGAAAAATTAGCCTCTGCGCACGCCGTGCAAGTTGCAGCACGCTAGTTTTATTTTGCGTTGTAAGTGAGCAGAGGGCCACGGCTGCAGAAGGCCGTGGCCCTCTCTATTTATCGGAGAAGGTGCAATGGCCGGGAACTATTATGCTGATGAAAAAGCGAACCACCATGCTGGTGAAGGCGATCAACGATGCGATTGCCAGCCATCCAGCTCTTGACCAGGTTTCCACTCGTTAGTAATCAGCACAGGGCTTCGACCATGATGTTGAAGCCCTGTGTCTTCCTTGCCCACTGCTTGTGCGCCGTTTTCATCCTTATCAGCCTGCTCTTCGCTTATCCCTCATCGGTAAATGCTGGGGAGGCAGAGGGCAACCCATACCTGGCTCACTTGATTAGTCAGGCTGTCCAACTGCAGCTCGCTGACGAACGAGAATGGCATCTGCTTCTTCATTACCGGCCAAACCTATTGGGCGGCTATACGAGCGAAGCGGACGACCCGCAATTTTTTCTGTCCCCTCTCGGCAGGAGCGATTCATATGCTGAACTTGAAGGCACGATACGTTCGTTGTTTTCTATAGAACCGGTAGGAAGTTCGAAACAGCCGGCCCAGTGCTCATTTATTGCCCGCTATCATTGGCTAAAAGACCGCCTCGCCATCGACGAGACTAAACTTCCAGTGATTTCCTGTGAACGATTTGACCTGTGGATCAACGAACTCAATGCTGAGTCGATCACGCTGATTTTTGCCTCGGCCTACCTCGATAATCCAGCTTCAATGTTCGGTCACACGTTTCTTCGTATCGATCAGAAAGCGCAAACGGACCAAACGCGTTTACTGGCGTACACCATCAACTATGCGGCGGAGGTCCCTCCAAACGAAGGCGCCTTGTATCCCATCAAGGGCATTTTCGGTGGGTTCAAGGGTTACTTCTCGACGCCGCCCTACTATCTGAAGGTGCAGGAGTATCGGGACATTGAGAATCGCGATATCTGGGAGTATCGGTTGCACCTCTCGGACCATCAAGTACGGCGGTTGCTTGAGCACGCGTGGGAATTGGGAAGCACGTACTTCGACTACTTCTTCTTCAAGGAGAATTGTTCCTATCACATTCTCTCGCTGCTGGAATACGCTGATCCCAGGTTGCATCTCACGGATCAGTTTCATGTATGGACAGTTCCTGCCGATACCGTTCGGCTCGTCGCGGCTCAACCGGGCCTTGTCAAGGACACGATGTACCGGCCCTCACGAAGAACAGTGATTCAGCGGAAGCGCGAACAGCTTTCCGGTGAAGAACATCGACTGTTCGTTGATATCACAGAACAGGTTGGGTCGATAAAGCAGGAAACCTTCGTTAAGTTGCCGATCCAAAGACAAGCTTTCATTCTCGACGTCACGTCCGACTACCTGCGCTATCGAAGTGAAACGGATAAATCCCACTCGTCCTATTACAAAGAACACAACCGAGCTGTTCTCGCTGCCCGGAGCGCCCTCAGAATTCCGTCAGAGGATGTAAAAATCGATCCATTTTCTAAACAGCCGGATCTTGGTCACGGCACATCGCGTGCAAGTTTAGGGGCCGGGTGGCGCAACAACGATACGTTTGAGGAGTTGTCGATCCGGGCCGGTTACCATGATCTCCTGGATCCTGAGATTGGCCACACACAGGATGCGCAGGTCGAAATTGCCTCCCTGTCGCTTCGGCATTATAACCGGGCCGATCAAACGAGGGTTGAGCGAGCTACGCTAGTCAATATTCTTTCGCTGTCGCCGATGGACTCGCTGTTCCATGGGCCATCGTGGAAGTTCAATGTGGGGATGAACACAATTCGTTTCGGCGACTGTCAGCTCTGCGGCAACGGTGTGATCAATGGCGGTATCGGTGCGGCAGTGGAATCTCACTGGCTGAAGCGGGAGGTCTATTTCGCGTTCGCGGAAACGGAAGCGAACTATAGCAAGGCCTATGAAGAGCGCCATCGCATCGGCGGCGGCGGGACCGTGGGTATGATGGCCGATATGACTGAACATTGGAAGATGATGGCCACCGGCACATATTTGAAGTATGCGTTAGGGGAAAAGTCTGACGATATTCGGTGGTTTGTCGGGTCGCGCTATACACTCATGCAGAGTTGGGCGCTCAGGCTGGAGTACAACCATCGCGACTGCGACAACGACGTGATCTTCTCGATGCAGGCATTTTTTTAGAATTAGAACGATGTGGAAGTCAAATGGGCATCCTTGACCAATTCTTCGTCTATCATCCCGAGCCTTGGCAGGATCGGGACTGGGCTCGGCTCAGTGGATTGCCGCTGGAAGAGGTGTGGTTTCAGGCTGCTGATGGGGCGCGGTTGTTCGGTTGGTATGTTGAGGCGCAGGCAGATCGTCCAGTCATACTCTGGTGCCACGGCAACGCGGGGAACATCATCAACCGGCTGGAGAATCTGAAGCTTCTCCATCAGTTGGGGCTGTCGGTATTCCTGTTCGACTATCGGGGCTATGGCCGGAGCCAAGGGAAGCCGTCGGAGGTGGGGCTCTATCAGGATGCGCTCGGAGCGTACGACTATCTCACGCGAACCAGAATGATTCGCCCTGAGCGCATCGTCATCTTCGGGCGCTCGCTGGGCGCGGCCGTTGCCGGAGAACTTGCCGCGCAGAAGCCTGCTGCGGGACTGATCCTCGAATCATCGTTCCCGTCGATCGGATCGGTGGCCAAGTTCCATTACGGGGGGTTGCCGGTCCATTGGCTGCTCGGGGCAGACTTCGCCTTGGTCGATCGCCTACCGCAGCTCTCGCTCCCGAAACTGATCATTCACGGCGACAAAGACGACATCATCCCTATCGAGCTGGGCCGGCAGGTCTTCGAGGCGGCCAAGCCACCCAAATCCTTCTATGTCATTGAAGGCGCCGACCATAACAACACCTACCAGGTTGGGGGCGTGACCTATTTCCGTCGGCTCGGCGACTTCATCCAAAAGGCCCTCACCGCACGAGTGCCATGAGGGTCAGGCCTGACTATTGACTTATGCGCGGCAGGCGACACTCAAGCTGCCGGACGAACCTTGACGGTCAGGCGAACTGTAGCGCCGAGTCGGGCCAGCATGTCGATGAGCGCGTCTGTACTGAAAAGGTCGATCCGTCCACGGAGGAGATCGCTGACGCGCGGTTGAGTCACACCGAGTATCTTGGCCGCGGTTCGCTGCCGGAGACCGCGCGACTCGATGAGTTTCTGTACCTGTATCATGAGATCTGCGCGAACCAGCAGATGCTCGGCCTCTTCGCGGCGAAACCCCAGGTCACGGAATACATTCCCAGTGGAAGGCGTGATCTTCAGCTTCATAATGCTCCCCCCTCGTGCACTCACCGCT
>CXWL01018988.1_pt1 | contig 12263 bp, 13 predicted proteins | sample 590931 | NCBI WGS metagenome assembly CXWL01 (sample SAMEA3498368, study PRJEB10139) | groundwater metagenome | biome: water well; material: biofilm material | place: Germany | collected 2015-04-27
AATAAAGCAAGTGATGGACTTACAAAAAGGATACTTTGCATAATTCGATACTTTGCATAACGCCCCATAAGCGAAGTTGTAACTTTGTCTAGCTCGCGATAAGCAGAATTTCTATCAATACCTAAAAAATCGGCAAAATCAATCACGCTAATTCTATACTCTTTAAAATCCTCATCTTCAAGACGGATACTAGCAATCATAGTCATTACTAATCGTTGCTCAGACAAAGGCAAATTGTATCTAGCCTCAACCAACTTGTTAGATTGTGTGACCGTTAATGAAGAAGGTAGACATTTCTTTTTCTTTGTACGCACCACAATAAGACCTCAATAAAAAGATAACGCAATGAACTGTGAAAACTAAAAAACAATAACCAACCTTATTTTTAAAAACAGCAAAAAACCAATATTAAAAATATAAGGTGCTGTTATATATAAATTTTATAACTATAAAAAAATCAATATTTATCCTTTTTCTCACGCAACCTCCCCAAAAACAGGGTTATAAAGGCAAAAATTCCAAGAACAGTATGAGTCGAACATCTAAGAACCTATCGATAAAAAAATAAACGCCAACATCAAACAAGAAAACAAAAACATAAGTAACTGATATATATATTAATAATATAACAAATAATTGATCGGCTAATAAAAATACAAAAGGAATATTTAGCAGCATTTATCCAATAGTTAACCGCAAACAGCAAAGCCACAGCATTTTTTCAATATTTAACAGCAAAAAATCAATACTTACCGGAAAATACCAATATTAAGCAGCATTTTTCCAATAGTTAACCGGAAAATACCAATATTAAGCAGCATTTTTCCAATAGTTAACCGGAAAATACCAATATTAAGCAGCATTTTTCCAATAGTTATGCATATAAGTCATTGATAAACAAAACTCGTTATTAGTAGTAAAACATTAAATAAAGTTACAAAGGAAAACAACTACAACGTGTAAATTAAACTAAGTCGATAAAAAACCGAGTTAGTCAGTTTGTTTTTTTATTCTTGGCAATTAAAAAAAACAGAATTGACAACTTAAAGAAAAATATATATTTATCTTTTATTTATCTGATTCTATGACAATTCAATTAACAATGCTACCATATTATAAGTTTCTATATCTTAATATATCGAGACGTTGTAAACATTCTTTATTTACATTTAAGTTTATCTAAACGATGCTGTTTTTGTCAAGCTCAATTTAGCCGCTAAATTGAAGAATTCAAAATTAGCATCATAGCAATAACCAGTGAGGACAAAAGATAAAGTCAAAAGAGCTTTTTAGCTTACCTTACAATCTAACTTAAATAATCTAACACCTTAAATGCTATCAATACATATTCTCAATTTAGCGGCTAAATTATGATTAACATTGAAAACTGTGCGTAAAAGAATATATAACGACATCCTCTTTACTAACATTCTTCGATTATTAGACGAGAAGAATATTTCAAGAGAGCAGCTAGCTAGAATATCAGGCGTATCATCGGCTTCAATATCTCATGTGGCAAATGGTACCGGAAATCCATCTCTAAAAATCATAGAACAAATAGCTGATGCTTTAGAAACGCCACTTCCTGAATTACTGGAAACGGATCTAGATGATAAGTCATTTGAGATATTAGCCGAAAGAAAGAAAAAAAAATTACCAGAAGGTTATGCGCGGATATCAGCAATCTTGCCAGAACGACAAGTTTTTATTGTCAAGAAGTGGGCTGAAACAGCAAGAAAGAAAATGAAAAAAAACGCCAAAAACGAAATCATTGAATAAAACGATAAAATTCTTTTAGAAAACTAACTAGCTTAGTTTCCCTGTCTATAAATAATTTACTATACTAAAATTTAAAAAAATATCCTTCAATATATTAAAGGCTATGTTATTATATTAATAACATCGAAAGTCAGGATATTTGAATGACAACTCAAGCCGAAACACCCGCAACCGTAAAGGAAAGAGCGAAAACTAAATTGGTCCGCGATCTTGGGCCGTTAGTAATTGACGCATTGAATGATCCCAAGACCGTCGAAATAATGCTGAATGCCGATGGCAAGCTTTGGCAAGAAAGATTGGGCGAACAAATGATCTGTATAGGCCATTTACCTCTCCATCGAGGTGAGGCAATTATAAAAACAATTGCCGGTTATCACGGCAAAGAAATCACACGACATAAACCCATCCTAGAGTGTGAATTTCCCCTGGATGGATCTAGGTTTGCAGGTCAGTTGCCACCCATTGTTCCAGCCCCAACATTTGCTATCCGGAAAAAAGCGATTGCCATCTTTACTTTGGATCAGTACGTTGCTGCTGACATCATGTCAGAGGCTAAATCAGTAACGATCAAGAAAGCGATCAAAGACCACAAAAACATTTTGGTGACTGGGGGAACAGGATCAGGCAAGACAACCCTCGTTAATGCCATTATCAATGAAATGGTTTTGAATTTTCCTGCTGAGCGGATATTTATTATCGAGGACACCGGAGAAATTCAATGCAGTGCTGAAAACTTTGTGCAATATCACAGCACTCTGGAAGTCAGTATGACCATGCTGTTGAAAACGACGCTTAGAATGCGGCCAGACCGTATTCTAGTAGGTGAAGTTCGAGGCCCAGAAGCACTTGATTTATTAATGGCCTGGAATACGGGTCACGAAGGAGGTGCTGCTACGCTTCACGCAAACAATGCCAAGGCAGGGCTTGATCGCCTGGCAATGCTTATCAGTATGCACCCCGATTCACCAAGACCCATCGAGCCATTAATTGGCGATGCGGTTCATGTAGTTGTACATATCGCAAGAACCAACGAAGGCCGACAAGTACAAGAGATCATAGAGGTCAAAGGGTACAAAGACGGTCAATATATTATTAACTCTCTTTAAAGGAACAAAAATAATGAAATTACGCAAAAATCACAATCTCGTCTTAGGCATCATAGTTCTGGCTTTAGTCATTTTAATTCCTGAACAGGCTTATGCCTCCGTTGGATCATCCGGCGGTTTACCTTATGAATCCTGGCTAACGAGCTTACGGAACTCTGTTACTGGCCCTGTGGCGTTTACCTTATCCATCATTGGCATTGTGGTTGCTGGCGGCGTTTTGATATTGGGTGGCGATCTCAATGGATTCTTTCGGACATTGGTATTTTTGGTGCTAGTTATGGCGCTGCTTGTCGGGGCGCAAAATATGATGGGTACTTTTTTCGGTCAAGGTGCAGAAATAGCTTTTAAAACTGTAGACCTGGTAGTGGGGAATGCCTAAATGGCTTTGCGCGCAATACCCATACGAAGGGCAGGTAATCGAGTCAGTCTTTTCATGGGCGGCGATCGTGAATTGGTCATGTTTTCCGGACTTGTAGCTTTTGCACTGATTTTTAGCGCGCAAGAGCTAAGGGCTACGATAGCCGGATTGTTACTTTGGACAGCCGCTATTTACGTGTTACGGCTGATGGCAAAGAGTGATCCAAAAATGCGCTTTGTGTACCTTAGAACGCTCCGCTATAAACGGTATTACCCACCGCGAAGCACACCGTTTCGCATTAATACATCTAGCCAAGGGAAGCAATACAAGTGATTGAATATATCCTATACGCAATTTCGGCGCTTGGTTTAGTCATGCTTGGCATACAGGCAAGTTTAATCATCAAAGCCGATAAAGAACATAAACTAAGTAAGCACCGCTCAAAGGACGCCAGTGTTGCCGATTTGCTTAATTACGCGGCTGTAGTTGATGACGGCATAATCGTAGGCAAAAACGGAGCGTTTATGGCGGGATGGATTTACACCGGCGACGATAACGCGAGTAGCACAAATGAACAGCGGGAAGCGGTGTCATTTCGCATTAATCAGGCCATATCACGACTTGGAAATGGTTGGATGATTCATGTTGATGCCGTAAGACGGCCATCATTGGCTTATTCAGAAAAAGGGCGCTCTAGTTTTTCTGATCCAGTAACCGAAGCCATTGACGAAGAAAGACGCCGCCTGTTCGAGCGCATGAGTACCATGTATGAAGGTTATTTTGTCCTAACGATTACCTATTTTCCACCCCTACTGGCCGAGCGTAAATTTGTTGAACTGATGTTCGATGATGATACGGTATCAACGGATAACAAAACCAAGGGTCTAATCGAGTATTTCAAAAACGAGTGCAACAACATTGAATCGAGGCTGTCATCCGCAATCAGCCTAACCCGATTACGTGGTAACAAGATCACTAATGAGGATGATAGTACGGTTACACATGATGATTTATTGAGTTGGTTACAATTCTGTATTACTGGTAAAAGCCATCCGGTTCAGTTACCAACCAACCCAATGTATTTAGACTGTATTCTGGGTGGGCAAGAGTTATGGACGGGCGTTGTTCCAAAAATAGGAAGGAACTTCATTCAGGTTGTAACGATTGAGGGATTCCCATTAGAGTCTACACCTGGTGTCCTAATGGCGCTAGCCGAGCTACCGATTACCTATCGCTGGTCAAGTCGATTTATATTTCTTGATCAACATGAATCGATCAAACATCTGGATGAATTTCGGAAAAAATGGCGTCAAAAAATACGCGGCATATTCGATCAGATATTTAACACAAACTCTGGCCCCGTCGATGAAGATGCTGTATCGATGGTCGCCGATGCCCAAGCCGCAATTGCAGAAGTGAATAGCGGGATGGTAGCTCAAGGCTACTATACCAGTGTTGTTGTGCTAATGGATGAAAATAGAAGCCAACTGGAAACTTCAGCAAGACAGGTTGAGAAGGCGATCAATTCATTAGGATTCACTGCACGAGTGGAAACAATCAACACAATGGATGCGTATTTAGGCAGCTTACCGAGTCATGGCGTTGAAAATGTCAGACGGCCATTGATTAATACAATGAATTTGGCTGACCTCTTACCAACCAGTACGATATGGACAGGCGAAGAACACGCCCCTTGCCCCTTCTATCCGGCCAATTCACCGGCATTAATGCACTGTGTCACGCAAGGAGCAACACCGCTAAGGTTAAATTTGCATGTCGGCGATGTAGGGCATACATTCCTATTTGGCCCAACTGGTGCAGGTAAATCAACTCACCTTGCATTAATAGCTTCACAATTGCGGCGTTATAAAGATATGACAATCTTTGTCTTTGATAAAGGCATGTCGATGTACCCATTAGCCGCTGCGATAAGTGCAAAAACAAAAGGCCAAAGCGGAAAGCATTTCACAATTGCTGCCGATGACGAAAAACTGGCTTTTTGCCCATTGCAATATCTCGAAACCAAAAGTGACAGAGCCTGGGCCGTGGAATGGATAGATATAATGCTGGCATTGAACGATGTTCATACCACACCCGAGCAACGCAATACCATTAACAAAACTATATCAGAGCTGGCAGAGAACGAATCAAAATCCTGTACGTTATCGGATTTCTCAAACACGGTACAAGATGAGTCTATTCGTGCTGCACTAAAACAGTACACCATTGATGGGGCTATGGGCCACTTGCTGGATGCGGAAGAAGATGGACTGACGTTATCTGACTTCACAGTATTTGAAATCGAAGAGCTAATGAATTTAGGTGATAAATACGCTCTACCGACATTGCTCTATTTATTCCGACGCATCGAACGATCACTTAAAGGCCAACCAGCGGCCATTATTCTGGATGAAGCGTGGTTGATGCTAGGACATCCAACATTCAGAGCCAAGATCAGGGAATGGCTAAAGGTATTACGCAAAGCGAATTGTCTGGTATTGATGGCGACTCAAAGCTTGTCGGATGCTGCAAATTCTGGAATCCTCGATGTCATTGTTGAATCAACCGCCACCAAGATATTTCTACCCAATATTTACGCCAGAGACGAAGATACGGCTGCACTTTACAGGCGAATGGGGCTAAACGCCAGACAAATAGAGATCTTAGCAACTGCTATTCCAAAACGCCAATACTACTATGTGTCCGCCGCTGGTAGACGACTTTACGAACTGGCATTAGGTCCATTAGCGCTGTCTTTTGTGGGTGCAACTGACAAAGAATCGATTTCAACGATCAAAAACTTAAAAGAAAAGCACGGCGATCACTGGCCAGACGAATGGTTGTTAAACAGAGGCTTAAATATAAACGATTACTTGGAGTATCAACATGCTATTTAAGAAAACAACGGATCAGGACCCAAGAACTTCAAGTGAAGCCTTAGCTGGCGGTCGCCGCATAGGTGAAAGTGAAAACCCTTATCTTTCTGCGCGTCGAACCTGGAACGATCACGCGCGCGGTGTAGCTGCATCAAGACAAATGTGGCAAATATTCGGCATATTATCGTTGCTGATAGCGCTGGGCGGTATCGGTGGAATGATTCATGTCGGTAGTCAATCTAGGTTCATCCCTTATGTAGTAGAAGTGGACAAATTAGGGCAAGCAGCTCTCGTCAACAGGGCAGACAAAGCTGGGCCAGTAGATCAACGTGTTATAAAAGCATCCGTCGCGGCTTTTATCGCCAATGCCAGAACAGTAACGCCTGACGCAGCACTGCAACGCAAAGCGATATTTGGTGCTTATGCAATGTTATCTCCAACTGATCCAGCCACTCAAAAAATGAACGATTGGTTAAATGCTACTGATGAATCCAGCCCATTCGTAAAAGCAACAAAAACAATGGTGAATATAGACAATGTAACCGTCCTTCAACATACGCCAGAAACCTGGCAAGTAGACTGGATCGAAACAACCCGCGATAGGCAAGGTGTTATAAAAGATCAGCCAGTCTTTATGCGGGCATTGATAACCGTTTACATTGTGGAACAGACACCGGCTACAACGGAAGAACAGATGCAAAATAATCCGCTCGGGATATATGTACGCGATTTTTCCTGGACAAGACTTCAGAACTAGGCACGATAGGAAAACAAAAAATGAAACTATATAAATTGATTTTGCCATTAATGATCGCGGCCGCTTCAACGGCGATAGCCGCACCCAGTAACAGTGAACTGTCAGAACAGTATTTCTCTAATAGCAACCCAAAGCTTACTAAACAAGAGAAGGCGGCTATTGCTATCGCTGAGCGTTGGAAAGCGTCAAGCGCAACGGGCATGAAACCTGTATCGGGTTCTAATGGCACCATAACCTTTTTATATGGCGCACAACAGCCAAGCATTGTCTGTGCTGTTCTACAAATTTGCGATGTAGCTTTGCAAATGGGTGAACTGGTTAACTCGATTAACTTAGGCGACACCGCCAGATGGACAGTAGAACCGGCTATTTCTGGTAGCGGCACAGCAGAGGTACAACATCTTGTTATCAAACCAATGGATGTAGGTCTTGAAACATCGTTGATTGTGACCACCAATCGCCGCGCGTATCATTTTCAGTTACGGTCACACCGGACACAATACATGCCTAAAGTAGCGTTCAGTTACCCTGAAGATGCGATGGCGAAATGGGATGCTATTCGATCTCGCGAGGTTAAAGAACGCCAAGACAATACCATCCCGAAAACCGGCGAATATCTGGGCAATCTAAATTTTGATTATGAGATAACCAGTGATGGCAATGTGGCCTGGAAACCTGTTCGAGTCTATAACGACGGACAGAAAACAATTATCCAAATGCCGCCAGCAATGGCGCAAACAGAAGCCCCAACATTACTGGTCATTCGCAAGGAAGGAGGATTATTTTCTGACGATGATACGGTGATAGTTAATTATCGTGTACAGGGCGACCGCTACATTGTTGATACGATATTTGACAAAGCAATCTTGATTGCTGGTGTCGGATCCAATCAAGACTCAGTAACGATCAGCAAAGGAAAACAATAATGAAACCCTTTATTTTATTATTTCCATTGATCACTGTCTTGGTGGGTTGTGCTACGCCGGTGGCCCATTATGGCAATCTTGTAGCCAATGCCCCATCTGGAATGAACGTAAAACTGGTGGCCGATACAGTAACTCAACTTGAGTCTTTGTATCCTCCTGCTACCACCAAACTCATGCTGGAGCAAAGCATATCGAGTGATGATGAATACGGATTAACGCTTTTGACAACGCTGCGTAACAAAGGCTATGCCGTTCAAGAATATTTTCCACAGCAACCAGCAACAGACATTAATGGTATTGGTTTAGCATACGTCATCGATGTACCAGCAAAAGCGCAGTCCAATATTTACCGGATAAAAATTAAGGCAGGAACTAATACCCTTACCCGTGCTTACGAAGCACGGAATGACGCAATAAACCCGGCTGGTGCCTGGGCACGTAGGATGGATTAACAATGTCTACTGTAACCGATGAAAATATGGTGCCTGACGCATCGCCTAACAATGTGTCACCGGGTGTACGGCGAGCAAATAACTTACCGGTTTATCTATTCGGTGCGGTTGTGCTGATATTCCTTATCATTATGATGCTGGTTGCTGCGGATCGAGCCAATCAACAGAATAAACAAGATGACACGCAGAAAGACAAAGGCGGAAGTAGCAGTATGTACGCTAACAAAATAGCGGGTAGTTATACCGGATTAATTCCACCCGCTGAGCTAATCAAAGCACCTGCTGAATTGGTGCCGCCAATAACCATTGCACAAGCGGAAAATTTGAATGCGCCGCCAAAGCCCCCACAAACGTCCGGTGAAAAGCAGCTAAGTAAAAGCGAAGAAGAAGCTGATCGAATCCGCCAAATGAAAATGCAGCAATTTCAGGAAGCCGTAAAAGCACACTCATCCGTTCAAATTCAAGCGCCGCGCAGTTCTGGTTCGGCACCCGTGGGGATGGCCTCTTATAACGGAATTAATCAGGTTGCTTCTAACACGATTACTCAAGGGAATGTTGATCCAACAACCGCTTATAAGGCCAAACTAGCCAAGATCCAGAATGAATTAGGCTACGGAGCAGGTGGCCCTGGAACGGAAGAGTCGGAAACTCATAAAGTAGTAAACGGGATTGAGCAATTTGGAAACAACGAAAAAGGCGACCGTTGGAAGCTTGAATCAAAACCGGAAGCCCCTGGATCACCGTATGAACTAAGAGCTGGATTTGTTATTCCAGGTACATTAATATCAGGGATAAATTCTGAGCTACCCGGTCAGATCGTGGCCCAAGTCTCACAAAATGTTTATGATACTCCTACGGGAAAATACCTGTTAATACCACAGGGAACCAGGCTAGTAGGTGCTTATTCGAGTGACGTTTCTTACGGCCAAGCTCGTGTTTTGGTTGCTTGGCAGCGTCTTGTTTTTCCTGACGGCAAGGCAATGGATATAGGTGCAATGCCGGGTGCCGACAGAGCGGGTTATGCTGGTTTTAATGACCAGGTAAACAACCATTATGTTAGGCTTTTTGGGTCCGCGATCTTGATGTCTGCTGTGACTGCGGGTCTTTCCTATAGCCAACGGCAAAACCAATCAACGTTAGGGTTTCAACAGCCAAATGCCAATAGCGCATTAAGCCAAGCACTTGGACAACAATTAGGACAAGTAACCGCTCAGATGATCTCTAAAAATCTTAGTATTTCACCCACACTTGAAATAAGACCGGGGTTTCGTTTCAATGTCATAGTCACCAAAGATCTGACATTGAGCAAGCCCTATCAAGCATTTGATTATTAACGCCAAGGGGAATATATGAAAATACGAAACCTAGCTGTCAAAATCGCTACCATTGCCATTGTTATTTGCAAAGCACTGTCATCACCTGTCTATGCCGGAATACCGGTCATAGATGGGGCAAACTTTTCGCAAAACGTTATTTCTGCGTATGAAGAAGTTGCGCAAACGCTCCAGCAAATTGATCAGTATTCAACGCAAGTCAATCAGTATGTAACGCAAATACAGCAATACGACAACATGCTGAAAAATACCTTAGCGCCGGTTTCTTATTTGTGGAACAAGGCCAACGCAACGGTAAATAACTTGATGGGAACTTATAACACCATTAAGGAGATGCAAGCCAATGCCGGAAACCTAGACGCATATTTGAATAAGTTCAAAAATGCAGCCACATATCAAAATTCTCCTTGTTTCAGCCAAAGTACCTGTAGCCAGTCACAATGGAATGAACTGGCAAATAGCCGAATCTTAGGATCTGAATCACAGAAACTAGCAAACGATGCATCGCTTCAAACCCTCGATCAACAACAAACAAGTTTACAAAAAGATGCCTCACATTTAGAGCTGCTTCAATCGGGCGCTCAGGGCGCAACCGGCCAAATGCAAGCACTTGGCTATGGCAACCAACTGGCTGCCAGCAACGGGAATCAATTGTTACAAATACGCGGTTTATTGCTGTCACAGCAAAATGCAATGACAGCTAGGAATCAAGCATTAGCCGACATAGAGGCGCAGCAAACCGCAGCCGCCGCGCATATACGTGAAGGGAGCTTACAAAAAAGTACCCCAAATAATTCATGGCATCTTTGATAAGCCTTTAGTTGAGACAAGAACATGTTGATCAAGAGAATATTATTGATGTTAATTGTAGTAACAACGTGGATAACCTTAGTTGTTTCTTGCTCAACGGAGACAAACGATACGACGAAACATAAGGTTATGCCGAATGTAAATGACGAAAACTGTAAGACGGAAAACATCAGTATGATAGAAGACAAGGAAATGAGACAAGAATTTGTCTCGAAATGTTTACGTCGAGGTGAATTAGAACATAGCAACGAAATAAAACTGAAAATATGAGACAGGCTATGGATTCACAAAGAAAAATCAAACTGCTAATGATTCTGCTTTTTTTATTCTTAGCAACACTGTTCTCAATTGAATCCAATGCAGCTATTGGTAACGGCAATGTATTAGACACGGTTACAGCTCAATATGCCGCCGCCGCGAAAAGTTGGGGAGCCGCTATAACTGCTAAAGCATCATGGCTGTTTTGGGTTCTTACAACGATCTCAATGGTATGGACGTTTGGTATGATGGCCTTACGGAAGGCCGATATAGGAGAGTTTTATGGGGAATTCATAAAATTCATAGTATTCACCGGATTCTTTTGGTGGTTACTAAGCAACGGGCCGAAGATGGCGACAGACCTTATTAATTCAATGTTAACACTAGGTTCTAATGCATCAGGAACAGGTTACGCAGCAAGTCCATCCGGTATTGTTGATATGGGTTTCGGTATTTTCTATGCCGTATTGGACAAATCCACAATATGGCAACCGCTTGACAGTGCAATCGGTGCGGTCATAAGCGGAATAGTTCTTGTTATATTGACATTGGTAGCTGTCAATATGCTATTGCTCTTAATCAGTGCATGGATATTAGCTTATGCCGGTGTTTTCATGCTTGGCTTTGGCGGTTCACGATGGACATCCGATATGGCTATTGCTTATTTTAAGACGGTCCTCAATGTTGGTCTTCAACTGCTCACAATGGTATTACTGGTAGGCATAGGAAAATCATTCATTACTCAATACTACTCCAATATGAGCGGCGATATGAACCTAAAAGAATTAGCCGTGATGTTGGTTGTTTCTATTGCTCTACTAGTCCTCACTAACAAAATTCCACCTTTGATGGGAAACATGGCTATGGGCGGCGGTACCGGCGCTCTTGGTAATGGTTTTGGGGCTGGAGCGGCATTAGCTACTGGCGGGGCCTTGGGTGCTGCGGCAGCGATGGGAGGCGCAGCAATAAAAAGCGGAGCTGCCAATATAGCCGGAGGCACACAAGCATTAATGGCCGCTTATCAAAATGCTTCATCTGAAGCTGGTTCTGGGGCGCAAGCCTTTCTTAGTAATAACACATCATCAAGTTCTCAAGGAGGACCAAGTACACAGACACAGGCAAGTCCGCTTGCGAAAGCGATGGGCATTGCTGCTAATACCGGTGCGAACTTAGCTAGGGGCGTAAGTCAAGTTGCTCAAAATAAAGGCGCACAATTAAAGGAAAGCACTCAAAACCGTATCGACCAAACTATAGGTGGTCAAGTGGCTACTGCTATAAGAGGCGATAAACCAAGTTTCGGCAACAACAGTCTTGAGGGTGCTAAGTCAGACAACGGTTCTGCCTCCAATAGCGCTGCTATCTAAGAAAACTAGCCTTTTTTACTAACTATTATGTTTATCGATATACCCCCACAACACCAGGAAAGAGTTATTTGCGCTATTACCGCATCTATAAAATATGCGGTGCCTGCGAACATTGTGCTGGCGATCGCAGAGAAAGAGGCAGGCAAGCCTGGCCATTGGGTTCGCAATACGAATGGAACCCATGTTCGGCGACAATTACCCTGTCCGGTCCGGCGACAACTATCTTGACCGGTTGACCGATAT
>CXWL01000956.1_pt1 | contig 12256 bp, 12 predicted proteins | sample 590931 | NCBI WGS metagenome assembly CXWL01 (sample SAMEA3498368, study PRJEB10139) | groundwater metagenome | biome: water well; material: biofilm material | place: Germany | collected 2015-04-27
TGCGTTGAGGATGGCGAAATTGCGCGGCACGCCGCCCATCAGGATCGGGCGCGTGAGCGAAGTCCGAAGCGGAATGCGATAGCCTTCGGGCTCCGAATCGACGGCGAGCGACATTGTTTAAATCACCGCGCCGCCGGCGAAGCCGAAGAAGTCGAGAAAGAACGACACCGCCGCGAACATGATGGCGATGCCCAGCCCCACGAAGGCAAGCTTCCTCACCCCGCCACCACCTTCCGAAAAGATGATGGTGACGCCGGCGATAACGATGGCGATGACGGCGGCGGCACGCGCAACCGGCCCGGTGATGGAATCGACGATCTGTTCGAGCGGCCCTTCCCAGGGCATGCCGGAGCCGGCTGCGTAAGCCGGCGCTGCGCACGCCAGCAGCGCCATTCCGAACGTTGCAATGCGCAAGACACGATGTGACTTCATGCTCCCTCTCCCCGGACCTCGTCCGTTTCCAGAATCTCGGTGATGACGCGCCCGCCTTCACGGCGGGCGATGAAGACGATGATGTCGACGGCGCTGGCGATGAGGCGCTTCGGCGGCGTGGCGCGCGCCTCCATGCAAAGATCTTCCAGGCGCATCAAAGCGTCGGCCGCGGAATTGGCGTGCAGCGTCAGCAGTCCGCCGGGATGGCCGGTGTTCCAGGCTTTCAGGACTTCAAGCGCCGCGCCGTCGCGCACTTCGCCGACGACGATGCGGTCGGGGCGCAGCCGCAAGGTCATCTGCACCAGATCGCGCATGGTGATCGGCGGATCCGTTCGCTTGGTGAGCAACTGAACCGCATTGGGGCTGCCGCATTGCAGTTCGGCGGTGTCTTCGAGGATGACGACGCGGGAGTTCAGAAAAGGCGCTTCCGACAAAAGCGCATTCAAGAGCGTTGTTTTGCCCGAGCCCGTGCCGCCCGCGACGACGATGTTGCGCTTGGCGGCGACTGCGGCGGCCAGCATTGCGGCCTGAGCGGGCGTCGCGATGCCGCCCTCGACATAATCGGCGAGCGTATAGACGGCGTTCGGACGCTTGCGGATCGCAAGCACCGGCGCATCCACCAGCGGCGGCAGCAAGGCCTGCACGCGCGCGGCGCTGTCCGGCAGGATCGTCTGCAAGGATGGGTGCGCCTCGCCGACGATCTCGCCCGCTTCATGCGCAAGGAGACGGATCGCAGCTTCACGGTCCTGCGGCGAGAGCACATGCCGCGTTTCGATGAGACCAGCCCCGACCCTGTCGAGCCAGAGGCGACCGTCTGCATTGATCAGGGCTTCCACCACGTCCGGCGCATCGAGCGCTTCGGCGATCGCGGGCCCGAGCGCACGTGTGAGCGCCGAGCGGCGGCGCGCGGTCACAAGCGGGATGGCGCCAGCGTTCACGCCCTCGCCTCCTCAATATGATCCACGACGGCACCCGCTTGCGCGGATTCCAGAGAGAACGCCGCGCCCAGTGATTTGCCCGGCGCCAGCGCCTGCGCCACGAAATCGAGGAAGCGCTCGAAGCGCGCCTCGGCGCTCGCGGCGGCGTCCTCTTCAAGGTGCTCGTCGATCGGCGGATTGTGCTCCAACCAGACACGCACAAAGAGCAGCACGATCTCCTTGAGGATGAGACCTTCGCCGATCACCTTCTCAAGCCGCGCATCGACACGCGAAAGCTGGCGACGTGCGCTTTCCTCGATGACGGCATTGGTGGCGTCGCCGCGTTCAAGCCGCGCCTTGAGCGCCTCAAGCACGATGCTCGATTCCGAGCGATGCTGGTCGCGGGCAACCTTCCGCACCTTGGCGTCGAGATTGGGCGGCAGATAGACGGTGAGCTTGCGTGCGGCCATCGCTCAGATCCCCTTGGCCTGACGCCGACGCCGCGGTGCTTCGACTGGCGCAGTTGCAGCTGCGGCGGGCGGCGCCGCCGCAACGCTCGCTGGGTGCGGCAATGCCGCGCCGTCCACGTCGCGGAAGCCGGCCATGGCTGCATCAGAGATTTTGCTGGGCCGCGTCGCCGCCTGCGCGAAGAGATCAGGCTGATCGGCAAGCGGGCGAGACATGGCGGGTTTCGCCTTCGGTGACTTCACCACCTGCGGAATGACGCCCAGCGGACGCACTTGCGCCCAATCATGTGTCGTCGTGAGCGTTGGACGGATCCCCGAAGCAGGACGAAGCCGCTCAGCGAAGACGGGCTCCTGATCGAACTTGAGCTTCTTGGCGCGGATGGGTTTGGCACCGGAGACGAAGATGAGCTCTTCATCGCGCGGCAGTGCGCGGACATCGGCGGGCAGAAGCAGCGGACGGCGCTCCTCGCGGATTGTGGTCGAGCCCTTGCGCCAACCGAGGATCGATCTCGGACGCGTATGCGTCTCGCTTTCACGCAATTCCCAGACTTCGCCCGCCATCTCGGCGATGCGCTTGGCGGTGTCATTGTCGGCGGCCGAAAACGCGGTGACGACATGGACGTTGTCGAGGATCACATTTTCGCGGCCATAGGCCTTGGTCAGATGGTTGAGACTCTGCGTGACCAGAAAGGCCTTCAACCCATAGCCTGCCATCGCGCCCATCATGGTCTCGAAGAACGGCATGCGGCCGAGCATGGGAAACTCGTCGAGCACGAGGATCAGCCGGTGGCGCTTCGGCCGTCCTTGAGCATCCTTCTCCTGATGCTCCATTAGCGCGCGGGCGAATTGGTTGATGACGAGCCGCAGAAACGGCATGAGCCGCAACGCGTCCGAAGGCGGCGGCTGCAAATAGAGCGTGACTGGTTTGGGCCCACACATCAGATCGCCGATGCGAAAGTCGGACGTTGCCGTATTACGTGCGACGATTTCATCGGCGAACAGGCCGAAGAAACTTTCGGCCGTCGCCTTCACGCCGCTCTGCAGACGCTCCTCGCCAGCGAGGAAAGATTCCGCCGCGTGCAACACTTCGGGATGCACTTCCGGCTGGTTGGTCGCCGGATTCAGCCGATGCAGCGTCGACTTCATGATCTGCGCGGTCGCATCGAGGTCGCGGAGCTTCTCGCGCACGACGGCCAGCGTCTTGCGCTCCGGCGGCTCGGCATAAAGCACGTGCAGAATGACGCCGACGAGGATCGTCTTGGCCGAACGGTCCCAGAAATCCTGATGCCGCCCATCGCCTTGCGGATCGACGAGGATCTCGACGATGTTCTGAACGTCGCGGACTTCGTTGGGTCCCTTGCGCACTTCGTGCAACGGATTGAACGAGGCCGAATCCAACCGCGTCGGCGCAAGACGTAAGACCGGCCCCAGAGTCTCGCGAAAACCCGCCGTGCCTGGAAAGCGATGGCGCGCATCGCCATCGGCGAGCTCGCCTTTGACATCGAGCACGAGCGCCGAATGCGGCCACGCCAAAAGCGTGGGCACGACCTGGCCTCTGCCCTTGCCCGACCGCGAGGCGCCGATGAGGAGCTGATGCTCGGGACCATCGAAGCAAAGGATGTCGCGCCCGAACTTGCCGAGTACCGCGCCAGTATCGGCAAAGAGTCCCGCGGCCTTCGCATCGTCAACCCCGCCCCACGCTTTCGCGCCGAACGGCTTGACGGCGAGCTTGCCGCGCGCGGCGACGGCGATGGGCAGGAGCGCGAGCGCGAAAGCGCCGAACACGATGAGGCGCGCCACCGAGAACGGCCTCGGAAACGCTTCCGCATACGCGCTGGTCCAGGTCAGAATCGCCCACGGCGCATGGATTGGCGCATCGCCGAGCATCAGAAGCGGCGCGCCGAGCGCACGCTGATGGGAGAACACGTCGGCAATGAAGGCGGTGGCGAGCCAAAGCCCGGTGAGCGCGATGAGCGCCGAACCCAGCAATGCGATTCCCGCCCGCTGCATGAGCGATTGGCTCCGACCGACGGCGCGGGCCTTTCCCGCGTCCGTAGAGGAAGGGTCATGCTGACCTAGCGGCGGCGTGAATCGCATGCGCGCATCGCGTGCATGCCGCCAAAACCTCGATCGGCGACCATTGGTGCAGCCCGTTCACAATCAGGACGCCGCACGCGGGCTCGATTCACTCGCTCGATGCTTGCTGTGCACCTGATTCACTGTGTGCGGCGTCTCGGCGCAGCGGTAAATGCACGGTGTCCGAACGGCGGAATTAGCGCATGTGGCGAGTTGCAAGAAACGCGCGTGCCGCGAACGGCTTTCGTGCGCCCTAACTCTGTTCGCGTAAAGAGAGCAAAGGATGCGGGCTTTTCTCCTTGGCCGTGCGCAATCCCGGCGCCACATCAACCGATTTGATGAACCCATTCTCGGGATCGAGACGCTCGCGCAGACCATCCCAGGCCGACACGGACGGCAATGCGATTTTCAGGATATAGTCGAAACGGCCCGCAACGCTGTGCGCTTCGATCACCTCTGGCGTCTCGCGCAACGCGGCTTCGAAGGACTCGCGCCGTTTGTGAGCCCGGCGGCGCAATTTGATGCTGACCCAAAGCATCGACCAGCCATCGAACATGGTCTCTTCTGCGAGTGCGACATAACCCTTGATGGCGCCGCCCTCTTCCAGACGGCGCACGCGCTTCAAACATCCGCTCGCCGACAAGCCCAATGTGCGCGCCAAAGCCTGGTTCTGAATATCCGCGTCTTCCTGCAGCCGGCGGATGAGTTCGAGATCGACAGGGTCGAGGCGCGCCCCGTTCGGGGCGAACAGCGGCGGCGTAAGCGACCGCCGCCCGGTCACGCCTCTACCCTGCCCAAGCGTTCGGTCAGCGCATACGCCATCGTCACGTCCCCACGAGCGCCCACTTTCGGTTGAGTCTTTCCCGCCGGCCACCCGTTCGCTGCTGAGACCTGACCCGAATCAGCCAGGGCCACGCGCCGCGACCACCGCACATCGCCCGCGCAGCCGTCCGCGTCGAGGGACGCTGACGCTCTGAAGCCCTCGACCCGGCCGGCTTCAGGCGCGGGCCAGGAGGAAAGAGGTCGCGACGCGCGGCCCCGGCGGACCGAGGCGTCCGCCGCTCACCTTCTGGAGCGATCTCATGACACACGAAATTCTCGACACCACCACCACCGAGACGCAGCGCGCCTGCTTCGTCCCGGTCAGCAAACTCGTCGTGCACGAAGACAATGTGCGCCGCACCGACAAGCGTGCGGATATCGAGGCGCTCGCCGCTTCCATCGCCGCACATGGCCTGCTGCAAAATCTCTCCGTCGTGGACGCGGAAGATGGCCGCTACGCCGTGGTCGCAGGATCACGCCGGCTGGCGGCGCTCCGGCTTCTCATCAAGCAAGGCAAGCTGGCGCGCGATTTCGCGGCGCCCTGCACGATCATCGAACCGGCACTGAGCGCGGAAGCGTCGCTCGCCGAGAACGTCCAGCGCGTCGCCATGAACGCGATGGACGAAATGGAAGCCTTCGCGCGCCTCACTGATGACGGCATGAGCGTCGAGGCCATCGCCGAACGGTTCGGCGCGAGCGTGCGTCACGTCGAACAGCGCCTCGCCTTGGGACGCCTCTCCCCGAAGATCCGCGCCGCCTATCGCAAGGGCGAGCTCACGCTCGATGTCGCGCGCGCCTTCTGTCTCAGCGACGATCACGGCGCCCAGGAGCGTCTGTTCAAGCAGGTTACAAAGCCGATCACCCATGCGCCGAGCATCCGCAACGCGCTTTCCGGAGGGCGCGCGCCCGCCACCGACCGGCTGGCGCGCTTCGTTGGACTAGAGGCCTATGAAGCAGCCGGCGGCCGGGTCGTGCGCGACCTGTTCGAGGATGAGGTCGCGTTCCTTGAAGACGGCGAACTCCTCCAGCGTCTAGCGGCGGAACGCATCGAAGAGATGCGCGAAACTCTAGACGCCGAAGGATGGGCGTGGGTCGAGGCGCAATTGCATCACGGCCAGATCGAGGGCTGCGCGAACGAGCGCGTTCGCCCACGCACGCGTCCGCTGACGCAGGAAGAATGCAAGTCCATTGCGGACCTCGAAGCGGAGATCGAAGCGCTCGACAACGCACTTGAATCCGATTCCGACAACGAGGCGCTGTGGACCACGCGCGACGCGGCGGAAGCGCGGCTCGATGCACTGCGAGAAGCGCACCAGAGCTGGGACAAGGCCGAGATGGCGCATGCTGGCGCCATCGTCACCATCGACCGCAATGGCGCGCCCATCGTCACTCGGGGCCTCATCAAGCGCGGCGATGTCAAAGCCATTCGCAAGCTGCGCATGGCAGAACCCGATGTCATGGCCGATGCCAGCGACGCTTCGCTTCAAGCAGCGCCGAGATCGCCGTCGCTACCGAAATCGCTGCTCGAAGGACTGACCGCCGCGCGCACGCGGGCGCTGCGCGCTGCGCTTTCCGGCCGTCCCCATCTCGCACTGGCACTCACGGTGCTGGCGCTGATCCGCCGGAGTGCGGCGCGCGCCGACGTGCCGGGGCTCGCCATTGCGATCTCGCCAGTCGGGTTCGATGACGACGATCGGTTCGAGCAAGCACGCACCGAAGCCTCTGCCGCTTATGCGGATGCGGACCTCACCCGGCTTGCGAGCGAACCAGCCGAAAAGCTGGTCGCATTGCTCGCTCTCTTCATCGCAGAGGCTGTCGATGTCACGCACGATGGCGCTTCGCCTTCGGCGGACCGCACGCAAGCGACGTCGGACGAACTCGCTGCCGTGCTCGATCTCGACATGAGCCACTATTGGGAGGCGTCGAGCGAATTCTGGGAGAAGGCGCCCAAGGCGTTCACGCTTGAAGCGCTCTCAACGGCGCCTGCCATGGCCAAGCTCACCGAGCGGGCGCGAAAGCCGAAGATCGCCGCCTTCGCAAAGATGAAGCGCGCCGATCTCGCCCGCGTGGCGGTGCGCCAACTCAAGGGTTGGCTGCCCGATGTTCTGATCACACCAGCGCGCCCCGGCGCATTGGTCGTCACTTCAGCCGGACACAAGGCGCTCGCTGAAGCCGACGCCGCCTGATCCTCCCCGCCTCTCTCAATCCTCAAGCGCCGCCGGACCACCGGCGGCGCTCTTGTTTTCGGAGCATGAAACTCATGACGATTAATACCAAGATCGATGCACAACGCCGCGACATCGCGCTGGAGATCACCACGAAGATCCTTGTCGAGCTAGAGCGCGGCGTCATGCCATGGCGCAAACCATGGGATGGCGCGCGCACGGGACTTGCGCTGCCGCGCCGCGCCACCGGCGAGAATTATCGCGGCGTGAACGTCATCATGTTGTGGAGCGCCGCCGTGGCGAAGGGCTATGCCTCGCCTTACTGGATCACGTTGCGCCAAGCGAACCAGATCGGCGCCCATGTCCGCAAAGGCGAACGCGGCGAAATGGTCGTCTATTACGGCCAGGCGAAGAAGACGCGCGACAATGGTGCGGGCGAGAAGGTGGAAGACAGCTTTCGCTTCCTCAAGTTCTTCACCGCCTTCAACGCCGAACAGATCGAGGGGCTTCCCGAGAGGTTCTTTCCCGGTCCCGTCGAGACAGACGTTATCCCTATCGCCGCGCATGAAGCATGGTTCGCCAAACTCGACATCAAGCGCATCCTGACCCAGGACATCGCCTGCTACATTCCTTCCAAGGATGTGATCGGCATGCCGCCGCTCGCGGCTTTCGATTCAGCGGATCACTACGCGGCGACGCTGAACCACGAAGCGGTCCATGCGACCGGCGCTACGCATCGCGTCGGCCGCGATATGTCCAAGCGCTTCAGCGCGCATGCGCTCGCAGCAGAAGAACTCGTCGCGGAGATCGGTGCTTCGATCCTGGGCGCTCACTTAGGGCTGCCACCGGATCACCTCAGCGATCACGCCGCATACGTCGGCCACTGGCTGAAACTTCTGAAGGACGACAAGCGCGCATTTCTGTCCGCGGCAGCTCAGGCTCAGACGGCGGTTGACTGGCTTATGGATAAGGCCGGCCCCTGCACGAACCGAACCCTAAGCGCTTCCACCAACCAGCAGCCGCAAAGCTCGCCCACGCCGTCGCCATGACCGCCCGGCCGGCGGGCCGCGCAAGGAGAAAATCGTCTCCCCGCCCCGCTCACGCGGGCTATCGGTCCGCGCGTGCCGCGCGAACGCGGGCCCCACCATTTTCACCTTGCCCGTCCCGCCTCAATGACCGGGCGCTTTGAGCGCCGTCGCGGGCGAGCCCCGCGGCCCCGGGATCAGCCGGGAACGCTCACCGGAGTTCTTCTCATGACCAACCGCGTCACCCTTCTCGGCAAGCTCGTCGATGCGCCGAAGATCCGCACCATCGAAGTCCGCAATGGCTCGATCGAAATCGTCTCGCTCTGGATCGAAGCGCCAAGCGGCGAACGCTCCGACCGCTTCACCGTCGAGATCAATTGCCCGAAAGCGGCAGCCTCCGCCAAAGCGATGCGCGCCGGCGTCATCGCAGAGATCACAGGCCAGCTCCGTCACGACCGTTGGAAGGACAAGGCTTCCGGCAAATGGACCGGCAAGGTCTTCGTCGCCGTCGATCCGGGCGAAGGCCATGTGCGCTCCAAGGGCATGGCCGAAACCGCTGAAGCGGCGTGAGGCCAGATCGCTGGCGTCGCTTCGGCGGCGCCAGCTCCTTCTCCTTCGATCAATCGGCATGGAGCGGCTCAATGGGACGACGATGTCTCAGTATGAGCGGCGCAAGAAATTCGGGCCGACACTTCGAGGAAGACTTTTTGGACGGCGTGAGTAGTCTCGATGCCGCAAAACACGACAGATTAAGCGCTTGCACCTGGGAAATACCCGAACCGTCCTTGGCCCAGAATGCCCGTGAACTTCACGGTCTGATTTGATGCGCCAACGTTTTGCGGCGGGTCGGTGTTTTCTATTATGATCACCTGACGGCTTGCGGGAAGCGCAGCCAGATAGTCATAAAAGCGTGAGTTCAAGTCTGAGCTACGAAGGTCGTCCGCCTCGCTGTCCGGTTCGCGATAAGAAAGCAACGGCGAGTCCAGCAGGGCAAATCCTGGATGAGAAGTGTCGTTCTGAAAGCAATATTGCATCAAACCAATTGTAAACGCGGACTGCGTGATCGCTCGCAGGCCTTTCCCGAAGGAGGTTCGGTTCTTGCCGTTTATCACCAAGTCTTTCGACTTGAGATCAAAATGGACTCTGTCGGCACCGGGAAAGTGCCAGTCACTCAGTATGGCCTGAACCAGCGCGGCGAATTTATCAACGGCGGAGGTCGGCAGCTCCGCCTCCACGCCGCTGTTGCCATCATCACCGCCAGCATCCGGCCCTTCCAACTGGATTCTGCGCTCCTCGAAATCTTGAAGCGTCCGGTAGAGGCCTAAAGCTTCGCGAACCTCTCCGCTCTTATCCGCCAGGTCCTTGTAGCTTGTTCGCAGCCTACGCAGATTAGGCGCCACGATCTGCTCAATACGCTGCGATACCTCGCTTAGACGCGCTTCAAGGGAAGGAATTCGACGCTCGAATGCAGCGCCCTCCTTTTTTAGGGAGGTGATCGTTTCGCCGAGCTCTGTTCTGCGGAGCCTGATCTTTGTCATTTCAGCGCGCGCCGCTGCTATGACGCGCTCGGCATTGCCATCGCATTCCTGCTTATTCTGGTGCTCTGGCAACGAGCCGCACAACGGACAGGTCTTTGGCCCCAGCGCAACAAAGAGGCTGCCCGCTTCTTCGATAGAACTGAGCCGCTCAAGGTCCGAAGCGTAGTGGCTGTCCAGGAGAGCGAACCGGTCAAGAACGCTCGCAATCTCTGTAAGGCGGTTTCGCCCTTCTTCGACGTTTTTGATGAGGCCGCGGCGCTGGCTCGAGATTTCCCTAAAGCCGGCCTCGGTTGTGGCGAGGACCTCGCTCTGCGCGGCCATCGAATTATCGAGCTTTCCAAGTTGCTCGCTAAGCTCTGCAGGAGGGCCGGACAGGTCTTTGACCTTGCGCTTGTACTCCGTGATGAGGTCGTCCAGCAGATCCATCTGAGCGCTTTTGGTCTGCTCCTCCGGCGATTTTTCCGCCACCGCTAACGCCGAGTCATCAACGCCGGTCAGCAGAAGTTTAAAAACCGCAGTATTAGCGGTGTCCGCAACTCTGTTGCCATCGGATAGAGGAGAACGCTGCTGGATGATCTCTTCTTCGTTCACGATGGTCAGTCTGGCCAAGTTGCGGAAGCTCAGACTTTGGCTATCGCCGCGTTTGTTCTTCCGTATGCGTTTGTGGTTGAGGTCAAGCTTGGACAAGAGGAACGCCGACAGGTTGTCATCCCGCTTGTCATTGTGCTGCTCATTGTAAAGTGTTCCATCCCCCTCAGGGATTTCCGTCGAATGCAAGCCATCGTACACACGAAATGCGCCGCCATCGGTGCTTCGCACAATGGTGAATTTCTCATCGGCGTGCGTTTCCACGGCGAGCAGCACCGTCCCGTAGCTGTCGCGCTCGGGGATTTCTCTTAGCGGACCTTTTCCACCCAGCATGAAGTCAATAGCGTCCGCTATGAAAGATTTTCCCGTGTTGGATGCACCATAAATTACATTGAGGCCCGCGCCGAACTCAATCGTCGCGGGTTCACGGCTGGGACTATGAAACGAGAGGTGCCGGAGTCTCAGCCCCTTTGTCATGACTCCGCTCCCAAACTACTTTCAATGTGCTGGAATTCCACCACCCATGCGTCGAACAGATCACGCATGAGCGTATGGAAAGCCTCATCGTCATAATCAGCAAGGTGTCCGACGAGCCAATTGGCACGCTCCTTTAGCCGCTCGATATAAGGCGTCCTCAGCGAGTCCAGAAACATTGCCGCGCTTTCTCCGGCCCGGTATCGAATGCCATCTTCTTCAACGACGCGATCAACAAGATCGCGCGTCATCATCAGATGGAGGGAGTCCAGCACGACCTTGTGTCGAACTTCTGTGGCAGGAGACTGAATCATCGCAGCTGGATGCAAGTCATCTGGTCCGCCCAGCAGATGAGTGCGCACCAGCAGGTAGTCGAACGCGGTCATACGTTGGATGTCGTAGGCCGCCGGAAATGCGGCGGCGAGAACCGCAACAGCACGAATGCCGGCTTCCAGGGGGCCGTTGAAGGTCAGCACACGGAATCTCTCGGTCATTTCGTCCATTTGAGTCGATCCTCATTGGCGAGCTGATGGCAGATACCCCTCCGGTCCTGCACAAAGGCACTCGGACCAAGCGGGTGAGCATCGAGAGGAAGCGTTTGGGCCGTGTCGGTGACGGCCTTCACGCATTCAAGGCCGTCAGCGTGGGCGCCTTCGCATGTGTCGACCACGCCCTGATAGATTTCCTCCTGCAAACTTTCAAAAGTCCCCGGCTCCACCTTGTCACGGACAAACACACGCAAAGACTCCGCGTGATAGAACGCGACACGCTGGCGGTCGAAATGCGAGCGCAACGGGCTGGGCAAACCGGCAGCGCAGGTGTGCGGCGTCTTTGCGTGATCCGTATATGCGTCGAGCAGATGAGCCACATAGCGGCTCTCGTTCGTGGCTATCTCAGCTGGGGGCGCACCAGGTTGCGGGCGCGCAGGGAGCGCGCCGCCAAACCTCGCCAGAAAATATGGTGACGCCCTGTGCTGCTCGACGACTTCGCGCACCGCGATCGGCTTAAAAGCCGAGAAGTCGAACGCATCGAAGTAGGCCAAAAACTCTCCTTCGAGAAGTACGGACTGCGTGTCAGTAATTTTATCCTGAATGTTCTTCACCCACTCCTCTTTTACGCGCGCCTTTAGCTTCGTTGAGTTAGCCAGAAGTTGCGTGAGCGTGGTGCCGGTGCCGCGCGGGGCCACGAAAAAACAAGCGCGTGGCGGTGAATATTCACCCTTGAATGAATACCAGAGAATTTTGCCAATCTCGGGCCACGCATCACCAGGGGCGATGGGAGCGCCATAGTGCTTGCATTGGTAGTTGTCCCAGACCCCCTGAAGGAGCTTCGCGTCAGCGAAGCCCGCGACATCTATGCCCTTGTCGTTTGCGCCTGAGGTTCGGAGGACTTTGTAATACTTGCTCTTGAGGCAGTGCGAGACCCACTCGTCTATGAATTTTTCCCATTCAGCAGAGTCATAGGTCACCAACCGCGTAAGTGGATCAATCGGCGGCCCACTCTGAAACTGCGCAGCTGTTGGCTTTGTTGTGGCTGGCGGCGGATCGGAGATTTCAGCAAAGCCGTCCATAAGTCACCGCGCCGCTTCCGCCGCAATGTGGCCCGCGAGCGTCGTCACGAACGTCTTCAGGTTAGTCATCTCTGACAGCTCGGCGAACGCGCCGCTGTTCACCGCGTCGCGAGGCGCCGCGAGCACGCTCGCCGTTGTATAGAGCTGCTCCTGCACCAGGCGCTGGCAAAGCAGGTCGTACC
>CXWL01013094.1_pt1 | contig 12254 bp, 8 predicted proteins | sample 590931 | NCBI WGS metagenome assembly CXWL01 (sample SAMEA3498368, study PRJEB10139) | groundwater metagenome | biome: water well; material: biofilm material | place: Germany | collected 2015-04-27
ACTCACAAAAAAATCAGAAATTGCAACGAATTTGATAATTCGTTGCAATTTTGCAAAGGTCTCGAGGCATATCAAATCGTGATAGGCAAATTTCCGAGCACCGTCTAACGCTAAGAATCGTTTGCGCAGACAATTATTCAGCGTTTTCTTAATTCACTGTTAATTATGTTATTGCAAAAAACGATCGAATGGCTGTAATGGTTTTGTTCTTCCCTCAGCACCGACAGCTGGAATAAACAAAAACTGATCAGCTGCAAGTCCCGCATTCATGGGGTTTTGCTTGGTGATTGATGAGTTGTCTCCAACATGACCGTGTGGCACTCGTATTTCCGGGTGGTCAAATGGCGCTTTCTCATAGCGCACTCGGTCATCGGTTAAACTTTTTAGAAAATTGAGTAAATCGGTACGTTTTTGTGGCGAGAGCCGCAAGTCAACCAAAGCAAAAATTTTGGCAAATTCTTTCGGGGGTGTTGCAAAATTACCGCCCCGTGTATAAAACGCCAATACCTCATCCAATGTCGCCATGCCACCGTTATGCATGTAAGGTCCGGTTAAGTCGATATTTCTTAAAGTGGGAATTTTGTATGAGCCGTTGGCTGCACTCAGAAACCTTCTTCTATTGGGTTTTTCTAATTCTGCCAATGCAGTATTAGTCGTTGGAATAAATATTCCTGCCGGATTAAAACAATTTACAGTATTTTGTTTTTGTATTCGTATCCCGTCAACGCGTGTGAAGAATAATACATGCGGGTTATCACTATCAATTGCAATTGACGTATCCAGATCACAAGGTCTTACGTCTGCAACATAAGGATCTACCACCCCAGACTCATTACCTGCGAGAAGCTGTAAATATTGATCAGAGAACGATAATGGATTGCCGAAGGGATCGATGCCACCCAAACCAATATCATTTTCTATCGGGGTGACACCGGTACCGGAAAAACCAGTATCTTGAAACATCATGCCGCCGGTTAACGATAGACTAGTCACTACAGTGGTGGTGCTGACGCGGAATGTCGAATTGCCGAAAGCATGCGGATTTAATTTTTGCAAAATACCATTGGTTACCAAAGCCGACGAAGTAAAATTAGGGCCAATGTGGCAAAGTGCACAGTGTGAATCACGGAAAATATCCATGCCACGCTGTGCCGATGCGCTTAAGTCGATGGGTATACCATGTGCATCTACAGTACTGCGATCAAAGGGGGAATCATCGGAAATCAAGGTCGATTGATACATTTGAGTCGCAAGTGCAAAGAACATGGCAAAGTTAGCTTCTACTTGCCGATAGGGTAGGCCATGCGCTGTAGAGCTGCTTGGCGGAGAACCAAATGGGCCAGTATGGTTATAATCCCAATATTTGGGATTGAATGCTTCCATGATCAGTTGGTAGTAATCTGTATTTAAACCTTTTTGCAAATTGTTGGGTGTGCTGTGCGCCAATCCGCCCAGTACACTATCGTTCCAGTGCACACGTTGATGTTCGAGGGGTTTACGATCTAATAGTTTACGACCCAAATCAGCAAAGGTGCGGCCATGACAACTCATTTCGAAATCATCTAGGGGAGGGGAGACAGCTAGGGAAGCCAAAGCGGAATTGATGAGTCTTAAACGTTCTTTGGTAACCGTGCCATCATTATTTCTAACCCAGACTCCGGCATCTGGATCACGATCTCCCCAAGGACTGCTGCCGTTAAAAATATTGTTGGCACGGCCGTCCCAGAAGTTACGAAAATTGAAAACGGCATTAATAACGGTTGGAGTATTTCTGGGTTCAACTTTGCGGGTACCTTTTGCTCCAACATGAAAAACCGGATCGGAACTACGATTACATTGATCATTTGTCGCTGTAATCAATTTGACATCTCGATAATCACCACCAAAGGTTCCCGAGGAAGAAACTACATCATCGCTGATATAAATCGGTACACCTGTGGGATTAAGAGGGTTATCGGTTTGATAAAAAGGAAAGTCACTTCTTTTCAGGATTGCATTGGGTCCCCGTAGGGTTCCATCGCTTGCAAGTTCAAAATTCTTAGGTAAGCTACTATTTCTACCTATTGGTGCAATTTGATTTTTAGTGCGCCGATCTGCACCCGCATGAAAATGGCAGCTGGCGCACGCTATCCCATCGCTTCCGACATTGATATCCCAAAATAAGGCTTTGCCCAGTAAGATCGCTTTATTTTTGTTAATGATGATAGGATCAGTACCCGCAAGTAAACCCGGTACGTTGGGAACCGGTGCACCTTTCAGGGTCATGGGGATAGGTCCGAAACCGTCGGCCTGCAAGAATGAGCCTGTAAAAAAAGTAAAACAACATACTGTGGTTAATGTGCTTATGAATTTTTTTATGATGTTTAGCATGATTGTATTCCTTACTACTTGGAATGTGCGTCAAGGAAATTTAAGGTGCTTGTACGTTTTATTGAGTACGCGTTGATTATTCTATTCAATGTGATTCACAATCCATATCGTGCGAATCTTTGTTGCAATTAGATAAATCTATTCCTTCCGATAAGAAACGGAGCGACAGTGTATAACGCTCCGCTTCTACTATTGCTTCACTACTATTTAAGCTGCAATACTATTTAGCGTTCTTTCCCGGTTTCTCAAGCGCCAGCCAACAAGACCTAAGCCTGCCAGCAACATAGCGTAAGTTTCAGGTTCTGGCACTGCACTAACAGTCAAATTAAATGCCCCACCTGCAGTGGCGTTGTTAGTACCCCCGATATACATGGCATACCAGCCTGGTGCCAAGTCATCGAATATCAGCGATACGGAATTTGCCCCAACATTACCACTGATGCCATTTTCAAACGCACTCGTCAAACTCACGTCATTTGCGCCTGTGAAAATGCTTTCACCCCATCCGCCTGCAGCGTGTGAAGGGCCTGCAACTGCATAACCTAGAGTTTCGAGTACATTGCCTCCATTACCGTTAGCCATCCATAACGTACCCGTATCACCCATTGCTCCAGTTGCATTAAAGGAATGCGGAGTACCAAATCCTGCCGAACTGAGTTCGCCGCCAAAACCGGTAGTGCCACCATCGAATTCAGTGCTTCCGGTTGCCCAAACTGTGAGGCCAGGAGCAAAATTGGCATCACCGGAAACTGTTACGGTAACATCTGTTAGGCTGTTATTCTTAAAGGTATACCAATCTCCGGTATGCGCCCAAGCAGAGTTATTTAGAGAGGGATTATCCGAGTATGCGCTTTGTAGGCCGGTTTCCGTGGCAGAAATGCTGCTGCCTAAGTTAAGCTCATTATTATCACCAGTCCAAGGTTTAAATCCTACGGCACCTGCAGCATATACGCTTGTACTTAGTGCGGTGATAGAAATGATAGCTGCTGAAGTAAGCATGCTTGTTATTTTTACAAATTGTTTTTTCATTTGGAATCTCCAATAATGATTGAATATTTCTAAATCAATTACACTATACCGTTGGCTATATGTTGGGTTAATGAACAGTGGCTTCCGGTATTTCATGGTCAGAATGATGATCTGAAGTCGATAGATTTGATGCTTCTCGATTCAGTGACTCCCATCATTCAAGGGAGGCAACCCAGCTATCTCATTGATAAAGATCTGTAGGCTTTCCGAACTTGTCTTGCGACAAGGGTGGCTTTATCTATTTATTATTAATTGTATTGTATATTGATAAAATTACAATGCGGCAAATTGCCGCACCTTTTTCAGACCAAACTCACGTGCAACTGGATAATTTGGTGGAAAGTTTCTCGCTTAGCAGAAGCTGGTAAGCAATGCCGAAGTGATCAAGGTAAGTGAATTTGTTTGTTTTTCTTGTACTTCTGAGAACGTTAATCACATAGATTTCATATCTGACGATATACCTACACAGAAAAACTCTAAAATACAGTTATGCAGAGCTTTCCTGAATATCACTTCAGCTCAAAGTAGGCATGCTAAAATCCAAGCTTCACAAGAATTGAAAACACTATGAATTTTCCTGTTATCACAGCGTTGTCTCCACTGGATGGGCGCTATCACACCAAAGTTGAATCTTTACGATGTTATTTCAGCGAATTTGCTTTGATTCGTTTTCGTGTACGTGTTGAGATTGCATGGCTTAGGGCGCTGAGTGAAGAGCCCGGAATTGTTGAAGTGCCGAATTTCTCAGATCAAACTCACGTGCAACTGGATAGCTTGGTGGAAAGTTTCTCGCTTGAAGATGGAGAGGCGATTAAAACCATCGAGGCGACAACCAATCATGATGTAAAAGCCGTTGAGTATTGGCTAAAACAAAAACTGTCAGATAATGCTGAGGTTGTGAAGGTGGCAGAATTTATTCATTTTGCTTGCACCTCTGAGGATATCAATAACCTATCGCATGGCCTGATGCTAAAATCCAGCCGGGAACAAGTCATGTTGCCTGCACTCGATAAAATTATTAATAGACTGATTGAGCTGGCCCATCAACTAGCGGATGTTCCGATGCTTGCTCGTACGCATGGCCAGCCAGCCACGCCGACGACCTTAGGTAAAGAAATGGCTAATGTGGTTTATCGTTTACAACGCGGGAAAAAACAACTCGAAGCAGTTTCTATATTGGGAAAGATCAACGGAGCGGTCGGTAATTACAATGCGCACTTATCCGCCTATCCGGATCTGGATTGGGAAAAATTTGCACAATTATTTGTTGAAAAGCTGGGTCTGGAATTTAATCCTTATACGACTCAGATTGAACCCCACGATACGATCGCAGAATTATTCGATGCGTATGCAAGGATTAATACCATTTTATTGGATCTGAATCGCGATATCTGGGGATACATTTCTCTGGGCTACTTTAAGCAAAAAACCAAAGCGGGTGAAGTGGGTTCTTCAACGATGCCGCACAAAGTCAATCCGATCGATTTTGAAAATTCAGAAGGTAATTTGGGTATTGCCAACGCGTTGCTACGTCATTTAAGTGAGAAATTACCAGTGTCTCGGTGGCAGCGGGATTTAACCGATTCCACCGTATTGCGTAATATGGGCGTGGCGTTAGGGCATACCCTGCTGGCTTATGATTCCTGCAATAAAGGGCTCAATAAGCTGGATGTTAATCCGGCGCAATTACTAGCTGATCTGGATAGCACTTGGGAAGTTTTGGCTGAGCCTATACAAACAGTGATGCGGCGCTATGGCATTGCTAATCCTTACGAGCAACTGAAAGCATTAACGCGTGGCAAGAGTGGTATTACCAAAGAAACGCTGCATCAATTTATTGCTGATCTGAGTATTCCTGAAGCAGAGAAAGATCGCCTGCTGGCATTAACTCCCAGAAATTATATCGGCAAAGCATGTACATTGGCCGTAAAAATCAGAAATTGATCGAAAATTATAACCGGTAATGCATAGAATTGACGCGCTAATCGGTTCAATTTGAACAAAGTGTAAATAATTTTCAATTATCGGCTTGAAATTTAAAAATACAGCCCCAATATCGCTTGCACAGTCATTAGGAGGTACGATGCAAAGCTCAGAAAATCCAAATAATCCAGAAGATAATTCAACTGAACTACCCTACGCTAAAGAGGAAGCTAAAATACCCGGGATAACCAGTGATGCAACCATTCAAACTGGAGAGAACCAAGATCTACAACCCAGTCTTGAACATTTATTGAAAGAAGCTGAAATCAGAGCTGCCGAGCATCATGATGCTTGGATACGCGCCAAAGCTGAAACAGAAAATATTCGAAAGCGCGCTCAAAGTGATGTGACTAATGCGCATAAATATGCGATCGAGAATTTTTCTGCCGAATTGCTGACGGTAATGGATAGCCTCGATGCGGCACTGGCAATTGAGAATGCAAGTGTAGAGAGCTACAAAAATGGTATGGAATTAACACAAAAACAACTGACCAACGTGTTTGATAAATTCAGCATTAAGGCGATTGATCCAAAAGGAGAGAAGTTCGATCCGCATCAACATCAGGCAATGTGTACGGTTGATTCTGAATTGACTCCAAATACAGTAGTTCAAGTCATGCAAAAAGGCTACAAGTTGCATGAACGTATTATCCGTCCAGCACTTGTGTCGGTTTCGAAAGCAAAAGATACTTGAATTTTCCCGAAGTATCTCCACTTTTAGGTCAGTTGACAGACAGAATTAATCTTTAAAAGGATCTTAACATGGCAAAAATTATCGGTATTGATCTGGGTACCACCAACTCTTGTGTATCCGTTATGGAAAACGGGAAACCAAAAGTTATTGAAAACTTAGAGGGTACTCGGACAACACCTTCTATCGTTGCCTATACGGAAGATAATGAAGTTTTGGTAGGCGCCTCGGCAAAACGCCAGGCAATTACCAACCCAAAAAATACGTTGTTTGCAGTGAAACGTCTGATAGGCCGCCGTTTTGATGAAGACATGGTGCAAAAAGACATCAAGATGGTGCCTTACAGCATCATCAAGGCTGATAACAATGATGCGTGGGTAGAAGTGCGCGGTAAGAAAATTGCACCACCAGAAGTTTCAGCGCAAGTATTGATAAAAATGAAGAAAACAGCCGAAGATTACCTGGGTGAGCCAGTAACTGAAGCTGTCATCACGGTACCAGCCTACTTCAACGATTCGCAGCGTCAGGCAACTAAAGATGCCGGACGGATTGCCGGTCTGGAAGTGAAACGTATTATTAATGAACCAACAGCTGCAGCATTGGCTTTTGGTATGGATAAAAAAGAAGGTGACCGGAAAATAGCTGTGTATGACTTAGGCGGCGGTACTTTTGATATTTCCATAATTGAAATTGCTGAGATTGAAGGCGAACATCAATTTGAGGTATTAGCTACCAATGGCGATACTTTCCTCGGTGGGGAGGATTTTGATTTACGTGTGATTGAATACCTGGTTGATGAATTCAAGAAAGAAACCGGTATTGACCTGAAGAAGGATATGCTGGCACTACAGCGTTTGAAGGACGCTGCAGAGAAAACCAAAATTGAACTGTCATCCAGCCAGCAAACAGAAGTTAACTTACCGTACATTACTGCCGATGCATCCGGACCCAAACATTTGGCCGTCAAGATAACTCGTGCAAAATTGGAAAGTCTGGTGGAAGACCTGATAGAACGCACCGCCGGACCTTGCCGCACGGCGATTAAAGATGCGGGTCTATCCGCTTCAGACATTGATGACGTCATCCTGGTTGGCGGGCAGACACGCATGCCCAAAGTGCAAGAAAAGGTTAAGGAAATTTTTGGCAAAGAACCCCGTAAGGATGTCAATCCAGACGAAGCCGTGGCGGTTGGTGCAGCTATTCAGGGTGGGGTTCTGCAGGGCGACGTGAAGGATGTCTTGTTATTGGATGTAACACCGTTGTCTCTAGGTATCGAAACGCTAGGCGGTGTGATGACCAAACTGATCCAGAAAAACACTACGATTCCAACCAAAGCGCAGCAGGTATTTTCTACTGCAGAAGAGAATCAGACGGCGGTAACCATACATGTGTTGCAGGGCGAACGGGAGATGGCATCGGGTAATAAAAGCCTGGGGCAATTCAATTTGGGTGATATTCCGCCATCACCGCGCGGCATGCCGCAAATTGAAGTGACATTTGATATTGATGCAAATGGAATTTTGCACGTATCAGCCAAAGACAAGGCCACTGGCAAGGAAAACAAGATCAAAATTCAGGCAAGCTCTGGTTTGTCAGATGACGAAGTCGAACGCATGGTAAAAGACGCCGAAGCGCATGCCGAGGAAGATCATAAGGCATTGGAACTGATTTCCAGCCGTAACCAGTGTGATGCCATCATTCATTCGGTTAAGAAATCATTGAAAGAATATGGCGATCAATTGAGTAGTGATGAGAAAGCTAAAATTGAAACTGCATTGAAAGATGCAGAAGAAGTGCTTAAGACTGATAATAAAGACGATATCGATGCCAAAACACAAGCATTGACCGAAGCTGCGCACAAACTGGCTGAAAAGATGTACCAGCAAAACGATCAACAAGGCCAGCAAGCGCAACCTGAATCAGGGGCTTCATCCAAACAGGGTGAAAAACCAGTGGAAGGTGAAGTGGTCGATGCAGAGTTTGAGGAAGTTAAAAACAAGAAATAAATTTTGTTAGAATCGCTCAAGCGCAGAGACGCAGGAAGAGAATTTTCGAATTCTTCTGCGTGCTCTGCGTTTTGGTGTTTGATGTGAAATTAGAAATATTTTTAGAAACCAAAGCAGCATAAATTTTATCCCGGTAGCAGGAAATCAATATGAGTAAGCGCGATTACTATCAAGTGCTTGGTGTCAACCGTGACGCCGATGAAAGTACAATCAAGAAAGCCTATCGTAAATTGGCAATGAAATATCACCCCGACCGGAACGCTGGCGATGTTAAATCGGAAGAGATGTTCAAAGAAGCCAAAGAAGCTTATGAAATATTGACGGATGCTAATAAACGCGCTACTTATGATCAATTCGGCCATGCTGGCGTTGATGCCAGTGCAGCAGGCGGAGGCGGTGCGCAGGGATTCAGTGATGCGTTTAGTGATATTTTCGGAGATATCTTTGGCGGGGCGCGCGGTGGTGCACGATCAAATGTGCATCGTGGCTCTGATTTACGTTACAACCTGGAGATCTCCCTGGAACAGGCGGCACATGGAACCGAAACAAAGATTCGTATTCCTACGATGGAAAAATGTGAACCTTGTCATGGCAGCGGTTCCAAGCCAGGGAGTTCACCGAAAACTTGTCCTACTTGTAATGGTCATGGGCAGGTAAGAATGCAGCAAGGGTTCTTTTCCATCCAGCAAACATGTCCAAAGTGTCAAGGTTCTGGCAAAATTATCGCGAATCCTTGTTTAGCTTGTCATGGAATAGGGCGTGTGAAGCAGCATAAGACACTGAATGTGAAGATTCCAGAAGGTGTCGATGATGGTGATCGTATTCGTATCTCAGGTGAGGGTGAAGCTGGAGTGAATGGTGGGCCGCCTGGTGATCTGTATGTAGTGGTTCACTTATCAGCGCACTCTGTTTTTCGTCGTGACGGTGATAATCTGCACTGTGAGATACCGATTAGTTTTACTGTGGCCGCGTTAGGTGGAGAAATCGAAGTGCCCACTCTAGAAGGGCATGCCAAAATTAAAGTACCATCCGAAACGCAAACGGGAAAGATTTTCCGTTTGCGTAGTAAAGGAATTAAAAGTGTGCGTAGCCATGAGAAAGGCGATTTGCTTTGTCATGTCGTTGTGGAAACTCCAGTCAAACTGACAGCACGCCAGCAAGAATTATTGGAGGAGCTGGAGACAATAAGTCTGACTGATGGTCCTCGTCACAGCCCTCGTGCTAAGTCTTGGATGGATAAAGCGCGTGAGTTCTTTTCAGAATGACAAGAAGAATTAGAGTATAACAATTCATAGTTATCTGTGATTCTCAAGAAAAAATATTTCTCTATGTTTCTGATCATCATGCCAGACAGCAATCATGCGGTGATCTACCTTGCGGCACCTAAAGAACCCATCAAGCGTTATTTTGGATCAGCAGTTTCAAAAGACGGCGTGTTGATAAAAACAAAAGGCTATGTCATCGTTAGTTAGTCGCGGTCATGCAACCCAATGAATTTGAAAAAATATCAATTATTGGTTTTTTGCTTAATGACCTGTTTATAAATGATAACTTGTGTTGATTTGCCGTGACCAACAATTAACGATGACATAGCCAAACAAAATCAAACGATTTGATCTTTTTCCATCAAAGAATTGGTGAGTGCTGCAGTTTTCGCTAAGGGAGAAAGAATCAAAAACTGGCAGGTAGCCATTGTTTCGGATTCAAGACAGCGGCTATCAGTTATTTTTATCAAATACAAAAATTATTTAATCTCTGCGGCCATGGCTCGATGGGAATTCGCCATATCCATATTAGCTTTTACAGCTTGTTCGTATAAGTGAATTAAGTTTTCACAATGGGATTGCAATGCTAGTCCATCTTTTCCATAATTAAAAGTAACTGTTCCATAGGATTCAAGCATTTTCTTATGTTCTTTTATCTTTGACCGCATTTCCCTGGCAGCAGCCTCATAATGTTTAGCTAGTGCTTCATGATCACAACGCGTTGTAGCTCTTAGAATAGCTTCCGGTGTATCTGTCGGAATACGATTGGTCTGCGCGCATGAAGTCAGAAAACCCAGTAAGCCAAAAACAATTAAAAGCAAAGTATTAATTCTCACAGCATGTCCCTTGTTTATAGCCAAAATATCCTAAAAGAAATAGTACTATATTATGTTATTACTCACACCAATGAATTGCGCTTCCTCAAGCAAATAACCAATCAAAGCCGTTTGGTAATGCTGGAAGCCAGCAGTAATGAGGGTCGCAGACCAAGAAGAATTGGAAAAGGCCGGGTTCGTGAATTACAGTGGCAAAGGAAGTCATCAGAATTAACAGACTGTTAAATCTACACTACCACGCATTTCGCAGATACCTTCATTGCACTGGCCTTCGCATTTCACGAAACCAAACTCGGTATTGCTCCATTTTCGCGCGCTGTTCCGCCGGTGCGTAGCGGCGGCAAGTGGCATATTCCTCTGTATCCGGCTTCGCACCCCAGCGTATTTCGGCACAGTCGTTCGGGTTATAAGCCATTTCATAGGCCGGTTTGCGCGCCAGTACCTCGGCTACGGGAAGTTCCCACGAACTGCCGTCCGTGCGTGTGTAGCGGATGTTGCGTTCCTGGATGCGTTTTGCGTGATATTGCTCAATCTCGGCCTTGGCTTCTTCGGGACTCTTGTCTTTCAGCACAAACAATTCGGGGTAGCGCACGATTTTTTCGGGCAAACCGTTTAGCACATTGATCGCGATGATAAGGCGCATGTCGCGAGAAGGAGTGGAATAATCCTCCCAGGGACCGAGGGTCTGAAAAATCGCTGCGTCGCTGGGCATCGGGATGACGCTGCGCGGATTTTTGCGGAAATACGCCTCGCCATTATCCACTGAATTGACGCGCGTCTCGATTTGCTCGGCCAAAGCAGTCAACGTAGTTTCGTAAGTTTCCTTGGGATCAAGGCCATCAGGGTTGATGAGCTTGATCAGTCTGGCGTAGAAATCATCGGGTGTGAGGTAATCTTGTTCCAACGAAAAGGAAGTAAATTCGGGATGGTCGATCAGCTCGTCATTGGAGAGTGTCCGCCACTTGCCCGGGGCCGTGGGAATCAAAGGCCGGAAAGCCTTGAAACCCGGCCCTGCGTTTTCGGTGTTGGCGAACAGCAGGGTACCTTCCCAGATCCGCTTGCGAGCGACCGAGTTGTCGGGTTGCGCATCGACGGCCAGCAACATACCAGGACGATCGGCTTTCTGCGGCACCCACTCAACCAGCACCAAAATATGTCCGTAGGGATCGGCATAGACCGTTCCCGGCCACAGTGTCTCGCGGCTAAGTGGAATCGGATACAGATCGGTGGATTCATCGGCAAGCCCGGTGCGCGCCGAGCCGGAATGAACGGTGTCTACCAGCCGTCTGCTGAATTTCTTGAAATTAGCCTGCGAACTGATGCCGTGAGTAAATTTGGTCATGATGGTGGGTGTGCCGCAATATGGCGGCGCTTTCGCCGAACCGCGCCCGCAGGCACGGAAAGCAATTGGCAGACCGGTCTTCCAGGCAAAATAAGCCCGTAAGATGTAAGGCAGGTCAGCGCAATCGGGGGTTAGCGGCAAATTATTATCTTCGTTGATACCGAGATAGTTGTGCAGAAAGTTGCGCTCGGTGTTGCGTAACACCGGTTCTAGGGAATTAAAACTGAGGTTTTCCCCGGGTGGCGCGCCAAATAATGCTTCGATCCAGGCGGAATAAAAGGCTTCGGTGGCAAGGTTCCAGGCTTGGGGTCTTTCCTGTAGACCTGACCCACCTAGGGTAAGGGAATGACAAGCAATAAGCTTACCATTCCGGTTTGCCTCTATACGATATTGCCCCTCATTAAGTTTTTCCAATTCGGCGGTCAAACTCCAAGGTGGACCACCGCGGCGGCGGGTTTGCAGCAATATACGCTGGCTTTGACTGTCGATCAATGTCAATTCAGATGCCGGACCGTCCGTGGACACAACTATGATCTTGAGCGACTCATCGATCTTAGGATTGAGAGGGGAAGTCCAAATGTGTGTCGCGCCGGTTTCTTCGCAAACAGTGTTCTCGGCCAATGCCGTCGAAATGCTAGACCATCCCAGTAAGCACGCGAGGAAATAATTCGTGGATCGGGGTAGTAAACATAGGAAATAGCCTAATCGATAAGAACGCATAGACGCTCCTCC
>CXWL01021956.1_pt1 | contig 12252 bp, 15 predicted proteins | sample 590931 | NCBI WGS metagenome assembly CXWL01 (sample SAMEA3498368, study PRJEB10139) | groundwater metagenome | biome: water well; material: biofilm material | place: Germany | collected 2015-04-27
CATGGCAATTTGAAGAAAACGAGCAAAGTCCGCGTCTGTGTTTCGGCCGCATCCTTCGGCAATGTTGGTTGGGATGGACATGCTCGCACGCCGAATCTGGGAGGTTAAACCGTACAATTCTTCTTTTGGAAATCCTTTTGTCTCTTTGTACACATTCAATGCCAGTTGATGTGCTTTTTCCCACACTTTGAGTTGACGGAAGTCTTTCATGGGGTGATTATAAGCTATCAGCTTGTAGCTGTCAGCGTTCAGCGATCAGCATTGAATGGAATTATACTTCGAGCAAGCGCTGGCTGACCGCTGAAAGCTGAACGCTATCTTTAGCCATCAGCGCTCAGCAACCCCAAAGAGGCTCCCATGAAAACTCCCACCTTCAACTCCCGCCGTTCCCCCGTGTATAGCCGCTGCGGCATTGTTGCCACATCCCAGCCGCTGGCAACTGCCGCGGGGCTTGAAATTCTTTCAAAGGGCGGCAATGCCGCGGATGCTGCCGTGGCCGCCGCTGCTGCGCTGAACGTGACCGAGCCAACCTCCACAGGGATTGGTGGCGACATGTTCGCTTTGTATTTTGACGCGCGGACAAAAGCAGTCACTGCCTTGAATGGATCGGGCCGCGCTCCTTCCGCGCTGACAATTGATCGGCTAAAGCGTGAGGGACTCTTCGCTGAATCATTGCCGCCGTTCCACGCACACACGGTCACTGTCCCTGGGGCATGTGCAGGCTGGTGTGACCTGATCGAAAAGCACGGCTCACGTTCGATGGCTGAAATCCTTGCGCCTGCCATCCGTCTCGCGGACGAGGGTTTTCCCGTTGCGCCGCTCACATCCTACTTTTGGTCACGTGGCGCGGACAGGCAGTTGAAGTCCGCGTTGAATGGAAGTGAGTTGACCATTGACGGGCGTGCGCCGAATGCTGGAGAAATTTTCCGCAACCCGGGGCTGGCGAAGACTTTGTCAGTGGTGGCCGAGAAAAATGCTGAGGGGTTTTACCAGGGTCAAATTGCAGAATCAATTGTCCGCGTGATAAAAGAGGCGGGCGGATGCATGTCCGCCGATGATCTCGCATCGCATGTGTCCACATGGGAGTCTCCCATCTCGGTGGATTATCGCGGGTTGCGTGTGTATGAATGTCCGCCGAATGGACAGGGTATCACGGCCTTGATCGCATTGAATATTTTGGAAGGCTTTGATCTTGCAGCGCTTGAATCATTATCCACTGAAAAAATGCACTTGATGATCGAAGCCATGCGCCTGGCCTTTGCGGATGCGAAATGGTATGTGGCTGACCCCGCGTTCTTAAAAATTCCAATGGCTGAGTTGCTATCGAAAGAATATGCAAACGAACGCCGCAAACTAATTAACATGAAACACGCAACACTTGATTTTTTGCGCGGCGCTCCCGTTTCATCTTCCGACACCGTGTACCTCAGCGTGGTGGATGGGTTCGGGAATGCGTGCTCGTTCATCAACAGCAATTACATGGGCTTTGGCACGGGCATGGCGCCGAAGGGCTGGGGCTTCACCCTGCAAAATCGTGGACATAATTTCAGCCTTGACGCGAATCATCCCAATGCGCTTGCGCCGCGTAAGCGACCATATCACACGATCATTCCCGCAATGGTCACTCGCCTCCCCATTCCCTCTCCCCACGGGAGAGGGATGTCCGCAGGACAGGGTGAGGGTGAAACGCTCTATGCTTCGTACGGCGTGATGGGCGGATTCATGCAGCCGCAGGGACATGTGCAAGTGCTATCGGCCTTGGCTGATAATGGACTCGATCCGCAGTCCGCGCTTGACCTCCCGCGCTTTTGCATCGATGTGGACGAAACAGGCGGGCGCGTCGCCATCGAAGAAGGCATGCCAAAAGAAACAATGGACGCCCTGCAAAAGCTGGGACATCCATTGTATGAAGTGACAGGTTATGAGCGCGCGCTCTTCGGCAGGGGACAGGTGATTCTGCGCGATGCGGAGTCTGGCGTGCTGTGCGCGGGCAGCGATCCGCGGGCGGATGGGTGTGCGATGACTTTGGCATAATGTCGTTGCGAGGAGCGTTCTTTGCGACGAAGCAATCTCCTGTTGCGAGGGGGTTGCTTCGGGGAGAGCGCCCTCGCAACGACATCTAATACTGTCCCGCGAATCTTTCATGCACCCATATGAATTCGTGACGTTTGTTCATCAGGCGGAGTAGGCCAGGGTTAATCGTGAGATGGAATCACATCAGGGATATTGGGCTGCCAGGCATCATAGTGATTTTTGCACAGCCAGCGATAGTCGCCGGTGTAGGTGGCGACGCGGTGCAGGCCGAGCCGATCTTGCGTGGGATCTAATTCATTCAATAGGCGGTGAAGAGCGAGTATGCCGGAACGCTCAGGTTCGCTGACCATGCCTCTCTGCAGAAGCGGACGGTCTGGAGTTTTGATCTCATCGGGCAGTTTGCTGAGGATGGCAGATGCAAAACTCAATTGGTCTGCAATTTTCAATGTCTCGGTGGTCTTTGCGCCAAAGAACGTATTGATGGCGGGAGCGGCAATCGGTGCGACGGTTTTCAAAATATCGAGAGCGAAGTTGGCATACGGCGCGATTTTTATCACCCATTCTTGCGGCTGGTCAATTGGATACAAACCTTTTCCGTCTTCGATAATGGGATGCTGACAGCCTTCTGCTTCGCACCATAATTGAAGGGAAATGGGGCGCGCAAAAAGTTGTTTTGGCGAGAGCCCTGCCTCGCGCGAACGGAACGTGAACAAACGCGGACCATTCTTGGCTTCATCGGCGATGGCGCGCATGGTAGCCATAAAGTAGTTGGCGATGCGGCTTTCGAGTCCATCAATGTGACCATGAATGCCATCAAATCCTACTTTCATTTCTTGCCTGATCTCATCCCATTGCATGTCATAGCGGCGCTCTTCAAAGCCAAAGAGCAATTCAGCAACAGAGTATTTTTTGGAGCAAATTTGGCAGCGTGTCGTTGTATCGCCTTCCACCAGCCATTTACGCAAGGAATGAATTGGAAAGCGTCCCCTGCATGGTTGCCCATCAATTATTTCAGAACACGGGACGGCAAAAAGGTAACGACCTTCCAAGCCACGCCAGTTATCGTTAATCAGCTTTTCAAGAGTCGAATGGAGTATGTTCATAAAATGTTCGGGCCATGCTGCCTGAGCATAGATGCGGAATTCGCGATCCCGCGTATCCAGCACGAGCATGGCTTCGCCGTGCGGCGGGTGACGCAAGAACATACCTTTGTCCCAATGCAAACGATGAATTTTGCCGGTCGCATCCGTTTGCTCGACGGCAAAGTCATGGGTGCGGACGATCATCCACGGAACTAAACCAGGTGGGTCTTCTTCCATGGAACAGACCATGACAATACGGAGCAATTTATTGGGTATTTCTTGTTCGGGTAACCATGGCAATTCGGGGCGGACTTGTGGCACATGCTGGGCAACAAGACTTGCCTTACCGTCTGTCAGGCGGTAACAGACATCATATTTCTCCATGAGACGCAGGAAAAATGGATAGAATTCCGGGTCGTAGCGTGGTTCTTTTTCAAAGCGATGTTCATGCCAGACTTTGTATAAATGATCGTCAGGTAAGATGCCTTCCGCGTCCTTCGTGTCAGTGTCTTCGAGCACGAAGCCGATGGCTTTGGTGAGCCATTCGGGTTTGAGGATGACGTCATCGCGCAGTTTTTCGTCGTCAGAGTAGTGGACGATGTAGCCGAGATCGTGCATGAGGTGGGCGAGGGTCTCGGTGTCGATTCCGCTCAAGCCGCGCGCGGCGCAGACTCCGCTAAAAGTCCCGAAAGAGATGCGCGGTTCGGGGCGGGCGAGCAGTTCGTCGCGGGCGGCTTTCCAGTCGCGGTTGAAGCCCATCCCCATTTGGTCCAGTTTTGAGGCATGTTCGGCGATGACCTTTTTCAATTCGGCGATGCCGACCATCTCGCCTGTGGCGGGGTCAGGGACGAGGCTGTCCACTTCGTGAAAGCCGACGATCATGTCGCCGTATTGCTGTTTGAAGACGGGCTGGTCGATGCGCGCGATGCGCTCGCCCGTTTTGCAGTGCGTGGAGACGATGATGACGCGCGCGTCGTCGCCGACCCGCAGGCGGATCATGTTCAGCCAGTCTTCCACCTGACCCTGCTGGACGCCGCGGCGCGGCTCCCAGACCAGCAGGTAGAGCGAACGGCGGCTGAAGAAGAATTGGTGCGTGACGCGGTAGACGTCCTGCCCGCCGAAATCCCAGGCGTTGAGTTGGATCTTGACCTTTTTCTTTGTTGGGTGTGGCAGATGCAGAGCGCGAATGTCAATTTCTACACCGTGTGTGGTGGCTTCACCTTTCTTGGGCGCTGCCTTACCCTTCTTGCCTTTCAAGGCTTTGAGCAGGGTGGTCTTGCCGACGTTGCCTTCGCCGACCAGCACGAGTTTGGCTTCGTAGAGCGGCTCGGCGTTACCTTCGAGACTGCGGAGGTAGGCTTTGACTCCGTCCAAACCCTGTTCGTATGCGCTTTGCAAGGCGGGATTGAGGGGATTGTCTTTGAGTTCGAGTGTTTTCAAATGCTCAAGTTGAGAAAGAGAGGAACTTAAGTCGGAAATCTTATTATTTGATAGTCCTATTACTTCTAGATAATTAAGTTCTGACAACCATGTTGGCACTAGTTGTAATTGGCAATCATCCGCATGGAATCTTTTGAGTTGTTTTAAATCTCGAACACACTCAGGAATATTTCCTAATGGATTGCCCTTATAACCTTGCAAGCCCAAGTGCAATTCTTCAATGGATGTTAGATTGCGAAGTGATTCTGGCAATGATCTTAATTCATTATCGGTGAATACTAGATATTCAAGATTTCTTAGTTCGCCAACCCACATAGGAATTTCACTTAGGCGATTACTCGCTAAATTTAGCCTTTTTAAATTTCTTAGATTCTGCACTGCTTTGGGCAATGCGGTTAATTGGTTTTTAAAAAGATCAAGCGTTGTTAGATAGATGAGTTTTTCAAACGTATCTGGCAATGTTGTTAGTTGATTTTGGAAGAGACTCAGTTCTCTCAAGTGCGTGAGTTGTCCCAGCGAGTCTGGCAGGGATGTCAGTTGGTTGTTGGAGAGATCCAGTTTTGTCAACTGGGTGAGTTGTCCCAGCGACTCTGGCAGGGCGGTCAGTTTGTTGCTGGAGAGATTCAGTTCTGTTAATTGTGTAAGTTGTCCCAGCGAGTCTGGCAGTTCGGTGAGTTTCATGCCGCTGAGGTCAAGTTCCGTTGCGCGCGATTGCAGGGCTTCTGCGATTTTCTTTTCGGCTTCGAGATAGGAGGAGTCTTTCATTGTCTTAACCTTGATTTTCCTGATTTACTTGATTGCCATGATGGATAGCTTGGATTATCTCGATTTTCAAAATCAGGGTCATCCTGTAATCCTTGTAATCATGGTTAAGATATTTTTGTTCGGCTTCGAGATAGGGTTGGTCATGGGGCATGGGAACCCCCTTCCAACTTCCCCCAAATGGGGGAAGGGCTGTTGCGTTTGGGATGAAGAGTTGGGTGAATCATTTCAAGTTTCGTTGTGCCCGATTTCAGGGCTTGTTCGATTTTCTTTTCTGCTTCGTAATAGGCTTGGTCATGTGGCATGGGAACCCCCTTCCAACTTCCCCCTAAAGGGGGAAGGGCTGTTGTGTTTGGGATGAAGAGTTGGGCAAATCATTTGATATGCTTGTTTTGATTCTGGCATTGTGATGCTAACCTTATTTTGTTATTTAAAGAAAATCGCCCCGACGAATCAAGTCATAGGGCGAGAGGTTGTTCAAGATAAGATTTTGTCGTATTTGGAGTGTGTGCCAATCCAAAACCACACAATGCCTTCTGGTTTTTCTGTGCCGAGGGCGCGATATTGCGAGCCAACGCGCACAGACCATAATTTTCTTACGTCATCCACTTTCTTGAAATGCAAAGAAGGATGATATGGGTCGGATTTGAGCAGGTCAAAGTTCTTGTCTGCCAATTGCTGCACTTCTTTGGGAAGTTGCTGGTAATGTTGCCAGAAGCGGGGCAGGGTACGATGGTTCATAACGGTTTGCTTAAGCCAGCATTGTATTCCTTGTCCACCTCGGCAAGTAATTGGTCAAGACGACCCGATTTCGCGTCCGCTTCGATTTGCTTGTCCCACATTTCAGCGTAATATTCATCAAACCACTCACGGAAGCGATCTAACTCTTGTTCGGATAATTTGGTTACTGCCTGTTCAAGTTCAGTAATAGTCATAAGAAACTCCTTGCTATGAATGGCAGTATAGCATAATCACGGATTACTGTTCACTATTCACTGATTACTGATCACTGTTCACTGATAACTGTAAAACCCTCTCCCCGTTTTCCTTCCCAAATAACCCGCATCCACCATCTTTCTCAACAAATACGCGGGACGATATTTATCCTCGCCTAAGTCTCTTTGCAAAACTTCCATTACGAATAAGACAACATCCAAGCCGATCAAATCCGCAAGGGTAAGCGGACCCATCGGATGATTCATGCCGAGCTTCATCACCTGATCAATGGCTTCGGGTGTGCCGACATTTTCCTGCAAGGCGAAGATCGCTTCGTTGATCATCGGGCATAGGATGCGGTTCGAGATAAACCCCGGGGAATCGTTTGCTTCAATTGGATTCTTTTCCATCCGTTGGATCACTTCAAATGTCGTGTTTCGTGTTTCGTCTGTTGTCGCCAGTCCGCGAATGACTTCGACAAGTTTCATCAGCGGCACGGGATTCATGAAGTGCATTCCGATCACTCTATCGGGACGGCTGGTCACTGCGGCGATCTTGGTGATCGAAATCGACGAAGTGTTGCTCGCCAAAATCACGCCTGCGCGGGCGTTGGCGTCCATGTCTTTGAAGATTTTGAATTTCAATTCGGGGTTTTCAGTGGCGGCTTCGATGACGAGGTCGACGTCTTTCATCGTGTCCATGTTCCCCACGAATTTGATTACATCTGCCGAGGCTTTTTGTTCCGCCGTGATCGTCCCTTTCTCCAAAAGTTTTGCCGTGGATTTGGCAATCGTCGCTTTTGCTTTTTCGAGCGCGGCGGGCATCACGTCCATGCAGGTGACCTGGTATCCCGATGTCGCCGCAACCTGCGCGATGCCGTTGCCCATCGTCCCTGCGCCGATGATGAAGATATTTCGAATAGTCATGTGGTCTCCTGGTCTTGTAGTCAAGTAGTCAGTTTGGCTTAAGTTCATATCGTTTGATATCAGGTGGCTTGGCTGGATTTGCGCAAGTAGGCAATGAAGGCATTGACAGATTTTTTGGTCGTGGTAGCCATATCGTATACTTTTTGAAAGTCCTCTGCGCTGACATATTTACGATCAAGTGCAAGATAGATTTCAGATTGAACTTCACTGGCGGAGCGCCGTGCATATTTCAAGAAGCGTATAAACTCGGCATCGGAACCATCATCGAATCCTTCAGCGATGTTGTGCATGATGGAGCCAGCAGCGCCTTGGATTTGGTCGCGCAGACGAAAGTCTTTTGCGAATCTTCCCTGTTCTGTCAGATCGTAGACCAAATTTGAAAGCTCTCGCGCCTGCTGCCACGCGCGTATATCCTCAAATCGCTCAAGTTTCATTTTTCCTCCTTGGCAAACTGACTATCCGACCATACGACTATTCGACTGACTTCTTCCAAATTTTCACATTATTCTTGATCTGCTCAATATGCCCGGGGATATGACGTGAATAAATGTCGACCCATTTGTCGAAGGTGTACGGCTCGTTCATTTCGGGATGAACGATGGCGTGTATGAATACTTCATCAGGCTGTCTCTTGAGCAATTCGTAAGTCGTCTTTCTTGCCAGCCTCGTTATTTCCAGCGCGTCTTCGAGGTTGTGATCGTGATACTTTAAAGTGTCCGCCCATTGTGCCTGATCGTAACCCATCAAGATTCCGCCCGGTTCGACGATCAGTTTGCGCGCGCGTAAGGCCGCATTGGATTCACTGTCCGCGATGTGGATGATGATCTCGTGGACGCTCCATTCCTTCGGCTCAGGCTTGAACAACAGCGCCTCCTGCGGGACCTCGGCCAGTGCGGCTTTCAATAAGCTGAATCCACGCCCGTACAGTTCGATTTTTTCATTTCGCTCTTTGATATCCATTTTATTTTCCTTTGGTAATGCTATGGAGCAGGCGGAGTGGCAGTGGCTTCGATATTCTCCATCACTTCCACTCCTTCCGGCTCGCGCACAAAGACGGGCTTGTCAGAAGTATTGTTCCTGACCACTACACCCTCGTTGACAGTATTCAATTCGATGGAACGTCCGATGGTATTGAAAATCTGGTTGCCCTCGATCAGCAATCGGACTTCCCTGCCTGTCGGCAACTCGGAAACCCACGAGACAATGCCCGCATCGCACCCATTAACCTGGTTGTTGATCGCGCTGTTGTCACGCCTTTGAGTCCCCCAGCCTTCGAACGATTCCTCGGCGAAGGCAATGCCAGTGGGCTGTTTTCCTTCTCTCAAGTAGATACCCGTGCAGTACACCACGTTGTTCTGGACGATGACATGATACGAATTGTCCACATAGACATTGACGGAAAANNTACACTTTATTCCCGCGAATGATCACATCATGCGAGCCTCTTTCGGCTTTGATCCCGCTGCCCCAGCCGCCATCTGGATTATCACAATTCACCCTCCCGTTTTCAGTGACGCTGTAACGGACGGTGTTGTTTTCCACAGTGACATACTTTCCAAGAATCAAAATGGCATGGGATTCGCAATCTTCGACGATAAAATTCCTGACCGTGACGTAATCGCCCTTCACCTTTACGCATTGCGCGGTAAAGCCCTTTCCGTCAATTACAACAGGGTTGAATTTTGTCCCATCCTGGTCGATTGTGTATGTCCCTGAAACATTCGCTTTAATTGTCACATCGTTGGACTTGATCGTTAAAAACGCGCCAACAACAAGCGCCAGAACACCTACAACGATGTAGATCAAAACCCCTGTATTATCTTTTTTGTTGAGGTGTTTCACCGTATCTTTGTTTAATCTGATGGGTTTGTTTGTTTTTTTCATAATATAAACCTGCCATAAAAAGATGAATGAAATCCTTTGAAGTTTCTATTCGATCTCCACCGCCATCGCCACCGCCTCACCGCCGCCGAGACATAATGAAGCAATACCTCGTTTCAAGCCGCGATCTTTCAAAGCGTAGATCAACGTGGTCAACACGCGCGCGCCGCTGGCGCCGAGTGGGTGACCGAGGGCAATCGCGCCGCCGTTCACGTTGACCTTGCCCCAGTCCCAGCCCTGGTCGGCGAGAGCATAACCGTCCGCGAGGACTTGGGCGGCGAAGGCTTCGTTGAGTTCGATCAGGTCAACGTCTTTCAATGTCCAGCCGATTTTCTTCAAGAGTTTGGGAATGGCATGAGCGGGTGCAGCGAAAAGATACTTCGGTTCTAAAGCCGTCTGCGCGTAGCCAGCAATTGAAGCAATGGGCTTGAGATTATTTTTTTCAGCATATGCGCGGGATGAGATCACCACCGCCGCCGCGCCATCGTTCATGGATGAGGCGTTACCTGCGGTCACTTTGCCATCGGCTTTGAAAGCGGGTTTGAGTTTGGCGAGTCCTTCGAGCGTGGAATCTTTGCGCGGGCCTTCATCTTTGTCGAAGACCGTCACATCCCCTTTGCGGCCATGGATTTGGACAGGAACAATTTCCAGCTTGAAGCGTCCCGCTTCTTGAGCCTCTACAGCTTTCAGGTGGGAGCGAAGCGCGAACTCATCCATCGCAGCGCGGGTCACTTCATATTCATCCGCAATGAATTCGGCGGCCATGCCCATGCCCCAATTTTCAAATGGATCCCACAAGCCGTCGTTGAGCAGGGCATCCGTCATTTGAGCGTTGCCGAATTTCAATTCGCCCATGCGCCCGTTGATGAGGTACGGAGCGCGACTCATCGACTCCATGCCGCCCGCGATGAAAAGCTCCGCATCGCCCGCGCGAATGGCCTGAGCAGACATCATGGCAGCTTTCAAGCCCGAGCCGCAAACCTTGTTGACGGTGGTCGCGCTGACGGTGGCGGGCACGCCTGCAAATATCGCCGCCTGCCGCGCGGGAGCCTGACCATTGCCAGCTTGAACGACGTTGCCCATCAATACTTCTTCAACATCTTTTGGGTTTATGCCCGCTCGTTCCACTGCGGCTTTGACGGCGATTGCGCCGAGGTTGGTTGCATTCATGCCGCTCAACGCGCCTTGAAATTTTCCAATAGGCGTGCGCGCGGCGCTGAGGATCACAGCTTCGTTTTCTTTGCTCATGGGTTTCTCCTGTGGGTATGCGGCTATTATAAAGCCTGCGGGGGGATGATATGCACGCACTTTCCAGTTCAAAATTTAACGCAAAGGCGCGAAGACGCAAAGAAAAAACATTAAGCCTTAGCGCCTTGGCGACTTCGCGTTAAAATTTTCCGACGGTTTTGCGCTGTAGCTCGTAGGGGCGGAGCGGCGCTCTGCCGCTACAAGTTAAGGTAAAATTTTGCCATGAATGATTTGAACCTGAATTCCCTCTATGATTTGATGGGCGGCGAGACGGGCGTCCGCACCCTTGTGAACCGCTTTTATGACCTGATGGATTCCTCGCCCGAAGCGAAGAACGTCCGCGCTTTGCACGCGGCGAGCTTGAGCCAGTCACGCGAGAAACTGTTTATGTTCCTCTCAGGCTGGACGGGCGGACCTTCGTTATATATCGAGAAACATGGTCACCCGCAGTTGCGCCGACGTCACATGCCGTTTTCCATCGGTGAAGTGGAGCGCGATCAATGGCTGTGGTGTATGAAGCAGGCCATTGATGAAGGCGATTTCCTGCCCGCGGTGAAGGAACATTTGAAATCTCGTCTTTCTGAAGTGGCGGATTCTATGAGAAATAGAACGGAATGACGATGGACGATAGACCACAGACCACAGACCATGTTCTGTCGTCCATCGTCCGTGGTCTATCGTCTAGCTCCCGATATTCTTCAACGCCTCGCGCTGGCTTAATGGACTCAACTCTTTCGTTGCCTTCACAAACTTCTTCACGGATTTTGGGTCTGTCCACGCGTATTGACGCAAGGCCCAGCCGATGGCCTTGTTGATGAAGAATTCATCCGAGCCGAGATTCTCTTTGATGATCTCGCACAGCAGGTCGAAGTCCGTGTCTTTTTTATAGCTGAGTTGGAAAAGCAAAGCCGTGCGGCGCAGCCACAAGTTATCGGACTTGCGCCATTTCTTTATATATTTTTCCTTCACTTTGGGGAAGCGTTTGAAATGTGCGCCGACTGTGTTGCCTGCAATTGTGTCCACCGTGTCCCACCACGATTTGGTGACGAGCAGATATTCAAGGGTGGTGATAAATTCCGGTTCGAGTTTATTTTCCAGTTTCCCCAAAAAACTTGTTGCCGCGTATTGAAATTCGCGCTGGGGCAGGCTCCACAGATCGCGGGAAATCGAATCAAGTTGATCGAGCGGGGGAAGCCCATGTTGTTGAATGAATTCCTTTTGCAATGCAGTTCTGATCGGCGTTTTGATTCCCAAATATTCAAACTGGCCGCGCATGTAGCTCTTCATTGGACCCGCCTTGGCAGGGTCCGCGTTTTGTTCGAAGAGGGATTTTAGGGAAAGAGTGTAGGGGTGCATGAAATCTCCTTTTTATTCCCCAAACGCATCCTTCACCCGTTTGTAGGTATCCTCCAACGTCTCGGGCAGGACGCGCGTCTCCCCAAGTGTGGACATGAAGTTCGTATCTCCGGCCCAGCGCGGAACGATATGAATGTGAACGTGCCCCAGCACGCCCGCACCCGCCGCCTCGCCGATGTTCGCGCCCATGTTGAATCCCTGCGGCTTGTAGATTTCACGCAGGGCCGTCATGCTGCGTGAAGTCAATTCCATTATCTCGGCGCGGGTCTCTGAATTCAGTTCTTCCAAATTAGGCGTATGTTCAAACGGGATGACCATCAAATGTCCGCTGGTGTAAGGGAAGCGGTTAAGGATCACATATGCAAACGTTCCACGGAAGGCGATCAGATTCTCCTCGCCGTCCGCTTTGGCTTGTGCGCTGCAAAATACACAGCCATCTTCTTTTGGGTTGCTTTCAATGTATGTCATACGCCAGGGTGACCAGAGATGTTTCATAGGGAAAGGGTGAAGGATAAAGGGTGAAAACGTAACTGCTCAGGCATATTACTCTGCGCCCTGTTTCGGCGGGCTAAAGCCCTGCCTCAGTT
>CXWL01023385.1_pt1 | contig 12250 bp, 15 predicted proteins | sample 590931 | NCBI WGS metagenome assembly CXWL01 (sample SAMEA3498368, study PRJEB10139) | groundwater metagenome | biome: water well; material: biofilm material | place: Germany | collected 2015-04-27
TCTGCAAAATGTAGCGGGCCAGCAACTGCCGCTGAGCATCAGTGGGGCGTTCGAACTCGGTGCCGACATCATAGCTGCCCGCGTTGCGATCGCAATGGATGACGCGGGCTCGCAGCAGCAGACCGAGGGCCTGCGGCATCAGCACCAGTTTGACCGACAGGTGTGCGCCTTCGGCGATCGGTGTCGGATGCCGGAACTCGATGCCGCCTTCGGAAATGACCACCGGCTGCGGTTCGCCGATCTGCCCAAGCACAGTGATTGCGATCACCTGGCTGAGTAAATCGATGCGTTTGTTTTGGGATTTCAGGAACGCCGCGAGGTTTCGGTCGCGTTCACTGATCTGCCGTAAGAGGTGCTGCGACTCGAATTCGCTCAGGTGCAGTTCGCTGAGCAAATTGAACAATGGAGAAGCATCCTGCAACACTTCCAGGCCTGCGGCCTCGGGAGCGGACAGGGTCCGAATTTCCAGTGCGATCGTGTCTTCGATACGGTAGTATTCGCGGCGATCTTCTTCATCTAATGTCGACATGGCGAACCCATGGTAGNNACAAGGACGTTCCTTTTCCCTCCGAACAAGCCCCGACATGTTCAGACCTCTCTTCGTATTTATTGGCACGCGTTATACCCGTGCAAAGCGTCGCAATCATTTTGTGTCGTTCATTTCCCTGACTTCAATGATCGGACTCGCCCTCGGCGTGGTGGTGATGATTGTCGTGCTGTCGGTCATGAACGGCTTCGATCATGAGATGCGCACACGTGTGCTGGGCATGGTGCCCCACGCGACCATCGAGTCCGGTGAGCCGATCAGCGACTGGCAAAGCCTGGCCACCAAGGTCAAGAAAAACCCGCAAGTGACGGCCGTGGCGCCGTTCACTCAGATGCAGGGTTTGCTGACCAACAACGGCAAAGTCTCCAAGGTCCTGCTCAATGCCATCGATCCTGCGCTGGAGCGCAATGTCTCGATCATTGATCACTTCATGCAGCAGGGCAAACTCGACGATCTGGTCCCGGGTGAGTTCGGTATCGTCATCGGCGACAAGGCGGCGGCCAAGCTCGGCGTGGGCCTCGGCGACAAGCTGACCTTCGTCGCGCCGGAAGTCACCGTGACCCCGGCCGGCATGTTCCCGCGCATGAAGCGCTTTACCGTGGTCGGCACCTTCCACGTTGGCGCCGGCGAGATCGACGGCTACCTCGGCCTGACCAACCTCACTGACCTGGCGCGCCTGCATCGCTGGCAGCCGGACCAGGTGCAGGGCCTGCGCCTGAAGTTCAACGACCTGTTCGACGCACCGCGCGGCGCCTGGGAAATCGCCCAGCACCTGGGCGAGTCCCAGTATTACGCCCGCGACTGGACCCGCACCCACGGCAACCTGTACCAGGCCATCCGCATGGAAAAAGCCATGATCGGCCTGCTGTTGCTGCTGATCGTCGCCGTGGCGGCCTTCAACATCATCTCCACGCTGGTGATGGTGGTGAACGACAAGAAGGGCGATATCGCCATCCTGCGTACCCTCGGCGCCACGCCGGGGCAGATCATGGCGATCTTCATGGTGCAGGGCACCGTGATCGGCGTGGTCGGCACCTTGATCGGCACCGCCGTCGGCATCCTGGCCGCGTTGAATGTCAGCGCCGCCATCGCCGCGCTGGAGAAAGTCCTCGGGCACAAGTTCCTCAACGCCGACGTCTACTTCATCGATTACCTGCCGTCCCAGGTGCAAGCCCAGGACGTGTTGATGGTGGGCGGCGCTGCGTTGGTATTGAGTTTCCTTGCCACCCTGTATCCAGCCTGGCGCGCGGCACGTACCCAGCCAGCACAGGCCTTACGTTATGAGTGAATCGGGCATGAGTGAAAAAGCAATCCTGAGCTGCCGCAACCTGGGCAAATCCTACGAGGAAGGCCCGGAATCCGTGGTGGTGCTGTCCAACCTGCAACTTGAACTGCACCCGGGCGAACGCGTGGCGATCGTCGGCAGTTCCGGCTCCGGTAAAAGTACCTTGCTGAACCTGCTGGGCGGCCTCGACACGCCGTCCCAGGGCAGCGTATGGCTGGCCGGCGAAGAACTCTCGGCCCTCGGCGAAAAGGCCCGTGGCCAGTTGCGCAACCGTTCGTTGGGTTTTGTGTACCAGTTCCATCACCTGCTGCCGGAATTCACCGCGCTGGAAAACGTGTGCATGCCGCTGCTGATCGGCAAGACCGCGATCCCGGAAGCACGCCAGCGCGCCAAGGCCTTGCTGGAACGCGTCGGCCTCGGCCATCGCCTGGAGCACAAGCCGGCCGAGCTGTCCGGCGGCGAGCGCCAGCGTGTGGCGATTGCCCGTGCCCTGGTGAACAACCCGGGCCTGGTGATGCTCGACGAGCCGACCGGCAACCTCGACTCCCACACCGCNNCAGGGCATCAAGGACTTGATGCTGGAACTGAGCACCCAGATGCGCACCGCGTTCCTGGTAGTGACCCATGACATGAGCATGGCCCGCCAGATGGACCGCGTGTTGCACCTGCAGGAAGGTCATCTGGTCGCCATCTGACCCGTTTCAAGCCCGGCGCCTGGCGTCGGGCTTTTTAATTTTTTCAACGGTGCCCGCGAATGTTCAGACCGTTATCGATTTTCATCGGCACGCGCTATACCCGCGCCAAGCGCCGCAACCGTTTTGTTTCGTTTATCTCGATGACCTCGATGATCGGCCTCGCCCTGGGCGTGCTGGCGATGATCGTGGTGTTGTCGGTGATGAACGGCTTCCAGCGCGAAATGAGCTCGCGCATCCTCGGCATGGTGCCCCACGCCACCATCGTCGGCGTCAACCCGATTGATGATTGGCAGCCAGTGGCTGCGGCGGCGATGAAGAACCCGGAAGTCACCGCCGCCGTACCGTTCACGCAGATGGATGGCATGTTCTCCTACAAGGGCGCGATGCAGCCGATCGAGATCAGCGGCGTCGACCCGGCCCAGGAAAGCAAGGTGTCGATCGTGGCCCAGCACATCGTGCGCGGCAAACTGGATGACTTGAAACCGGGTGAATTCGGCGTGGTGGTGGGGGATATCACTGCGCGGCGTTTCCGCCTGAATGTGGGCGACAAGCTGACCCTGATCGTCCCGGAAATCAGCACCGCGCCGGGTGGCATCACCCCGCGCATGCAGCGTTTGAACGTGGTCGGTATTTTCAAGGTCGGCGCCGAGCTGGATGGCTCCATGGCCCTGATCCACATGGCTGACGCCGCCGAGATCCAGCATTGGCAGCCGAACCAGGTGCAAAGCGTGCGCCTGGCGGTGAAGGACTTGTACGCGGCGCCCAAGGTGTCGACCGACATCGCCGGCAGCCTGGGCACGGCCTACAAGGCTGACGACTGGACCCACACCCAGGGCAGCCTGTTCAGCGCGATGAAGATGGAAAAGACCATGATCGGCTTGTTGCTGCTGATGATTGTCGCCGTGGCGGCGTTCAACATCATCGCCACATTGATCATGGTGGTGAACGACAAGGGTGCGGATATCGCGATTTTGCGCACCATCGGCGCCACGCCCCGGCAGATCATGGCGATCTTCATGGTGCAGGGCACGGTGATCGGCATCGTTGGCACCTTGATCGGCGGCGTGCTCGGCGTGATTGCGGCGCTGAACGTGAGTGAGCTGGTGGGCTGGCTGGAGCGGGTGACCGGGCAGCATATCTTCAGTTCGGATGTGTATTTCGTCAGCAACCTGCCTTCGGAACTGCAAGGTGGGGATGTGCTGCTGATTTGCACGGCGGGGTTTGTGTTGAGCTTTTTGGCGACGCTGTATCCGGCGTATCGGGCGGCGAAGATTGAGCCGGCGCATGCGCTGAGGTATTCGTAAGGCTTTAGACCGCTATCGGGGGCCGGCCCAGTCAGCATCAATCCCCCATTGGCAACTCAATCACAAACCGCGTCCATCCCGCCCCAGACTCACAAAAAATCCTCCCCCCATGCGCCCGCACAATCGACTGGGTAATCGCCAGCCCCAGCCCCGCATGCTCGCTGCTGCCCTCACGGCGCGCCGGGTCGGCGCGGTAGAAGCGATCAAACAGCCTCGGTAGTACGCTCGCCGGAATGCCTTCTCCGGTGTTTTCAACCGTGAGTGTCACGCCATCCCCCATTCGCACCCGCACTGCGCCGCCCGCTGGCGTAAACCGCAACGCGTTATCCAACAGGTTCGACAGCGCCCGACGCAACATGCCGCGATCGCCCGACACATGGGCGGTACCTTCGCGAACCAGGCTGACTTGAGCGTCCTCGGCCAGCAACGCAAAGAACTCCAGCAACGCATCCACTTCATCAGCCAGCGCCAAGGGCTCGCGCTTGGGCATGAGCAAACCATGATCGGCCTTGGCCAGGTACAACATATCGTTGACCAACTGCGCCATCCATTGCAGTTCTTCGAGATTGCTGTGCAGCGCCTCGCGGTATTCCTCCAGCGGGCGCGGCTGGGTGAGGATCACTTGAGTCTGGGTCAGCAGGTTCGACAGCGGCGTGCGCAGTTCGTGGGCAATATCGGCGGAGAACGCCGACAGGCGCTGGAAGGCGTCGTCCAGCCGGCCGAGCATGGCGTTGAAGGCCTGGGCCAGTTCTGCCAGTTCGGCCGGCATCTGTTGCTGGGGCAGGCGCTGGGTCAGGGAATGGGCCGAGACGCCGGCGGCCACTTCGCCCATGCGCCGCAGCGGCCGCAGCCCACTGCGCGCAGCCCAGGCGCCCAGCAGCGCGGTGGCCAGGGCCGAGAGGCCGACCGTAAGCCAGATCAAGTGCTGCATGCGCTGCAGGAAGTGCTGGTGGTGGGTGATGTCCAGCATCAGGCTCAGTTGCGGCGAACCCGCTTGGCTGGCGACTAATGGCGCGTTGTACACGCGGTAATCGGTGCCGGCGTTTTGCAGGCTGTGCAGGCCGGGCGCGGTGGGCAGGCTGACGTTGGGCGCTGTGTCCAGCCAGCGCTCGCCGGCAGCGGTGATGCGCAGGGCGAGGTCGGGTTGGCGGTTGAGTTCAGCGCGCAGTTGCGCTTCGCGCTGGGCGAAGGCCTGATGCGAATCAACACCCTGCAAAGTACTGCGCAGCGCCATGAGTTTGTTGTCGAGCTGTTGCTGGTCCAGCTCGATAAAGTGCGCCTCGCTGGCCTGGTTGAACAGCACACCAGCGAGCAGCGAGACCACGGCGGTACAGGCGGCAAACAGCAGCGCAAGGCGGCTGGCCAGGGATAGGCGCTGGATCAATTGCAGCGCTCCTCCAACACATAACCCATGCCGCGCACGGTGTGGATCAGCTTGGTGGGGAAGTTGTCGTCGACTTTCAGGCGCAGGCGGCGGATCGCGACTTCGATGATGTTGGTGTCGCTGTCGAAATTCATGTCCCACACCTGGGAGGCGATCAGCGATTTGGGCAGCACTTCGCCCTGGCGGCGCAGCAGCAGTTCCAGCAGGGAGAACTCCTTGGCGGTGAGGTCGAGGCGCTGGCCGTCGCGTTCGACGCGGCGGCGAATCAGGTCCAGGCGCAGGTCGGCCAGTTGCAGTGCGGTTTCCTGCGGCGTGCTGGTGCCACGGCGTAAGAGGCTGCGCACCCGGGCCAGCAGTTCGGAAAAGGCGAAGGGCTTGACCAGGTAGTCGTCGGCGCCCAGCTCAAGGCCATGCACGCGGTCTTCCACGGCGTCGCGGGCGGTGAGGAACAGCACCGGGATCTCCAGGCCAGCGTCGCGCACGGCTTGCAGAATCTGCCAGCCGTCGCGGCCGGGCAGCATCACATCGAGGATCAGCAGGTCATAGTCGCCGGTTAGCGCCAGGTGCTGGCCGCTGGTGCCGTCGGCCACCAATTCGGTGGTAAACCCCGCCTCGGCCAGGCCTTGGCGCAGGTAGTGACCGGTTTTGGGTTGGTCTTCGACGATCAGCAGTTTCATGGGCAACTCTTGGCAGCGGGTAACGATGGGCTTTATACCGTGGGTACGCGGCTTGGGGCGCAACCTGACAAAGTTGTAATCTAGCAGTCAGCTGGCTGGCAGCGGCGCCATCTTAGAGTGCTGCCCCAGCGTGTTACACATTTTTGGAGAAGAGCGATGGCGTTGCGTACACCCCTGTTGTTGGCGGGCTGCCTGCTGGCGTTGAGTTTCAATGCGTTGGCCGATGCGGCCCACACCTATGCATTCGGCCAGCCGGCTGCGGCGAGCAAGGCCACGCGTACCGTGGAAGTAACCTTGCAGGACATTTCCTTTTCGCCCAAGGCCATCGACGTTAAAGCCGGTGAGACGGTGCGCTTTGTACTGGTCAACAAAGGCCAACTGTTGCACGAATTCAACTTGGGCGACGCGGCGATGCATGCCGAACACCAGAAGGAAATGCTGCAGATGCAGGCCAGCGGCACGCTCACCGCGACCGGCGTGGGCAAGATGGACCACAGCGCCATGGGGCATGGCGACATGGGCGGCATGAAGCATGACGATCCCAACAGCGTCCTGGTGGAGCCGGGCAAGACCGCCGAACTGACCTGGACCTTCACCAAGGCCACGGGGCTGGAGTTTGCCTGCAACCTGCCCGGGCATTACCAGGCGGGCATGGTCGGCAAGCTGACCGTTGAGTAAGGTGTTTTTTAAGAGCGGGAGCAAAGGCTGGTAGACTGGCGCGGTTTATTTAGCCAGGTTTCCGCCATGCATCCCGCAGCCGAACATTCGCCGCTGGGCAAGTCCAGTGAATACATCTCCACTTACACGCCATCGTTGCTGTTCCCGATTCCACGCGCCGCCAAGTGGGCCGAGCTGGGCCTGAGCGCCGAGACCCTGCCTTACAAGGGCGTGGATTTCTGGAACTGCTTCGAGTTGTCCTGGCTGCTGCCGTCGGGCAAGCCGGTGGTGGCCATCGGTGAATTCAGCATCCCGGCCGATTCGCCGAACATCATCGAATCCAAGTCGTTCAAGCTGTACCTCAACTCGCTGAACCAGACCGCGTTCGCCGATACCCCTAGCCTGGAAGCGACCCTGCGCACCGATCTCAGTGCGGCCGCCGGCAAGCCGGTGAGCGTGCGCATCCGCAGCCTGGCCGAGGTTGAGGCCGAAGGTGTGCTGGCGTTGCCGGGCGTGTGCATCGATGACCTGGATATCAGCGTCAGCAACTACGCGCATCCGCGCCCGGAGCTGCTGCGTTGCGACGCTTCACGCATCGTCGAGGAGAGCGTGCACAGCCATCTGCTCAAATCCAACTGCCCGGTCACCAGCCAGCCCGATTGGGGCAGCGTGGCGGTGGAATACCGCGGTTCGGCGCTGGACCATGCCAGTCTGCTGGAATACCTGGTGAGCTTTCGCCAGCATTCGGACTTCCATGAGCAGTGTGTGGAGCGCATCTTCCTGGACTTGCAGCGTTTGCTGAAGCCGGAGAAGTTGACGGTGTATGCGCGGTATGTGCGGCGGGGTGGGTTGGATATCAACCCGTATCGCAGTACTGAGGATGTGGCGTTCCAGAATCTGCGTCTGGCTCGTCAGTAAACATCACCAAGAACCAAATGTGGGAGGGGGCTTGCCCCCGATAGCGGAGTGTCAGTCACAGTATGTGTGTCTGACCCACTGCCATCGGGGGCAAGCCCCCTCCCACATTTGGTTCTGGGTTCGGTCAGATGCCGATATTGCCCAAAGTGATCACAATATTGCGCAGCGTCCCGGCAATCCCCGGGTGATCCAACTCAAAGCCTTCCACCGCCCGGTTCACATCGTCGGCGATGCTTGGGGTTTGGGTGGCCGGTTCCAGTTCAAGTTGCACTTCGAATTTGGCAATCAACTCTTCCAGCGCTTCACGCTTTTCTTCCGGCAGCGGAGGTTGCTGTTCCAACTGCCCGCGCAGGATCTCGACCTGTTCTTCCAACTTTTTGCGATCAGGCATGACGTTCTTCCTTTTATCGATAGGCACTGGCATAGACCGCGGCACGCCGAGAAAGGTCTACGGGCTGACCTGTAGATTAATCCACCGGCGCCGAGTGTGCATGATCTCGATCAGGGCTTCTCGCCTTTGAGCTGGCGCAGGCGGATGTCGGCCAGGCAACTGCCGAGTTCGCCCAGGTGATCGATCACCGAGTGCACGCCCAGCCCATACAGCGCCACGGTGGCCTTGCCGCGCTTGTATTCGCGCTCCTGTTCGCTCAGCGCTTGCCATTGCTCGGGNNGCATTTAGCCCTGATTGCAGCAAGCGTGGTTCGCCGCTGACCAGCACGCAGCCTTCCAGGCGTTCGATGTTCAGTTCCATCAAGGCTTGCCAGCAGGCGTGGGGCGCCGGCCAGCGGATCGAGGAGGGGGCGGCAGCCTTGAGCCAGTCGGGGAGTGCGGCGGCCAGCGGGGTGGTCACCGCGGCGGGCAGTTCATCCAGCCAGGCGCAGGGGATGCCCTGGTCCTTGAGGCTGCGCAGGATTTTCAGCGCGCCTGGCGTGGCCTGGGAGTCGGGGGAGGGAGTGTCGGTGCGGGCCAGGGAACCAAAGTCCACCAGGCAGCCACTCAGTCCGAACAGAACAGCAGTCAAGGCGGGCGCGCTGGCGTTGGCAATCTCGGCGTGGGGCATGTCGACTTCCCTGAAATAGCTTTGACGCTATCGGTGCGGGATGACAAATCGATGACAGGACTGTGAAAGCGGCGGTAATTGTAGGAATTTTGTATGTTTGGCGTATGACGTTTCTCGCATGCTGCCTAATTCCACACTTCCGTCATATACTGCCAACCTTATTCAGGGCATAGCGCCCATGACAGACCATTCAAGGAGCAAAAGCTATGCGCTGGAGCCATTACTTCGCTCAGCTGTCGGTGTGTGCCACCGTCCTGCTGGCCCCGTTCGCTGCCCAGGCTGCATCGGAAGATGACCCGTGGGAAAGCGTCAACCGTCCGATCTTCACCTTCAACGACACCGTTGATACCTACGCCCTCAAGCCATTGGCCCAAGGCTATCAGTTCGTGACCCCGCAATTCGTGCAGGATGGCGTTCACAACTTCTTCCGCAACATCGGCGATGTCGGCAACCTGGCCAACAACGTGCTGCAGCTCAAGCCCCACAATGCCGGTGTCGACACCGCCCGTTTGCTGGTTAACACCACGTTCGGCGTGCTGGGCTTTATCGATGTCGGCACCAAAATGGGGCTGCAGCGCAGTGACGAAGACTTCGGTCAGACCCTTGGCTACTGGGGCGTCGGCAGTGGTCCATACGTGATGATTCCCCTGCTGGGCCCGAGCACGCTGCGTGATGCGCCGTCCAAATATGTGGACAGCTACACCCAGCCTTACCGCTATATGGATGATGTGTCCCTGCGCAACAGCGTGATGGGCCTTGGCATCGTCGACACCCGTGCCAGCCTGCTCGACAGCGAGAAGCTGATCACCGGCGACAAGTACACCTTCATCCGCAATGCCTACCTGCAGAACCGCGAGTTCAAGGTCAAGGATGGCAAGGTCGTCGACGACTTTTAAGCCGTGACACTTTGAAATGAAAAAAGGCGACCCTGACGGTCGCCTTTTTCATGCGCGGGTTTCAGCGCATTTTCAGGATCTTGAGGCCCAGGTGCTGGTCTGCGCCGGTGGCTTTGGTCCAGATCACTTCGGTGTCCGCTTCGAGCCCCTTGAGGGCGGCGTGCTCCGAATCGATGCGCACGGTCAGTCGATCACCCACCTGGAACTGGCGCGGTGCCTGTACCTGCATCCCGGAGCTGGAAAGGTCCACGCACACCCCGGCAATCTCCTGGCCCGCGTGGATCAGCGACACATCGGCATCCACTCGCATGCGGATGAAATCGCGTTTTTCGGCGTAGTCGCGCTCGTGTTCGCTCATAGGTTCCATCCTTACTTTGTGTTGTGGTCGTGGCTGTTCTTATAACTCCCAGTGATTTGCGGTGTAAAGACGCCCGGCGACCATCGGCATGAGCTTGAAACCCCTGGCGGATGGGAGTACCGTCTGCGCCTTAGAAGGGCACCTCTGCTTTACCGTTGTGCGTGGGTAAAAACCCCGTGCTTTGTAGGACAGAGAGGCTAGAAAGCGAATCCAGTACGTGAGCCCGGCCATTGTCGAGCCACCTACGCCAACCTAATTCTGGCGCCGTTTGCCCACATGCAAAAAACCAGTGCCACGCTGCTGATAATCGATGACGACGAAGTAGTGCGCGCGAGCCTCGCGGCCTATTTGGAAGACAGTGGCTTCAGCGTCCTGCAGGCCAGCAATGGCCAACAGGGTCTCCAGGTGTTCGAGCGCGACCAGCCCGACCTCGTGATCTGCGACCTGCGCATGCCCCAGATGGGCGGCTTGGAACTGATTCGTCAGGTGACCGAGCGCGCGCCGCAGACGCCGGTGATTGTCGTGTCCGGTGCCGGTGTGATGAACGATGCCGTCGAGGCCCTGCGCCTGGGCGCCGCCGATTACCTGATCAAACCCCTGGAAGACCTGGCGGTGCTGGAGCACTCGGTGCGCCGTGCCCTGGATCGTGCACGCCTGCTGGTAGAAAATCAGCGTTACCGCGAAAAGCTCGAAACCGCCAACCGCGAACTCGAAGCCAGCCTGAACCTGCTCCAGGAAGACCAGAACGCTGGTCGCCAGGTGCAGATGAACATGCTGCCGGTCAGCCCGTGGAGCATCGACGAGTTCAAGTTTGCGCACCAGATCATCCCGTCGTTGTACTTGTCGGGTGATTTTGTCGACTACTTCCGCGTTGATGAGCGGCGCGTCGCGTTCTACCTGGCCGATGTCTCCGGCCATGGCGCTTCCTCTGCTTTTGTCACCGTGTTGTTGAAGTTCATGACCACACGGCTGTTGTTCGAATCCAAACGCAATGGCACCTTGCCGGAGTTCACTCCCTCCGAGGTGCTGGGCCACATCAATCGAGGCCTGATCAGCTGCAAGCTGGGCAAGCACGTGACGATGGTCGGCGGCGTGATTGATGAAGAAACCGGTCTTTTGACCTACAGCATTGGCGGCCACCTGCCGATGCCGGTTTTGTACACTCCTGACAGTGTGCGCTACCTGGAAGGGCGTGGTCTGCCCGTGGGCTTGTTCAACGAAGCCACCTACGAAGACCACATTCTGGAGTTGCCACCGACCTTCAGCCTTACGCTGATGTCCGACGGCATCCTGGACCTTCTTCCAGAGCCTACACTCAAAGAGAAAGAAGCCGCCTTGCCTCAAAAGGTCAAGTCGGCGGGCGGCAGCCTGGATGGCCTGCGGCAGGTTTTTGGATTGGCCACGCTAGGGGAGATGCCGGATGATATCGCCCTATTGGTGTTGAGCAGGAATCTTTGATGAGTACCGGAAGAATCCAATTCGCCGAGCAAGACGGGACNNGAAACCCGCAGCATCGATAGCACCACCCTTGGCCTGCTGGCCAAGTTGTCCATTCTGTCTCGGCAGAAGGTCGGCCTGTTGCCAACGGTCGTCACCACCCACGAAGACATCACCCGTCTGTTGCAATCCATGGGCTTCGACCAGGTGTTCAACATCGTTGACCGCCCGATCCCTTGCCCGGAATGCCTGACCGACCTGCCGTCCCAGGACCAGTCCGAGGAAGTGGTGCGGGTCAAGGTGCTGGAAGCGCACAAGATCCTGATGGGCTTGAACGAGTCCAATCGCGAAGCGTTCCACGACCTCGTCAACGCTCTGGAGCGCCACTGAGCTGTAGTTGAAATACCCTCCAAATGTGGGAGGGGGCTTGAGCTGTGACCTGCTTGAGACCAGCACATAAAAAAGGGCGGTACCCTCACAGGTACCGCCCTTTTTGCTGAGCCCGCTTTACAGCTTGGCAGTCAACAGCGCCTCCAGCTTCTCCTGGTCCCGAGCAAACTGACGAATACCCTCGGCCAGCTTCTCGGTGGCCATCGCATCTTCGTTGGATTCCCAGCGGAACTGCGCTTCACTCAAATGCACGCGGGCCTCACCGGCATGGCCTGGGGACAGCTTGCGCTCCAGCTTGCCGGTATCAGCGGCGAGTTTTTCCAGCAGGTCCGGGCTGATGGTCAGGCGATCGCAACCGGCCAGCTCTTCGATCTGACTGAGGTTACGGAAGCTCGCGCCCATCACCACGGTTTTGTAGCCATTGGCCTTGTAGTAGTTGTAGATGCGCGTTACGGACTGCACGCCCGGATCATCGGCACCGGTGTAGTCGTTGCCATTGGCCTTCTTGTACCAGTCGTAGATACGGCCCACGAACGGCGAGATCAGGAACACGCCGGCTTCTGCACAGGCCACGGCCTGGGCGAAGGAGAACAGCAGCGTCAGGTTGGTCTGTATGCCTTCTTTTTCGAGCTTCTCCGCGGC
>CXWL01033185.1_pt1 | contig 12244 bp, 11 predicted proteins | sample 590931 | NCBI WGS metagenome assembly CXWL01 (sample SAMEA3498368, study PRJEB10139) | groundwater metagenome | biome: water well; material: biofilm material | place: Germany | collected 2015-04-27
CCCCGCCTCCGAACAGAGCCGCGCGCCGGTTCGCGCACGTCCCGCAACGGCTGAAGCCGTCCTCCACTCCGTTTCGGCCCTGCGGGTGCAGGCCGCGCGCGCCCGTCGCCATGGGCGGCGCCGTCGCCGGGGATCGGTCATCGTGACCGCTCCTTGGATGCGACCGGAGCAGCGCTCATGTCCGATCAATCCAATCCGTCTCGCGCCGATGTCTATGCACGCATCACCGCTGAGATCATCGCCGCTATCGAGAAAGGCGCCGGCGAATTCCGCGCGCCTTGGCACCATGACGGCAGCGCCGTCTTCCGCCCGGCGAATGTCGTTTCCGGCAAACCATATCGCGGTGTAAATGTGCTCGCGCTCTGGGCGGCGAGCGAAACGCGCGGCTATACCACCGCCCAATGGGGCACCTATCGCCAGTTTGCCGAACGCGGCGCGCAGGTGCGCAAGGACGAACGCGCGAGCCTTGTGGTGTTCTGGAAGTCCTCTGGCGCCAATTCATCCGAGGATGGCACCTCGGACGATGGCGAACGCGAAGAAGGCAAGCGCCGCTTCTTCGCGCGCGGCTATTCCGTTTTCAATGTCGCGCAGGTGGACGGCTATGAACCCGAAGCGCCAATCCTGCTCGACGAAGCCGAACGCCATGCGCGCGCCGATGCTTTCATCGCCGCGCTGGGCGTGAAGATCGAAACCGGCGGCGAGGACGCCTATTACCGGCCATCAACCGACACCGTGCATCTGCCGTGCTTTCCCCGTTTTCGCGATGCGGCGTCGTTTTACGGCGTGATGATTCACGAAATATGTAACATCGCAAGTGTCATCGGTTGCGATGATGAAACGAAGGGCGGCCGATCGGCCGCCCTTCGATTTTCGGCAATGAGGCTGCGCCGCACCGGATCATTCCCGGCGTGAATGCGGAGCGCGCGGCAGACGAGCGCGCTTCGCAACGGCTCGCGCCGTCCTCCGCGCTGCTACGGCCTTCGGTGCGAAGCGCGCTCGCCGGCCGCTGAAGGAGCTCCGCCGCCGGGAAAGGCCCGGCGCCTAAGGAGCAACGCACATGCCAACAAACGAACGCGCGAGCATTTATGCCCGCATCACCGATCAGATCATCGCTGCGATCGAACGCGGCGTCGCGACCAAGCGCATGCCGTGGCACCATGACGGCAGCGCGGTCTATCGCCCGACCAATGTCAGGTCAAAGAAGCCGTATCGCGGCATTAACACGCTGGCGCTGTGGGCAGCAGCTGAAACCAAGGGCTACCCGACTGGCGTGTGGGGAACGTTCAAACAATGGGTCGAACTCGGCGCCCAGGTTCGTAAGGGCGAACGCGCCAGCGCAATCGTACTCTGGAAGCAAGTTGAGGCGCCCGACGCCGACGACAGCGAGAAGAAGCGCTTCTTCGCCCGCGGCTACAGCGTGTTTAATGTAAGCCAAGTGGACGGCTACGAGCCGGAAGCCATTCCAACGCTTCCCGATTCCGAACGATTGGCGCATGCCGAAGCTTTCATCGCAGCGCTCGACATCAAAATCGTCCATGGCGGCGACATGGCGTTTTATCGGCCTTCGACCGACACAGTACATCTGCCGCTCTTCGAGCGCTTCTTCGACGCGGCTTCCGCTTATGGTGTAGCCCTGCATGAATGCGGCCATGCCAGCGGCGCGCCGCACAGGCTTGCCCGTGATCTCTCCGGACGCTTCGGATCAGCGCTCTATGCTGGGGAAGAATGTTGTGTGGAGCTGGCGAGCGGATTCGTTCTCGCCGACCTTGGCATCGCGCACAAGCCGCGCGAAGATCACGCCGCGTACATTGCGAACTGGTTGGAGATTCTCAAGTCGGACCCGCGCGCCATCTTCACGGCCGCCTCCAAGGCGCAAGCGATCGCCGACTGGATGCACGCTGAGCAATCAATCGCGGTCAGCGCGCCTGCGGCGGAGGTCGCTTGACGATAACGAGCATCGCCGCGGCCGCAAGCGCGAACACGCTCCCGCCGAGGAACGTGGCTTGCGGCCCGGCGACGTCCCAAAGCACGCCGGCCGCAATGCTGGCGCCCAAGAGCGCAACGCCCGCGGCCAGATTGAAGAACCCGAACGCCGAGCCACGCAGCTCGGTCGGGGCCGCGTCGGCGACGAGCTTAGCGAGCAGCCCTTGAGTCAACGCCATGTGCACGCCCCACAGAGCAATGCCGGCGAAGGCGCCGACCAATCCGGCGCCGAAAGCCAGCAAGAGGTCGGCGCCGATCAGAGCGACAACACCCCACAGAAACAGCGTCCGCGCTGATACGCGGTCCGACAGCGCCCCGGCTGGATAGGCGCCCATCGCATAGACCACGTTCATCACGACGAGCACGAGCGGCGCCCACATGAGCGGAAGGCCCTGATCAAAGGCGCGCAGCACCAGGAACGCTTCGCTGAACCGCGCCAACGTAAACACGACGCCCAAGGCGACAACGCCCCAGAACGGCGCCGAAAGCCGCTTCAGATCATAGAAGCGGATCGGCGCGCGCGCGTGATCGGGTCCCGCGGCGCGATCTTCGACGCCAACGACAACGAGGAGGACTGAAAGGATTGCCGGGATCAGCGCCACCCAGAACACCGCGCGCATGTTGTCGGCAAAGAGCGCCATCAGCGCGATGGCGATGAGCGGACCGGCGAAGGCGCCGACAGTATCGAGCGCCTGACGAAGCCCGTAGGCGCGCCCACGAATCTCCGGCGGCGTGACATCGGCGACCAACGCGTCGCGCGGCGCGCCGCGCAGGCCTTTGCCGATGCGATCGGCGAAGCGCGCGCCGAACACGAGCGCCGGCGTGCTGGCGATGGCGAAGAGCGGCTTCGAGATGGCGCCCAGAGCATAGCCCAACAGGATGAGCGGCTTGCGGCGACCCATGCGGTCGGACAGATAACCGGAAAACACCTTGGAGATCGCGGCGGTCGACTCCGCAACGCCGTCTATGATCCCGACCAGGATCACGCTCGCGCCCAACGTCGTGGTCAGGAAGAGCGGCAACAGCGCGTGGATCGTCTCCGACGAGATGTCCATGAACATGCTAACGAACCCAAGCGCCCACACCGTGCGTGGAATAGCGATGCGTTTGGAGACGTGGTGGGAAGCCTCGGCCATGGCGATCTGATTGTTTAAGACAAGCGATTCTGGCGCAGCATAGCCTCAAGCCGGGCAATGAGGCGATCCCGCGCCTTAACCGTATCCTCCGCCGTGCGCGCCCGATGCAGCAGCGCCAGATTTTCCGTCGCCAACGCCCGTTTCTGCTCCTCGTGCTTGCGCGCCGCATCGCGTAAGTCGCGAAGCTCGGCGGTCCGTCTCGCAAGCTCACTGGCAAGATCCTTCGCGGGCGCGGGCGCGGCGGCCGCCAGCTCTATCTCATCGAGAATATCACGATGATTCGCATAGAGCGGATTGCGGCTCATCCCGGCCTCGCGCGCGACGGCCGCTGGCGTAATACGAACGGCTTTGCCAGCATGGGCGGGATGCCTGGGCTTGCCCCCGACCAAACGCGATAATGCGGCGCGGTATCGACGGGCGGCGTCAGACATTGCCGCCTCCGTCCAGGCACCGCAGCACTTCGTCACATTGGGCCACAGCGTCATCGAGCGCCGCGCGCGCAAGCGGACTGGCACGCTCGATCAGCGCCGCATTGCGCGCCCGCCGCTCCGACCAGAACAGGCGATGGCGCTCGTCCACGGCAAAATTGGCGCAGGACAGGCACACCGAGGGCGCGCGCTCGGCGCCGCTGGGAGCGACGTCGCCGCCACAGCGCGCGGTCTCGGCTTGAAAGACGCACCACCCATACTCGCAGGCGTGAACAGAGAGATCGGTCTCGGCGAGAATGAACTTGATATAGTCGCGCCGAACCTCCGTGCCCGCTCGCCCGCGGAATTTGGCGTTGAGATTGGCAAGGCGAGCGCCCATCCGCCCAGCCAAGCGATCCGTGGACAACAGTCGGTCGAGCGCGTCCGCAGTCTCCACCTGCGCCTCATGCGCGACAAGTTCGAACAGATCGAAGTCGGTGCCGACATAGCCCTTCGCCGTCATCGCCACGGACACGTGCTTGAAGTGATCGGCGAGCGCCAAGAGCTGGGTGCGGTCGCGCTTGGCGACGAAACGCGCGAAGGTCTTACGGAACTGATGCGCCGAGAATTGCCATGGCGCACCTCCATGGTGGGGCACGTCGACGTGCTCGGCAAACTCGCGAATCCGATAGCCGATCTGCATCGCGGTAATCGGCGTCATCCGCGATCGCGCGGTCGGTATGATGAAAAGCCGATGGTCATCATACTGGGCGCGCAGCGGCGCCGTCCAGCGCTCCAAGACGGCGACGGCGCGCACGACTGGCGCAGGGACAAGCCAACGCTCCTCGCGGCCGCCCCGCTGCCCAGATGTCTTGTAAAGCTGGGCGACCAAGCAGGACTGCGTGACACTGCTCTCCCCAATGGAGCGATGCTCGATCGCGCCCACTTTAAGCGAAAGTATCTCGCTCACCCGCATGCCGACGAGGCCGGCGATGACGATGAAGCACGCCGTGTGCAGATGCCGAAGGATGACATCGAGACTGTATTTATCGACCAGCGGGCGGCGCGCAGGCCTGATGATCGGCAGCAATTGTAACGTCCGACGCGCAATCGCTTGAGCGCTATGGTCGCTCAACCCCCGCTGTGCGGCTGCGGCGAAGGCGCCATCGAAGGCGTCTCGGCGCTCCAGAATCGCGGCTTCGTGATGCTCGACCCACTGCAACGCCTTGGCCATGATATCCACGGCCAACGCATCTGGAATAAACGGAATGGAGCTTCTGTTGGCGCGTGTGGCGCCGGCGGCGACGCCCGCTGTCTCACCTGGCAATGGGTCAAACGTCAACGCATCGACCAGCTTCTCGCGTTGTACAAAGAGCATCTTGCACACCGCCAAATGCCCCACGAGAGTGCCCGGCGATATCCGCTTCTTACCGTCGCGTCCTCTGCGCGCCTTGAGCTCGGCGCGGTAAACATCGAATGCAGCCGCATCCATATCGGCGAATCGCCAAAGGCCATGGCCACTCATCCACTGAACCAGGAGCGATACCGAACGCAAGCGCGTCAGCAGCGTTGCAGGCGAAGCGCGCACATATCCTTGGGGCGGATCACTCGCAAGCGACCACACGAACCGCCTGCATGCATCGAGCCAGTCCGCGTGCTGGGGATCGGTCAATCGAGAACCATTGGCCAAACGAACGCCCCAGCGCCAGGTCTTTTGATCAGCGCGAAATCCAGCGATATCGACGTCCAGCGCCCAAACGTGGTCGGAAAATCTACTTTGCGACGACACTTGCGGATCGTCATCTGGCCGCGTGGCGACGGATGAGGTCGACCGGCGCGTCATTCGATCGGCGCCAAAGCAATGGAGGAGGCCCGTTTGGCGGCGTCCGCGTGCATGGGCTGGGGAAATCTCGGCAAGATATCGCGCTCGAGAATGGCCAGCTTCGGCTCATAGATCAGAGCAAACCGCTCCGGCAGCATGCCGCCCCGCGCGTTAACGAGCGCATCGCGCGTGGCGATCAAGCGCGACAGCGTCGCTTCGTCGAGTGGGATGACGGCATTTGGACAGGTGAAGCACCCGAGCCATGCCGTGCACAGCCGCCCAGGCATCTGCTCAGGCCCAGCACCGGCCAGCGGATCGCGGCAAATGAACCCCGACGCCGTAGCGTTACGGCCCGCAGCGATGTCTGCGCTTGCGTCGCGCGATATGCGCAACGAGCGCCTGACCTCAGGAGCGTCGCCGCGCACCCAGTTCACGAACACGCCCTGTAGGCGCGACAGCTCCATCGCTTGGCCCTGACGGGCAAGCGGCTGATCGACGTACCGCCGCGTCGTGTCCAGCGAAGCATGGTTGGCCAGCGCCTGCGTCTTCAAGAGATCGTACCCAAGCGCGGCATGGGCACGCGCGAGGCCGGTCGTACGCAGTGCGACAAGGTTGAACCGTATTAGGCGCCCGTCCGGCCCACGGAGGTCGTGATCGGCGACAAAACGCTCGATCTGGTGCGCCGCTACGGCCCCGCCGAGAACGCCGATGTAGCGCTCATTGCTCACGGTTGCATAAAGGAAGAGCTTGTCGCGATCGATTGGCCGAACCAAACTGACAAGCGGCGCCGTCATCGCAAGCACTTGATCGATTAGATGCGGCGGCGACAGCGACTTGTCTCTCAGAAACGAACGTCTCTGCTCCTTGCTCGCTCGCCCTTTGCGCCATGAGACAATCACGCGGCTATCGAACAGCGGATGCTCGCTTGTACAGTCGCGGGTGAAACCGAGGAGCGCTTCCGGATTGGCGAACGTCTGCGCCCCAATCGCGATGACGAAGGGGATCAGCATCCGTGAGTCCGGATAGAGATAGCGCGCGAAGTGCTTAGCGCCCCCGCCGGCGGCAATGGCACGAGATACGCGCCACATGCCGGGCGGGCTCTGTCGCCGCAACTTCTGCTCCGGAACAATCCCGCCGCAGCGATCGATGACGACCGCCATCAGCACGCCGAGGTCGGAAAGGTCGAGATCGCGGAGCTTGCGTATGGCCGCCACCCGCTCGCGATCGACACGCGCCAGCGCATCCCGGCCAGTGCAGTAATGCTCCCAGGAAGTGGCGACGTCTTTGCGGCAAGCCGCTAAAATAGTGTCGAGCATATCCTGCGGCAGACCTGCGCGCGGCGGCGTCAGCGCATTTTTGCGAGGAAACGCGTTATAGGGGAGCGCTACATCCGCGCCGACAAGGTCGGGCCGATTGGCCATCAACCAGCGCAGCACAGAGCGCAGGTTGGACCAAGACGAATATTGCGTGCCTATCCGCCACGGCTGCGCGCCAAGCCACACGATGAATGCACGAACTAAAGCAGCGTCGATGTCTCGGCCACGCACCAGGCGGCGCTTCGGATCATGCTCCTTTAGAAAGTCGAACCACTTGCGTATCCCGGTAAACACGCCCCCTCGCGTCGCTCGCGTCTTATCGGCGCCATACTGGCGAAACCCCAACGCGATCGCGGCCGCCATCTCACGTCGGCCGACAAAGGGCCTGAAATCGAACTCCTGCACATCGCAACCTGGATCGCTGAACCGCACGATCAGCGTCTTGATCGGCGCGCCGGTGAAGGTCGCCGGTTGCGTATCCAGGCGATAATCCTTGCGGGTGCGCGTCATGCTGCGAGCACTCCGTAGATTGCATCCGCGATCTCCTCGGCGGCCACCAAATCTTGCGCGACAAGTTGGAGATAGATCCCCGTAGTGGTGAGATCGGCATGCCCAAGCAGCGTCTGAACAACCAAGAGCGGATTGATATCGGGGTAGCGGTCGGCATGCCGCTGCAGCAGTCCCAGCGCGCGCGTCGCGAATGTGTGTCTCAACGCGTGGAAGCTTGAACGCACGGCGAGTGCACGGCATGCCCGTGAAAACGTCGCGCCCACGCGGCGTGGCGTCATGGGAGCGCCCCACTCGGTGAGAAACAGCGCGGCCGGCTCGACGTAGGCAGCATTGCGCTCGATGGCGCGTCGAACGAAAACCGCCCGCTCCTCGCGTACATAGGCGCGTGTGCGGTCCATAAGCGGCGTCGGCGGATAGACGTAGCGGGGCCGGCCGCCCTTGGTGACATCGAGCAGGACCGGTTGGACAGGCGCTTCGTCGAAGCGAGCCGGTCCCGGCGCCTTGGCGACCGATAGCGGCAGCGCAGCGACTTCGCCGCGACGCATGCCCGTGGTAAGCGCCCACGTCGCCATTAGCCGATCGCGAACTGACAGCCTATCCATAACGATCCGCAGAGTGCCGCCGTCCAGCACGCGAGGCGGACGCGCCGCCGATCGCACCGTGAGCTCAAGAGCGGCCCGCTTGCCGCCGCTCGCATCCACATGGGTGAGCATGCTTGGGCGCGCCCTGACGCGTACTGCGTCGATCGCCTCGGCGGGCGAGCGATCGACGAGGGCACAGCCGCGAGCCCAAGCATAGAACATCGCAACGACCCGCAGACGCTGATTGATCGTCGCGCGCGCATAGCTTCGCTGCGGCGCCGATCGCGTGCCATTGAGCATGCCATCGCGATAGGCGGCCAACTCGCGGGCGCTTACCTCATCCCAAAGCCAACCATTGGCGGCGAGCGTCTGCCACCAATCGTAAAGCGCCTCGCCGTAGGTGCGCCAGGTCGCTGGGCTGCGTGTACGCCCGCGCACCATGGCAATGTGCATCAGCCACACGCACGCCGGCTCGATCAACCGCATGTCATCGTCGATGAGCATCGGAACGCCGCGCAAAGCGGCGCCATGCGGCCGGAAGGCCGCTGTTGAAAACAGCAACTGGGGCATCAGAAAAACCGATTTCGCGTTGCTCGGGACGGCCCCTCGGGGCCGCCCCGAGCAACGCACTCACATCACCATGATCGTGCGATGAGTCTGTCCTCCGCAGCGTGTAAAGGAGGACAGAAATGACGCGATCTACGCGCAACCTAACACGAATGTGGTCACGCCAGCGGCGCCAAGCATCGGCTCGACCGTGACCTTACGGGACGCTTTGGGTCGAAATCGTACGCCGCCGAAGAGGCGTGTGTGGAAATGGCGAGCGGCTTCTTGCTGGCCGATCTCGGCATCGCCCACCATCCGCGCCCGGACCACGCGGCTTACCTTTCATCGTGGATCGACGTGCTGAAAGACGACACGCGCGCGATTTTCACCGCCGCGTCCAAGGCGCAGGCGATCGCCGACTGGATGCACGCGCAACAGTCCGCGCTGGTCAAAGAGCCTGCGATCTAAGGACTCGCCTCCCTTCGCTCCTCGCGTGCCGCCTTCCATACATCGCGGGCTGCGTCCGCATTCATGGCGGCGATGGCGAAACCGACGATGATGTCCGGCCACGCCGAGCGCGTGACCACCGTGATCAGGCCGGCGACGATGATGCCGACATTGGCGAAGGCGTCGTTGCGGGCTGAGAGGAAAGCGGCCTTGGTCAGGCTGCCGCTGTCATGGCGAAACGGCGCCAGCGTGAAGGCGCAGGCGAGATTGACTGCGAGCGCGCCCAAGCCGGTCAGCGACAGCCACACCGGCTCAGGCGGCGACGGCGCATTGAGTTTTTCCCAGGCCATCGCGAGCGTCGCCAGTCCTGGGATGAGCAGAATGCCGGCGAGCGCCATGCCGACCCGGGCGCGTGCGGCCAAGGACCAGCGGAGCGCCAGCAGGATGAGCAAATTGACCGACGCGTCCTCGAGAAAATCGATGCTGTCGGCGAACAGCGAGACCGAACCGATGGCGGTCGCGACCGCGAACTCGACGCCGAAATAGGCGAGATTAGCGAAGAGCACGAACCGCACCGCGCGATTCAAGCCCTCGGCAGAGGGCGCCGGGCTCATGCTTTGCATCCCCGATTGCGATCAAACATGCCGCCTCATCCTCTACCCGCCGCCTTTGCGTGGCAGTGAATCAAAGCCCTCGACCTCGCGGATGCGGGCGGCGGGCGCGAAACGGTGCCGGGAGCGTCGCCGCTTGCTCAGGAAGATCAAGCCGGCGCTACTTCACGACAGTCCCAACCTGCCGTAGTATTGGGCCACACGGCGGCGCGGGGGTAAGGGGTGAGCGAGGTTTGGCGCTCTGTGCGCTCAGCTTTCAAGAGTTGGTGGGCCGTCCTGGGCCTATTGGCGGCTTCTGTAAGTGGCTTCAATCTGCTGAGAAATGCCCTTCAAATCGACTTGTCGATCATGTTGCAGGGGGTGTTCTCAACTTATCAACAGTTCGTGCATCGGCCAATCGCGTGGCTGGCCGCGTTCTTTCATCTCGAACTGCCCTCGTGGGTGATTGACGCCGCCATTATTTGGTTTTTGTGCGGCGGAATCGTCTTCCGAAGTGCGCAGGCTCTGATGGGACGCGGAAAACGGCTCTACTGGAGCTTCCTCTTCCGCCAAGCAAGAAGTGTGGAGTATGGGAGCCTGGCTCCGCTGCTTGTCTTTCTCAGCGTTGTCGCTTGGCCCGTTGCCGTCATATATTTTCTAGCCCAGCCTCGCCTCTTTCGAGATCGTGATGGGCAAACAATCCTCACCAACTGGCCGATGTGGGCGGAGTCAGACAACCACCCGTTCGTCTGCGATATGCGTATTGTGCTGTTAGCCCAGGCACTAACGGCAGCTCTTGTGGTCTTTACATGGGCCGTTCTGAACACGCTGACCGCCCAATACGGATAACCTCCGCCCGGCGGGACGCCCCCTTGCCGGCTTGACCGAAAAACCTTGCATATCCGGCATCATTTGCCGTATTTGCAAGGCATGATTCCACGTCGCGCCTTCGAACTTGTCACCGAGGCCCTTGGCCGCTCGCCCGCCGTAGCGCTGCTCGGGCCTCGCCAGGTGGGCAAGACCACGCTGGCGAGCGCCATCGCCGCCGCCGCGCCCGGATCGGTTTACCTCGACCTGGAGCGGGCCGCTGACCTGGCGCGCCTCACCGACGCTGACGCCTTCCTGGGTCCCCTTGCGGGCCGGCTGGTGGTGATCGACGAGGTCCACCGTGCCCCTCGATTGTTCGAGGAGCTGCGCGGATTGATCGACCGGCGACGGCGGGCGGGCCATCGCAACGGGCAATTCCTGCTGCTCGGCTCCGCCTCCCTCGACCTGCTCAAGCAATCCTCTGAAACCCTTGCGGGCCGGATCGCCTTCGTCGAACTGGACCCGGTCTCGATTCCAGAGGCACTGGCCTATGACCGGACGAGCCTGGACGCGCTCTGGCTGCGCGGTGGGTTTCCCGACTCTTTGCTCGCGCGTTCCGATGCGGCGAGCCTCCGATGGCGGGAGGATTTCATCCGCACTTATCTTGAGCGGGACATCCAGCAATTTGCCGGCGGCGTGAGCCCGCTCGTCATCGGCCGGCTCTGGACCATGCTGGCGCATGCTCAGGGCGGCCTCTTCAATGCGTCGCGTTTCGCCAAGTCGCTTGACGTTTCGGCGCGTACCGTTGGGCGCTATCTCGACTTGCTCGAAGGCCTGTTGCTGGCGCGGATGCTGCGGCCATGGCGCATCAATATCGGCAAAAGGGTGGTGGCGGCGCCGAAAATCTATCTTCGCGACAGCGGCATCGTGCACGCGCTGCTCAACATCAAGACGCGCGAAGATCTCTTGGGCCATCCCGTGGCGGGCGCATCCTGGGAAGGCCTTGTCGTCGAAGCGATCATTGCAGCGGCACCCTACCGAGCGACGCCGTTCTTCTATCGCACCAGCGCCGGCGCCGAAATCGATCTGGTGTTGGAGCTTTCGCCAGGCCGCTTGGCCGCCTTCGAGATCAAGCGCGGCGCGCCTTCAGGCCTGCCCGCCGGATTCCGCAATGCGTGCGACGACATCGACGCGGTGCACCGTTTCGTCGTGTTTCCCGGACCAGACGGTTATCCCATGAGCGGCGGCGTTCGCGCGCTGGCGGCGCCGGAGATCGCAGCGACAGTGCCCGACTTGCGATAGCAGCGAGCAAATGGAGAAGGCAGGAAGTTGGAAGTACGGCATAGTGCAAGATAAAGAAGATGCGGCGCTTATGGGCATAAGCGCCTGTCTGCACGTCGAAAATTCCACGGTGGAAACCCCTCACGCGTGACGTGGAAAAAAGGCGCAGTCGCCGCTGGCGCGCAAGCGCTCGAAAGTGACGCGGGATCGCCGTTAACTGCGCGCCATGGGCCCGCTGGATAACGATTTCGAATTGCGCATCGGAAGGATCGGTTCAGATCGCGCGCCGATCATGGGGCCGCTTAAAGGCGCAATTGGCCGGGCGAAACGCGCCGGCGGGAAAGCCATCGGCGCCGGCGGTGCGCACTCCCCGAAAGGACTGCGCGCGCATTTTGCCCGAGGAAAAGGGAAGACAGGTGGGGGCAAGGCGACGCGGCTGCGCGGCTTCTCCCGCACGCAGCGCCGTGTGGTTGTCAAAGCGCGGATCGTACCGCATGGCGCGGGCGCGCCGCTCAAGACCCATGTCGCCTACCTCGCGCGGGAGGGTCGCGCCCAGGCGCGAGCCGAGGCGCCGGGTTTGGCGCGTGAAACCGAAGCAGATGCACCAAAACCGGAGCTGACCCACCAGGTCGATTATCTCTCGCGCGAAGCCGCCGAAGGTCGCGCGCTCTATGATTTCTACGATGGCGCCCACGACGGCCTGGATGCCAAGGCGCTCACCGCCGCCTGGTCGGAAGATGTCCGCCATTTCCGCCTCATCATCAGCCCGGAGGACGGTGCCGCGCTGGGGGATCTGAAGCCCTTCATCCGCGAGGTGA
>CXWL01139260.1_pt1 | contig 12243 bp, 15 predicted proteins | sample 590931 | NCBI WGS metagenome assembly CXWL01 (sample SAMEA3498368, study PRJEB10139) | groundwater metagenome | biome: water well; material: biofilm material | place: Germany | collected 2015-04-27
GTTGAGCGCCGCGGTGCTGGGAACAGGTGGGCCTCAAGCGGCTGCAACGCCGGCTGGCGCGCCAGGTCCCGAACTCCCGCAACCGCGCCAAGACGCGCGACCGCATGGCAGGCAAGCGCGCTTACGCGGTGGACGCCCTCAAAGACTTCACGCACAAGGCCAGCTTCGCCATCGCGGGGCTGGAGGGCGTGCCGGCCGTGGCGCTCGAGGCGCTGCAAATCCAGAACATGGTCCGCCGGCCCAAGGCCAAGCAGGACCCCAAGACCGGGAAGTGGCTCAAGAACGGTGCCCGGGCCAAGGCCGGGCTCAATAAAGCGATTTTGGCCCGGGGCTGGGGCCGGCTGCGCGAGCAGCTGGCCTACAAGCTGGCCAGGCGCAACAAGCTGCTGCTGGCGGTGCCCGCGCCCTATTCATCTCAGGAGTGTTCCAGCTGTGGGCACACTCACCCAGACAACCGGCTAGAACGCCGGTTCGTCTGTCAACGCTGTGGCTTTGCGCTGCACGCCGACGAAAATGCCGCCCGGGTGATAGCCCAGCGCGGCGTCAAGCTGATTCGTTCAGGCGTGCTCGAGCAGGAAAAGACCAAGAGGCGCGTGGCGTTTCAGCGCAAAGGAAGGGCCGTCCCCAAAGTCCAGCTAAGCTGGGATGAGGTACGGCCCGACAAGAATAAAACAGGGCTGGTCGAGCCCGGTGTGCCTGTGGAGGACGGTGTATGACGCAAACCCGAGCGCAAGCTTGGGCGGACGCGGTCTCCTACGAAGCAGGAATGTCTGAATGCGAATTCAGAGGCCCCTACTACAGCGCCGTAAGGCGTTTAGTAGCGGGTCGTTCACGTGGTGTAGCGAATCGTGCTACCTGTCGCCAACCTTTGCAGGCTAGTGCGGAGGCGAACAAAAGCCCGCGCTTGGCGGGCGGGTCCGGGAGCGGCGGCAGGCTAACCTCGGAACTGTGCTTCCAGGTCCGGTTCGAGGTGCACAACCACGGTGCCTGCCATCTTGTCGTGCCAGGTTTGCTTGCGCGGGTCCCAGGCCGCCCACAGAAAGCCCAGCCCGAGCGGAAGCCCCGACACGATGTAGCCAAGATATCGAATGACCGCCTGGCCTCCGGTGAGCGGGCCTCCGGTGCGAGCATTGACAACCTGCAGGCCCAGCGCCATCTTCCCTGGCGTGGCGCCTCGGACAACCCAGAACGCAACAGTCAAGGTCAGGGGGACACCCCATTGCAGGATGAGGTCCACGCACCAGCGAAACGTGCCGACTGGTAGTGGGCTCAGCCAGGTGTACGGCGTGCCTAGGTACGTAAGCCAGTGCAGGGCTATCGCCAGGGGAATTAGTAGCAAGGTGTCGACCGTCATGGCCCAGTTGCGCCGCCAGAAGCCGGCGTACCGAGCAGTCGAAGCGCCTTCGAAGGAGTATTCCAGGTGGGTCATGAAGTCTGCTTTCAAGTTGAGGCGGGTATTTGCGCTTGCCCGTGTCGATATGGCGAAGCGGTCGGGCCGAGTGCCCTTAAGGCGTGTAGCAAGCAGTCAAGGTCCGTTCGCTAGACGTTGTAGGACAACCTTAGGAACCTCATGACCAATTTCTATTCCGCAACTCCTGACCCCTCGGGAGTTGCGACGGCTGACGCCGTTCGAAAAATCATCTTTCTGTCTCGGCAGGAAGCTGAAGAGCTGCTGGCGCCCGCGGGCGCTGTCATCATCGCCATCCACGACGCAAGCGAGCCCCCCGCTGACCTACGGGAAGGTTGGGCCGACAGGCTCGACCTGAAGTTTCACGACACCGAGGACGACACGGGCGTTCAGACTCCGTACAGCAGGGACCAGGCAGCCGCCGTCCTTGAGCTGGTCTGCCGGCACCGGGCCACCGCGCCGATTGTTTATGTGCACTGCCATGCAGGCCAGTCCCGTTCTGCCGGCATTGCGCTGGCGCTGGCGGAACTGCTTGGCGTAAAGTGCTTCCAAGATGCCGATGAGGTGACGCTGGACGGCTACGGATTTTTCAACTCCCACGTTTGGCGCAAAACCATGCAGGTCGCCCACAGCGAACGCTACTCCGACTTCTTTTGAACTCAACAGGACCACCCATGCAAAAACTTACTTGCGCCCACGAAGTGCCTGAACGCGGCGAAATGGTGCTTCTTCAGGAGCAACCCACCGGCTGCCTTAGTCAGCACTATCCCGTTACTGTCGGCCGCTCCTACAAGGTGCTCGATTACATGGGCTCTTGCCTGGTTGTGACCACCGACGTTGAAGGCGGTACCGCCAGCATCTGGCGCGGACGGTTCACACGAACCGTTCACTGACATCTGATTTACAAAAGCGCTCACTCTCAAAAGTGGGCGCTTTTTCATGCCCGGCTATGACTTCGCCGGACCAACCGCGGACGGGGTACGCAATGGCCTGCCGCGGGCTCACGACTACCCTCTTAGCCTTGAGCTCATGAAGAGCAAAAGTTAAGCGCTCTCGAAGACCCAAAACGGAGAATGACCTGCAGAGCAGGTCATTTGTAAATCAATAGGCGGGCGAGGGTCCAGACAACTTGCACCGGTTTTCAGTCGGGCGAGCTCGCTGCGCCCAAAAGACCAGTGCGTTGTTGATGTCCTGCGTGCTGTCCGGATACGCGGTTTCCAACCTTGCGCGCAAGCAAGCGACGTTGGGGATTCGCTCATTGCGGGCAAGGTTGACCGCGTGGCGAAGGATGTCAAAACTCTTCGGATTGAGCTCGGTAGCCGGGGTGGTTTGAGTCATGGCGTTTCCTGTTTGGGTAAATGATAGCGTCTGCGCCGTATAGCGACCAGAGCTTTGGCTTGCCTCCCTTTAGTCCACCCAACCCTTCCTGGGTTGGGTGGCGTGGCACCGGAGGCCGAGAAAGATTTCTCGGGCGTTCCCGGGCAAACCGCTGGTGGGCGTACCAGACCTGCGAAGCTTCCCGGCCGCAGGCCTCACCTCCCTGAAAGACGCGAGTTCTCTTGCTATATGCTGGATGAACTTCGCGACGCTTCCCCCTGGGTCGGCCGGCCCCTTTCGCGGCCGGGCTCGAGCCGCGCTCCTGGCTATCGCGCTGGTCTTCGCCCTACCCGGCTGCAGCGACCTCCATGAAGACGAGCCTCTGCTCGCGGAGTACGCCAACCCTGTCCAGACCTCTCCGGGTGAGACCCTGGAACCCTTCGAATTGGCGCCCGGCTTCACCGCAAAACCGCGCGCCAAATACGAAATGGTGGCCCACGTGATGAGCGTTGAACGCTACCGCCTGGAAGCGTTCGCGGACGTCGTCCCCTATGACTTCGCCCTAGCTTGGGGACCAACCGCCTCCGCCGACAACCTGACCAGAATTTCCGTTCGCCAGAGCGGGCGCTGGTTCTACTGGCGCGTCAAGGACCCGAAGCAGCTTCCAGCCTCCCCTATTCGGGAGCTTCAGGACCACATGGCCAATGTTCACATTGTTCCGGCCAACAAGGAAATTCTGGAGGCAGTCCACCGGGTCAAGCCAGGAATGAGCCTGAGAGCAAAGGGATATTTGGTCGACATCAGCAGCGAGAGCCGCGGCAGCCGCATCACCTCCGTGACCAGAACGGACGTCGGCGCCGGCGCATGCGAAATTTTCTTCATCGAGGAAATTGAGGTCATCAGCGAACGTCCCGCGGGCTAAGGACAACGGGCCTGCAGCCCATCCGGAGGGGCCAGATTTAAGCCACCTTCGCTACAGGCGAGTGCTAAGCAACCTCCTGGACACTCAATGGAACCATCCCTCGAAAACACATTTTCCGACCCAAAGCAGGTGCTGATTGTCCGCAAGGACCTGAAGATGCCAAAAGGGAAAATCGCCAGCCAGGCCGCGCATGGGGCCGTATGCGCCCTAACCGAGGGCCGTGGCGCAAGCATCCGGGAAGTCGAGGGTCGGCGCGAGTTGGTCATCCCCCTGGACGAGGACGCCTGTGCGTGGCTGTCCGGTGAGTACAAGAAAATCACCCTGGCCGTGAACTCCGAGGATGAGCTGCTCGCTCTTCACCAGGCTGCGCTGGCTGCAGGGTTGCGCGCCGCGCTCATCCAGGACAACGGCCACACCGTATTCAACGGGGTCAAGACATACACCGCGCTGGCCCTGGGCCCGCATGCGAGCGCCCTCCTTGACCCGCTGACTTCGCATCTGCCGCTGCTGTGACCAACGCCGCCCCGGACGCGGCAGGAGCAAGCCCTGTTCTCAAGGACCTGGTAATTGCGGTCAATGGGGTCTACTTCGACCAGATGCGCGCCGGCGTCAAGTTAGAGGAGTTCCGCGAGCGCACGCCCTACTGGACCCAGCGCCTGGTGGGCCGCAAGTACGAGCGCGTCATCATCACCCGGGGATACCCGAAGGCTGACGACAGCAGCCGCCGGCTGGTGTTTCCATGGCGCGGGTTTGTGCCCAAGACAATCCAGCATCCCCACTTCGGGCTTGAGCCGGTCGATGTTTTCGCCATTGCAGTCAGGCCTTGACACCTGCAGAACATAGGCCTTGGCCCTGCAGCTTGAAGCACGAGAACGCCACAACCTGAGTGTTTTGTACTTCATGGTCCGCCTTGGGCGTCGCGCTTCGCAAGGCTTGGCGTAGCCGCCCCGGACAGGCAGAGTGTGGACAGCGGGTTCGCTACACCTGGGTTCAAGGCCACCACAAGGAACCAACAATGAACAAGACAGATTTCGACAAGATGGGCGACCGTCAGAAGAGCTTCGAGAACCGCGAAGCGGGCCTGCGGCTGATGCCAGGGCTGCCGTTTCTGGTACGCCTGGACGGGCGCGCCTTCCACACCTTCACGAAGGGCATGGCCCGACCGTATGAGGCACGCTTGTCGCGCGCCATGATTGACACCACGAAGTATCTGGTGAGTGCGACCCACGCGTCCATCGGCTACTGCCAGTCAGACGAAATCACCCTGGCCTTCCCTAGTCGGGAAGGCGCCTCCAAGATGATGTTCGACGGACGGCTGCAAAAGCTTAGCTCTGTGCTCGCGGCAGAAGCCACCGGGGAGCTCCGCGACATCATCCGGGCCACCATGCCGGAGAAATCCCGCAGCAAACCGGTGTTCGACGCACGGGTTTGGAGTGTGCCGAGCTTGGAAGTAGCGGCGGAGCAGTTTGTTTGGCGTGAGGCGGATGCGACTCGCAATTCGCTGACCATGGCGGCACACGCTTTCTACAGCCACAAAGAGCTGCACAAGGTGGGGTTTACGCAAAAGCACGAGCTGCTGCACGCCAAGGGGATTAACTGGAACGACTATCCGGTGTTCTTCAAGCGCGGAACTTACGTTCGTCGCGAGATGGCGCTGAGGGAACTGACCGCCGCGGAGCGGGCGAAGGTACCGGCGAACCATCAACCCGCTAAATTTGTCATGCGGTCGGTGCTCGTCGAGATGGAGATGCCTCCAATCACACGGGTCTCGAACCTCATCGACACGCTGTTTTTCGACGGCGAACCCAGTGAGTACCGCGAACCGGTGGCCGCGGCTGAGGAAGCTGGCATCCGCTGATTTGATTTCATTACGTCCTCCCGCTCACCAGCTGGAGGACGTTTTCTTTGGCCCTGCTTAAGGAAGGAGCGTCAGCACCGGTGAGTCCGAGTAGTTCCCGGCGCCCACGTTCTGGTTGGCGAAGACCCGTCCGAAGACTGAAAAGTTGGTGGACTCGCGTCGGTTCTTGTCCGCCGTGACGGCGAAGGAGGTGACCACGCTGGTGCGGGCGGCATCGGGGTACAGCTGGTAGCTCAAGCGCTCCGCGCCGTTTACCATGGCCCGGGCTGCGGAGTTGTTCGAAGCGCCCCCTGTCATGGTGAGAAAGATGTTCTCGTTGTTTCTTTCGCAGAGGATGACGACGTCGCTGCTTGCGTCCATCGGTGTGAGCTGGTCAGCTTGGTAGGTTCCGAACGCCATTGCGGTAATCGTGACCGTGCAGGCGGCGCTCGCCAGCCCCGGCACCGCAGCCAGGATGGCGACCACAAGAAGTCGGAATGCTTTCATCATTTCATTTGCTCTCTGCCCCCGGGGAGCATTTCAGTTTGACCAACACGGGTCCAGTCTTGGCGACAAACAGGTCGCCCGTGCACGAGCCGTCTCCAGTGTGCACTTCGTGAGAGCCGGTCAGCAGCCCTTCCAGCTTCCCTTTGCCCAGGATGACTTTGGTCGTCACCAGCACGCCCCCTTCTGACTCGAACAGCACGCGCTGGTCCGGCAGAGCACGGCAGGCCTGAGTGCAGTCCTGCACTTCAACGTCCGCGGTCCGGATACTGCGTATATCGAATGCCACCGGAACGACGCCGCCGGGGGCGGGACGAATGGCCCTGACGGCGCCACCCGCGTACCAGCGGTCCATCGGGATGTCGTTCTCGTTGAGGGTCAAGCGCACCTCTTCGTACCCGGTCACGTCGGTAACCCAGAGCCTGCCGGCCTCGTCGGTAACCCCGACCTGGCTTCCGTTCCTGAATACACCAACACCGGCAATGCCTGCTGTGTCGACAACGACCGCGGAATCACTGTGGCTCGGGGAATTGCTGATACCCAGGGGGCTGGCCAGGAGTCCGCCGCGCCATGCAACGCGGCCGGATTGGCTCGTGGCGTCGAAATACACACTGGCCTTGGCCGTTCCGGCCGCCAGGCGGTGCTCCACGTGGCCGCTCGCGCTTTCGCGCCCGTCCTGGCTGCGCGCCTCCGCCCGCCATGCCGTCGGGCCTTGACCGGGCTGCCGACTCAGGGAAACCTGCTGGTTGAAGTGCCCTCTGGACCCGTCCGAATACGAGTTCACGGCGTAGCCGGTCTGCGGCCGCCAAACGAACAGCACCTGAGCCGAGGCGCCTGCCGTGTCGCTCTTGCGAACAGCAACTTGGACAAACAGGTTCTCGCGCAAGTTTTTCGACCAGCCCAGCTCGAGCTCTCGGCCCACGCGGCCGTCCGGGTACTGCAGGACGGAGACCCTGGCGTTGTACTGGCCCAAGGCGGCGGTCGCGTATGTGCCCTGCGAACTCAGCTGCTTCAGGTTCTCAGCCGAATGCGCGATGTCCTCGCGCACTGGCACGGGCCGTGACGTGAGTGTTGTGTTCACGGACCATGATTTTGCGCGGTAGTCGTGGGTCAGGGAATAGCCCCGCAGTGGTTCCCGGCCTCCGGCACGACCTATCAGGACGCTTGCGCCGACCTCGCCCCAGCCGGTCACTGGCACAACGCCGCCCACCTGCGCCACCCGTTGACCTGCTTGAACTTCGAGCCGCCCCGTTAGGGTCAGGAACTGGCCTACCCCGTAACGGTGGGCGCCCCGAAATCCCAGGGCGCCATCCCGGGCGTATTCACTTCGGCCAAGCTGGTAATTGAACTCCTGCACGCCTACAGCCAGGGCACCGTCGCCAAGGTAGCGGCTCTCCTCCACCACACTTTCGTTGCCGAAGATGTCCCTGATGACCGCCTTCACGGTTGTCGCGCCGGCGGCATATCCGCGCAAGCCCCGGACGTCGAAACTCCCGGGGGCAACTGCGTAAGATGCCTGCTTCACTCCATTGACGTAGATGTCAGCGGTAGAGGGGAACAACACGTTGGTGACCAAGCTCGTGGAGGGGCGCGCAGCCTGCAGGGAGTTGAAGCCGTAGTAGGCGGAACTCAGGCTGATGCCTCGCCATGCCGCCCAGTAGCCCAGGCCGCCATCGGGCGTCGTCAGAGTTCCAAGGTCGAGCCGCAGGTTGTTCGAGAGCCAGTCCTTGCGTAGCGTTGTGCGCCAGGGGGCGACCCGGGCAACACCGTTGTAAACGGTGGCTGAGCGGTCATCCAGTAGCTGCAACCCGCCGAGTGAGGCGCGCGTTCGCACGGTGGTGTCCACGGACGTTCCGCTCCCGAATCGACCGGCACCCACCTCATAGTCCACGAGCAGTCCCGGCGCCACGGTGATGTCCTCCCCACGCAGGGGCGGCTTCAAGAGGTTGATTTTTGTCTGGTGGTCCAGCTCTGCCGAGTTGAGGGTCACCGTGATTCGCATCTCGGCTTCGTCGAAGCGGACCTTATTGTTGAGACTCTTCAGAGATACGGCCTTCTTGCCGCCATGCGTGGCGTCAGCCTCGGCCTTAATTCCCCAGCCCGCGATATCCGAGACGGCGAGCCAAAGCCCCTCCTCCGACAGCCAGCCAAAAACATCTGGTTTGGCCTGCCCGTTGATGGTCACTGCCAGGGGTACTCGTTCCGGCGTGCTCGCGAAGGCGCTTGGGAGCATTCCGGCAAACAGGGCCAAGACTACGAGCAGCGCGCGCAGCATGAGTTCTCTGTCCTTAGAGGCAGGCGCGCGTCAGGTCGGCGGCGACCTTCACGAATTGCTCGGCACCAAGTCCGATTTCCAGAGATTGCACCTGACCGCGAGCGCAGTCCTTCGCGGTGACGGGCAGAGTCAGTGTGCGCGTGCGCCCCGCCAGGACATACGCACTACCAATAGTCAGGGGAGTGCCGTCGACAAAGCTGACGGATTCCATTCGGGCGCTGGCGGCGCCGGTGTTTTCAAGATTCACGGCCACTTTTCCCTTGACGGTAGCGGTAGCAGTAGCAACGAGCTTGGCCTTGGCAGCCGGGGCCTTCAGGAACACCGGAACACCGAAATTCACCAGCATGGCCACTTGAGCACGGGGAGCGGGCGGGGCGCTCTCGTCCGGAGTCTCTTTAAGAAAAAGTCGGTAGGTCTTTTCAGTAGCGCCAGCCGCTATTTCAGCCCCAACACGCACCACTCGCTTGTCCCCTGCGGGAATGGTCAGAGCTTTAGGAAAGAACACAAGGTCGGAAGTCTCCGAATACTGCTCTTGACCGTTCTCGTCCATCGACCAGGAAACCGCATACACCTTGAGAAACAACGGGGTGGCCGAGTCATTTGTGACCGTGACGACGGCAGTGCGGGACGCTCCGCCCAGTTCCACGCGCAACGGGCTGACGCCGAAAGAAGTAGCGGATGCGATTCCCGCCAGTGCAAACAGCAGGAGCGCGAAGGAGCCGGTGCGCAGTGAGGCGAGGTGAAGGTTCATCATTTGAGTCGGACCGTAGTCAAAGAGGGTTCGAGACCGCCCAACTTGAGGCAGTTTAGATTGAGGGCCGTTTAATCAAGAATACTGACAGCCCTTTTTGGAGAAGCTATTGTACCCGATTAAGTAATTTAGGACAAGTAAAATCTCCGCCCTGAAACGCAAAAAGGGCGAGCACAGGGCGGTACCCCATGCTCACCCTCGTGGCGGTCCGGCCTAAATTACGGCGTGATGTTGACCGTCACCGCATCCGTGTACGCGCCTTCCGATGCGTCAGCGAATGCCGTTGCAGCTACGACGCCAGCCACGGTCACGTCGATGGGCGTGGACTTGCCCAGGCCGGAGCCGGTAGTGCTCGCGGGGGTCAGACCGTAAGCGATGAAATCAGCTGCGCCGGGACCCTTCATGCGGCGCTGGGTGCCGTCGGCGTTAGCGCCGTTGTTGAAGGTCAGGGTGTAGGCAGAGTTCTTGGTGCACCAGAAGCTCACCGAACCGTTTGCATTGACGTCAACGCTGGACGCAGGGTCCAGAGCGCCGAAGTTCACGGGAGCGGTGGCGGTAATTTTGCAATTACCGGCCACACTGGCGTTCACATTCAGCGTCGAAGAGTCGGCGGCGGAGGCAGCGCCCGAGAAAGCGAGGGCAAAGGCCAGGGCGGCAAACAGGTTGGTTTTTTTCATTGAATTTCTTTCGAAAAGGTTGGATGGTGACAGTGAGAATGGATTGGCTTCAGGTGAAGCGAAAGGCACGCCCTAAACTTTCATATCTCGACCTTTACGAGGGCATCGTAAAGCGCCGCGCAACACACAAGCGATGCCACCCTGCAGTTGAACACCAAGGGTAAACGCTTAAAACTTTGTGGTTGCCGAGTGTAGCTTAATTTTTATCACGTAAAAAATACGTAACATTAAAGCCTACCCTCAGGACTCAATTTGAATTCGGGGAAGAACTTTAGCCATCCTGCACCGCTTATTCATTCGGGAGTGTACGTTGTATAGCCACCAACTGCAACAAGTTGTTAGCAAAATGGTGCTTGAGTGCTATTTTAGGCAGATTCTGCGCATTTAGGCCACTTTCGACCTAAATTAAGACCCCTAAATTAGTCGCATGTAACAGGATGTTACATGATTCCTCCTTCAAGNNCAAGTGGCCCCGACTCGTCATGAGGCCGTCGTCCCTCCGACCTGTTTAGCCGAGTACAGGGGGACGGGAAGCAAGCGATTTCGTCGCTGAAAAGGATGGCCCTTGACTCGCCCTCAACGAACACTGTATTTGGGTGCCGTGTCCGGAGTTCCCGAGGAGCCCCCCACCAGCACAGGCTGGAGGAAGATGACTTTGCGAAGACTGTGCTGCGGTCCATGGGGCTGCAGGCGGTAATGCCCCCTTCTCCAGTGCGTCTTTACGCCGCTGCCAGGGGTGCCGTGTGAGCCACCTTCCGTACGAGCCGGAGGCGCTGATACCAAGATATAGTCACTGAGCATCCGAAGTTGCTTTTCTGCTTTAGCGCGCTTGGAGGGGTTCTTTTTGGCCTCCAGCTGCTTGCGAAATTCTGAGCGGTCCTTATGCAGGGTCGTGCGCACCTCCGGAAGCCCAAGGTACAGGAGTACTTTGACTAACAGCTTCAGGCAGGAAAAGGTTTGTTCCGCGTACTCAGGTGGTGCCGAGCGCAGGTGAAGCTCCCGGGTAAGCTCCCGCGACTGTGCGTGAGCCCAGGCGAGGGCCTCCCGAATGGGCATTTCCTCGTCACGGGTGGGGAGAAAAAGGCTATCAGTGGCGTCGTCCAGAGCGTTGTCCTTACCCAGGGGGGAGCCGGTGAACATCACATAGATGCCGGGACCATGGGCGGAGCTGACGCCGGTCTCGATGTAAGCGCCCTCCAGGATATGCAGGCCGGTGGCGATGTTGGGAACCCGCTCCTTGACCGTACGGCTTCGTCCAAACTCTATGAAGCAGCGTTGGTAGGGGGGCTTGAGCATTGACACCGGAATCTCGTCGGAGATGTCTGTGTTTTCCAGCATTTCAAGAAGTGCGTCTTCAATCACAAAATGCGGCTGAGGACTCAGCACCTGTCGCATGTAGATGAAGGTGGAAAAGGCGCTGCCCATTTCGGTTCCTGCGCTCTCCTCCGAGTACGCCGCCATGCGCGTGAAGTCCGAAATGACTTGGTTTCGAGGGTCGGCCATCAGAATGTCCAGGCATTCCGGGGTCAAGCGGCCTTGTACGGCAAAGGCCTTGGCCATTTCGGACCAGGTGTACGGACCCATCACCTTCTCCCACGGAGGGACAGCCCCTTCCATGGCGGCACCGCACCGAATTGGGTGTGGCAATCTCATGATTCTGTCGTCGCGGGTGATGTTCGCGTCGCGGTCCGAATTTTCCAAGCTGACTCCTGCTTTTAAGGAGCCTGGATTTTAGGCTATTCCCGGTCCGCGTGCCACCGCGCTTTGGGGCTAATCCGTGGAAGTTTCGGCTTCGTCCGCCGATTCTTTAAGCCATTGCAGGGCGGCCTTGATGGCCGCGCCGGTAAAGCCCCGGTAGGCCAAGAAGCGCCAGACCTTTGCCTTCAGGGCTTCGTCCAGGGGCTTGCCACTGAACTTCTCGACCATGCGAAGCACCCGGTCGTTCTCCGGCTCGAGGGCCTCGAGCTGCTGGGCGGCCATCTCTTTTGAGACGCCCTTCTCCACCAGGACGGCGGTGACCCGACGATTGCCCATCCGTCGCGAGCTAGCCCGGGCCTTGCCTTCGGCAAAGCGGGTGTCGTCCTGGAAGCCGTAACCCTGCATCGAGACGACCGCTGCGGCCGCTTCCTCCAGCGGGTAGCCCCTGGTGGTCAGCTTGTCCTGAAGTTCTTTGGCCGAGTACTCGCGCCGGCTCAGCAGCCAAATCGAATAGGACTTGGCTGAGCGCTTGGGGGGCTCTCGGGTTGGGCGGGGCATGCAGCAGGCGAGCCGTCGGTCAGGCGGGCGCGGTGACCCGGGGCAGCAGCTCGGTCAGGCACCGGGCCATGCGCTCGGTACACAGCTCGGGCAAGTCCTGGATGTCCGCCCAGCGGAACCCGTCCATTTCAGGCAGCATCACGCCAGTCTTGCGGCACTTGAAGTGGCTGGTGCAGACGCATTGGGTGACGTCCACCTCCGCGGTGGTGACCCGGGTGGAAAAGCAATACAGGTCCTTGGTGGGGAGGTACGGGACCACCCCGAGGTCCTCGAGCTGCTCCGCGACAAGGACCCTG
>CXWL01005085.1_pt1 | contig 12232 bp, 10 predicted proteins | sample 590931 | NCBI WGS metagenome assembly CXWL01 (sample SAMEA3498368, study PRJEB10139) | groundwater metagenome | biome: water well; material: biofilm material | place: Germany | collected 2015-04-27
TTCGACGCGGCGCGCGGCGGCTTCCGCGAGCGCGCGCCGCGCCTCCAGTGTCAGCGGCTTGGGCGCTTCGCGTTTCGGGGGTTCCTCGGTCATCTCAAGGTTCGTTTCCACATTTCGCCGCCGCCATCAACCGCAGACGCGCCTTATGGTTGATGAAACATTAACCAGCGCCGCGCGAGCTTCGCGGGTCAGGCCCCTGACTCGCCATGCGCCCATTTCACACCCTCCCCGCGGCGCTCTGCGCCACCCTCGGCTTTGGCGCCGCCGCACCCATGGCCTGGGCTGACTCCCCGGTTGTCATTGACGGCGCCGACGAGAACGTCCGCGAAGCGATCCTCGACTTGTTGCCGGACCGCGATCAGCCGGAAACGCTGTTCGAAGCCGAACGTATCGCCGAAGAGGCCGCGGCTCGCGCCATGGTTTGGCTGCGCTCGGAGGGTTATTACGCCGCGCAAGTGACGCCGGAGGCCAGCGAAACACCAGCGCTAGCGCGCTTGGTGATCGCGCCGGGCGTGCGTTTTCGCTTCGCGGCGGCGCGGCTCACCTTCGACGGCGGCGCGCCCGATCAGGCGACAGCGGATGCGGCGCGCCAAGCAATCGGGGCTGTACGTGAAGGCGCGCCCGCACGCGCGGCGGACGTGCTCGGCGCACAGGCTGCGGCGCTCGCGAGCTTGCAAAAGGCCGGCTACGCCGACGCGGAGGCTGGTGAGCGCCGCGTCGTCGTCGATCACGCCCTGGCGCGGGTCACGCCGGAGTTTCGCTTCAGCGTGGGCGAGCGCGCGCGGTTGGGCGATGTGCGTGTGGAGCCGGCGGCGGCGTTTCGGCCAAGCTTCGTGGACAGCCTCCAGAATTGGACCAGGGGCGATGCCTATTCACCGCAAGCGTTGTTGCGCCTGCGCCGCGATTTGAGTTCAACCGGCGCCGTGTCACGCGTCACCACCAGGCTTGATCCTCCGGGCGGGGATGGGCTGAGCGACGTCGTGCTTGAGGTCGAGCCAGCGCGTCGCAACGCCTACGAATTCGGCCTGGGCTATTCAACGACCGAAGGCGCCGGCGTCGAGGCGCAATGGACACGGCGCAATCTGAGCGGCCGGGCCGATCCGCTGACGATCGCCACAACGCTCGGTGAAACACAACAAAACATCACCGCAACGCTAATGCGCCCGCACGCGGCGGGCCTCGGACATGCCGTCAGTTTCGGCGCCTCGGCCGAGCATGAGGCGTCGGAGGCCTTTACGCGTCAGGGCGTGGCGCTGCATGCCTCCGTGGACGCGGCGCGCCGCCTGCGCACCAGCCGCTCTTACGGCGTGAATTTATCCGCGGACAATTACGACGATTTGGCCGGAGGCGTCTCCAATGCAATCGTCCTCTCCAGCTTTTTCAACTTGCGCACAGATTCCACCGAATTCTCGCTCGACCCGCGCAATGGCTCAATCGCCGAGTTCCGCATTGAGCCTTCGGTGTCAACCGGCGACGAGACCTTGGGCTTCGTGCGCGCCTCGGCGGAAGGGCGCCTCTATCATTCCTTCGGCGAAGGTGATCGCCTGACTCTGGCCGCGCGCGCGCGCGCAGGTTGGCTTGCGCCTGTCGCCGGCGACGCGGACGATGCGCCGCCGGATCGGCGTTTCTACGCTGGCGGCGGCGGCTCGGTGCGCGGCTATGGCTACAACACGATCTACCCCGCCGAGCGCGACTTGGCCGGGCTCTCCCCGGGCGGACAAGGCTTGTTCGAGGGCGCCGTTGAAGCGCGCTGGCGCTTCGGCGAGCGCATTGGCGCGGCTGTCTTCGTCGATGGCGGCAACGCCTTTGACGATTGGAGCGATGCGGCCGACCTTCGTTGGGGGGTTGGCGTCGGCGCGCGCTACGATCTCGGCTTTGCGCCGCTGCGCATCGACATCGCCTTTCCGCTCGACGACAGCGAGACCACCGATTCCTATGCGCTCTATATCAGCCTCGGACAGGCGTTCTGATGGCGGAAGCGCCGAAACGCCGTGGCCGCTGGCTCGTTCCCGCGATCGGCGCGGCGCTCGCCGCGGGCGGCGCAGCGTGGACATTGGGACCGGGCGCCGCCTGGATCGTTGACAATCTCGCCGATGGACAACGTGTGTGGCGCCTCGGGCGCATCGAGATTGACGGCGTCTCCGGCGCCTGGGCGGGAGCACTGCGCGCCGAGCNNTCGTGTTCGGCGCGCTCCGCATCGATCGCGCGCGCGCGCGGCGCATTACACTTTTACGCCAACCCGTGCTGTTGGACCCCAAATCCCCAGGAGGCGTCAGCGTTGACGTCCAAATCGAGGACCTGCGGATCGAACAACTGAGCCTTGCCGAGCCCGTGCTCGGCGACGCAGCGGATTTCTCGGCGGTGCTGTCGCTCGCCGTGCGCGACAAGGCGCTTGCGGCGATCGATCTCGATCTGCGCCGCACCGATTCCGACGCAGACCGCGCCCTGGTGCAATATCGGACAGGCGCCGACTTCGACCTCAGCGTCGATATCGAGGGCGCGCCGCAAGGCGCTTTCGCGCGCGCGCTCGGGGTCGCCGATCAAAGCGTTCGCGCCACCGCGGACGGTGATGGCGATCCCTACATCGGCGCGGCGCGCTACCAGGCCCAGGTCGGCGATGCGGAATTGCTCAGCGGCGCCGCGCGTTGGAGCGCCGCCCAATGGGCCTTCGACGCGCAAGCGCGGCTCGACGTGTTGCCCATACTGGCGACGCTCGCGCGGCGCATCGGACCTAACCTCCGCCTTAACGCCCACGGGGCTTCCGCCGGCGCTTTCAGCGCTCACGCCGAGACGCCGTTTATCGCGCTCGATCTCAGCGGCGCGCTGGACGAAAATCACGCCCTCGACGGACCGGCGCAATTTGCGGCGACAACGCACCGCCTCTCCGATATTGCGCGCGAATCTCCCTTTCCGCTTGGGGCGGCACGATTGGAGGGCGAGTTGCGCCGAGCGCGCGGCACGACTGCCATCCAAGCCACGCTCGACGCCAATGATGTCAATGCGTTCGGTCGCTCCGTCAGCTTCCATGGGCCAGTGAACGTAGCGCTGACGCCAGACCGATTCACGCTCGACGGCGATGTCCGCGCGTCTGAGATCGCCCCCGCCCTGTTCGCGCACGCGCGCTTGCGTACTGAGCTTGCATACGACCGCACCCGCCGTCGCTTTTCGCTCGGCAGCGCCGACCTAAGCGGCGACGCGCTGAGTTTGAACGCGCAAGGCTGGGTCAATCGCGGCGAAGGCGAGTTCAGTGGAGAATGGCGCGTGCGCCGCCTCGATGCGTTGCTGGGCCCTGTCACGGGTCAAGCCGCCGGACGCTGGCGCGCCTTTTCCGAGCCCAACGGCGGCGCGCGCATCTGGACCACGACGATTGCGGGCGCGGGCGAACGCATCGGCGGCGCGCCGGAGATTGTTCCGCAATTGCTCGGCGCCAGTCCACGCCTCGACGCCCGCCTGACGTACGAGAACCACGGGCTCACGATCTCGCACGCGCGCATCGACGGCGCCCAGCTGCGCGCCGGCGCCAGCGGGCGCATCGTGCGCGGAATCGCCGAGCTTGCGCTCGAAGCCAGCGCACGCGGCCCGCTCTCGCTTGGCGGCGCGCGGATCGAAGGCGCCGCCGACGCCACCGGGCGACTAACCGGCCGCTTCGTGCGCCCGACGCTCAGCGCCCACGCGATCTTTACCAGCTTCAGCGCCGGCGGCGTTATCGTGACCCAGCCGATTATCGATCTCTCTCTGGCGCCAACTGCCCGCTCCTATGGGGGCCGAGCGGATGTGACCGGCGTTGCGTTCGGCCAGCCGCTCAACGCAGCCGCTGATCTGGCGCTTGCCGACAACGCGCTCGCGCTCACCAATCTCGATAGCCGCGTCGGCGCGATGCAGGCGCGCGGCGCCGCGACCTTGGCGCCCGCTGGCGCGAGCGCGCAGCTGACCGTAAGCGGACAGCTCGACGGGCTGTTCCCTGGCGTGAGCGGGCGCGTGAGCGGCGAGCTTGCGCTTTCGCCGGAGGCGCTGGCGCTCGACGCGCAGCTTGCGGACGTACGCGTGGGCGAACTGCGCATCCGCGGCGCGACACTTGCCGCCAGCGGACCACTTGACGCGATCGCGGCGCGCTTCGATCTGCGCGGGCGCTTGCGGCAAGCGCCGCTAGCCTTCGCGGGCACGGCGACCTTGGCGAACGCCGCTGGCGACGCCGATCTTGCGATCGAAGGCCGCGGTACGCTGGCGGGCGCCGCTGTATTCACCCGCGCCCCCATGCGCATGAAATGGGAACAAAGCAGCCTCGACACCTCCATCAACGTCGCGCTTGGTGATGGAATCGTCCAAGCACACTGGCGCGAACGCGGGCGCGCGCTCTCGGGCTCGGCGCAAATCGATGACGCCCCGCTCGCGCCGCTGGCGGCGATCTGGGGCGAGCGCGCGGAAGGCCGCATTGATGGGCGCGCGCAATTGGCCAACTTAAGCGGCGGGCTATCAGGCGGCGCCGACCTGACATTGACGGGCGCGCGCTTTGCGGGCCGTCAAAGCGGCAGGCTTAACATGCACATTGTCGGCCGCCTCGATCCAGATCGCCTTGCGGCCACCATCGACGCAAGTTCGACCGAAGGGCTGGTCGCCCGCTTCGAGGCGAATGCGCCCGTTGTCACCAGCACCGCGCCAATTCGGGTCGCACTGACGCCCGAACGGCGCGGCAACGCGACCTGGTCAGTGCGCGGACCGGCGGAAAGCTTGTGGGCGGCGGCGCGCCTGCCCGACCAGTCACTCGAGGGCCAACTCAGCGGCGAGGGCGAGCTGCAATTCGGCGCCGGACACCTCTCCGGCGACGGGAGCGTTGAACTCACCGAGGCGCGCTTCGAGGACAAACTGACCGGAATCACGTTGACCAATCTCGACGCCCGCATCGCGCTCGACGAGCGCGGGGTTACGCTGGAGCGGTTCACGGCGGGGGGACCACACGGCGGCACATTGACCGCGACAGGCGGCAGCGCCAATCCGCGCGAAGGCCGCATCGCCGTCACTGTTCAGGACATGCGCGTCGCCGATCGCCCGGACGCGCGCGCGCGCGCCAGCGGCGAGCTTACGCTCGCGTGGGAGGGCCTGCATTCCATGCTCACGGGCGCGCTTACCATCGAAGAAGCCGATATCGATGTCGCCGCGAGCCCCAATGCGGGGATCGCCACGCTCGACGTCGTCGAGATCAATCGGCCGGACCAGGAAGACGACATCGCAAGCGATGCGCCCCCACGTCGTAACGGCTCAACCGACATCGACGTGCGCATCACCGCGCCTGGGCGCGTGTTTACACGAGGGCGCGGCATTGATGCGGAATGGTCGCTCGACCTGCGCCTCGACGGCACCGCGCGCGTCCCGCGCCTGTACGGCGAAGCGCGCGCCATCCGCGGCACGCTGGCGCTGTCGGGCCAGCCGTTTGAGATCGAAGACGCGCGCATCTTCTTCAACGGCGACCCCCTCGACGCCCAGATCGACATGACCGCCGTACGCGATACCGCCGACCTCACCGCGCGCGCGCGGCTGACCGGCACGGCGCGCGATCCGGAACTCGCCTTTTCTAGCAATCCAGCGCTCCCGGAAGACGAAATCCTGCCGCAAATATTGTTTGGCCGCTCGGTCGAGGACCTTTCCGCCTTCGAAGCGGCGCAACTCGCAGCAAGCCTCGCCGCGCTCTCAGGCCGCGCCTCGCTCGATCTGGTGGACGCCGCGCGCGCAGCGGCGGGGCTCGACCGCTTCAATGTCCGCCAGGACCAGGACGGCGGTTTTTTGGTCGCCGGCGGAATCTATCTGACGCGCGATGTCTACGTCGAACTGGCGCGCACCGGCCTGGGGCAAGCACAAACACGGGTGGAATGGGCCGTCCGCCCGCGCCTGCTGCTCGTCACCAGCTTCCTCGGCAACGGCGACCAGCGGGTTTCGCTGCGTTGGCGGCGCGAAAGCGATTGAGCACGCCGAGCGCGCGCTCCATATAGAAGCGCAATGAAATTCCTCGACCAAACCAAGATTTATGTCCGCTCCGGCACGGGTGGGGCGGGCGCTGTGTCGTTCCGGCGGGAGAAATTCATCCCCTTCGGCGGGCCTGACGGCGGCGATGGCGGCAAGGGAGGCGATGTCTGGATCGAGGCGGCCGACGGCCTGAACACCTTGATCGACTTCCGCTTCCAGCAGCACTTCAAGGGGGCCACCGGCGGCCACGGCATGGGCCAGAACCGTCACGGCGCCGATGGCGAGAGCATCACGCTCAAAGTGCCGACCGGCACGCAGGTTTTCGATGAGGACAAGGACACGCTGATTGCCGACCTTACCAAGGCGGGGATGCGCGTGCTGCTGGCCAAGGGCGGCAATGGCGGTTTCGGCAACGCCTATTTCAAATCGTCGGTCAATCAGGCGCCGCGGCACGCCAATCCGGGGCTCGAAGGCGAAGAGCGCACGCTCTGGCTGCGGCTGAAGCTGATCGCCGACGCGGGATTGGTCGGCTTGCCCAACGCGGGCAAGTCAACCTTCCTGCGTGCGGTGAGCGCGGCGACGCCAAAGGTGGCCGACTACCCGTTCACGACNNCTCGGCCATGTCGAGCGCTGCGTGGCGCTGGTGCACTTGATCGACGCCACGCAAGAAGGCGCTACAGAAACCTATCGCACCGTGCGCCATGAACTTGAATCCTATGGCGGCGACCTCGCCAACAAACCGGAAATCGTGGCGCTCAACAAGATCGATGCACTGACGCCCGCCGAGGCCAACCGTAAGCGCGCGGCGCTTTCGCGCGCCATCGGCAAGGACGTGCGCCTCGTCTCGGGCGTGTCTGGACAAGGCGTGCGCGAATTGGTGAACGAGATCGCCGCGCTACTGCGCGCGCGGCGCGTGGCGGAGGCGCCCAAGCCCATGCAAGAGGCCGAAACGGATTGGGCGCCGTGAGCGGGCGGCTCTCCCAGGCCAAACGCATCGTTGTGAAAATCGGTTCAGCTCTGCTGGTCGATGCCGAGAGCGGTCAGCCGGCACGGACTTGGCTTGCGGCCCTGGCCGATGATGTGGCCGAGGCGCGCCGGGCAGGGCAAAGCGTGCTCATCGTCTCCTCCGGCGCCATTGCGCTGGGGCGAAAAGCGCTTGGACTGTCGCGGGCCATGCGGCTTGAGGAAAAACAAGCGGCGGCGGCGGCGGGGCAAGCGCGGCTGATGGGCGCCTACGAAGAGGCGTTCGCGCGTCATGATATCGCCGTCGCCCAGGCGTTGCTCACGCCCGACGACACAGAGCGCCGGCGCCGCTGGCTCAATGCACGCGCAACTTTGGAGACATTACTCGATCTTGGCGCCGTGCCGGTCGTCAATGAAAACGACACCGTGGCGACGGCGGAGATTCGCTACGGCGACAATGACCGCCTCGCCGCACGCGTGGCGCAAATGATTTCCGCCGATGCACTCATTCTGCTGTCGGACATTGACGGGCTTTACGAGCGCGACCCGCGCGGCGATCCAAGCGCGGCGTTCGTGGCTGAAGTGCGCGACATCACGCCCGCTATCGAGGCGATGGCCGGTGGCGCCGGCGCGCTCGGATCCGGCGGGATGCGCACCAAGATTGAAGCGGCCAAGATCGCCACGCGCGCCGGCTGCGCCGTGGTCATCACCAAGGGCAGCGAGCTAAAACCACTCACGCGCCTCAAGACCAGCGCCCGCGCGACCTGGTTCTTGCCGAACGCCTCGCCGCAGGCCGCCTACAAGGCCTGGATCGCGGGGCATCTAGCCCCGCAAGGCGCGTTGATCGTTGATTCCGGCGCGGCAAGTGCGCTGCGCGTCGGCAAGAGCCTCTTGCCGGCTGGCGTAGTCGAGGTGCGCGGCGCATTTGAGAAAGGCGATGCGATATGCATCGTCGCGCCGGGAGGCGAAGAGATCGCTCGCGGCCTTGCCCGCTACGACGCGACCGACGCCGAGAAGATCAAGGGCTTACACTCCGGCGCGATCGCCGCGGCGCTCGGCTACGATTCCGGCGCCGCGCTGGTGCACGCTGACGATCTGGTTCTGCTTTGAGGCGCCCTCCCTCAGGCGAGGTTTGTGGCGCGCCGGACCGTCTTGGCGATATGTTGGCGACGTGACAAATGCCTTGCCGCTCGAAACAGACATGCGCGACATAGGCCAGCGCGCGCGCGCGGCTGCACGGCTGGTGCGCGACGCGCCTAGCCGAACGCGGACGTTGGCTCTGGGTGCAATGGCCCGTGCACTGCGCAAGGCGGCGCCCGCCATTCTCGCCGCCAATTCCGAAGATGTGGCGTCGGCGCGCGCGGACGGGCGCGCGGAGAGTTTCATCGACCGCCTCGCCCTGGACCAGGTCCGGCTTGCAGCCATCGCCGACAGCCTCGAAACCATCGCCGCCCTGCCCGACCCGGTCGGTCAGGTGATGGCGGAATGGACGCGCCCGAACGGTTTGCGCATTGCCCGCGTGCGTACGCCGATTGGCGTCATCGGCATGATTTTCGAGAGCCGCCCGAACGTCGCCGCCGACGCCAGCGCGTTGGCGCTGCGAGCCGGCAACGCCATTATCCTGCGCAGTGGCGCCGACAGCGCCCGCAGCGTGAGCGCGATCGTCGCGGCGTTGCGGAACGCATTGACCGAGGCGCAATTGCCGCCTGATGCCTGCCAAGTGGTTCCGAGCACCGACCGCGCCGCCGTGGGTATGATGCTCGCCGGTCTCGGCGGCGCCATCGATGTCATCGTGCCGCGCGGCGGTAAATCCCTGGTGCAGCGAGTTCAGAACGAGGCCCGCGTGCCAGTGTTCGCGCACCTGGAGGGCATCTGCCACGTCTATGTTCACGCTGACGCTGACGCCGCGAAGGCTGTCGCCCTTACGCTTAACGCCAAGATGCGCCGGGTTTCGGTGTGCGGCGCGGCGGAAACCTTGCTTATCGACCGTGCGGCGGCGGCTATCCTACTGCCAGCCATTGCCGCGGCGCTGACGCAAGGCGGCTGCGCCCTGCGCGGCGATTCCGAAGCCCGCGCGATCGTCGCCATGGAATCCGCCAACGAAGAAGATTGGCGCACCGAATATCTGGCCCCGATGCTTGCGGTGCGCGTCATTGGCGGCATCGACGAAGCCATGGCGCACATTGCCGCCTACGGCTCACAGCACACTGAATGCATCATCACCGAGAACCAGAACGCCGCCGAGCAATTCTTACGCGAGGTTGATAGCGCCATAGTGCTGCACAACGCGTCCACGCAATTCGCCGACGGCGGCGAGTTCGGCTTTGGCGGCGAGATTGGCATCGCCACCGGGCGCTTGCATGCACGCGGACCGGTCGGCGCCGAGCAGCTGACGACATTCAAATATGTCGTGCGCGGAGAGGGCCAGACGCGGCCATGAGGCGCGCGCTTCCCCTCGCTTATCCCGGCATGAAGGTCGGCCTGTTCGGCGGCAGCTTCGATCCCGCGCACGAAGGCCACGCGCATGTCGCGGAAACCGCGCTCAAACGCCTGCAACTCGACCGGGTGTGGTGGCTCATCTCGCCGCAAAACCCGCTGAAGCCGAAATCGAGCCCGTTTGCCGAGCGCATGACGTCAGCGCGCGCGCAAGCGCAGGGGCACGCGATGGTGGTCACCGATTTCGAACACCGCTTCGGCTGCGCCTACACCTTCGAAACACTGCGCGCCTTAAAGCGGCTCTACCCTGGCGTGCGGTTTTACTTGATCATGGGCGCGGACAACCTTGCCCATTTTCGCAAATGGCGAAATTGGCGCGAGGTGGCTGAAGCGATCCCGATTGTGGTTGTGTCGCGTCCGGGGGTTGGGGCCCGTCAGCGGCTAAGTGCTCCCGGCGGCTGGATTTTCTTGAGCGCCCGCCATCACCGCCAATCCTCGTCGGCCCTGAGGGGACCAAAGCGGCGCGCTGTGGCAAGACCCTCGCTGAAGTGATAGCGTCCCACACCTGGGGCAAAACAAGGAACCACGACCTGTCACCTGAAATGAAACGCGCGCCGACCGCCACCCGAGCCGGCAAAAAACCAACCAAGGACCGGCCCCGCCCTGGCATCGACGTCGATGCAGCCACGCAGGTCGTTATGGCCTCGTTGGAGGACGATAAGGCCGAGGAGATCGTCACCATCGATATTCGCGGCAAATCCTCCTTCGCGGACATGTTGGTGGTGGCCTCTGGCCGCTCCACCCGGCACGTTGCCGCGCTCGCGGATCACGTATTGCGCAAGCTGAAGGAATCCGGCGTTAAGGACGTTCGCGTCGAGGGTTTGCCTAGCGCTGACTGGGTGCTTGTCGATGCCGGCGATGTGGTGATCCACCTGTTCCGGCCCGAAGTGCGGGCCTTTTACAACATCGAGAAAATCTGGGCTGGCGGCCCTGTTCCAGCGCCCACGAACTAAAGTGCGCGTGTTGATTGCTGCGGTCGGACGGCTGCGCGACGGGCCGGAGGCTACGCTCACCGCTGACTACATGGCCCGCGCCGCCAACGCTGGGCGGCAAATCGGATTCAAATCCGTCGATTTGGTTGAAGTCGAAGGCAAACATCCTGGCGATCCACGCGCCGAGGCGTCCGCGCTGTACCGTGCGACGCCCGATGACGCCCGCAAAATCCTGCTTGATGAGCGCGGCACGGAGTGGACGTCGCGGCAGCTCGCCGAAAAACTCGCACGCTGGCGCGATGACGGCGTGGCGTGCGCCACATTTTGGATCGGCGGCGCCGATGGCGTTTCACAGAGCGTTAAGGATCAAGCTGATGAAAAGCTCGCCCTTGGCCGCCAAACTTGGCCCCATCGGCTCGTCAGAGCCATGATTTCCGAGCAAGTTTACCGGGCTGTGACGATATTGTGCGCTACTCCCTACCACCGGGACTGAAGATTCCGGGCTCGCGTTTCCAGGCAAAGTGGAATCCGGTCTGCCATCCGGGAAACGCGGCGAACGAAAAACGATGGTGGGTTACATGGCACGAGGCGCAGCACGCGCCAGCGCCCTTGTCGCGTGCGCGGCGGGAGCGCTTGCGGTCTTTTTGGGGGCGGCCGACGCCCAGACCACGCGCAATATCTCCCAAGTCGAACGTGACCGCCGCGCGGAATCCGCTCGCGCCGAGCATCTGCGCGCGCAGGCTGACTCCGCCCGCGGCGAAGTCAGCGCCCTCGATACCCGGCTTGTGGACTCAGGGCGCAGGCGCGCTGAGGCCGAAGCCGCGGCAAGTGCCGCCGAGGCGCGTCTGACGGCGCTCCAGCTGCAAATGAACCAGGACGCCATCCACCGGCGCAACGCGCGCAACGCCTTTGAGGCCGCGCTGATTACGGCGGCGTTCGCAGAGCGCCGGATCGAGCCGCGCGTCGTCCGCGCCGGGATTTTCGCGCGGGCGGCCGCGCCAGCCTTCAGCGCGCAAGAACGCCGGAGTGGCCAGGCGCTCGCCCAGGCGCAAAGCCTTGCGGCGCAGGCCGCGGAAGAACAAATCATCTTGGTGGATGCGCAAGCGACGATCGATGCGGAACGCACGGAATTGGCGGCGCTCTTGGCCCAGCGCCGCACCGTGCAAGCGCGACTGGCAAGCGACGCGGCCGCCGCCGAGCGGCGCGCGCGAACATTAGCCGCCGAAGCCCGCACCTTGCGTGAGTTGGCCCAACGGGTTCAGCCGGTCGTCGCGCGACGTAGATCGCCGGGCGTCACCGCCATCCCGGCGGCTTGGCTTGCACCCGCAGAAGGCCGCATCACCCGTGGTTTTGGCGTCCGCATCGGCCAGGGGCCGGCTTCGCAGGGCGCGACCTTGCGAACCCGCGCCGGCGCGCAGGTGGTATCCCCCGCAGCGGGCGAAGTGACCTATGCCGGCACGTTCCGCAGCTACGGGAACGTCTTGATCCTGAACCTGGACGGGGGGTACGCTGTGGTCCTGACCGGACTGGAAGCCATGAGGGCCAGGGTCGGTGAAACGGTGCGGGCGGGCCAGCCTATTGGCGAAATGCCAGCTTCTGACACGCCGGCGCCGGAATTGTATGTAGAAGTNNGGCGACATTTACCGTGAACTCGAATTGTTCGCCGACGTGCTCGCCCGCGTTGAGCAAGATTACGTAACCGAAATCGATGAGCAGGAAGCGATGGAAGCGGCCATCCAGGGCATGCTCGCCTCGCTCGACCCGCACTCTTCATATATGGACGCCGCCGAATACCGTGACATGCAGGTGCAGACGCGCGGCGAATATGGCGGGCTCGGTATTGAAGTCACCAGCGAAGACGGCGTCGTCCGGGTGGTTTCTCC
>CXWL01008350.1_pt1 | contig 12229 bp, 12 predicted proteins | sample 590931 | NCBI WGS metagenome assembly CXWL01 (sample SAMEA3498368, study PRJEB10139) | groundwater metagenome | biome: water well; material: biofilm material | place: Germany | collected 2015-04-27
GGTGACGGGCGCCGCGCCGATATCACCCGACCTGGTGCGTTGGTACCTGGCCCTGGGTGTGCCCATGCTCGAAGTGTGGGGCATGACCGAAACCTGCGGCGCCTCCACCGGCGTGCCCGCCACGCTGATGAAACCCGGCTCGATTGGCCCTGCCGCCGGCTTCAACGAAGTGCGGCTGGACCCCGCCACCGGCGAGATTCTGGTACGAGGCAAGAACGTGTTTGCCGGCTACCTGAACCAGCCCGAAAAGACCGCCGAGACGATTGACGCGGACGGCTGGTTGCACACCGGCGATGTGGGAGTGGAGGACGCNNGTGATTGGCGACAAACGCGCCTTCCTGACCGCCATCATCATGATCGACCAGGAAAACGTGGAGAAGTTCGCGCAGGACCAGGATGTCGCCTTCAGCAACTATGCGTCACTGACACGCACACCCGAAGTTCAGGCTCTGATCCAGAAAGAGCTCGAGCGCGTGAACCAGAAGTTCGCCCGCGTCGAGCAGATCAAGAAGTTCTTCCTGCTGGAAAACCAGCTTACGGCGGAAGACGAGGAGCTGACCCCCACGATGAAGCTCAAACGCAAGCTGGTGGAGAAGAAGTACGCCGCCCAGATCGAGGCGATGTACCGCTAGACCCTCACCCATCACGGACCCCATGAAACTCAAAACCCTAGTCACCCTCGCGCTGTTGGGCGCAAGCTCCACGCTCGCCTTGGCGCAGTTGCAGCAAGGCATCTCCAAGAACGAAATCCTGATCGGCACGATTCAGGATCTGTCCGGCCCGCTGGCCGGCTACGGCAAGCAGGCGCGCAACGGCATGTTGCTGCGCATCGAGGAAATCAACGAGCAAGGCGGCATCCACGGCCGCAAGATCAAGCTGCTGGTGGAAGACTCGGCTTACGACCCCAAGAAGGCGGTGCTGGCGGCGCAGAAGCTGGTCACGCAAGACAAGATCTTTGCCATGCTCGGCCACATCGGCACGGCACACAACAATGCCGCGATGCCGATCCTGTTCGAGAAAGAAGTGGTCAACTTCTTCCCGCTGACGGCCGCGCGCGAGATGTACGAACCCTTTCACCGGCTCAAATTCGCGATCGCCTCCACCTACTACGAACAACTGCGCAACGCCCTGCCCCGACTGGTCAAGCAAAAGAACGTGAGCAAGGTTTGCGCCCTGTACCAGGACGACGAGTTCGGTCTGGAAGTGCTGCGCGGCGCCGAGGACGGTTTGAAGTCCGAGCAGATCACCATGACCGAGAAGACCTCGTTCAAGCGAGGTGCGACCGACTTCTCGTCGCAAATGGCGCGCTTGAAAGCGGTCGGCTGCGAACTGGTGGTGCTGGGCACCATCATTCGTGAAACCGTCGGCGCCATGGGCGAGGCCCGCAAGAGCGGCTTCAACCCGCTGTTCCTGGGCAGCAGCGCCGCCTACTCCGAGCTGATTCACAAGCTCGGTGGCAAAGTGGCCGAAGGCATGTACGCCACCATGACCGCGCAGATCCCCTATGTCGACGACAGCGCGCAGCGGGTGCGTTTCTGGGCCAACAAATACAAGACCAAGTTCAACGAAGACCCGTCGTCCATTTCGGTATTCGGCTACAACGCCATCGACGTGTTTGCGCGCGCCATGCAGGATGCCGGCGCGCGCCCGACAACGTCCAAGTTGATTCGCGGCATGGAGTCGATTTCGATCCCCTCCGACATGTTTGGCAGCCCGCCCCTGAAATTCACCCCCACCAAGCGGCTGGGCAGCGATGCCTCGCGGCTGTCGCAGATTCAGGATGGCCGCTGGAAAGTCGTTGCGGACTATGGAAAACTGTAGGCCAATTGCCCATTTGTCAGTCCCCCATGACAAACACGACGATTTGCGGCACCATACACGCCGCGTAGGCGATCACCACCACCCCCGGACCACATGACACTTATTGAAGGAGACCAACCATGACTTTGAAACAAAGCGCCCTGCTGGCGACACTGGCCACCGCCAGCACCCTGGCACTCGCCCAACAGGGTGTCAGCAACACCGAAATCACCCTGGGCTCGATCCAGGACTTGTCCGGCCCCATCGCCGGTTTTGGCAAGCAGGCNNGACAAGATTTTCATGATGCTGGGCCACATCGGCACCGCGCAGAACATGGCCGCCATGCCGGTGCAGTTCGAAAAGAACGTGATCAACTTCTTCCCGATCACGGCCGCGCGCGAGATGTACGAGCCCTTCCACAAGCTCAAGTACTCCTTTGCCGCCACCTACTACGACCAAATGCGCAATGCGGTGCCCAAGGTGGTCAAGGAAAAAGGCGCCAAGAAGGTCTGCACCATGTACCAGGACGATGACTTCGGCCTGGAGGTATTGCGCGGCGGGGAGGCCGGGCTCAAGACATTGGGCATGGCGTTCGCCGAGAAGACCTCCTACAAGCGCGGCGCCACCGACTTCTCGTCCCAGGTGTCCAAGATGCAGGCCGGCGGCTGCGACATGATTGTGCTGGGCACCATCATCCGTGAAACCATTGGCGCCATCGGCACCGCGCGCAAGCTGGGCTACAACCCAGTGTTCCTGGGTTCCAGCGCGGCCTACACCGACCTGATTCACAAACTCGGCGGCAAGGCCATGGATGGCCTATACGCCACCATGACGGTGCAAAACCCCTACACCGAAGGGCAGTCGCAGGCGATTGGCTTTTGGGCCAACAAGTACAAGACCAAGTTCAATGAAGACCCCACCGTGTTCTCGGTCTATGGCTACAACATCATCAACACCTTTGCCAATGCGGCCACCAAGGCCGGCAAGAACCTGAACACCGCCAGCTTCATCAAGGTGATGGACACCATGACCATCCCGTCCGACATCTTCGGCAGCGCGCCGGCCACGTTTTCGCCAACCAAGCGCCTGGGCAGCGACGCCTCGCGCTTGTCGCAGATTCAGGACAGCAAATGGAAGGTTGTTTCGGACTACGTCTCCAGCGTGGACCCAGCGGCCAAGTAGGCGGCCGGNNGCCCCCGCCCCCGTGGACAGCAGCTTGCCGTCGGCGCCACGAAACTCCATGCGGGTGGAGGCCACGCGCGAGCCCAGTCGCATCACCTCGGCGCTAAGTTCAAAGTACTCACCAATACCGGGACGCAGGTAATCGATCCGCAAATCGATGGTGCCGAGCTTGGAGAAGCGTTGCAGGCGTTGCAAGGGTGTCTCGTCCATGTGGCGCGCGCCAATCGCGGCCATCACGGCCAGGCCACCCATGGCGTCCAGGCCAGCACTGATCACGCCACCGTGAATGCGGTTGAAGCTGAAGTGGCCGATCAGCTCGCGCTTCATGTCGATGCGACCATACACCTTGCCGGGTTTGAGTGAGGTGATCTTCAAGCCCAGAACTTGGTTGAACAGGATCATCTCCTCGAACACCCGCTTAAGCCCAAGCGTGAACTCGTCTTCGAACGCAATATCGGGTTCGACTTCGGCGTCAACTTCAATTTTTTTGGTCATAGTTTCAATCAGGGATACGGAAGATGCAAAGGCACCGATGCCGTCATTGCGAGCGTAGCGCGGCAATCCATGCCTGTGGTTCACCAACATGGATCGCCGCGCTACGCTCGCGATGACGAGNNCCTCGAACACACGTTTAAGCCCGAGCGTGAACTCGTCTTCAAACTCGACCTCGGGTTCGACTTCCGTGTCAACTTCAATTTTTTTGGTCATAACAAGCCAAGCTGACGCGACGCCAGTTCCTTCATGATTTCTTCCGAGCCGCCGCCAATCATCATGACCTTGACCTCGCGGTAAATGCGTTCGCTCTTGGTGCCGCGCATGTAGCCCATGCCGCCCAGAATCTGCACCGCTTGGTCGGCGCAGAACTGCATGGTCTGCGTGGCGTGGTTCTTGAGCATACACACCTGCGCCACCCACTCAGCGCCTTTCACACCGGCATCGGCGCGCCCTGAGACGGCATCCAGCCAGGCGCGGGTGGATTCGATGCGCATCTTCATGTCCACCAGCTTGTGGCGAATCACCTGATGCTCCACCAAGGCCATGCCAAAGGTCTTGCGCTGGCGCGCCCAGTCCAGCGCCTCATCGAAACAACACTCCGAAAAACCCAGCGCCATGGCCGACATACCGAGGCGTTCGCCATTGAAATTGGTCAGGATCATCTTGAAACCCTCACCCTCCTGCCCCACCAGATTGCTCACCGGCACGCGCACCCCGTCAAAGTGGATCTGGGCCGTGTCGGAACATTGCCAACCCATCTTCCTCAAAGGGCTGCGCGTCAGGCCGGGTGCATCGCCCGGCACCATCAGCATCGAGATGCCGGCCGGCCCTTTGTTCTTCGGGTCGGTGCGCACCGCCACCGTCAACCAGTCGGCGCGCACGCCCGAGGTGATGAAGGTCTTCTCGCCGTCCACCACGTAGTCGCCCCCGTCGCGGCGCGCCGCGGTGCGCAAGGCCGACACATCGGTGCCGCCACCAGGCTCAGTGATCGCCAGAGCGGCGATCTTCTCGCCGCGCAGCACGGCTGGAATCACCCGCTGCTGTAACTCCGGCGAACCGTGGCGCGCCACCGGCGGCAGACCGATGTTGTGGCTGAACAGGCTGGCCATCACACCACCGCTGCCACCGTAGCGGGCCAGGGCCACCGACAGCACGTTGCGCAATTTCCAGGGCACCATCACGCCGCCCAATTCCTCCGGGTAACCCAAGCCCAGCCAGCCCAACTCGGCGGCGCGGCCATACAGCGACCGGGGAAACTCACCGGCGTCGTCCCAATCACCCACATGGGGGGCGATTTCATTTTGTGCAAAGCGCCGCGCGCTGTCTTCCAGCAAACGGACCTCCTCGTCCACATGAGGATTGATCTCGACGTCAATGGCGCGCCTGGGGGTGTTCTGGGTTTCACGTTGATCGTGACTGACGTGCATGGCCGTGGTACTCCGGTTTCAGGAAAACACCTTGGGTGTGACGGCCCGGTGAAAACCGTTGAACGGCCTGATCGCCGGCCGCTCGCGCGCCTTCTCATCAGCCGGGCGCATCGGCCAGCCCATGCGAACTTGTGGTCGCGCGCCGTCAATGCGCAAGGTGCTGCCGCTGATGAAGGAGGCCGCCGGACTGAGCAGAAACACAACACCCGCAGCCGTCTCGGCCTCGGTGCCAAAGCGCCCCAGTGGCACGGTCTTGGCCATCTCGCGCAACATCGGCGCCATCGCCTCGGGGTAATGATCCATGCCGCTGGACGCGATGTAGCCCGGCGCCACCGCGTTAACGCGCACGCCGCGCGCCCCCCACTCCAAGGCCGCCGTCTCGGTGAAGCTGACCATGCCGGCGCGCGCCGCGCCGCTGTGGGCCATGCCCGGCATGGAGCCCCACATGTCGGCCACGATATTGACGATGGCGCCGCCGTGGCGTGACATGCTTTGCGTGAAGCACTCGCGCGCCATCAGAAAGCCGCCGGTCAGGTTGGTGGCAATCACTGCTTCCCAGCCTTTGGCGGTGATGGCTTCAAGCGGCGTCATGTACTGGCCGCCCGCGTTGTTGACCAGCGCGTCGATGCGGCCATGCTCGGCCAGGATGGCCGCCACGGTTTGTTGCACCGCCGTCTCCTGACGGATGTCGCACACCTGGTGGCTGGCGTGCCCGCTGTCGTGGCTGATCTCGTCCTGCACCGCTTGCAGCTTCTCGACCTTGCGCCCAATCAGCACCACCTGCGCGCCCAGCGCCGCCAACTCATGCGCGGTGCAGCGCCCAATGCCCGAGCCGCCGCCCGTCACCACCACCACCTGNNTGTCTGCGGTCAAACCACTGCACCGTCCAGTTGAGCGCACCCAGAATCAACAGGCGCGACAGCTTGACCGGCGCCTGCAATTGCCCGTTGTCGTGCAAGGCCTGCAACACCGGCGTCCACACCGCCTCGTAGCGGACCTGCAATTCCGCCAACTTGGCACGCTGTGCCGCACTGAGCGCCCGGTGTTCGTACAACATCACCGGCACAAAGTCGTTGCCGGGGCCCAGCAAGACGTCGAAGTGTGCCTTGACCAGCCGACGCATCGCCTCGCGCGCGTCGGCCGCTGGGGCCTTGCCTTGCACCGCCTTGGCCTGCCGCTGGATCGCCGAGACCATGCCGGCTTCCATCACCGCGTACAGCAGGGCGTCCTTGCTCTTGAAGTGGTAGAACGGCGAGCCGCTTTGCATGCCCGCCGCCGTGGCGATGTCGCGCGTGCTGGTGCCGTCGAACCCCTGGCGGCGAAACAGCTTGGCCGCCGCGCTGAGCAACGCCTGGCGCCGGTTGCCGTCATCCCGCTCGTCGAGAGTCTTGCGCGGCCGGCCGCGTGCGCGCTTGGGGGCGTCGTCGGTGGTGACTTCGGCCAGTGATTTGTCCATGGGCCTGCACGATAACAAAGTTCGCTATTTTTAGCAAGCATTTGCTTTGTGAAATTGCGGATCACCGCCAACCGGTCCAACCCAAACCACGCCACCACATGTCGTTGAAACGCTGTCGCGCGATACTTCGCTCCAGCGCCAAGGGAAGGCGCAGATTATTCATTTCGAAAGGAAGCCATAGCATGTCATACGCAGCCGCAGGCGTTGGCGCAAGAATGCCAACCTGGTTCATCCCCCACGGCGGTGGCCCCTGTTTTTTCATGGATTGGAACCCCCCGGACGCCTGGACCCGTATGGCGGATTTCCTCAAGAACGTGGCCACCACCCTGCCTCGAACGCCCAAAGCCGTCGTGATGGTGTCAGCTCACTGGTTGGAGCCGCATTTTGGCGTGACCAGCGGCGTGCGACCGGAACTCATTTATGACTATCACGGCTTCCCGCCTCACACCTACAATCTGAAGTACCCCGCCCCAGGCTCCCCTGACTTGGCAGGCCAGATCGTGAAGACGCTGACCGCCGCCGGTGTCACCAGCGCCCCAAACGCGCAACGTGGCTTTGACCATGGCATGTTCATTCCGCTCAAGCTGATTTTTCCCAAAGCCAACATTCCGGTGGTGCAACTCTCGTTGCACACCTCGCTGGACCCCACGCTGCATCTGGATGCAGGCCGAGCGTTGGAGGCGCTGCGCGACCAGGATGTGCTGATCATCGGCAGCGGCATGAGTTTTCACAACATGCGCGGATATGGCGACCCGCAATACGGCCCGGTGTCCGATGCTTTCGACACTTGGCTTGCCAAAGCGGTCGAGTCCAGCCCGCGCGAGCGTGATCGCCTGCTGGCGAACTGGGAGCAAGCACCGGGTGCCAGACATTGCCACCCGCCGGGCGCGCAAGAACATCTGATCCCGCTGATGACTGTCGCGGGTGCTGCCGGCCAGGATGCAGGTAGCAGGGTGTTTTCAGACCGCGTGATGGAAACGACCCTATCGGCGTTTACCTTCGGATGAGCCCTGGCAAAGGCTTGGGTAGTTTTGACGGGGTTCATCAGCAGCGAAACCTACATACCCACATACGGGTCAAATAGGCTCGGAGCCAGGCGCCTCTTTCGACGCTCACTCTTTCCGAACGCTGGGTAGGTCATTGCGCGCACGCTCGAACCGGCTGGTTCACGACCAGCAGTATGTCGGTCCACATTACACAACCCGTCCACGCGGCGGGCGGTCTTGACTTAAGTCATTGAATATGCGGGATAAATTCACCATGGCACGACCATTGCGTCATGCCGACCGTCTCGACTTGAGACAGTTTCAATTGATAAAAACCTTGGAGGAATTTGCATGAACCAACATTTGCGCCGTATTTTCACCGGAGCCCTTCTGGCTTGCGTATCCGGGCTGGCGTCTGCCGGCCCCGTGATTCTGGGCGGGGACGACCTCACTGACCACGGGTCTCGTTCCGGTGGCGCCAACCTCGAAGGCTGGCTTTACATTCAGAAGGCTGTTGACAACATCCTTAGCAGCAGCACCCGAGGCGGCGCGATCACCACTGACATCGTGGCCCTGGGATCGGCCGCGAATCCCGCTTTCTCCGCCGGCAATGCCGGTGGCGCGATCGGTTCGGCCGCCAATGTGTTGGGCAGGACCGTCACCTTCATTGACGGCGCCGCCGCCATCGACCAGTTTTTCATTGATCTCGCGGCCGGGCTGATCAACCCCAGCATGCTCTGGATCGCCGGCACTGGCGCCGCCAACGACCTGCTTTCGGACGAGGGCCTGGCACTCAGCAGCAACGCGGCGGCCATCAATGCGTTCGGTGCCTCGGGCGGCGGCATCATGTCGCACGGCTCCGGTGCCGTTGCGTATGGCTGGCTGTCGACGCTGTTACCCGGCTTGACTGAAGTGAGCGGCTGTAGTTCGACGGGCGCCACACTCACCGCCGCTGGCAACGCCGCGTTCCCCGGCCTGAGCAATTCAGACATCGACGCCAACGCCGGCCCCTGCCACTCAAGCTTCACCGGTGATTTCGGTGGCCTCACGACACTGGCGATCGATGGAGCGGGACGCAGTTACATCATTGGCGGTGGCGCGGACACCGTGATTCTCTGCGGCGGCCCTGGCCAACCACCGTGCCCGACTCCAGAACCTGACAGCCTGCCACTGGTGGCGCTGGCCGGAGCCGGCCTGCTGGCCCAGCAATGGCGCCGCCGCACAAACCGATCTGGCAAGTCCAGCACTTGATAAGTTTGGGTTGACGCGCGCGAGCGCGTCCGGCAGCGTGCGCGGGTCGAGTTCATTGAACCCGTCAAAGGCGAGTATTGCAATGTGCATCGCGTGGCTTTGACGGGCAGGCCGCGCGCTTGGCACAACCGATGTGGATTGTTTGTGCAAGCAAACTTTCACTGGGCCGCAACCGCCGCGAGCCTACTTTGAATCCTGCGCCGCTTCAGGCCCATGAAGGGCCGCAACCAGCCCACCCAAGTCAGGCGGCGCAGCGCCTCAAAGGCCAGCAGACTGATAGCAAAGGTGGCCAGCACAAGAATCGGTGCCTCCAGCCGCGCGTCCAGCGCGGCCGGGCGCAGCCCGTGCGCCAGCAAAATGATCAGCGTCTGGTGCAGGAGGTACAGCGGAAACACCGCTTCGGTCAGGTAACGGCGTACGGCGTTGTCGGCGTTGAGGTGGCGGCGCACAAAGCCCAGCGCGGCCAGCAAGGCGCACCACTGCATCAGGCTGAACACCAGCGCGCCCTGCCACGCGGGCGCCAACACGGCGTGAGCTCGCGCCCACTCCATCAGCGCCCAGGCCGCGATGGCCGACAGCAGTGCCAGCCAACGCCGCGCCTGCGCGGCCGCAGCCAAGGGTGCCGCGCGCGCCAGCACCGCGCCAAACAGGAACATCGGCAGGTACTGGGCGTGCGCAAACCAGTCGTCAACCAGCGCATGGGTAACCGGGAACTGCCGTCCCAGACCCAAGCGGGTAGCGGCCAGCAACAGCACCGGCCAGAACAACAAACCCCAGTTGGACAGCGACTTACTCACCAACGCAGACGCTGAATCCAGCCAGCGCGGCCACCGCCGCAACGCACCCCACAACACAACGGTGTAGCAAAACAGATAGGGCAGGTACCACAAGTGGTTCCAGGTCGGCAGAATCAGGCAGCCTGCGCCAGGCTCGCAAAACTGCTGCCAGTGGCTCAAGGGGCGCAGGTAAATACCCAAGAAGTCGAAGTAGGTGCCCTCAAACGCGAAGCGGTGCATCACTTCCAGATAAGACTGCGGCGGCACCACCACCAACACCCCAAACAGCAGTGGCCACAACAGCCGGGCAGCACGCTCGCGCAGCAGCGCGCCATCGGCTGCGCGCCGCCGCATCATGAACGCGGTGGCCGCACCCGAGACCAGAAACAACAGGTCCATGCGCCAGGGCGACAGCAGGCGCATCCAGGGCTCGGGGCCACTGCCCATGTGCGGGCTCTTGATGTGCCAATCCCAGGTGACGTAGTACATGCCCACGTGATAGACCACCAGCAGGCCAAAGGCCAGGATACGCAGCCAGTCCAAATAGAACTGGCGCGCGTCGTCAGGGCGGGCCGTTGTGGGCGATGGGTTGAAACGCATGATGAGGTCCAGTTAAGAAAAGCGACCTTGTCAGCGTAGGACCCTGCCGAAAGGCCGGCAAGCGATACGGGACGAAGCGGTCCGAAGCCGGGGCGAGTCGGACGCAAAACACCTCTGATCGGTTGAGGACCAAGGTCTCAGTCTGGCGTGCCCAGGCTGGCCATCAAGGCGGCGCGGTATTGCCGACTGCAGGGCACTTGCGTGCCATCGCGCAGCCGCAGCGTGGCATCGCCCTTGGCCAGGCGCTGCACCTGTGCCACGTGCGCGAGCGCCACCGCCGCACCACGGTGGGTGCGTACAAAACCTGGCCCCAGGTCAGCCAGCAATCCAGCGAGGGTGCGGCGCATCAGCGGCGCGCCCAAGGCGTGGTGCACTACCACATAGTTGTCAGCCGCCTCCAGCCAGCCGATATCGGCCACGCTCACCACGTGCACGCGGCCCAGGTCAGCGATCAGCAGTTGAGACGGTGGCTGTGGCGCCAAGCGGCGCGCCGGTGCTTGCATCTGCGCGCGCAGCCGCTCGATGGCGCGCGCCAGCCGCTCCGGCTCGACCGGCTTGAGCAGGTAGTCCACCGCCTGCGCGTCAAACGCCCGCGCGGCGTAGTGGTCGTAGGCGGTTACAAACACCACCGCTGGCGCCGGTTCGGGCAAGGAGGCGGCCACGTCCAGACCGTCGGGGCCGGGCATTTGCACATCGAGCAGCACCACGTCCGGGCGCAGCGACGCCACCATCCGCAAGGCCTCGTGGCCATCACGCGCCTGCCCGACTACCTGCACCTCGGCAAAGGCTTGCAGCAGGCGCTGCAGTCGCGCCCGCGCGGGGGCTTCGTCATCAACGATCAGGACGCGCATGGCAACTCGATCACCGCCAATACGCCACCTTGCGGCAGCGCCTGCAGACTCAGGCTGGCCTGCTCGCCATAATGTGAGAGCAGGCGCTGGCGCAAGTTGCCCAGGCCCACGCCCTCGGTCGGCTCGGGCACCAGTTGCCCGGCGTCGTCTTGCACTTCCAGGCGCAAACGGTCGGCGTGACGGCTGGCACGCACCACCACAGTCGTCAGCTCAATACGCCGCTCCACCCCATGGCGAAAGGCGTTCTCCAACAAGGGCTGCAAGGCCAGCGTAGGCACGATACGGGCGCCCAGGCCGGGTGCGATATCAAAACGCACGTCCACCCGATCGGCAAAACGCTGGCACATGATGGCGGCGTAGGCGCGCAGCAAGCGCAGTTCGTCGTCCAGCGTGGTCTGGGGGCGGCGCGCCAGGTCGGTCGCGGCACGCAGTAGGGACGCAAGCTGGGTCAGCAAACGCTCAGCCAGCGCTGGGTCGGGCTCGATGGTGGCGGCCACGGTGTTGAGCGCGTTGAACAGGAAATGCGGCTCCATCTGCTGCGTGAGCTGCAGCAACTGCGCTTCTTGCGCCAGGGTGCGCTCATGGGCCAGGCGAAGCTGCGCGTGGTTCAAGGCGGCATAGGAACGCAGACCAAAGATGACCGCCGCGAACAGCAGGTAGAACATCGCGAACTTGAGCATCTCGTAGCGAAACACCACGCTCCAGGGCTCGTGGTCATAACGCAGACCGATCAGCACATACACGCCATGGCGCATGGCAAACACCACCACCACAAACCCCGGCGCCACCAAAGGCAACCAACGCAGGTTGCGCATGAACCAGCGCCAGGGCCGGGCCAGCAACACGTCCAGTCGAGCGGCGCGGCGCCACTGCACCCAAATGATGAGACTGGCCACCAACAGGGAACTGCCGTCCCAGAAGATCGGCTTCCAAACCGCCGTGCCACCTTGGCGCAGGTAATCCTGCACGCTGACGGTGGTCAGCAAAACGCAGAAGGTGGCCCAGGCCAGGGCAAAACCAAGCGTCGGCGTTGAGGGCGCGGCGGGCGCACCCGGCGTGTCGGAGGACGTGGCGGACTTCACGCCCCGAAGTCTAGACGCAGCGGACCCGGACGCGCCAGGCGGTGGGGCGAGTTGGGTGACAGGTGGGGCGCGCTGACGGTTTCCGCGCTGCTGATGCCAATGGGGCTGATGGGGCTGATGGGGCTGATGGGACGTCGCCGGTCCAGGAGTCCGGCGTCGGCCATGGCTGGCGCACCGTTGAGTGCCGTCAGGCAGCGGAATCGCCCACCGGCCGGGCATCCGAAAGCTGACCCAACTGCGTCGTGCTAATTTTCCTTCACTGATCGACGCTACTGAAACAGCTTGTCGACTTGGAGGATGGTCAACAAGCCCATGACCGCGAA
>CXWL01040139.1_pt1 | contig 12229 bp, 8 predicted proteins | sample 590931 | NCBI WGS metagenome assembly CXWL01 (sample SAMEA3498368, study PRJEB10139) | groundwater metagenome | biome: water well; material: biofilm material | place: Germany | collected 2015-04-27
GTCCATTTCTTCTTTCGCCTTGCGGGCGATGTGGAAGGCCATGCCGGTGCCAGCAGGGATCAGACGGCCGACGATCACGTTCTCCTTCAGACCGCGCAACTCGTCGCGCTTGCCCATGATGGCAGCTTCGGTGAGCACGCGCGTGGTCTCCTGGAACGAGGCCGCGGAGATGAACGAATCGGTCGACAGGCTGGCCTTGGTGATGCCCAGCAATACGTCCGCGTGCGTGGCGGGGAGTTTGCCCTCGTTGCGCAGGCGGTCGTTGGTATCGAGCAGTTCCGAGCGCTCGACCTGCTCGCCGGCAATGTAGCTGCTGTCGCCCACGCCCACGATCTGCACGCGGCGCAGCATCTGGCGCACGATGACCTCGATGTGCTTGTCGTTGATCTTCACGCCCTGCAGGCGATAGACGTCCTGCACCTCATCGACGATATAGCGCGCCAGTTCCTCGATGCCAAGCAGGCGCAGGATGTCCTGCGGGTCGGCCGAGCCGTCCACCACCAGCTCGCCGCGGTTGACGACCTGACCTTCGTGCACCAGGATATTCTTCTCCTTGGCCACGAGCTCCTCGTGCACCGTGCCTTCGGGGGCAGTGATCTGCAGGCGGTTCTTGCCCTTGGTCTCCTTGCCGAAGCTGATGGTGCCGGTGATCTCGGCGAGCGTGCCCACATCCTTCGGGCTGCGCGCCTCGAAGAGCTCGGCCACCCGCGGCAGGCCGCCGGTGATGTCGCGCGTCTTCTGGCCTTCCATCGGGATCCGCGCCAGCACCTCGCCGGGGGCCAGGTCCTGGCCGTCGCGCACCTGCACAAGCGCCCCAACCGGGAAGCCGATGGTCACCGCGTGGTCGGTACCCGGGATCTTGACCTCGACCCCTGCCGCGTCGAGCAGCTTGACCTGCGGCCGCACGACCTTGGCAGCGCCGCGGCGCTTGGGGTCGATGACGACCAGCGTGGACAGGCCTGTGACCTCGTCCACCTGCTTGGCCACCGTCACGCCCTCTTCGACGTTTTCAAACTTCGCCCGGCCCGCGAACTCGGTGATGATGGGGCGCGTGAGCGGATCCCAGTTGGCCAGCACGGTGCCGGCCTTCACCGACTGATCGGGCTTGATATTGAGCGTNNTCGCGCTTGCCGTTGGTGACGTAGCGCATCGTGGCGTTGAAGCCGATGATGCCGTCGCTCTTGGCGTCGACGCTGCTGGCCACCGCGGCGCGCGAGGCCGCACCCCCGATGTGGAAGGTGCGCATCGTGAGCTGCGTGCCCGGCTCGCCGATCGATTGCGCTGCGATCACGCCGATGGCTTCGCCCACATTGACCTCGCCGCCGCGGCCCAGATCGCGGCCGTAGCACTTGGCGCAGATGCCGAAACGGGTGCCGCAGGTCAGCGCCGTGCGCACCTTGACTTCATCGACACCAGCGGCCTCGAGCACGTCGATGATGTCTTCATCGAGCATCTGGCCCGCGCCCAGCATGACCTCTTGCGATTCGGGGTTCAATACCTCGACCGCAGTGACCCGGCCGAGGATGCGGTCGCGCAGGCTCTCGATGACCTCGCCGCCTTCGACCAGCGCACGGCGGTTCATGCCGTTTTGCGTGCCGCAGTCGGTTTCGGTCACCACCAGGTCTTGCGTCACATCGACCAGTCGGCGCGTGAGGTAGCCCGAGTTCGCGGTCTTCAGCGCCGTGTCCGCCAGGCCCTTGCGGGCGCCGTGGGTGGAGATGAAGTACTGCAACACGTTCAGCCCTTCACGGAAGTTGGCCGTGATGGGGGTCTCGATGATGCTGCCGTCAGGCTTGGCCATCAGGCCGCGCATGCCGGCCAGCTGGCGGATCTGCGCGGCCGAGCCGCGCGCACCCGAGTCGGCCATCATGTAGATCGAGTTGAACGACTCCTGGTCGACCATCTTGCCGTGGCGGTCGGCGACCTTCTGCTTGGAGAGTTGGCTCATCATGACCTTGCCGACCTCGTCGCCGGTCTTGCCCCAGATGTCCACCACCTTGTTGTAGCGTTCGCCGGCAGTCACCAGGCCCGAGACATACTGCTGCTCGATTTCCTTGACTTCCTTCTCCGCGCGCTCGATCAGGCCTGGCTTTTCCTTGGGCACCAGCATGTCGTCAATGGCGATCGAGATGCCAGCGCGCGTGGCGAGCCTGAATCCGGCCTGCAGCAGCTTGTCGGCAAAGACCACGGTCTCCTTCAAGCCGCACCTGCGGAAGCTGACGTTGATGAGGCGCGAGATTTCCTTCTTCTTCAGGGCCTTGTTGATATTGCTGAAGGGCAGGCCCTTGGGCAGGATCTCGCTCAGCAGGGCGCGCCCCACGGTGGTGTCGACCAAAGTGGTGTGGGCCACGAATTCGCCACTGGTGGCATCCTTAACCCACTCGGTCATGCGCACCGCGATCTTGGCGGTGACTTCGACCACGCCGTTGTCCAGCGCGCGTTGCAGCTCCTGCATGTCGGCAAAGATCATGCCTTCGCCGCGGCCATTGATGCGCTCGCGGGTGGCGTAGTACAGGCCCAGCACGACGTCCTGCGACGGCACGATGGAAGGCTCGCCGTTGGCCGGGAACAGCACGTTGTTGGACGCCAGCATCAGCGTGCGCGCTTCCATCTGGGCTTCGATGCTCAGCGGCACGTGCACCGCCATCTGATCGCCGTCGAAGTCGGCGTTGAAGGCCGAGCACACCAGCGGGTGCAGCTGGATGGCCTTGCCCTCGATCAAGACCGGCTCGAAGGCCTGGATGCCCAGGCGGTGCAGGGTAGGTGCACGGTTGAGCAGCACCGGGTGTTCCTTGATGACCTCTTCAAGGATGTCCCAGACCACGGGCGTGCCGGCCTCGACTTCCTTCTTCGCCGCCTTGATCGTGGTGGCGATGCCCATCGCCTCGAGCCGGCTGAAGATGAACGGCTTGAACAGCTCGACCGCCATCAGCTTGGGCAGGCCGCATTGGTGCAGCTTGAGCGTGGGGCCGACCACGATGACCGAGCGGCCCGAGTAGTCCACCCGCTTGCCCAGCAGGTTCTGGCGGAAGCGGCCGCTCTTGCCCTTGATCATGTCGGCCAGCGACTTGAGCGCGCGCTTGTTCGCGCCCGTCATCGCCTTGCCGCGGCGGCCGTTGTCGAGCAGCGAATCCACCGCTTCCTGCAACATGCGCTTTTCGTTGCGCACGATGATTTCAGGCGCCTTCAATTCCAGCAGGCGCGCCAGGCGGTTGTTGCGGTTGATGACGCGGCGATACAGGTCGTTGAGGTCGCTGGTGGCGAAGCGGCCGCCGTCCAGCGGAACCAGCGGGCGCAGGTCGGGCGGCAGCACCGGCAGCACCTGCAGGATCATCCAATGCGGCTTGATGCCGCTCTTCTTGAAGGCCTCCATGACCTTCAGGCGCTTGGAGTTCTTCTTGATCTTGAGCTCGGAGCCGGTCATGTCGTTGCGGATCTTGTCGATCTCAACGTCGAGGTCCATCTCCTCGAGCAGCTTCTTGATGCCCTCGGCACCCATCAGCGCGACAAACTCGTCGCCGTACTCGACGTGCTTGGCCTCCCAGTCGTCCTCGCTCATGATCGAGAACTTCTTCAGCGGGGTCATGCCCGGATCGACCACCACATAGGCTTCGAAATACAGCACGCGCTCGATGTCGCGCAGCGTCATGTCGAGCACCAGGCCCAGACGCGACGGCAGCGACTTGAGGAACCAGATGTGCGCGCAGGGCGCGGCCAGGTCGATGTGACCCATGCGATCACGGCGCACCTTGGTCTGCGTGACTTCAACGCCGCACTTCTCGCAGATCACGCCACGGTGCTTGAGGCGCTTGTACTTGCCGCACAGGCACTCGTAGTCCTTGATCGGGCCGAAGATCTTGGCGCAGAACAGGCCATCACGCTCGGGCTTGAAGGTCCGGTAGTTGATGGTTTCGGGTTTCTTCACCTCACCGAACGACCAGCTGCGGATCTTCTCCGGTGAAGCCAGGCCGATCCGGATGGCATCGAAATGCTCATCAGGGGTGAACTGCTTGAAAAGGTCGAGTAGTCCCTTCATGCATCTGCTCCTTAGTTCTTTTCGAGTTCGATGTCGATGCCAAGGGAACGGATTTCCTTGACCAGGACATTGAACGACTCCGGCATGCCGGCTTCGATGGCGTGCTCGCCCTTGACGATGCTCTCGTACACCTTGGTGCGGCCGTTCACGTCGTCGGACTTGACGGTGAGCATCTCCTGCAGGATGTAGCTCGCGCCATAGGCTTCCAGAGCCCAGACCTCCATCTCGCCGAAACGCTGGCCGCCGAACTGCGCCTTGCCACCCAGCGGCTGCTGGGTCACCAGTGAGTACGGGCCGGTGGAGCGCGCGTGCATCTTGTCGTCCACCAGGTGGTGGAGCTTGAGCACGTGCATGTAGCCCACCGTGACGGGGCGCTCAAAGGCCTCGCCGGTGCGGCCATCATGCAAGGTGGCCTGGGTGCGCGTGGCCGTCAGGCCCTTGCGCGCAGCGATCTCGTCCGGGAAGGCCAGCTTGAGCATGCCGCGGATCTCTTCTTCCGCGGCGCCGTCGAACACAGGTGTCGCGAAGGGCACGCCGTGGCTGAGGTTCTCGGCCATCTCGCGGATGTCGGCGTCGCTCAGCGTATCGAGCTTCTCGCCACGGCCGCCCGACTTGTTGTACAGCTCGTCGAGGAACTTGCGCAACTCGGACGCCTTGGCCTGCTCTTGCAGCATGTTGCCGATGCGCTGGCCGATACCCTTGCCGGCCCAGCCCAGGTGCACTTCGAGCACCTGGCCCACGTTCATGCGCGAAGGCACGCCCAGCGGGTTGAGCACGATGTCGCACGGCGTGCCGTCGACCATGTAGGGCATATCTTCGACGGCCACGATCTTGGACACCACGCCCTTGTTGCCGTGGCGGCCGGCCATCTTGTCACCGGCCTGCAGGCGGCGCTTGACGGCCAGGTAGACCTTCACCATCTTGAGCACCCCGGCAGGCAGCTCGTCGCCCTGGGTCAGCTTCTTGCGCTTTTCCTCGAACGCGAGGTCGAAGCTGTGACGCGTCTGGTCGTTGGCGTTCTTGATGCTTTCCAGCTGGTTGGCCACGTCGTCGTCGGCCGGGCGGATATCGAACCAGTGGTACTTTTCCACCGCCGCCAGATAGGCCTTGTCGATGACCGTGCCCTTGGCGATCTTCTGCGGGCCGCCGTTGGCCGGCTTGCCAACCAGCAGCTTCTCGATGCGGTCGAAGGCGTCGGCCTCGACGATGCGCAGCTGGTCGTTCAGGTCCAGTCGGAAGCGCTTGAGCTCATCGTCGATGATCTGCTGGGCGCGCTTGTCGCGCTGGATGCCCTCGCGGGTGAAGACCTGCACGTCGATGACCGTGCCGTTGGTGCCCTGGTCCACCCGCAGCGAGGTGTCCTTCACGTCGCTGGCCTTCTCGCCGAAGATCGCGCGCAGCAGCTTCTCTTCTGGGGTGAGCGTGGTCTCGCCCTTGGGCGTGACCTTGCCCACCAGCACGTCGCCGGGGTTGACTTCGGCGCCGATGTAGACGATGCCGCTCTCGTCCAGGCGGGCCAGCTGCTGCTCGCTCAGGTTGGGGATGTCACGCGTGATCTCTTCGCTGCCGAGCTTGGTATCGCGGGCCATCACCACCAGCTCCTCGATGTGGATCGAGGTGTAGCGGTCTTCGGCGACCACGCGTTCGCTGATGAGGATCGAGTCCTCGAAGTTGTAGCCGTTCCAGGGCATGAAGGCGATCAGCATGTTCTGGCCCAGGGCCAGCTCGCCCAGGTCGGTGCTGGCACCGTCGGCCACCACGTCCAGCGCCGCCACCTTGTCGCCGCGCTTGACGATCGGGCGCTGGTGGATGTTGGTGTTCTGGTTGCTGCGCTGGTATTTGATTAGGTTGTAGATATCGACGCCGACCTCGCCGGCCACGGTCTCCGCGTCATTGACGCGGATCACGATGCGGTTGGTATCGACGTAGTCCACCACGCCACCGCGGCGGGCCGTCACCACGGTGCCGCTGTCGACCGCGGCGACGCGCTCGACGCCGGTGCCGACGAGCGCCTTCTCGGGGCGCAGCACGGGCACGGCCTGGCGCTGCATGTTGGCGCCCATCAGGGCGCGGTTGGCATCGTCGTGCTCCAGGAACGGCACCAGCGACGCCGCCACCGAGACGATCTGCGCGGGGGCCACGTCCATGTACTGCACCCGCTCGGGCGACAGCAGCACGGACTCGCCGTTCTCGCGCGCCGAGACCAGCTCGTCGATGAGCTTGCCGCCGGCATCGAGCGAGGCATTCGCCTGCGCGATGACGTACTTGCCTTCCTCGATGGCCGACAGGTAGTCGATTTCCATCGTCACCTTGCCGTTGTTCACGCGCCGGTAAGGTGTCTCCAGGAAGCCGTACTCGTTGAGCTGGGCAAATAGCGCCAACGAGTTGATGAGGCCGATATTCGGGCCCTCAGGCGTCTCGATCGGGCAGACCCGGCCGTAGTGGGTGGGGTGCACGTCGCGCACCTCGAAGCCGGCACGTTCGCGCGTCAAGCCGCCCGGGCCGAGTGCCGAGACGCGCCGCTTGTGCGTGATCTCGCTCAGCGGGTTGGTCTGGTCCATGAACTGGCTGAGCTGGCTGGCCCCGAAAAACTCCTTGAGCGCCGCGGAGATTGGCTTGGAGTTGATCAGGTCGTGCGGCATCAGGGCTTCGGTCTCGGCCTGGCCCAGGCGCTCCTTCACGGCCTTCTCGATGCGCGCGAGGCCGCTGCGGTACTGGTTCTCGGCCAGCTCGCCGACGCAGCGCACGCGCCGGTTGCCGAGGTGGTCGATATCGTCCACCTCGCCGTTGCCGTTGCGCAGATCAACCAGGATCTTCACGACGTCGAGGATGTCGTCGTTGGACAAGGTCATCTTGCCTTCGGCCACTTCGCGGCCCACGCGGGCGTTGAACTTCATGCGGCCGACGCGGCTGAGGTCGTAGGTGTCCTCGCTGTAGAAGAGGCGATGGAACAGCGCCTCGACGGCGTCTTCGGTGGGCGGCTCGCCGGGGCGCATCATGCGGTAGATGGCCACGCGCGCCGCGAGCTGGTCAGCGGTCTCGTCGGCGGCCAGCGTCTGGCTGATGTAGGCGCCCTGGTTCAGCTCGTTCGTGAACAGGCACTGCACGTCCTTGATGCCGGCGACGCGCAGCTTCTTCAGCACCAGTTCGGTGAGCTCGTCGTTGGCCTTGGCCACGATCTCGCCGGTATCGGCATCGACCATGTTGCGCGACAGCATGCGGCCGACCAGATAGTCTTCAGGCACGCTCACGAAGCCCGTGCCGGACTGTTCCAACTGGCGCACGTGGCGCGCGGTGATGCGCTTGTCCTTCTCGACAATGACGGCGCCGCTCTTGTCGGTGAGGTCGAAGCGGGCGACCTCGCCTTTCAGGCGCTCGGGCACGAATTCCATCTGTGCGCCGGTATCCATCAGGCGGAAGTTGTCGTTGACGAAGAAGTTCGCCAGGATGGCTTCCGGGTTCAGGCCGATGGCCTTGAGCAGGATCGTCACCGGCATCTTGCGGCGGCGGTCGACGCGGAAATACAGGATGTCCTTGGGGTCGAACTCGAAATCGAGCCACGAGCCACGGTAGGGAATGATCCGCGCGCTGAACAGCAGCTTGCCGCTCGAATGCGTCTTGCCCTTGTCGTGCTCGAAGAATACGCCAGGCGAGCGGTGCAGCTGCGAGACGATGACACGCTCGGTGCCGTTGACGATGAAGGAGCCGTAGTCGGTCATCAGGGGCACTTCGCCCATGTAGACCTCTTGCTCCTTGATCTCCTTCACCAGCTTCTGCGGGTGCGACTCGCGGTCGTAGATGATCATCTGCAGCTTGGCGCGCACGGCGGCGGCAAAGGTCAGGCCGCGCTGCTGGCACTCGCGCACGTCAAACGGCGGTTTGGCGATGTTGTATTCGGTGAATTTCATCTCCACGAACCCGTTGTGCGACGTGATCGGGAAGGCAGAAATGAAGGCCGCTTGCAAGCCTTCGGGCTTGCGTTTGGCAGACGGAACGTCTTTCTGGAGAAACGCGACGTAGGACTCGCGTTGCATCGTCAGCAGGTACGGAACCTTGAGAACGCTCTCACGCTTACCGAAGCTCTTGCGTATGCGCTTGCGCTCGGTATAGGTGTAGGGGGTTGCTTGCGCCATTGAACTCTCCTGTCGACAACCCCCGCCTGGCCTGGGCAAGGGTTAGCTCGGTGACTGGCTTCTCGGGCCCCCGGAGTCCGCGGCGCGGCCTCGTCCCCCAAGGGGAGCGAGTCAGCTCGGGACGGCCCGTCGCTGACTCCGGTATTGCACCCGAGGCTTGGTGGCAGGCCACTACCTGCCGCTGGCGGACAACCCCGGCGTTGCACCGGGGCCCGACCAAACCCGTTCTCTGCAGTCGGATCAGAGAACACTTGCAAAGGCGGCACGCCGCCCTTGCAGGTGCTCCCCGAGGCACCGAGGTGCCCAGGGAGCGACTGCCTTACTTGACTTCGGCTTTCGCGCCGGCGTCGAGCAGCTTCTTCAGCGCGGCGGCAGCGTCGGCCTTGGAGATGGCTTCCTTGACGGCCTTGGGGGCGCCGTCGACCATATCCTTGGCTTCCTTCAGGCCCAGGCCCGTCAGTTCGCGCACGGCCTTGATGACCTGCACCTTGTTGGCACCGGCCTCGAGCAACATCACGTTGAACTCGGTCTGTTCTTCCACCACGGCGGCGGCGGCGGCGCCAGCACCGGCGGCCGGGGCGGCCATGGAAGCGGCGGAAACGCCGAATTTCTCTTCAATGGCCTTGACCAGGTCATTGAGTTCCATCACGGACATGCTGTCCATGGCGGACAGGAAAGCGTCTTTATCGAATGCCATTTGGGGTTCCTCGAAACGTTGGATTCAGTAATTGGGATGCAAAGCGTGCGTCAGGCTGCGGCGGGTTGCGCTGCGGCTTCGGCTGAGGGTTCGGCCGGGCTTTCGGCAGTCGCGCCGCCGCCCTGCTTCTCCACCAATGCGGCCAACACGGCAGCAAAACGCTGGATCGGTGACTTCAACAGGCCCGCCACCTGGGAGATCAGCACCTCGCGGCTGGGGATGGCTGCCAGGGCCTTGACCCCATTGGCATCCAATGCCCGGCCGGCGTATGCGCCGCCCTTGATGACGAGCTTGTCGTTGCCCTTGGCGAAGTCGGAAATGACCTTCGCCGCCGCCACGGCATCCGCCGAAAAGCCATAAATCAGCGGGCCGACCATGGCACCCTGGATCACCTCGAAAGGCGTGCCGGCGACGGCGCGACGGGCGAGCGTATTCTTCAGCACGTGAAGATATACACCCTTGTCGCGCGCCTCGCGGCGCAGCTTGTTGAGATGTTCCACGGTGAGGCCACGGTACTCGGCCAACGCCAGGGTCTGCGAACGCGCGGCTTGCGCCGATACGTCCGAGACCACGCCTGCCTTCTCGTTGCGATTGAGACTCAAAGTCTGCTCCTCACATAAAACGTGCCTTGCGGGCCGATACCCGTCCCGGCACACCCGGAATCAGCAGCCTTCTGTTCGGGAACCCATCACAGGAATCCTTTGCAGCGGGACCGCCATCTGCGCTGGCTTCGAGTTCGGCCTGACGGCCTCACTCTCGATTACGGGATCCGGGTTTGCGCCCGTTTCCCACCAGCGGTCTTGGATGGCCCACCGGACGTGCCGGCAGCCCACCAAACCCTTGTTGGGGTGGGCGCCTGCCGGCACTCACCCCGATAAATCAAACTCGCTATGCCGATGCCTGCGCCGCGATCGAGGCGGTATCCACACGGACACCCACGCCCATCGTCGAAGACAGTGCCACCTTGCGCAGGTAGATGCCCTTGCTGGTGGCTGGTTTGGACTTGTTCAGCGCTTCGATCAGCGCGCGCAGGTTGACGATGAGCTTGTCGGCATCGAACGAGCGGCGGCCGATCGTGCCGTGCACGATGCCGGCCTTGTCGACACGAAACTGCACCTGGCCGGCCTTGGCGTTCCTGACCGCGGTGGCCACGTCGGGCGTCACGGTGCCGACCTTGGGGTTGGGCATCAGGCCGCGCGGGCCCAGGATCTGGCCCAGCGTGCCGACGATGCGCATGGTGTCGGGGGAGGCGATCACGACGTCGAAGTTCATGACGCCGGCCTTGATTTCGGCGGCCAGGTCCTCCATGCCCACGATATCCGCACCCGCGGCCCTGGCTTCTTCGGCCTTGGCGCCCTGGGCGAAGACCGCCACGCGCTTGGTCTTGCCGGTGCCGCTGGGCATCACGACCGCGCCGCGCACGACCTGATCGGACTTCTTGGCGTCGATGCCGAGCTGCACGGCGACGTCGATCGACTCATCGAATTTGGCAGTGGCGCATTCCTTGACCAGCGCCAGCGCATCGGCCAGCGGGTACAGCTTGTTGCTGTCGATCTTGCCCTGCTGGGCCTTGGCTTTCTTGGTGAGCGTGGCCATCTTCAGACTCCTTCGACCGTGAGGCCCATCGAGCGCGCCGAGCCGGCAATGATCTTCACCGCACCGTCCATGTCGGCGGCGTTGAGATCCTTCATCTTGGTCTTGGCAATTTCTTCGAGCTGGGCGCGTGTGACCAGGCCCACCTTGTCCTGGTGCGGCCGGGGCGAACCCTTGTCGATCTTGGCGGCCTTCATCAGCAGCACGGTCGCCGGCGGCGACTTGAGCACGAAGGTGAACGATTTGTCGGCGAAGGCGGTGATCACCACCGGCAGCTTCATGCCCGGCTCGTAGCCCTGCGTCTGGGCGTTGAACGCCTTGCAGAACTCCATGATGTTGAGGCCGCGCTGCCCCAGCGCGGGGCCGATCGGCGGCGACGGGTTGGCCTTGCCGGCCGGTACCTGCAGCTTGATGAAGCCGACTATCTTCTTTGCCATGAATGGCTCCTATTCGAGTTCATGCGCTGGTGGCCCTGCGGCGCGGCCAGCTCCTCGTCCATCAGCCCTTGGGTCAAATTCGGCGCGCCGGGGCTGCGGCGGCGCACCGTGGTGACACTAGATTTTTTCGACCTGCGCAAAATCGAGATCGACGCCTGTGGCCCGGCCGAAAATCGTGACCGAAACCTTGACCTTGCTCTTTTCGTAGTTGACGTCTTCGACGGCGCCGTTGAAGTCAGTGAAGGGGCCGTCCTTGACGCGCACCAGCTCGCCCACGATCCATTCGACCTTGGGACGCGGCTTGTCCACGCCTTCCTGCATCTGGTTGACGATCTTGGCCACCTCGGCCTCTGATATGGGCGCGGGGCGGTTGCGCGCGCCACCGATGAAGCCGGTGACCTTGTTGGTGTGCTTGACGAGGTGCCAGGTATCGTCGGCCATGTCCATCTCGACCAGCACATAGCCGGGGTAGATGCGACGCTCGGTGACCGACTTCTTGCCGTTCTTGAGCTCCACGACTTCTTCGGTCGGCACCAGGACGCGGCCGAATTTGTCCTGCATGCCGGCGCGGTCGATGCGCTCGCGCAGGTTGCGCTCCACGGCCTTCTCCATGCCGGAGTAGGCGTGCACGATGTACCAGCGTTTGGTCGACGGGGCGACGGCAGCGGCGGCGCCAGGGATGGGAGTGTGTTCGGTCATGGTCCTACTTCAACGGCGCCAGCCCAGGACCAGGTCGTACAGCACCCACTCCAGAGTCTTGTCGGTCAGCCACATGAACAACGCCATCGCAAAGACGAAGGCAAAGACGTAGCCGGTCATCTGCCCGGCCTCTTTTCGGGTCGGCCAGACGACCTTCTTGACCTCGCGCACGGAGTCGCGGCCAAAGGCGATCAGTTGCTTGCCCGACTCCGAGGTGAAGAACAGCGCCACCGCCGCCGCCATCAGGGCCAGCAGCGCCAACACGCGCAGCCACAGATCCTGTTTGCCCAGGTAGTAGAAGGCGACGATCGAAGCCAGCAACAGCAGCGCCGCGCCGGCCAGCTTGGCCTTGTCGGCGCCTGTCGAGACGGTTTCGACTTGGGGTTGGGTGGACATGAAGTTCAATCTCAGTCGCTGCCATTCAGCAGCAGTGCCCGTGGGTTTGATCCTGCGGGCTGGCTTTTCAGTACCACTCGGTTCGCCGGGTGGCAGGGGCAGAGGGAATCGAACCCCCAACCTTCGGTTTTGGAGACCGACGCTCTGCCAATTGAGCTATACCCCTGCGGAAATCCTTATTCGATGATTTTGGCCACGACGCCTGCGCCGACGGTGCGGCCGCCCTCACGGATGGCGA
>CXWL01006050.1_pt2 | contig 12227 bp, 8 predicted proteins | sample 590931 | NCBI WGS metagenome assembly CXWL01 (sample SAMEA3498368, study PRJEB10139) | groundwater metagenome | biome: water well; material: biofilm material | place: Germany | collected 2015-04-27
AAGATTGCGCGGGAGATCGGCTATCCCATCATCATTAAAGCTGCTGGCGGCGGCGGCGGCCGCGGAATGCGGGTCGTACATACCGAAGCGGCATTATCCAATGCCGTTATCATGACGCGTAACGAGGCGCAGTCAGCGTTTGGGAACCCGGTTGTTTATGCAGAAAAGTATCTGGAGAATCCGCGCCATATTGAATTCCAATTGTTGGTGGATGAACATGGCAATGCTGTTCACTTGGGCGAAAGAGATTGCTCCATGCAGCGCCGCCACCAGAAAATTCTCGAAGAAGCGCCCGCGCCCGGCATATCGGAAAAATTGCGTAATAAAATGGGTGAACGTTGTGCCGATGCTTGCCGCCGTATTAAATATCGCGGTGTGGGCACCTTTGAATTTCTATTTGAGAACAATGAATTCTACTTCATTGAAATGAACACGCGCTTGCAAGTGGAGCATCCGGTGACGGAAGCGATTACCGGTATCGATCTGGTACAGGCGCAAATTAATGTGGCAGCCGGTCTGGTATTGCCAATTAATCAAAAAGATGTCGTCATCAAGGGGCATGCGATAGAGTGCCGTATCAATGCGGAAGATGCTTACAAACTGACACCTTCCGCCGGACGTATTACGCAATATCACGCACCGGGCGGACCGGGTGTGCGGGTTGATTCACACGTTTACCATAATTACATGGTGCCGCCGCATTATGATTCCATGATCGGCAAGATCATTACTTATGGGGATACTCGTGAACAGGCGATCGCACGCATGCGGATTGCTTTATCCGAAATGGTGGTTACCGGCATTAAAACAAATATTCCATTGCATCTGGATCTGTTGACCGATGCATCCTTCCTGCGCGGCGGTATCGCGATTCATTATCTGGAGCAGAAACTTGCTTTGCATAACAAGACCGATTGACAGGCAAACGATCATTTCCATTCCATTTCACTTTTAACTGGCTCGGTAAGAAGCATGTCCTGGGTTACGCTGATTATCCGAGCTGATGCGGCGCATGCCGAGTTACTGAGTGATGCCTTGATGGAACAAGGCGCACTGTCAGTGGACATTCATGATGCAGCCGCCGATACGCAAGATGAACAATTGCTGTTCGGAGAACCCGGAGAACCGAGCGGAGTGATCTGGCAGAATTCGGAAGTTTCTGCATTGTTTAATCAAGGGGCGGATTTTGACGAAATTATGCGTACTGTCACGCGTCTTGCGCAACTGGATAGCCAACCCAATTATCATCTGGAGTGTGTCGAAGAACAGGACTGGGTCCGCTTGACGCAGTCACAGTTTGATCCGATTCAAATATCTTCGCGTCTATGGATTGTTCCAACCTGGCATCAATTGCCCGATCCGGCAGCGATCAATCTGATACTCGATCCCGGCCTGGCTTTTGGTACCGGCAGTCATCCGACTACGCAACTGTGCCTGGGCTGGCTGGATCAAAATCTGCAGCAGGGAGACAGCGTGATTGATTATGGTTGCGGTTCCGGAATACTGGCCATTGCAGCGATAAAGCTCGGCGCAGATCACGTGACCGGTATTGATATCGACCCCCAAGCGATCACAGCCAGTCAGGATAATGCGCTGCGCAACCACTGCGATCCCGAGAAATTTGTTTTTACAACAACGCATAAAGCCGCCGAACAGGACTTGCAACCGAATGAGCAAGTGGATATTGTGGTTGCAAATATTCTGGCGAATCCTTTGATCATACTGGCGCCTATCCTAGAGCAGGCAGTCCGGAAAGGTGGCCATATTGTGTTGTCCGGCATTCTGCAAGAGCAAGCCGAGGATGTCAGGAGCGTTTATCAACAATGGTTTGATATGCGCATTGCCAATGCCCAAGAAGGTTGGGTGTTGTTAACTGGAATCAAAAAGTGAAATAATAGCCCCTTTGAGTAGGATTGCCGGGATTTTAAGTTGATACCGAAGCAATTAAAATTCTATCCAATTATCCGGCTATTGGCACCTAATCTGATCATTACAGGGAGTAGCGTATGGCGCTGGTAACACTCTGTCCTGGTTGTGGCACGACCTTTCGTGTGAATTCCACGCAATTACAGGCATATGGCGGTGAAGTGCGTTGCGGACATTGTCAGCGGATATTCAATGGGTTTGCCACGTTGATAACTGTTAATGAATCCGCCATTGAATCCTCATCCTCATCCCAGTTCCAATCGCAACCGATTACCGAGCCGCAAGCATCCTCAGAAAATCTGGCAGTAATCACGAATTCGGACAGTGCAATGGATTTGCCGGTTTCTCTGGACTGGAATCCGGAGGCAATTGAAGCTTCGGATAACCCCTTTGATGATGACAAGCCAGCCGAACAATCGCGGGGTTGGGGACTGGCGAATGTTCTTCTGTTGCTGCTGTTGATCGGCCAGATCGCGTATGCCTATCGTACCGAATTGACGATTATTTCCCCGGAAATTAGGCCGTATCTGGAACGCTATTGTGCGCTCATTGCTTGCACGGTACCCTATCCGCAAGATATCAAACAACTGGGGATTGAATCATCGGATTTGCAAAAGAATCTGACGCGGCAACCGGAAGTCACCACCATGCGGGCGATCATCAGCAATCACGCACCTTTCCCGCAAGCATTTCCGGCACTGCAACTCTTATTGTTAGATGTCCATGATCAAATCATAACCAGCCGTATTTTTACCGCTCAAGATTACTTGCTGGATCAAGACAAGTCGCTGCAATTTATTGAACCCCGTCGTGAGATTGAGATTCGGCTGGATTTTGATAGCAGCCAATTGAATGCACTGGGCTACCGTTTGCAATTGCTTTATCTGTAATCAATCTCATCGGTTTTGATAAAACACGATTGCACGGGATGCAAAAGGGAAGTTGGATAGAAAAGCTAAAATAAGTGAATGGCTTGGTAACAAAGGTGGAGGACGCTTCGCTTATCTACCTCTACCGAGCATCGCTAAAAGATCTGCAGGGGCTAAGCTCCTACACCCCGCAAGGAGTCAAAGCACAAAGATCAAAGTCACAAAGCCCTGGCGATACGAAAACCTAGGTTGAGGTAGGCTCCACTGGTGCTGTAGCTGAGACGGATAGCCGATCGCAAGCCCTGCGGAAGGTCGTACCACGAACCGCCCCGAACTACCCGACGATCACAATCGCCGCCGTTCTTCTCCAGCCAAGCTGAGCCATCATTCGATGCATTCTGGTAGTTGTCATGCCAGCAATCTTGCACCCATTCCCACACATTGCCGTGCATGTCATACAAACCAAATGCATTCGGCGAAAATGAACCCACTGGCAGCGTCTGCTTGCCATCAAAATTTGCCTGATGTTTGGCAATGCTTTCACCGGTGTAATAGGGCATTTTAGTACCGGCGCGGCAGGCGTATTCCCATTCTGCTTCGCTGGGCAGACGGTAGCCGTGGTTGGTCTGTTGACTCAGCCAATCACGGTAAGCTTGCGCATCATGCCAAGATACGTTGATAACGGGCCGGTTTTCTCGCCCCCAATTTTTATCACCCGGCTTTGTTCTTCCGGTTTCTTGGCAAAAATTATCGTATTCATCGAAAGTCACCGCATAAACGCCCAATGCAAAAGGCTGTGCGATTTGCACTGCATGTTCTGGCGTTTCATCACTATCAAAATTCGATGAGCCCATCAAAAAACGGCCAGAGGGAATCACCACCATCAAAGGCCCTTCGCCACCGGTTTGCAGTTTGTCGCGGAACGTTTGGCCGGGTGTCAGCGACGGTTTGGCAATGGGTTGTTCTGGTTTTGCCGCATCATCGTTCAAATGCAATCGCAACGGAGCCAGAAGCTGCTCGGATCCAGGATGCCCCGGTTGATTATTCCAACCAATTAGATCCGCAGTTTGTATGCGGCCGAATCCATACGGAAATTCTACTGCTTCGATGAATGCCGGAAAAAGAATGTCTTTGCGTTTACCGTATTCCGCCTCTTCCAACACGAAATCGCTGTCGCGCGAAGCTGCCGACCATAGCACCACGACGGCTCGGGTCGCATGCAATTCTTTTTCAATCTCTTTGTGCCAGCGGCGACCGACATGAGTTTGCTTATCAATAAAAACATGCCAGCCCTCCGCCTCAAATAGCTGCAACAACCGCATCGCGGTATCGCCGTCTTTTCTCGAATAACAAATGAAAATATCGCTCATTCTCTGCAAATTGAATTACTGTCCATTGTGTATTATAAAGTAGTTTTTGAATAACCCGCTTTTGTCATTCCGAACGGGGTGAGGAATCTTTAGGGATCAACAGTATAGATTTCTCGCCATGCTCGAAATGACAGTTATTCAGCCGCATGTAGGGTGGATAAGCAACGCGCCATCGACCGCTTACCACTAACAACCTGCGCGATAGATCGAAACAGCTCAGGTATAATGCCCCATCCATCTTTTTTACAACATGAACAAATCCATGACTAGAGAATCCCGAACCGCCTTATTGGAAAGTTTGTTTGCTCAACGTATCCTGATTTTGGATGGCGCGATGGGTACGATGATTCAGACATTCAAGCTGACTGAGGCAGATTTTCGTGGCCAGCGTTTTGCCGATTTTCCGCATGATCTGCGAGGAAATAATGATTTGCTGACACTCACGCAGCCGGAGGTTATCCGCTCGATCCATACGGGTTATCTGGAAGCGGGGGCGGATATTCTAGAAACCAACACCTTCAATTCCAATGCGGCTTCGATGGCTGATTACCACATGCAGGATTTGGTGTATGAGTTGAATTGCTCTGCCGCAAAACTGGCGTGCGATGCTGCGCAAAGTTTTGAAGCGAGAACACCGGAAAAGCCGCGTTTTGTAGCTGGCGTAATCGGGCCGACAACCAAAACAGCATCCATTTCTCCAGATGTTAATGATCCGGGCTTTCGTGGCATCACTTATGATCAACTCGTCGTCGACTACACCGAGTCGATTCGCGGGCTGGTGGATGGCGGGGTGGATATTCTGCTGGTTGAAACCATCTTCGATTCGCTCAATGCCAAAGCAGCGCTTTTTGCTATTGACCAGTTCTTCGAAGACCATGGCATCCGGATGCCGATCATGATTTCGGTCACCATTACCGATGCCTCCGGACGGACGCTGTCAGGACAAACGCCGGAAGCATTCTGGAATTCGATCAGCCATACGCGGCCGATATCCGTCGGTATTAATTGTGCGTTGGGTGCTGAGCTTATGCGCCCGTATATCGAAGAACTGGCGAGTGTGGCGAATGTTTATACCAGTGTGCACCCCAATGCCGGTTTGCCGAATCCGTTGTCTGATACCGGTTATGATGAGTCACCTGAATATACCGCGAATCAAATTAAAGGATTCGCGCAATCCGGCTTCGTTAATATTGTGGGCGGCTGTTGCGGGACAACGCCGGCGCATATCAAGGCCATCGCACAAGCCGTCAGTGACATTGCACCGCGAAAGATACCTGAGATTCCCAAGAAACTGCGTTTGTCTGGCTTGGAGCCACTGAATATTGGCGATGATTCACTGTTTGTGAATGTTGGTGAACGCACCAATGTGACCGGATCCAGAGCTTTTGCCCGTTTGATACTCAACGATGATTATGCCGAAGCGTTGAACGTAGCGCGTAGCCAGGTTGAGAGTGGTGCACAGATCATCGATATCAATATGGATGAAGCCATGTTGGATTCGCAAAAAGCCATGGTGACATTCCTGAATCTGGTCGCCGCTGAGCCGGATATTTGTAAAGTGCCGATCATGCTGGATTCCAGTAAATGGACTGTGATTGAGGCGGGCTTGAAATGCGTGCAAGGTAAATCCGTCATCAATTCCATCAGCATGAAAGAAGGCGAGGAAGAGTTCATCAAGCACGCCAAATTGGCGCGCCGTTATGGCGCCGCAGTGATTGTGATGGCGTTCGATGAACTAGGTCAGGCCGACACCCTGAAACGCAAAGTGGATATCTGTACGCGCAGTTATCGTTTGCTGGTCGATCAGGTGGGTTTTCCGCCTGAAGACATTATTTTTGATCCGAATATTTTTGCGATCGCGACGGGGATTGAAGAACATAATAATTACGGTGTCGATTTTATCGACGCTACCCATACCATCAAACAAGCCCTACCGTATGCCAAAGTGAGCGGTGGAGTATCCAATGTTTCTTTTTCCTTCCGCGGCAACGAGCCTATTCGGGAAGCCATTCATACTGCATTTCTGTACCACGCGATTAAAGCCGGTATGACGATGGGCATTGTGAACGCCGGGCAACTGGGTGTGTATTCAGACATTCCAGCAGAACTATTGGAAAAGGTTGAAGATGTCATCTTGAATCGGCGTCAGGATGCGACTGAGCGCCTGGTTGAATTTTCAGAAAACTTCAAAGGCAAAAAGAAGGAACAGGTTGAAGACCTGGCCTGGCGTGATGAACCACTGCAACAACGGCTGACGCATGCCTTGGTCAGGGGCATTGACGCTTTTATTGTGGAAGATACCGAAGCGGCGCGTGTGGAGATTGAAAATAAAGGCGGGCGCCCGATCCAGGTAATCGAAGGGCCATTGATGGACGGCATGAGCGTCGTGGGCGATCTGTTTGGCGCCGGTAAAATGTTTCTGCCGCAAGTGGTCAAATCGGCGCGGGTGATGAAACAGGCGGTGGCGCATTTACTGCCCTTCATCGAAGCCGAAAAGAAATTATCCGGCGATAACAAACCCAAAGGAAAAATCGTCATTGCTACCGTCAAGGGCGATGTGCATGATATTGGCAAGAATATCGTCACGGTGGTTTTGCAGTGTAACAACTATGAAGTGATCAACATGGGTGTGATGGTGCCGAGCGCGCAGATTCTGGATATGGCGCGGCGTGAAAAAGCCGACATTATCGGCTTATCCGGACTGATTACGCCTTCCCTGGAAGAAATGGCGCATGTCGCCAAGGAAATGCAACGTGAAGGATTCACGATTCCACTATTGATCGGCGGCGCAACCACTTCCCGGGTGCATACCGCTGTTAAAATTGCGCCGCATTATGAAGGTGCAACCGTATGGGTACCTGATGCCAGCCGTGCAGTGGGTGTGTGCAGTAATCTGCTGTCACGGGATTTGCTGGCGGGTTATGTGCAGGAAATCAAAGAAGAATATGAGAAAGTGCGCACCCAGCACAAGAACAAGAAAGGGACGGCGAAGCTGCTGACATTGGCTGAAGCGCGCGCCAATGCGTATCAAACCGATTGGGCGAATTACCAGCCGTATCAGCCCGAACTGATTGGTGTCCGTACGTTGAATAATTACCCGTTGGACAAGATTGTTCCGTATATCGATTGGACACCTTTCTTTCAAGCCTGGGAACTCGCCGGGCGTTATCCAGCCATTCTGCAGGATGAAGTCGTCGGAGAAACGGCCAGCCAGCTATTTCGCGATGCGCAAACGATGCTGAAAAAAATCATTGAGCAAAAATGGCTGAGTGCCAACGCGGTGATCGGTTTGTTTCCGGCCAATTCCGTCGGCGATGATATCGAAATTTATACCGATCAAACGCGCAGTAAACTGGCCATGACTTATCATTGTTTGCGCCAGCAAGACCAGAAGCCGACCGGGAAACCCAATCGCTGCTTGTCTGACTTCATTGCACCGAAGGAAACCGGTATCAAGGACACCATTGGTTTATTTGCCGTGGGTGCCGGGTTTGGCATTGATGAACGTGTCAAAGCCTTTGAAGATGCCAATGATGATTACAGTGCGATTGTACTTAAAGCACTGGCGGATCGTCTGGCGGAAGCCTTTGCCGAGCACATGCATTCACGGGTGCGCCGTGAGTTCTGGGGCTATGCCAAGGATGAAACCTTAACCAACGAGCAACTGATTAATGAAGAATACAAAGGTATTCGTCCTGCACCGGGTTATCCCGCGTGCCCGGATCACACCGAAAAAGGACCGTTGTTTGCAGTGCTGAATGCTTCAGAAAATGCCGGTATCATTATTACAGAATCGTTTGCCATGGTACCGACCGCGGCAGTCTCCGGATTTTATTTTGCACACCCCGAGTCCACCTTCTTTGCTGTCGGTAAAATCGGCAAAGACCAAGTGGAAGACTATGCCAAACGGAAAGGCTGGACAGTAGAAGAAACGGAGAAATGGCTGGCACCGGTGCTGGCGTATGAGCGCTAAGTTGAAATCGTTATTTTTTGTGTGAGTAATCGTGCAGTAAAAATAAGCATAATGCTTATTCATCTGTCACAATTGTTAGTATTAGAATAATCATTCTAATGAAAAATTCTGATAAATTTTGTTGGAGGCTATAATGAAAGCAAGAATATTACGCTATATGGTGATTCTACTCGTGGTGCCGGTGCTTTCTGGATGCTGGCTACTTGCAGCGGGAGGAGCCGGTGCATACGGCGGCTACAAGGCTAAGGAAGAAGGCTATGGAGTTCAGAATCCTATCACAAAGGACAAAAAGGAAAAGACTGAGGACCAGAAAAAATAGTAGAAAGAGTTTGAGTACACTCTGCTTGCCTCATACGGTTTCTGTTTAGGCGATCAGGGTTAGGTTTGATCGATTCGATGTGCTGATTCAAATGTACGAATAAGTTTGTTTCGAACATGATAGTTCACCACTGAAAATGTGGTTACTTTTACCCATCTGAATTTTCTGAACTAAGCTGTAAACAAAAGGAATAGCAGCTAGGTTAACTAGCTATTTTCTCAGAATTCCTATGTTTATGGATGGCAAAACGCAAACCCAATTGCAACAATTCATCCCAAATATCTCCTTGCGCTACTCCCTTAATGATCCGGTCTATTTTCGCGGCATCGGATAATCCCCGCATCAGCGATTGCAGGCTGATGTGTTTGGCGGCGGTCATTACTGATTTCTGCCGGTCTCCCCAGACTCTGGCAGCTTGAAATAACTGTGCTGGTGGTTGGTGATTGTCGAGACCCTTACGGATGATGATTAGCTGGCGAATCTGTTCGGCGAGGGTCGCGAGAATCAGGAGCGGGGCGGTGCCTTCGCCTTGCAATCCGGTCAGGATGCGGGTGTAACGGGCAGTGCTGGCTGAGATCATGGCGTCGGATAATTGATAAACATCGTAACGTGCCACGTTCAGAACCACCGCTTTCACTTGGTCAAATGTCAGGTTACCGGCGGGATAGAGCAACGCGAGTTTTTGAATTTCCTGATGCGCAGCGAGCAAATTGCCTTCCACCTGATCCGCGAGAAATTGCAGTGCGGCGGAATCGGTTTTTTGTTGCTGTCTGGCAAGCCGTTGTCCGATCCAGCCGGGTAGTTGGTCACGCTCGATGGCGTAAACCGGGATCAGCATGCTGGCGGTTTCAAGCGCTTTGAACCATTTGGTTGCTTGCCCCTGTTTGTCTATCCTGGGAAGTGTGATGAGCGTGAGGGTGTCGGGCGGCGGTGCATTGCAGTAGGCTTCTATGGCTTTACCGCCTTCCTTGCCGGGTTTTCCGGAGGGGATACGGATATCCATAATTTTGCGATCGCCAAACAGAGACAAATTGTTGCTTGCATTTAACAGATCAGACCAATCGAAGTGCTGATCAACGGTGAACAGCTCACGTTCTGTATAACCTTGCTGGCGTGCATGGGTACGGATTAAATCAGCGGCTTCCAGAATCAGCAGTGGTTCATTGCCAAATAATGTGTAGAGCGAAGCAGTTTGTTTTTGCAGGTGCTGGGGAAGCTGTTCGAGTTTTATCCGCATGCCGGCAAGTAGCGTCAACGAGGGTCTAAGATGGCATTTTAATTGCGGACAAGCGCCAGATGATCTGCTGGATGGCATCAGCCTGCATGTCCTTTTGCAGCAATTTCTCCTCCGCTTCTTTGGCCAGGATTTGCGCGTCTAGGAAAGGAAGGACGCGTGTTATAGCAATTTCAGTGTTGGGGATGATTTCAATACCTTGTTTATCAACAAGACGATACACAACCCGGTAGATCAAATTGAAATCACGCACACGGCCACCACCGGACAACGATAGAATGACCCGTTCATGTACAGCACTGACAACTTCCAGAACGGCTTCTGCTTCCACCGCATTGGTGGTGACTTTGGTGGTGGATGAGGTAGCTACCGCACGTTCTAGATCCAAACCAATGGTATGTCCCTCGGGTGCGGAGACATACATTGATTTGAATGGCAGTGAAGAGATTTGCCCGCGCAACTGGAACCCGCAAGCAGTTAGCAGGAACAATACCACCAGGATAAGAATTTTCTGTTTACTCAGATTCATAATTATTTGCTCTGTTCCTATACAACAATATTGACCAATCTGCCGGGCACGGCAATGATCTTTTTGACTGCTTGCCCCTCGATAAATTTCAGCACCTGTTCATTAGTCAAGGCAGCATGCTCAATAACGTCTTTCCCGGCATCTTTGGCGACATTGATTTCTCCACGTAATTTGCCATTGACCTGCACAATCAGCTTAATTTCATCCTGTACCATGGCTGCGTTGTCTGCTTGTGGCCAAGGCTGTTCAAAAAGTTCGGTACCCGGTTTGAGTTCACGCCACAGTTCATGGCAGATATGCGGAACGATCGGGGAGAGCAGCAATACTATATTTTCCAGCGCTTCTTGCATCAGGTTACGGCTGGCTGGGTCAGTGCCCTGGCTTTTTGCTAGGCCGTTCATTAGTTCCATCACAGCGGCAATAGCGGTATTGAATGTGTGACGCCGATCCAGGTCGTCGCTGACTTTGGCGATGGTCTGGTGTAACTGGCAGTGCAGGGATTTGAGTTCCGGCGTTAATGTTTGATGCAGTGCGGGATCGATCTTGACCACACCGTGCTGGAGGTGCGTGTAAACCTGTTTCCATAGCCGTTTGAGAAAACGGTACGCGCCATCGACACCGGCATCTGCCCATTCCAGTGTTTGCGTCGGAGGACTGGCAAACATCATGAATAAACGTGCGGTATCGGCGCCGTATTCTTCCACCAGTTTCTGCGGATCGACCCCGTTATTTTTGGATTTCGACATGGTGCCGATTCCGCCTGATTCAACCGGCTGGTTGTCGGTTTGCAGGATTGCACCGCAACGTTTGCCTTGTTCGTCATACTGGATGTTGACTTCCGCCGGATTAAAATAGGTCATGCGCCCGCTGCCGGATTTGCGGTAAAAAATTTCGTTCAGCACCATGCCCTGCGTCAGCAGGTTGGTAAACGGTTCATCCAGAGTCATTAAACCCAGATCGCGCATGACTTTGCTCCAGAATCGCGAATACAGCAAATGCAAAATGGCGTGTTCAATACCGCCGATATATTGATCGGCTGGCAGCCAGTAATTGACGCGCTCATCGGTCATTGCCTGATTCTGGTCGGGGCAGGCATAGCGAGCGTAGTACCAGGATGAATCAACAAAGGTATCCATGGTATCGGTTTCCCGGCGCGCAGTTTTGCCGCATTTAGGACAGGCGCATTCATAAAAGGACGGTGTTTTGGCTAATGGATTACCCGAGCCATCGGGCACCAGGTCCTGCGGCAGCACCACCGGCAATTGATCATCCGGCACCGGCACTACGCCGCAATCGGTGCAATGAATCAACGGAATCGGGCAGCCCCAGTAGCGTTGGCGTGAAATGCCCCAGTCGCGCAAACGATAATGCACGCGTTTTTTGCCCAGGCCTTTTTGTTCCAGTACCACTGCGATAGCATCTACTGCTTTCTGAAATTCCAATCCGGAAAATTCACCGGAATCAAAGGTCACACCATGTTCTACATAAGCTTGTGCCAGCGGCATTTCCAGATCACCATCCAGTGGCTTGATAACCGCTTTGATCGGGAGTGTGTATTTTGTGGCAAACTCAAAATCGCGCTCATCATGCGCAGGAACGGCCATAACTGCGCCTTCGCCATAACCCATCAACACGTAATTGGCTACCCAGACCGGTAATTTTTTGCCATTCAGCGGATGGATCACGAATAAGCCGGTATCCATGCCTTTCTTCTCTTGTGTCGCCAAATCCGCTTCCTTGGCTGAGCCGAGTTTGCATTCCTGGATGAAAGCTTGCAGCGATGGATTATTTTTTGCGGCATACAACGCGATCGGATGTTCAGCAGCAACGGCGACATAGGTTGCGCCTTGCAGCGTATCCGCGCGGGTAGTAAACACTTTTAGATCTTGCGGTGTACCGGACTCGGCATCAGCCGGAAAGGTGATGTCGACACCGTAGCTTTTGCCGATCCAATTAGCCTGCATAGTTCTGACTCGTTCCGGCCAGCCGGTCAGTGTGTCCAGTGCC
>CXWL01001340.1_pt1 | contig 12226 bp, 12 predicted proteins | sample 590931 | NCBI WGS metagenome assembly CXWL01 (sample SAMEA3498368, study PRJEB10139) | groundwater metagenome | biome: water well; material: biofilm material | place: Germany | collected 2015-04-27
CGGCGCAGGGTTGAAGGTCGCGGTGGTGGTCGGCGCCCACTCGGCGGAAATTCGCGCCGCGTACCCCAAGCTGACGTTCATCGAGAACCCCGACTGGGTCGAAGGTCAGTGGTCGTCGGTGCATCAGGGGCTGTTTTACCTGCTCACGCTCGGTGCCGAAGAGGTCTGGCTGCACCCTATCGATGCACCGCTCCTCAAGCCCGCGACGTTGCGCACCCTGCGGGCAGCGCTCAAGGGCAAGGGCGCCGTCTATCCCTCGTTTGAAGATGAGCCGGGGCACCCCGTGGGGCTGACGCGAGAGGTCGCCAAGCAGGTGCTGCGCGGGCCGTGGCATCGCTTCGATGATGCGCTCAAGGCCTTGAAGGCCGTGCCGGTGCCGGTGAAAGATTCTGCCGTCACCGAGAACATCAACGCGCCGGCTGACTACCTGGTGCAGTTCGGGCGGTTGCCGAAGGTAGGCAAGTAGCGAGCGACCCGGCTCGTTCCTCAAAGCAGCTTCACGAATTACCCGACGCGCTCACTCGTCTTCACCCCTGCCTAACTGAACGCTTCCCCGTGCTGCGCTTGCAGGAGTCACGCCCCCGGCGCAGGAGGAGGAGGAGTGCCCTCGCTCCCAGACGGCACCACCGCCGGAGCCTCTTCAGGCGGCGGCGCCTTCGGCTGCGGCTTTCCAAACTCGTAACCGATTTCGATATCGACGACGAAGCCGAACTGGTTGTCGTAGCGCTGCACGTCGGGGTTGACACGAAACGTCTTGTAGACGCGGCCGTTGATGAACAAGAAGGGAAAGGTGCGCAATCGCGCCCCGGCGAAGACGATCGACTTCTCGTCGAGCTTGCCGAACTCGGCGAAGTCCACGAACCCGCGCTTGTAGTACGAGCCGAACACCTGCAAGAAATCGAGCGCTGGTATCTCGAGGTGAGCGACGAAGTTCTTCGCCGCGCTGTTGCTCACGCCTTCCATCGCCACTGTGAGCGCGATGCGGTTGCGAATGCCCCACGAGCCTTCGAAGTAATAGCCGACCCGCTGCCCGAGCCGACCCGAGAGCACGTCTTCTTGCTTGGTGGCGTACTGAATGAAGCCCTGAGCATTTCGCTCGAGCTCATTGGCCATGAACCGTTCGACTTCGTAGAAGGTGTCGAAGTACGCCGACTGGTACTTGTCTCCGAGCATGCGCAGCTCGGCCACCACGCGAAACGCATTGACGATATCGGTGCCGACGTTGAAACGGCCCAGGGCGCCGATGGTGAGGCCGCCGTTGCCTCCCGAGAGCAGGGAATAATCGACGTAAGGCTTGATATCGACGCGCTCGGTCTTGATCACCTTCACTTCGGCGTCGATGCCGAACAACACCACCGGCCGGGTGGTGGCGCGCAGGCGGCCGTTCTCGTCGAGAAGGCGCATTCCGGTCGCGGGGTCGGTGCTCAAGCTGCGCGGCGCTTTCNNGGCGCTTTCCAATCGGTGGCGGCGCTGACGCCGATGCTCAACGTCTGCATCAGCAGGTTTTCGGGCTTGAAGAACGAGAACGGCTTCACGAACGCGATGCCGCCGATGACATTCGCTTCCACGATGTCGTTGGTGAGCACCTCGAACCCGGCATACTCGTTGTAAGCGTCCACCTCGGCCGACACCCGAATGTTGTCGATGTCGACGTTGGGCGCGTAGCGGCGCATCAGAGTGCCGTGACCGACCGAAGACGCGTAGCGCTGCCCGACGTTGACAAAGAGGTGGTCTTCTTTGCGCCCGTAAGTGATGTACTTGAGAACCCGCGAGAAGTTCTGGGGGCGCGTGGTGCTGTAGTCAGCCGCGCGAAACTGGCCCAAATTCTTCGCCAGCACCGGGTTGCCGTCGGCGCCGTTGGCCAAGCTGAGCATTTCGAAACGCAGCGGTACTCCAATGCCAATGCCCAGCTTACCCTCGAGAAAGCGCAGGTCGACCTGTGGCTCGACGAGCAGGTAGTACGCGGGCCCGAAGCGATCGAGACCCGCTGACACGCCGATACGGTTGTGCTTCACCACCAGGCGGTCTGACCCCAAGTAGACCGAGAGCTCGCCCTTGATAAAGCCTTCAGTCGGAGCGACGCTTTCGGCCTCGAGCGCGGTGCCCGCGTCAGCCGAAGCGGGGCTGGCCGCATGCACCGGCCCACTCGGCTCGGCGAGAGCAGCCGCTTCGAGGGAAGGAGTGGGAGGCGGCCCGTCGGCCAAGCCTCCATCGAGCTGCGCAAGCGCAACGACAAAGAGGAATGAGACCATTACCGTCCACAGGGGTTGAGAGGCTTGGTGAAGTCTTCGAGCGCTTTCTTGTCGAGCACCGAGCCTGCTGGAATCGTGGTCTCGGTCGGAACGGGGCCATCATATTTCTGAAACCAGATGCCGACGCGAATCTTCGCGTCTTGGGGACATTCGAAGAACATCACCGTCTGCAGCCCCTCGTTCTGGCGACCCTGGGTTTGCACCGAGCCTTTGACGCCCACGTAGAGAATGTTGCGCCCTTCGTTACTGAACATGCCCCGGGTGATCACCTGGTCAGACGAAACATTGATGTTGCACTGCCGCAGCGCCTCATCGGAGTCGTCTTTTCCCTCGAAGTATTTCTTCAAGTCTTTGCATTGCTCGTTCTCGATGACGCGAAAGTAGATGAAGCCGCGATCGAACTCAGGCACGCCACCGTCGGCCTGCATCGGTTGGTCCCCAAACATCGCGGTGCTGAAGATCAGCGGCACTTCGAGCGACAGGTGCGCGTAGTAGCCGGCGGGTAGTCCACCCAACATCGCCTTGGCATTGGCCTCGCGCTCCGCGGGGTCTAACCCCTGGGCGAGCTTCTGAAACTTCTTCGCCGCGTAGTACGAAATCGCGCTCATCACCAAACACCCCAGGAGCATCACTCCCGCGCAGCCGATGCCGACGTACACCCAGACAGAACGTTCTTTTTTCGGCGGCAAGGGTTCCAGAGTCATTGACGGCGGTATACCAAAGCGTTCGTCACAGCCCGCTCAAATCTTGCTGGTATTGCAGCGCCACGTCGTGACAGCGGTGCTCGCGCGTCGGAAAGCGCCGCAGTATTTCTTCGGCGGCGGCGCGCGCCTTGCCCGCATCGTTGGCGTTGAGCTGGGTCTGCACTTCAAGCACCAGCGAATTGCACAGCGCGTCAATCACCGGCCGCAATTCGCGCAGGCGCGCACGCACCGCTTCGTAAGGGTCAGCGGGTCGCGGCTCGAGGCTCTCGAGCTTCAGCCAGGCATGGCGGTAATTGGCCCACGCCTTGAACAGGTTGCCCACCGCGACGTCCTTGAGCTCGAGCGCGTCGTCGGCTACCTGCATCTCGCCTTCCGCCGCTTCAATCAGCGCGTCGGCGGCCAGCGGCGGCATCGGCACCACTTCCAGCCACACGTTCCAGATGCGCCAGGGTTCGGTGCCGGGCGGGTTCTTCACGTTGTCGAAGATGAGCTGATTGGGCTCGCGCAGCTTCAGCTCACGGCCCGAGAGCACGACTTCCAGCTCGCGGGTGGCGGCGTCACCGCTGTCTGCGGGCAGCCACCCCTGCGCGGCGCCGTTCAAGCTCAGGCTGACTTCTTCGTTGCCGACGTCACGCGCCTGCAAGTGCACGACCGCCACCACCGGCCCCGGCGCATCGAGCGCAAAGCTGAACAGTTTCTGGTCAGGGCGGGGCCAGTTGACGCTGGGCCCCAAACCGAAGCTCTGGCTCAACGTTTGACCCGAAGGCAACAGCACGGTCGGCTCCGCGCCCTTGTTCTTCGAGGCGGCGGCGCGAACCGTCACCATCGCGTACGCGGCGATCGCGGCAATCACCAGCGCGGTGACGGCGCTGCCAATGGTGAAGCGGGTGTTCGGCGATAACCGCTCGAACTTGGTCAACGGCCCGGCCTGGGTACCCGGGTTCGAAGCGGCCCGTGAGGGTTCGGCGGGCATGGAGCGCTCAGCTGCCACCGCGCTCAAGGGCCCGGTGCCCTGCTGACGGGAACCCGGCGGAGACCGCCGCGGCGTCTCGTCTGACCTCGAACGCGACCCCGGCGCTTGATTCTCTTTCGAGGCGCGCTCGGCGCGGGTGGGCATCGGCACCGCCAGGCTCGCGGCTGTCGACGGCTCGGCCACCACCGAAGGCTCAGGTGGCCCGGTGGCCTGGGTGACCCTCAGCACCGACGCTTCAGCCTCAGGAGGCAGCTCGGTGGCGGTGTTCACTTCTTGCACTTCTTCGCCACTTACCCAGCCGGCGGCGCGGTGCGCCTTCGGCTCTACCTTCTGCTCGAAGACGAAGGTGACGACGCCAATCGACAGCTCATCGCCGGACTTGAGCGCCATCGGCGCACTGAGCGCGGTGCCGTTGTGCAAAGTGCCGTTCGCGCTCTGGAGATCTTCGAGAAAGCAGATGCCGTTGCGCTCATACACGCGAGCGTGGTTGCGCGAAGCCTGCGTGTCTTTGACGACGATGTCGTTGTCGGCGGTTCGCCCCAAGCGCGCTTCGACGCCATCAAATTCGAAGCGGGCGTCGGCACCGTCATCGTCTTTCACCCTGAGCACGAACGCCACGGAGGCAAGGCGAATACAACAAGGCTCACCGGTCAAGCTTCGTGAAAGTGTTTCCTTTGTGGGCGCCAGATTGAGTAGGCAGCGCTTCGACCATGCACACCATTTTGGGCTCGCTGCGATGCACCGTCTTCCCCGAAGCCGACGCCAGTAAACCGCCACGCGCGGTGGTGGTGCTCTGTCATGGCTATGGCGCACCGGGCGATGACCTGGTCGGTCTGCACCGCGAGCTCTTGGCGATGAAGCCCTCGCTCTCGCAGGCCCGCTTCATTTTTCCGGAAGCACCGCTGTCGTTGGCGCAACTCGGCGTGGGCGAAGGCGCCCGCGCGTGGTGGCAGCTCGATATGGAACGCATCATTCGGCTGCAGACCGCTGACGCCGCGGCCATCGAGGAACTGGAAAAGACCGAGCCCGAAGGTCTGCCGCACGCGAGGCAAGTGCTGCTCAAGCTCCTCGACGAAGTGACGCGGGCCACGGGGTTGCCGTACTCCCGCGTCTTGCTTGGAGGCTTCTCGCAAGGCGCCATGCTCGCCACCGACGTGACGCTGCGGCTCGAAGAGGCTCCCTTGGGCCTCGCGATTTTGTCGGGCACGCTGATTTGCCGCGAGAGCTGGACGCGGCGCGCGAAGGCACGCAGCCGCTTGCCGGTCTTCCAATCGCACGGCACCGAAGACCCGCTTCTCCCCTACTCGGCTGCCGTGAAGTTGAAGGAGCTGCTCACCGCGAGCGGCTTGCCAGTGGAGCTCACCTCCTTCGGAGGGGGCCATGGAATCGCGCTCGCGGCCCTTCGTAACCTATCGAAATACATAGACTCTCGGCTGCAGACGTTGCCCGGGTGAGCCAGGCGCAACTGATGAAGGCCAAGGTGCGATAACTCCCACATCATGCGGACTTTTTTGACGGTTTCGGTGCTGGCGTTGACCTCCGGTTGCTTCGGCGAGGCCGAGTGGCTCATCGGCGACGGCCAGCCGAATGGAGAGTCGACGGAGCCGACGCGTGAAATCAGGCTCAACCAGTTCGAAGATTTTTCGGCGGGGTTGCCTGCGCAGCCTGTGGTGTTGAGCGCCGCGGCTCTCGATGGCGTGCTCTTCGCGCTGGTCAAAGACGGCGCGGGCAAGGCGAATTTGTTCCAGTTGCCCAGCCGAGCCGCGGCTTGGGAAGGGGTGGCGCTGCCGACCACTGGCACGGAGCGGCCGACCTTCATCACGCGTATCGACTTTTCGCTCGTGGTCACCGCGGCTGATTCCAGCGGCAAAGGTGGGCTCTTTGGGTTCTCGCTCGGAGACGACGCGTGGAAAAAACTCTCGGCGCCGAACTACGCCGGCTCCTTCTTGCTCAAGCGGGGCAGCGAATGGCTGTGGGCGACGACGCAAGGTTTGCAGGCCTCGAACGATCGCGGCGCGACGTGGACCAAGCGCAGCGCGAGCAACGTCGCTCTCTTCGCGCAACCGGTGCGCCGGCTGGTGGCTTCTCCCGCGGCGACCCGGCTCTTCGCGGTGGGGGCCAGCGGTGCGCTCTCGCACTCTGACGACGCGGGCGCGAGTTGGGGCCAGGGGCTCGCGAAGGGTGACGTGACGGCGATGGTGGCGCTCGGCCCCTTCGTCATCGCCGAGACAGCGAACGACAGCTCTGCGCGGTCTGACAATTACGGTGGCACCTTTCACCCCTTGAGCATGGGGGCCAAGGTGTTGAGCTTCGCGACGCTGGGGAACACCAAGCTGGTGGCGGCGACGGCGGGCGAGGTGCGCACGAGCGAGGACGGTGGCGCAACGTGGACCACGATGCCCGTCGGCCTGCCTACGGGCTCCGTCCTCTCGTCGTTGTCACAAGCGGGCTCGGCGCTGCTTGCTTCGACCAACGGCAAGCTCTTCGTCGCTCAGATGGAACAGTTGACTAAGGCGCTTTCGTCGCATTAGGCGCGGCAGGCGCGGTCTCACCATCAGTCAGGTTGCTGGCGCCGTTCTCTTCTTGGTTCTGCTTGGGGTTGGTGCCCCACTCGAAGTCATCGGGCAGGCGGCCTGCGCCCTGGGTGCCCGAGGTCCACTCTTTGACGTGGTAGTCCATATCGGTCTTGCCGCTCGTGGGCTGCGTGGGTTGCGCCAACGGGTGCCGCGACGGTGAATACATGATGCTCATGGGGTTTCTTCATAGCGCAGGTCTTCGAAAAAGTGACGTGATCTCGACTCTCCACCCCGATGTGGTGTCGTGCCCGCCATGACTCCCGCGCCCAGCGGCCAACGCATCGTCGCCTTCGACTGGCTGCGCGGCCTGGCGGTGCTGTTCATGATTCAGTGCCACGCGCTGGTGCTGCTCAGAGTGGAGCACAAGACCGAGCCGTTCTTCCGGTGGCTGCTTCGGCTCGATGGCCTGGTCGCTCCCGCGTTCATCTTCGCCGCGGGCTTCTCACTCGCACTGGTGCAGGTGCGTGGGGCCAACGCCGGAACACGAACGGTGCGGCTGAAGAAGACGCTGCGCCGAATCGGCGAAGTGCTGGCGGTCGCCACCCTCGTCAACTGGATGTGGTTTCCCATCTTCCGTGAGCCGATCTGGCTCATTCGCCTCGACATCTTGCATTGCATCGGGCTCTCGCTGCTCATCGCCCTGCCCTTGCTCTCGTGGCTGGCTCCCAAGCCCAACGTGCTGCGCTGGGCGACGGTGGTGTTGGCGGCGCTCGTCTTCGGTGTCTCTCCCCTGGTCGAGCAGACGGAAGGCGTCGCCGCGTACTTCCTCAATGGGAAGAAGGGCGCGGTGTTTCCGCTGCTCCCTTGGGCCGGCTACGTCTATTTGGGCGCCTCGGCCGGAGCGAGCGCCGGCATGGGCGGCCTGAAGAGCCTGGTGCGTTGGCTCCTCGGGCTCGCCGCGGTGGGAGGCGCCCTGTGGATTGCTTCAAAACCGATGGAGCAGCTCTACCCTGCGCATAACTTCTGGGTCACCAACCCTGCCAACGCAGCACAGCGGTGGACGCTGGTCATCGGCATCGTCTTGGTGCTGCTCTTTCTGGAGCAGCGCAAGCCAAGTTGGACGCAGAACTTCGCCTTTCGCTTCGCCACCGTCTTCGGCACCTCATCGATGGCCGCGTACTTCTTTCACGAAGCGCTGCTCTATTACCGGCTCTTCGGTTGGGGCTTCTCGTTCAACGCCTGGTGGGGCGAGAAGTGCGATTGGCCGAAGTACTGGGCGCTCACGGCGCTGCTCATCGGTAGCACGTACGTGCTGGTTCTTCTCTGGGAACCGCTCTACCGCCGCTTCGATAAGAAGCTTTCGGCGTGGCTGCTGAGATAGCTGGGCCTCACCGAATGAACAGGGCGAAGCATCGTCGGCAGGGTTAGGTTAAGTAGCCCCAACGTGAAGCCTCCCGAGAAGCCTAAGGAACCTGAGAAACCCAAAGTTTCAAAGAAGGTCACCTTTCGCCGTTTGATGCAGCTGGCGCGGCCCGAGGCGGTACCGCTGGCCATCGGCACCGTTTTTTTGCTCATCGGTTCGGTCGCTGGCCTCGCCTACCCGCAGGGCGTGGCCTACATCGTCGACGAAGCGTTGATGAAGCGCGACCTCGAGAAGATCAACTTCGCAGCAATCGTGATGCTGTGCGTTTTCATGGTGCAGGGCGTGTCGGTTGGGCTGCGTTACGTGCTGTTCGCCACTTCAGGACAGCGGGCCGTGGCGCGGCTGCGGGCGCAGCTCTTCGAGTGCTTGATGTCACAGGAGACCGGCTTCTTCGACGGGCAGAAGACAGGCGACCTCACCAGCCGGCTGGCGTCAGACTGTTCCACGGTGGAAAGCGGCGTTTCTTCCAACATCTCGTTCGGGTTGCGCAGCCTCGCCACGGTGGTGGGCGGCCTCGCGGTGCTCTTCTATACGTCGCCGAAGCTGACGTTGATGATGTTGTCGGTCACGCCTCCGGTGGCTATCGGGGCCTTCGCTTACGGCCGCCGCGTGCGCAAGATGGCCCGCGAGGCGCAAGACGCGCTGGGCAAGGCGAGCGAAGTCGCCGAAGAGTCGCTGTCGGGCATTCGCACCGTGCGCTCTTTCGCGGGCGAACAACGAGAAATGTCGCGTTATGGCGCGGCGATTCAACAAGCCCTCGAGGTGAGCAAGAGGCGCATTCGCGCCGGTGCGACCTTCATGGGCTCTGCCTCGACGGCTGGGTACATTTCAGCGGTGATCGTGTTCTGGTTCGGTGGCCGCATGGTGATCGACGGCGAGCTGACCCAGGGGCACTTGATTCAGTTTCTGATGAACACCATGCTGGTGGCGTTCTCGTTGGGAGCGCTGTCCGAATTGTGGGTGGAATTCAACCGCATCGGAGGCGCCGCCGAACGCGTCTTCGAGTTGCTTGAGCGTAAACCCAGCATTCCCTCCAGCGGAGGGCTGACGCCCCCGGGCGTCGAAGGCACCGTCGAATGGCAACACGTCGACTTCGCCTACCCCAGCCGCAAGGACGTGCCGGTGTTGCGCAATTTCAATCTCAAGCTCGCTCCCGGTGAAGTGGTGGCGCTGGTCGGCCCTTCGGGCGCGGGCAAGTCGACGATCGCCTCGTTGCTGTACCGGCTCTATGACCCAGTGAAGGGCCACATCGCGCTCGATGGCCGACCGCTGCCGACGTTGGACCCCCAATGGCTGCGCCGGCAAATCGGCGTGGTGGAGCAAGAGCCGCTGCTTTTTTCCACCACCATCGCCGAGAACATTCTCTATGGCCGGCCCGAAGCCACCCAGGCGGAAGTCGAAGAGGCGGCCAAGCTCGCCAATGCGTATTCGTTCGTGAACGCCTTTCCCGAAGGCTTCAAGACGCTGGTCGGTGAGCGCGGCATTCAGCTCTCGGGTGGGCAGAAGCAGCGGGTAGCGATTGCGCGGGCGATTTTGAAGAACCCCCGCCTGCTCATTCTCGACGAAGCCACCAGCGCCCTCGATGCCGAGAGCGAGCACCTGGTGCGTGAAGCCCTGGAGCGGCTGATGAAAGGCCGCACCACCCTGGTGATAGCCCACCGGCTTTCCACCGTGCAGGGCGCTGATCGGGTGGTGGTGCTCGACGCCGGAGGGGTGGCGCAGATTGGCACCCACGCCGCGCTGGTGTCAGAAGAGGGCATTTATCGCCGGCTGGTGGAGAAACAGTTCGCCCAGGCTTAGAGCGGAATTCACTTTGTGCTAGAGCACGCGTCACCTTTTTCGACGCATGGCCGCTGACTCTGCTCTCTTAAGCAACGTTCCGTTGTTTGAACGCCTCGATGAAGAGGAACGTTCTCTCTTGGCCGGCCAGCTGGAAGAAGTGGTGTTTCAGGCCGGCGAGATCATCTTCAAGCGCGGAGACCCCGGCGGCGCCGTCTTCATCGTCGCCTCGGGCCAGGTGCAGATCTACGTCGAAGACACCACCGGTTCGCGCATCGTCTTCGAGACCGCCAAGGTGGGCGATTTCTTCGGCGAGCTGTCGCTCCTCGACGGCGACCCTCGCAGCGCCAGCGCTCAGGCGATTGAGCCCACCCGCACGCTGCACGTCGACCGCAGCGACTTGCAGTTGCTCTTTCGTCGCCACCCCGACGCGGCGATGGACGTGCTGGCGGTCATCGGCCGGCGGCTGCGCGAAGCCGACAAGCTCTTGGGTGCGCGGGTGCCCGCAAGTCCCAACGAAATCGTCGAAGAGAAGCTGACGCCGATCATGCGGCTGGCCGACTGGGCAGCCGCGTTCTCAGGCACGTTCAAGTTTCTGCTCGTGCACGCGATTTGGTTCGCGGTGTGGATCGCGATCAACGTCGGGTGGCTGAAGATTCAGGGTGTCGAGCCCTTTGACGAGTACCCCTTCGGGCTGTTGACGATGGTGGTGTCGCTCGAAGCGATTTTTCTCTCGTGCATGGTGTTGATCAGCCAGAGCCGGCAGGCCGCGAAAGAGCGCATTCGGTCCGATGCCGAGTACGAAGCGAACATTCGCGCCGGCTTGGAAGTGACTCAGCTGCACGTGAAGATCGATAGCCTGTACGAGCAGGTGCTGGCGCGGCTGGCGACGCTGGAGCGCTACATGGGGGTGCCGTCGACGAAGACGCCACCCCCAGCGCCGAAGCCTTCGATCTAGCCCGACTTTCACTTCCCACTCAGTGCCCATGTCGGGCGCACCCAAGAAAAAAGGCACGGTCTTTTGGACCGTGCCCTTCGTTCGACGTTCTAGCTCTTAGAACGCGCCTGTTTAGGCAACCGGGCGAACGTTCTCGGCCTGCAGACCCTTGGGGCCCTTCTTCACGTCGAATTCCACCTTTTGGCCTTCGGCCAAGGTGCGGAAACCGTCAGTCTGAATCACAGTGTGGTGGCAGAAAACGTCCGCGCCGCCATCGTCCTGCGTGATGAAACCAAAACCCTTCGCATCGTTGAACCACTTCACAGTACCACTAGCCATATTGCTTACATCCATTCGTATTGGGGTGACGTCCATCGCCACCCACCGCCCATTTTGTTGAGGCGTGGGTTAGAAGTAGCCCATTCCCCCCTCGATGTCGAGGCGGGGGCGAAATTTGCCGTCACCGGCCGTTAGGGAACGCCTCCGTCAGGCTGAATCTGGCGCAGCCGGGCAAAAACAACGAACGTACGAGCGCCGCTCACGCGGGCTCCTTAGAAACCCACCCGCCGCATCGCGAAACGGGGCAGCGCCTTGATCGCCGTCATCACCAACCGCCAAATCGGAGGCGCGTAAACCACCGGCGTACCTTCATCGATGGCCTGGAGCACCACCGCCGCCACCGCGTCAGGCTCACCCGCGAAGGGAGGCGCCTTTAACCCTTCCGTCATCGCCGTGCGAACGAAGCCCGGCTTCACGCATACGGTCTTCAAGCCTTGCGCGCGGAACTTGTGATCCAACCCCTCGAGATAATGGGAAAGGCCGGCCTTCGCTGCGCCGTAGAGCACCACCGGCTTGCGCCCGCGATCTCCGGCGACGGAGGAGAAAACACAGAGCGTGCCTCCGCCTTTGCCGAGCAACTTCTTGCGCGCCTCTTCGCAGAAGACGACGGTGTTCGCGAAATCGATGGTGAGCAGTTTCTGCGTCAGCACCGCGTCATCTTCAAGCTTGTCTTGGGTGGCGAAGAACCCGGCGGTGACCACCACCACGTCGAGCCCGCCCATCGCCTTGTCGGCGGCGTCGAGCGCTGCCGCGAACTGCTCTGGCTTTTCCAAGTCGCACGCCGCGGTATGCACCTGCGTGCCCGGAGTGGCCCGCGCGCTCAGGTCAGACGCGCTGCGTACAAGCTCCTCGCTGTCGCGGCCGAGCACTGTCACCCAGTCGCCCCGCTCGACCATGCGCCGCGCCAACGCCCGGCCCATGCCCTTGGTGCCACCCAGCACCGCTGCCTTCATGGAGGGTCTCCGAAGAGCCGAATCGATTGCGCGCTCTTGAACTTGAGCGCGGGGTCCCACTTCTTGCGCACGCGTTGAAACTCAGCCAGCCGCGGCTCCATCTTCTCGAAATGCTCTTTTCGGGTGAACGCGTCTTTGGCCAGGTACATGCGGCCCTTCTCGGCAATCACGAACTCGTTCAAGTCATCGATGAGCGCCTGGGTGTTGTCGCGCACCGCGATATCGAGCGCGATCGACATGCCCTTCATCGGAAAGCTCAAGAGACCTTTTCCTTCGGGCCCACAGTCTTTGATCACGCAGAGGAACGACGCGCCTCCCCGTTTGGTGAGCACTTCCAGGAAGCGCCGCGC
>CXWL01095717.1_pt1 | contig 12225 bp, 9 predicted proteins | sample 590931 | NCBI WGS metagenome assembly CXWL01 (sample SAMEA3498368, study PRJEB10139) | groundwater metagenome | biome: water well; material: biofilm material | place: Germany | collected 2015-04-27
GCGCCTGATAGGCTTTACGGTGACGTCGCACAAATAAGGGAGAGACAGTGGCAAACGGGGCGAGGCTGAAGGAGCTTGTGCGCACTGAGGTTCGGAACCTGACGACGATGAACGCCAGCGACCGGATGTGGCAGATGCCACTGGCTGCGGCGCTGGCATCCGGCGTGCCGCTGCTGATCGGCGCTTACTTCGATCGTTTGGCGTACGGCCTTGTTGGCTCGCTCGGCGGTCTCGTTTTCCTCTACCTGCCCAACACGCCGATGCATCACCGCATGGTGCAGGTGATGGCCTGCTCATTCGGACTGGCGGCCAGCTACTTCTTCGGCTTGCTTTGCCATTTCGTGCCGCAGTTAACGGTGCCAGTGCTGGTGTTCATCTCGATCCTGGTCACCATGATCACCCGTTACTTCGGCCTGGGACCTCCGGGCAGCCTGTTCTTCGTCATGGCGGCATCGATTGGCGCATTCACGCCGGTGAAGGCGCTGGACGTGCCCTTGATGGTAGGCCTGATGACGATGGGATCCACCATCGCTTGCCTCACCGCGTTCTTTCTACAGCTTGTTCGCGCTTCGGCGCCGGGCGCCGGCGCCAATAGAGCCGCTGCCTGTGCCGACCTTCGATTTCGTCATCTTCGACTCGATCGTGATCGGCGCATTTGTGGGGATCTCGCTGGCCTTGGCCCAGGCGCTCGACCTGGATAAGCCATACTGGGTCCCGGTCAGCTGCCTGGCGGTGATCCAGGGCAGCTCGCTGAGGGCTGTGTGGAACAAACAGCTTCAACGGATCATTGGGACAGTCCTCGGCCTCGTCGTTGCTTTCGGGTTGCTGAAGCTGCCGCTGGATAAATGGTCGATTTCGATTGCCATCATGGCGCTGACCCTGGTCATCGAATTCACGATCGTCCGCCACTACGCGTTAGCGACGATCTTCATTACGCCGCTGACGATTCTCCTCGCCGAGGCAGCGACGCTCGGGCACGCGCCCGTCTGGCCGTTGATCCAGGCGCGCTTCATCGACACGGTCTTGGGCTGCCTTATTGGCCTGACCGGTGGCGCCTGCCTGCACAGCCCCGGTTTCCGCCGTGTGGTGGGAAAGGTGATCAAAGGCCTCGTTCCCGCCCGTTTCAGCGCTTAGCAGCACACACGCCGACTAGCTGCATCGACGCCTCGTTCTTTTCTCGCGCACTCCAGCACTGAATTCGATTATGTACTATCATTAGTTACATGAGACGAGACAGCAAACTATCATCGATCCTGCACGTCCTGCTGCACATGGCGCACAGCGAGGTCCCCCTGACATCCGAAGAACTGTCGGGCTACCTGGGCACGAACCCCGTGCTGGTGCGGCGCGTGCTGGCCGGCCTGCGCGAGCGCGGCTACGTCAGTTCCGGCAAGGGGCACGGGGGTGGCTGGTCGATCACCTGCGACCTGCACAAGGTGACCCTGCGCGATATCTACGAAGCGGTCGGCTCGCCAACGGTGTTCGCAATGGGGAACCGGGTCGACCATCCCGCCTGCCTGGTCGAGAAGGTTGTCAACCAGTCGCTCGCCACCGCCTTCGATGAAGCCGAGGCCTTGCTGATCGAGCGTTTCAAGGACGTGACGCTTGCCGACCTGTCGGCGCGCTTTAACGACCTGTATTCAAAACACAAGGGAGGAATCCATGCACACCAATCATCCAAAAAATGAGTTCGACGCGATTGTCGTTGGGGGCAGTTACGCGGGCTTGTCTGCCGCGATGCAACTGGCGCGGGCGCGCCGCCGCGTACTGGTGATCGATGCCGGGCAGCGCCGCAACCGCTACGCCCAGCATTCGCATGGCTTCCTCACACAAGACGGNNGTCACCTGGCAGGAGGGCACCGCCGCAGCCGCTGTGGCCAATGGCGACAGCTTCCACGTGGCGCTGCATGATGGCCACGCATTCCACGCCCGCCGCCTGGTGCTGGCGACCGGCGTCGTCGACGATCTTCCACCCGTTGAGGGCTTGGCCGAACGTTGGGGCAGCAGCGTGTTCCACTGCCCGTATTGCCATGGCTATGAGCTGGAGCAGGGCGACATCGGCGTGCTGGCGACGGGCCCGCTGTCGCTGCACCATGCGATGATGCTGCCGGATTGGGGAACCGTGACCTTGTTCCTGAACGATGCGCTGGACCCGGATGAGGCGCAGCTTGCCGCGCTGGCGCAGCGTGGCGTCGCGCTGGAGCGTACGCCGGTGGCGCGCATCACCGGCAAGGCCGAGGTGGTGCTGCGCGACGGCCGCAGCTATCCAATGGCGGGCCTGTTCGTGCTGAGCCGCACCCACAACAGTCCACTGGCCGAAGCGCTGGGCTGCGTTCTCGATGAGGGGCCGATGGGCCTGTACGTGCGCACCGACGCGCGCCAGGCCAGTACGGTCGCAGGCGTCTTCTGTTGCGGCGACGCCGCGCGCATCGCTGGCAGCGTGGCGCTGGCGGTCGCCGATGGCGCCATGGCCGGCGTAGCGGCCCACCAGTCGCTGATCTTTGGTGCGGTACCCGCGGACTGAGCCCACCTGAACTCGGTGGAAACAATTGTGCGCCGCACAAAAATGTATGCTACACTGCGTTCAGCGGTTGAATTTGTTTACAAAACTCAGCTGCGATCCTGGTTTGCGCCGCGATGTGACAGGTGTAATGTCGTCGAGTTGGTGCTTTGAGAATCAGGATTTGTAATTCCGGATACGCTAGTCGATTTACACATTGGAGGCACCATGCAGATAGCATGGGCGTCCAAACTTCCGGGCACCACGCAGATAGCATGGGCTCTGGTTCGCGATTAAATTATTGGTAATACATTGGAACGAAGCCCGCACAGCGGGCTTTTTTTTCGTCCATGCATTAGTGCGCGCCATTCTTCTTGATACACTGCAACGCTAAACGGTCCAAAAGCTTATTCGACCGGCATCAACTCGCGGACTTCCATTCATGCCATTCACCGCCAGCCGGCATACCGACGGCGCGCCTTCGTTCCGATTGCTGCGCAAGCGCATCCCGCTGATGCTGGGCCTTGCCGTCTTCACGCTGTCCCTGGGAGCAACGTATAGCGCGTGGGATATCGCGAGCGATCAATTGCAGCGCGCGCGGCAAAGCGAGTTCGATTTCCAGGTCCGCCAGGCGGCCAGGCGGATCGAGGTGCGGATGGAGACGTATGCCCAGGTTCAGCGGGGCGTGGTCGCTTTTCTGCTGGGCTCGATGGATGTCGACCGCGCCGACTTCCGCTTGTTTGTCAGCTCGCTCAAACTTGACGAGAAATTTCCAGGCATCCAGGGCCTGGCCGTGGTCCGCCTGGTCGCCCCGGACCAGCTGGCGCAACACCTTGCGGCCATCCGCACCGAAGGCTTGCCCTACGATATACATCCAGCGGGGCCGCGCGAGGCCTACTCGCTCATTTCGCATATTGAACCCTTCAGCGGACTGAACCTGCGCGCGCTTGGCTTTGACATGCTGACCGAGCCGAACAGGAGAAAGGCGATGGAGCGCGCGCGCGACACTGGCCAACCATCGGCCTCTGCCAAAGTACGGCTGATCCAGGAAAATGGCCAGCATGTCCAGGCTGGCACCGTCATGTATCTCCCGGTCTACCGCCGTGGCGCCAGCATCGCCAGTGTCGCCGAGCGGCGCCGCAACCTGGTCGGCTGGGTCGGCGCGCCGTTCCGTATTGACGACCTGATGGCCGGAATCGGCGGCGAGCGGTCCAAGGACTTGCTCATGTCGATCTATGACGGCACCGAGGTCGACGAAGGCGCGCTGCTGTTCGCGTCGCGCCCGGGAGGGCTTGGGCCGCAGGCGCAGCCACCGCAGTTTCGCGCAACGAATCAGCTGATGATCGGCGGCCGGCCGTGGGCGCTGGACCTGCGTTCGGCCCCCGCCTTCGAAGCACGCCTGGAGTCGGACGAGCCGCGCGTGATCGCCGTGGTCGGGACTGCCCTGAGCCTGATCCTCGGCTTGCTCGTATGGGCACTGGCATCGGGCCAGCGGCGCGCGGCCCGGCTGGCCAAGGAAATGACCCGGCAACTGAGCGACAGCGAGTTCCGCTGGAAATACGCGCTGGAAGGGGCGGGCGATGGCGTGTGGGACTGGAACGGCAAGTCCGGCGCAGTCGTCTATTCGAAGCGATGGAAGGAAATGCTGGGTTACGCTGAGAGTGACGTTGGCGACGATATAGGCGCATGGGAGCGGCTGGTGCACCCGGACGACAAGGAAGCTGCGATGGCGGAAATCAAGCGCTATCTCGGCAGCACGGATTCGGCCTATGCGGTTGAGTTCCGGATGCGCTGCAAGGATGGTAGCTGGCGCTGGATACTCGCACGCGCCATGGCTGTCACGCGCGACGAGCAGCTGCTGCCGGTGCGCACGATCGGCACCCATACCGACATCACGCGCGCCAAAATGGACGAAAGCACGCTGCGCGACGCCAATGGACAGCTTGCCGCGGAACAGCAGCGCATCCGCGTGATCCTCGACCATTCGCACGACGCGTTCGTCGCCGTCGACGCCACTGGCCAGATCACCGACTGGAACGCGAAAGCGGAAAGCATGTTCGGCTGGAGCGCCGCCGAGGCCGTCGGGCGGCCGTTGCCTGAATTAATTATCCCACCTGGGGAACGCGAAGCGCACGAGCGCGGCTTCCAGCGCTTCACGCAATCGGGCGGCGGCACCCTGAACCGCGCCGTGATGGCAGTGACCGCCATGCACCGGAGCGGCCGCGCCATTCCTGTTGAACTGGCCATAGCAGGCCTTCCGGCGGCCAATGGTTATGCGGCGAGCGCGTTCATCCGTGATATCTCGCTGCGCAAGGCTGCCGAACAACTGGAGGTCGAGCGCGGCAGGGCGCTCGACGAGGCCCGCGCGGCCCTGCAGCATGCGCAAAAACTGGAAGCGGTCGGCAAACTCACGGGCGGGATCGCGCACGACTTCAATAACGTGCTGCATGTAATCGGCGGTAACGTCCAGCTGCTGCAGCTGTTGAGCAAAGGCGATGAGCGCCTCCACAAACGCCTGGTCAGCATGCAATCGGCGGTGGACCGCGGAGCCAAGCTGTCCTCGCAACTGCTGGCGTTTGCGCGGCGCCAGCCCCTGCAGCCGCTCGTAATCGACCTGGCCCGGGTGATGGTGAACATGGATGACCTGTTGCGCCGCGCCCTGGGCGAGTCGGTCCAGCTCGCCATCAGCGCGGACGAACAGCTGTGGAACACCCTGGTCGATCCAGGGCAGCTTGAAAACGTGATCCTCAACCTGGCCATCAACGCCCGCGATTCGATGCCCGAGGGTGGCGCGGTGACCATCGCACTGGACAACAGAACCGTGAGCGAGGACGGGCCGGAAGCCCTGCCGGACCTGCCATCCGGGCAGTATGTACGGCTGACCGTGTCCGACACCGGGACCGGCATGAGCGCAGAAGTGCGGGCATTGGCGTTCGAGCCATTCTTCACCACGAAACCTGTCGGCAAGGGTACGGGTCTGGGGCTCAGCATGGCCTATGGCTTCGTCAAGCAAAGCGGCGGTCACATCCACCTGCGCAGCATGCCGGGCAGCGGAACAACGGTCATCGTCTACCTGCCGCGTTCGGAAAGGGAGGAGACCAAGACCGAGATCGCAGTGGCGAGCGATTTGGTGGGCGGCGGCGAAACCATCCTGGTGGTGGAGGACGACGACGAAGTGCGCGCAACAGCGATCAGCCTGCTGCAAGAACTTGGCTACGCGGTGCTGCACGCCCATGACGGGCAAAGCGCGCTCGCCATGATCGAGGGCGGCGCGCACGTGGACATGGTGTTTACCGATGTGGTGATGCCAGGCCCGGTATCGAGCACCGCGCTGGCGGAAAGGGCAAGGGCGGTGCTTCCGGATGTCCGGGTCCTGTACACGTCGGGCTACACCCGCAATGCACTGACTACCGATGGCCGCCTCGATACGGGCGTCCAACTACTCAACAAACCGTACCGGCGCGAAGAAATGGCGCGCCGGATCAGGGCGATCTTCGCGCGCCAGGCGCCATAGCTATTTACCCAGTATCGACGCGATGTTGTCGGTTCCGGGCGCGCCAAAGGCCTGCTGCTTGAGCACATGCAGCTGGTCGCGCACCTGCGCCGCCTTCTCGAACTCGAGATTCTTCGCATGGTCGACCATCAGCTTCTCGAGGCGCTTGATCTCCTTGCTGATCTGCTTCTCGCTCATCGACTCGATCTTCGCGGTTTCCTTTTCCGCGTCGAGCGTCTCGCGTGCCTGCTGCGGGCTGTAGACGCCGTCGATCAGCTCCTTGATCTGCTTCTTGATGCCGCGCGGCGTGATCCCGTTGGCTTCGTTGAACGCGATCTGCCTGGCGCGCCGGCGCTCGGTTTCGCCGATCGCCAGCTTCATCGAGTCGGTGATCTTGTCGGCGTAAAGAATCGCCATGCCGTTCAGGTTACGCGCGGCGCGGCCGATGGTCTGGATCAGGCTTCGCTCGGATCGCAGGAAGCCTTCCTTGTCGGCGTCGAGTACCGCCACCAGCGATACCTCCGGTAAGTCCAGGCCTTCGCGCAGCAGGTTAATCCCGACCAGTACGTCGAAGGTGCCAAGGCGCAGGTCGCGCAGGATCTCGACCCGTTCCACCGTCTCAATATCGCTGTGCAGGTAGCGCACCTTGATTCCGTGGTCGCCCAGGTATTCGGTCAACTGCTCCGCCATGCGCTTGGTCAGCGTCGTCACCAGCACGCGTTCGTCCTTGGCGACACGGTCGTTAATCTCGGACATCAGGTCGTCGACCTGCGTGCGCGCAGGCTTGACGATCACCAGCGGATCGACCAGCCCGGTTGGCCGCACCACCTGTTCCACCACATTGTCGGCGTGCGTTTTCTCGTAGTCGGCCGGCGTCGCCGAGACGAAGATCGTCTGGCGCATCTTGCGTTCGAACTCTTCGAACTTGAGCGGACGGTTGTCGAGTGCGGACGGCAGGCGGAAGCCGAAGTCCACCAGGTTGGTCTTGCGCGAACGGTCGCCGTTGTACATGGCGTTCAGCTGCCCGACCAGCACGTGCGACTCGTCGAGGAACATGATGGCGTCCTTCGGCAGGTAGTCGACGAGGGTAGGGGGCGGTTCGCCCGGCATCGCGCCCGACAGGTGGCGCGAGTAGTTCTCGATGCCTTTGGTGAAGCCGATTTCAGCCATCATTTCAAGATCGAAGCGGGTGCGCTGTTCAAGGCGCTGTTCTTCAATCAGCTTGTTCTCCTTGCGGAAGAACTCGAGGCGGTCGCGCAGTTCGGCCTTGATGCTTTCCACCGCTTTCAGCACGGTTGAACGCTGTGTCACGTAGTGCGAACCCGGGTAGACGGTAAAGCGCGGGATCTTCTGGCGCACGCGCCCGGTCAGCGGATCGAACAACTGCAGCGATTCGATTTCGTCGTCGAACATCTCGACGCGGATCGCCAGCTCTGCGTGCTCCGCCGGGAAAATGTCGATGGTGTCGCCGCGCACGCGGAAGGTGCCGCGGCCAAAGTCTATCTCATTGCGGGTGTACTGCATCTGGATCAGGCGCGCGATGACGTCGCGCTGCGCGACCTTGTCCTTGGCGCGCNNCAGGCGCATCTGCTCGATATGCTCGTTGATCGACGAGTCCTTTTCGATGAACAGGTCGCGCTGGGGAACGTAGGCTTCCGGCTGGTAGTAGTCGTAGTAGCTGACGAAGTACTCGACGGCGTTCTGCGGGAAGAACTCGCGGAACTCGGAGTACAGCTGCGCTGCCAGCGTTTTGTTCGGCGCGAAGACGATGGCCGGGCGGCCCGCGCGCGCGATCACGTTGGCCATCGTGTAGGTCTTGCCCGAGCCGGTCACGCCGAGCAGCGTCTGGAACGACAGGCCGTCGTTGATCCCTTCGATCAGGCCCTGGATCGCGGTCGGCTGGTCGCCGGCCGGAGCGAAGGGCTGGTGCAGCTTGAAAGGCGAGTCAGGGAACGTGACGACGGTCGGTTCCGGAGTAGTTGCGACGGATAATTCTGCCATACGATCAGACCTTTGTTAGAATGGGACTCCGCTCGCGGCCCAATGAATATAAGGGGCGCTGTCTATACAACCCAGCCGATAATCAAGTTTACCACGATGACCTCACCAGCTTCCGCCAGTATCTTCAGCGCCATCGCCAAGGCCCCGCGCGACCCTATCCTGGGTATTACCGAGGCGTTCAATGCCGACACCAACCCCGGAAAAATCAACCTGGGCGTAGGTGTCTATTATGACGATAACGGCAAAGTGCCGCTGCTGGAGTGCGTCCGCAAAGCCGAGGCGCTCATTGCGGAGCAACTGGCGCCGCGTACGTATCTGCCGATCGACGGGCTGGCCGCGTACGACAAGGCGGTTCAGGAGCTGGTATTTGGTGCCGGCAGCGCAATTATTCAAGAGAAGCGTGCAGTCACCGTCCAGGCCATCGGCGGCACCGGCGCGCTGAAAATCGGCGCCGACTTCCTCGAGCGCTTTGCACCAGGCGCACAGGTCTACATCAGCGATCCAAGCTGGGAGAACCACCGCGCGCTGTTCGAAGGCGCCGGCTTCACCGTCAACAACTATACCTACTACGACCCGGCGACGCGCGGCGTGAATTTCGCCGGCATGATGGCGTCGCTGCACGCGATGCCACGCGGCTCGGTGGTCGTGCTGCACGCGTGCTGCCATAACCCGACCGGCGCCGACCTCACCGCCGACCAGTGGGGCGACGTGATCAAGGCGGTTACCGAGGGCGGCCTGATTCCGTTCCTCGACATGGCATACCAGGGCTTCGGCGCAGGCATCCAGCAGGACGGCGCCGTGGTCTCGCGCTTTGCCGCTGCCGGCGGCCCGCTGCTGGTGTCGAACTCGTTCTCGAAGTCGTTCTCGCTGTACGGCGAGCGCGTGGGCGCGCTGAGCGTTGTCGCCGCATCGGCCGACGAGGCGGCGCGCGTACTGTCGCAGCTTAAGCGCGTTGTGCGCACCAATTATTCGAGCCCGCAGATCCACGGCGGCAAAGTGGTCGCGACCGTGCTGACCACGCCGGAACTGCGCGCGCTGTGGGAGCAGGAGCTCGAAGGCATGCGCGTGCGTATCCGCGACATGCGCAACCAGTTCGTCGAAAAGCTGAAAGAAAAAGCGCCAGGCCAGGACTTTGAATTCGTCCGCGAGCAGGTTGGCATGTTCTCGTACTCGGGCCTGACCAAGCAGCAGGTCGAGATCCTGCGCAAGGAGCACGCGATTTACGCAGTCGACACGGGCCGCATTTGCGTCGCCGCGTTGAACTCGAAAAATATCGATGTCGTGATTGACGCAATCGCGAAAGTGCTCTAAACTCTTGCTTCTTTCGGGTTGTGTCAAAGCACAATTCGATAGGCTTCGGAAAGTACGGCGAAGGTTGCCGCAGGAAATGCCAAGCATTGACAGCGCAACGTGAGAAGTACATAATGTTGCCTCTTTTCCCTGATAGCTCAGTTGGTAGAGCGACGGACTGTTAATCCGCAGGTCCCTGGTTCGAGTCCAGGTCGGGGAGCCAGAATTTAGAAGGGCCATGTTGAAAAACGTGGCCCTTTTTGCATTTCCGTTTGCATTGACGCGGCGGTACAGTGATCAGGCGCCGCCGAAACGCTCCAGGTGCTTGTCCATCCAGTGTGCCAGCAGTATTGGCGTCAGCGGGCGCGAGAACAGGTAACCCTGCGCGAGGTCGCAGCCGATTTCCTGCAGGTAGGCGTGGGTCGCATTGTCCTCGACGCCTTCGGCGGTGGTTATCATGCCGAGGCTGCGGCCGAGGTCAGTGATGCAGCGGATCACCGCGCGCGATTCCTGCGACGTGGCGGCGCTGGCCACAAACGATCGGTCGATCTTCAGCTCCGAGAACGGCAGGCGCACCAGCTGCAGCATCGACGAGTAGCCGGTGCCAAAGTCATCCAGCGACAGCATGAAGCCGTGCACACGCAGGCGCGTGAGCAAAGTCAGCGCCGCTACAGGCTCATCCATGGCGGCGGTTTCAGTCAATTCGAAAATCAGCTTCGACGGGCTGACGCCGCTGCGGGTGCACAGGTTGACAATGGCGTCGATCAGTTCCGGACGGCCGAGGCTGCGCGCGGAGATGTTGATCGACAAGGTCAGCTCGCCCAGCTTTTCATAGTCGGACGACCATTTTGCGAACCAGGGCAGGGCGTCGTTGAGCACCGTTAGCGTGATGGCGTCGATCAGCCCGGCTGCCTCGGCAAGCGGGATGAAGCGGTCCGGCGTGACCAGGTCGTGGTCCGGATGCTGCCAGCGAACCAGTGCTTCCAGTCCGCTGACGCGGCCGGTGGAGCAATGGATCTTAGGCTGGTAGACCACAAACAGCTGTTTTTGTTCCAGCGCCGTTTTCAGGTCGGCGGCGTCCGGTTTGAAAACCGGTGCCACCAACGGCCCCGCTGCCACCTTGGTGGGGACACCGTTGGACTCGAACAGCAGTGAGCGCAATTCGTTCAAGCGGAACGGTTTGGGCAGCATGCCGCACACGTCGAGCCCCAGTTCGTTGGCGGACAGGACGGCCGCTTCCAGCACCCGCGCGCCAACGCCGCTGCTGATGATGATTCTGGCGCGACACCCGCGGCTGGCAAGCTCGCTCAACACTTGCAGGCCATCCATGTCCGGCATCTGGAGGTCGACAAACAAGTGACTCGGCGTCCACGACTCCGTCAGGTCGAGGAATTCGTGGGCGTCGGTGCAGACGCGGCTCTGCGCGCCACCCGATCCGGCAATCAGCGCGACGGTGCGTGCGATCGATTCGTCGTCGTCAAGGATAAGGAGGCGGCATTCGGTCATTGCGTCTCCAGTTTGTCGGCGGCGGCCGCGGCTCCAAGGGCGGCTGCCACCTTATGCGCCAGTTCGGCGCGGCGGTACGGTTTGGCAAGCAGCATGACGCCGGGGTCGAGCCTGCCATGGTGAATAATCGCGTCTTCGGTGTAGCCCGATGTGTACAGGATTGGCACTGAGGGCCGGATAGCCTGGGCGGCGTCGGCAAGCTGGCGNNTTCGAGGGCGGCGGCGCCACTGGCGGCCTCGATGACGCGGTAGCCAAGCTCTTGCAACTGCCCGCGCGCGTAGGCGCGCACCATGGTGTCATCCTCGGCCAGCAGGATCAGCTGGTTGTTGCCAGCCTGGACGAGCTCCGGGGCCCCACCGTGCGTCTCGGACAGCGCCGCATCGAGCAGCCGGGGCAGGTAAATCTTGACCGTCGTGCCGTGCTCGAGTTCACTGTAGATCGCAATATGGCCTTTCGATTGCATCACGAAGCCATACACCATCGCAAGGCCGAGGCCGGTTCCCTTGCCCATCTGTTTGGTGGTGTAGAACGGTTCGAACACCCGCGCCAGCAGTTCGGGGGCGATGCCGCTGCCGCTGTCCGATACCGCCAGCATGACGTACTCGCCCGGCACGACCCCGCTGTGCTGGCTCGTGTAGACCTCGTCCAGGTGCATGTTGGCGGTCTCGATGGTCAGGTGGCCGCCGTCAAGCATCGCGTCCCTGGCATTGATGGCGAGGTTGAGCAGTGCGCTTTCCAGCTGCACGGGATCGACCAGGGTCAGCCACAGCCCGGCGGCGCGCACCATCTCGATCTCGATGTGGCCGCCCAGGGTGTGGCGCAGCAACTGGTCGGTGTTGGCGACCAATACGTTGAGGTCGGATGGCACCGGCTCCAGCACCTGCTTGCGGGCAAACGCGAGAAGGCGTTGTGTCATGGCGGCACCGCGTTGGGCGGCGCCGAAAATCATGTCTGCGAGGATATGCTCGGTAGCGCCCGGCGCGGACTGCTCGACCAGCATCTCTGCGTTGCCCAAGATAACTGTCAGCAGGTTGTTGAAGTCGTGGGCCACGCCGCCCGTCAGGCGCCCGAGCGAATCCAGTTTTTGCGCCTGGACCATCTGCTCGGCCAGCAGGCGCTGATGGGTAACATCGCGGAAGTAGATGGTCAACCCGCCCGGCGCGGGATAGGCGTTGATCTCAAAGTGTCTCTGGAGCGGTGCGAAATACTCTTCGAACCTGACGGCGACCTGTTGCTCGACGCAGCGTCGGTATTCGCGTTCGAAGGTCGAACCGACCGCTTCCGGGAATTTCGCCCAAATGTTCTCGCCGATCAGCTCCTCGCGTTTGATGTTGAGCAGTATCTCGCCGTGCCGGTTGATGAAGACGACCCGCCACTGGCTGTCGAGCGCGAGGATGCCGTCGCCGACGCTTTCCATCGTTGCCGCCAGGCGGTC
>CXWL01016358.1_pt1 | contig 12223 bp, 7 predicted proteins | sample 590931 | NCBI WGS metagenome assembly CXWL01 (sample SAMEA3498368, study PRJEB10139) | groundwater metagenome | biome: water well; material: biofilm material | place: Germany | collected 2015-04-27
ACCACTTGGAATCCTGAAGTTGGCCTTGTCCCTCGTCCATTGGTCTAAGAGGTTCTGGGAATCACGATCGAGATCGTGACGTAATCGGCCTTCTAAAATGCCGAAAGAGATCTCGTTGATCCCCGCCAGAGAACAGGCCGTGAGCCCCTGTCGCTCAGCCGTCGGCTTCGCCGTTTCAATCGACCTACTCAAAAAGCTGGTCACTACTTTAGTCAGACGTATGTCCTGAAGAACCGTTGATAAACGAAGTGCTTGCCGTTGCCCTTTCTCGGTTAACGGGGGATTCAGCTGCCCTGCAATACGCCCTTCGCAATTTGACGCACTCTGTCCGTGTCTAGCGAGAAACACTCGATGTGGACGGTGCTCGGGCCTGATTGTCTGAGAAATCATAGTCTGTTGCGTGTCCATCATGAAGCGACTTGTTAAGCAGACAAATAGTATTCACTTAACTCTAGATATTCGGCAACGTGCTTCAATCGCTCGATGTCCAACTGCCGTATGCTCCTGCGTGTGCTCTCGTGGATAAAGGCTGCAGCCGTGTACCAGTTGAGATGTGGTACGGACACGGCATGAGAAACCACTTCTGTATAGGCCGAATGAAAAGCCTCTACGATTTCGCTGGTGCTCCGGCTGCTATTTCCTGCATGGATTCCATTGAGATGAAGGTTAGTGATGAGGCTGGCGATGTCCGTCAGGGGGTCGCCGGTGGAGACGCAGTCCATGTCGATCAGTCGGAGTTTTTCACTGTCGATCAGAAAATTGCTCATTTTTAGATCACGATGAATCGGTGTGATCGGCTGATTCGACCAATCGATGGAGTTGCGCCGTGCCAGCAGCCTGTTCACGATGGATTGGATTCGGTTTGTCATTTCAGGATAGGTTCGGCGAGCCACTTCGATCGTCTCTCTAAGAGATCCTTCGATATCTGGCATTCCAAACCGACTGGAGGTCTGTACGTGGCAGCTATGAAATTCTGCAAGACACTGTCCCATCGCGTGGAGAACACTCAGAGGCCCATCTGGCTCCAGCATCTCCCACACGAGCGATTCTCCGGGCACATGTGATTGCCAAAGGGTCCTCAATTCCTGGTCATATGCAAGGGGAATCGCGATTCCTGGAAGCTGCCTCGTCAATTGGCGCATAACCGAATAGGTCTCGGCACCGCTATCATCGCGATAGGTCTTCCCGTAGATGATCACCACCGAACGAACTCCGGTCGATTGAAACTGTATCGCCACGTGATAGCGGATCATGCATGATCGTTCGGGTAGGTAATGCAAGATTGTCGGATCGATGGCTGTGATCTTGCAGGAGTGATCCAGGCCCATCGCCTCCAGTTTGGGAGCGAGATGGGCGGTAAGATACTGAGCATCCAATAACTGTGGAAGAGAGGTCAGCTTACGATCATTGGGAAACGTCCATACGACCATTTCCGTCTCGGGCAGATAGCCTAGTGGCTCAAGCCCTGGGGTGAGTGACAGCTTCCGCCGGTTCGCCTGATGAAATTCCGGCAGACCCTCCATTGGCCGACAGAGCCGTGCTGAGACGACCTGCACGCGGGAAGAGCCAGTCCCTTTATTGCGCAGGTGAAGATCATACGAGAGGACGCAGCTCTTTCCAGGTTTATAGCGTTTCTCCCCGATGAGGCACGCATCGACGACGTATTCTTGGCGATCGTTGCTGTGTGCACTTAGCAGCGCGAGCTGCAGCAAGTTCTGTATCCGTGCAGGTTCTAAGGCCGCCTCGAGATGGGGGAATTGTGGATCGTTCATCATCTTCGTATTCGTATTCGCGTTGGTCGCTCAGGGCTCGTTGAGTAACTGGGTTAATGCGTCGACTGGATCGGTGAACCTCTCCTCTGATTTATCCAAGGTGTCGTGCAGAACGCGCTTCGCTCCATAACTCACTCGCCTCGGCGGTCGAGTCCCATTCATCAGTTGGTTGGACCCGATCCGAAGAAACTCCAAGCCTTCGGCTTGCAAGTTGATGATATGGCCGGCACCATCTCTTCGTAGGAAGAGCATCTGGCTACTACACACTATGTCCTCGAACTGATACATGTGTTGGGAGTGCTGGTGCGCGATGAACAGATGGTCCGAGTATGTATTCGACTCCGAGTAAATCGCAATTTGAAGTGCTGTGGCTCGTTCAGGAGAGCACCGGCCATACTGGTCGCTGACTAACAACTGCTGGACGGTGAGGTCTGGCTGTGTCGCGTGGAAGGGGTACAACACGGTATGAAAGCAGGTCGAGCCGGTGGCTTTCTTTGAAGAGCGAAAAATCGGTGCCGGCTGTTTTTCTCCATACTGCGAAGAGACGAACCCCTCTAACAGATCGGTGTGAATCTCAGGTGATGTCGGCTGAGCGATGATGAGATTGGGAGAAGACACGCATGTGCTTCTCTTCTCCTTCGAAAGCGTGGTTTGGCTCAGCGCTCTTGGAGCCAAGTGAAAATAGAGATCGTACTGATGGTCTTCGTCGGCCCGTAACACGTCCGTGATGATCCAATACTCTGACAAAGCGAACATGAGGATGCGCTCATGAACAACCGGGTATTCATGGCTGACGACTTGCGCATGAATGAAAGCGAACCCATCCGCAGTGGCGAATGTTTTCACGGCTGGCTCCGGCTCATGACCAATCGGCTGTCCTTTTCGATAGGGGCTCTGGTCTTTGCCATCCACGACGACGGTATTGTGGTAGGCCGTGCCTTTGAAGATCCTGCGCCAGTTGATTCCATCCGCGCTGTCTTCGCTGTACGTATACCTTCCCGGGTCAACAATGAGCGAATGGCCGAAGGCAGCCATTTCGAAACTAAGCAGGTCATAGTGCCCATGACTGCCGAATCCGAGCGGTCCGCAGTCGAACAACATATACAACCCGTCTTCGTAGGATTCATTGACCCAGCTCCCACGGAGTACATAGTAGCCGCTTGTTGGAAACGCCTTATACCGTTCAGGCGGGGGTGTTCCTTTCTTGCCCTTTGAAACGACATACAGCCGATACTTATTGGGGTAGTATGAGTGGGCTTTCTTCAGGAGAGAGAGATAACTGTTGCTGTCTCCATCGTTGATAGCCGGGATCAACCCATCCGGCTTATGGACATACATGGAAAAGTCCAATGCCTTCTCGACCAGCTCATCGAACCGCGGAGGTAGCTCGATCTGGTTCAGAACAGCGAGTTCTTTCACGCGCAGATAGTTCTTGAGCACGGTATGGTGGTAGTCGGTGGATAACTCGTGCTGGACACCATCCTCCAGGAGGTCTTGCTCCATGTTCTTGAGTAGCTCCTGCTTTGCAAAGTCCAGGAACCACATGGCGTCGTGCAACTCCGGAAAGACCACGGCTACTAAGAAAATAGCGTACAGCTCGATGGTGCGGTGATTGCCTGCGGTGGTCAGATGCGCGCACAAGTAGCGAGTCTGCGCATGAATCGATCGGAGAAGCTCAACAACAAACTGCGACGTGATCGCAGCGGACTGCCGAGTAGGGACAAAGTAGTGATAGGCGAGCAGCCATTGCTGCAATCGTCTGCCGGTCACTTGGCTGTCGATGAAACCGTCGGGCACTTCGCTGATCCATGTCGAGACCAACGCCACCCATTTGTGGGTATATCGTTCCTCTCTCGTATACTCATACGCAAGAGCAAGATCTCTAACGTAATAAAATTTATGCAGAAGAATCAGCCACTCAACATCTCGGCTGGGGTTTACTTTCCAGTCGAAAGGGTCGGGCAACTGGTGGGTCTCGTTATTAAACGCGAACTCGTTCCTCAAGATATTATCGGCGCGCTTCACATGTTCGGAGTTGCCGTGTGATAGAGGGAAATACAGGGGACTGTTCCGTGTTTGGAAGTACTTGAGCAATAGATCTGGTGACAGAGAAGCATAGGGCTCTTGCAAGAGGGAGCGCGGGGCCCACGTCGGGGTGCCAGACAACAAGGGGAGGTTGTCATGGGGGAAAAACGGAGTTCTCTCGGTTGCAGTAGGGTTCATCATAATTCAGGCCTGATAGCGAAATACGAGACGTCCGTCCTGATCCGTGCGAGAGACGCGCACATGTTTCGAAGAAGCGTTTTCATGTACCTCGAATGCCTGGGTCGTCTCGTCGGCGAATAACAATTCATCGGCATATCGTCTTTCATTGTGAGTAATGGTGATCTGTGCCGATGCTCGTTCGTCCAAGAAGAGAGCCTGAGGCCCTCTATCAGGATCCGGTGTCTCAACGGAGATGAACGGTTCGTCGCCCTTGTAGGGATACAGTACGGTGAGGAAGCATGTGCTTGAGTCGTGCTGAGTCAGCCGCACGATCGGCGCGCGCTGTTTTTCACCGTACACGCGGGACACAAAGCCTTCCTGGATAGAAGGGCGCACGTTTGGAATAAGAGGCTGAGCAAGAATAAGTTGCGGCGAATGGATCGACAGGGTGTTATCCGACACCATAACCGAGACCCGATCCTGCGCCGAAGGCGACAGGTGGAACAACAAGTCGTAGGTATGGGACTCGGTGGCTCGCAAGAGGTCAACAATCACCCAGTATTCCCCGTTGATGAACAGCACCTTCCGCTCGTGAACAACGGGGTATTCATGACTCCTGGCGACCCCATGCAAATAGTCGAGCCCGGGCTTATGGATGAACGCTTTGATCTCCCGATCCGGCTCAGGGCCTGAAATCTTATAGCGATTCTTTTTCCACTCATACCGAGTTTGATTCCGTCCATCCACCAGTACGGTATTGTGAGCAGCGGTGCTGCGAAAGCGGACACGCCAATTCACCGGCCCTGATTCATCATAGGTATAGCGGCCTGGGTCGACGATGAGCGGTGTACCGTAGGCATAGGCTTCGAAACTGAGCAGATCCAAATGCCCATGATTCCCTGCGCCTAACGGGCCACAGTCGAAGATCAAATAGCGTTCATCCTGATACGTTTCGGTCTGGTTGCCCCAGCCACTCCGCAATACGTAATAGCCGCTGTGCGGAAACCCTTTTGAGCGCATGGCCGGAGGCTGTCCCTTCGCTCCTCGTGATGCACCATACAGGAGGTCTTCCCCGCCGTAGAGTTCGTAGCCTTGTTGCAAGAGGTCTAAGAAGCAGCGGCTATCACCGTCACTGAGCGCGGGGATCATGCCGTCGGGTCTATGGGAATAGAGTGAAAACTCCAAGGCCTTTTTCACCAACTGATCAAAAGGCTCCGGCATCTCTATTTGGTTGAGGACCGCCAAATTCTTAATCCAGAGGTAATTCTTGAGAACCAGGTGGTGGTAGTCGGTTGATTGCTCGCAATGGACCCCGTCGGGCTGCAGATCGGACTGAATGTTCTTGACCAGCTCGTCTTTGGACCATCGTAGCCATTCGGCGGATTCAGCAAACTCCGGAAACACAACGGAAGCTAAGAAGATCCCGCAGAGTTCCAAGGTCCGGTGATTGCGAGCCGGGGTGACATGGTTTCGGAGGTGTAAAATTTGATCATGCAACGACTGTAAAAAGGAGAGGTAGAAGTCAGGTGTGACGCAGCTCGGCTGCCCAGTGCTTGCAAAATAGTAGTGGGCGAAGATCCAATTCTGGATGCGTCGTCCGGCAACATCGCTCGGGAGGAAGTCGCGGGGGACGGTACCAATCCACGAGCTCGTCAACTCAACCCATTTCTCGGCGTAGTGAGGCGCATGTGTCTCGTGATAAGCCATGCCGAGTCCGACAGCGTAATAAAATTTGTGCAGCAGGATCTGCCATTCCCGGTCGTTGCTGGGGTTAGTAAGCCACTGGATCGATGAGGGTAACTGGTGTCGTTCGCCGTTGAACTCAAACAGGTTCACCAGTATTTTGTCGATCTTCGGACGGGCGGTTTCGACGGCATCTGGAACGGGAAAATAGTGGATTGCAGTCCTGGTTTGGAAATGATGCAGCAAAGCTTCCGCAGATAATCCTTGAAAGGGCACCGTGAAGATCTGCCGGTGGCCCGTGTGTTCAGCCGGGAGGCGCTGGCTAGTGGCAAGCAGCATGGGCTTCCTCATGATGGGCGGCGGTGCTGACTGCTTCTGTTTGAAAGAGATTAAATAACCGTTTGGTCGTTTTGACCGAGTCGAAGATTCGGCAAATTGTCTCGCGCCCTGCCTGGGCAAGTGAGTGTCGGAAGTCGGGGTCGAGCAGCAGTACTTCGATGGCCTTGGCAAGAGCTTCGGGGTCGCGCGGTGCAACAAGAAGGCCATTGCGTCGATCTTCAACTATTTCAGGAATGCCGGAGACTGCGGTGGAAATCACAGGGACTCCGGAGGCCATGGCTTCCGCCAAGACGTTTGGAATCCCGTCACGATCACCGTTATCTACGATATGACAGGGAAGGACGAAGATGGTCGATCCCTGATAGATCGCACGGAGTTTCTCTTGCGATACGCCAGGGCCGATTGAAACCTCTTGTTCGAGGTGATACCGGCGAATCAAGTCCTGTACCAGATCCGTCTGTTCATCCGGTTCACCGACGATTCGGCAGTGAAAATGGACTCCATGCTCGCGAATGATCCGACAGGCCTCGATCAAGAAGGGAAACCCTTTCTTCTCCACAAAGCGTCCGACCGAGAGGATCGTCGGAATCGGAGGGACCTGTCGATCAACGGAGGGAGCAAAGCAATCCGTATCGACGCCATGATAGATGGTATGGATCGGCGCACCCTGTGAGCAAACCTCTTGCAAGTGATGGTGGTTCGCGCCGGTGCAGGTCACCACAAACTTTGCCCGGCGCAATTTGAGGCGCAGAAGATCGCCGGGATTGAGTTTTGGCAAGTAGATATCTTTGGCATGGGCGGTAAAGCTAAAGGGGAGATCACTCAATAGACCGGCAAACATGGCCATAGTCGTCGCTCCATGGCAAAAATGGGCATGCAGATGGCGAATGTTTCCCGCATCGAGCACGGAACTGGCAATCGAACCGGCACGGAGAAAGTCCTTGTAGAACACTTTCTTCGGCCATGAGAAGAATGTGCTTCGGCAGCGTAGGCTGAGTGTCCAGGCTTCCCATGCGGTGCGCAGATATCGGCCTGGAACTGTGGAGAACAGTCGAATATGACTGGAGCAATACCGGGGAATATTTGCGATCAGCCAAGGCACAAATCCGCTGTCTGTGTTGTCGCTGTCCTCGGGTAGATAGGTCAGCGGTGACATAACGGTCTTCCCGTGGGGTCCGGTACAATTCGCTTCGCCCTGAAAGGCAGAGAAGAGATGAAGCTGAAGCCCCATCTGCTCCAAGAGCACAATCTCATTCGTGATGAAGGCTTCCGATCGGCGGGGAAATCCTTTCAAGACATAGCCGATCTTGTTGGCTGGTCCTGTGTATGCCGTATGGATGGGGATATTGCTGTGTTCGGGATAGTCGAGCGGGGTGAGCTCATTTGAGAGGTCTGCCCGGTCGGCCGTCGATGTCTCTCTGAGAAGGAGCGCTTTGAGACCTTGGCTGCCCTGGCTGGACGAAAATCGTTGCACGATCGTCTCGCGTCCCGCCTGCCCGAGACGTTCACGGAGCGCCGGATTCTCAATGAGGTGGGCCAGGGCCAGGGCCAACGCTTCTGGGTCTCGTTGGGGGACCAGGAAACCATTGTCATCATGCCGGACGAGCTCAGGAATGCCGGATACCTCTGTAGTCACAACCGGAAGCCGACAGGCCATGGCCTCCATGAGGACATTTGGAATGCCATCACGATCTCCATCTTCAGACACCTGACAAGGCAGGGCAAAGATGTCAGCCTCTTGGTAGAGCGCCGCCACTTCTTCGAGTGTTTTTTGTCCGACCAACGTCACGACCTGTTCGAGGTCTAACTCACGAATCATGGCTTCCAAATCGGCTTGAAGCGGCCCGCATCCAACAATGCGACAGCAAAAACGATGGCCACGAATGGCCAGCAGATGGCAGGCGCGAAGGAGCGTGGGAAATCCCTTTTTGTCTCGGAAACGCCCCACACTCACAATGGTGGGAACTGTCACAGGTCTCACTGAGACATTCGTGCCTAGCTGATCAAACCGCTCCAGATTCAGGCCGTGATAGAGACAATGGATCGGCGTGTCGCTGTCTGATACGTCTTGGAGATACCGGCGATTATGTTCGGTGCAGGTGACGACGAATGCTGCATGGCGCATTTTCCGGCGGAGTGTCGACGGAGCGGCCAGGAAGATGTCCTTGGCATGGCCTGTCATGCTGTAGGGGATTCCAGTGAATCGGTGAGTCAGCTCCGCGACGCTCGTGGGGGCATTCGCGAAGTGGACGTGGAGGTGGCCGATGTGTTGGTCTTGAAGTGCGGTGGCTAATGAGCCTGCCTGAACAAATTTCGACCACGATGGTCGGCCTACAGTGTGAAGCCAAAAGCGCAGGGTCGTCAGATAGCGTCGGGGAGATCCAAGGAACAGACGCATGTGGGCGCATAGGGGACTGTTGCGGAAGGTCAAGAATGAGTCCGGCACATACGTGACGGATGCACGGACCTGATCGGCCAGACCGTGGGTGATGCGATCGGTTGGGTGTTGTAACGCGTAGATCGTCAGATTCACTCCCAACGCTTCCAAATCCAGGACCTCTTGCAGGATGAACGTCTCCGAGACCTTTGGAAAGATCTTGAGGAGGTAGCCGATCTTTTGAGTCGTTGGTTGAGTCCGCATGACCTACCTCATCGATCCCGTCGGTATGACCATCGGTGTCATACGAAAATCTGTGAAACGGGGAAGTTGCATCACGCTCGTTTTGGGGCGCAGGCGGTCCGCGTATAACTGTTGCACGACTCTCGAGACGTTGGCCGCACCATCTAGGGGGACCCCAATGTCCTCCGAGCGAGGGGGACGTGGACGTTGTAATGAATGCGTAATGGCATGGTAGAGGCTAGCGGGGGTCAACTTGGTGGGATGAATCATCTCCAGAAGGCCTTTAGCCGACAGACGTTCCGCACGGATACATTGCTCAAGGCGCGGTTGGACACGTGGCACGATAATGCCGCGTTGGTTGGCCGCTAAGATTTCCACAATGGTGTTGTATCCCCCCATGGACACGACGAGATCGGCTGCGCTCAGGTAGTCGTAGAGATGCGGGGTAAAATCGGTCACGGTTAAGGCCAGCTCGGCGTTCGCCGCTTGTTGGAGCCGGAGACGTTTACGAGGGGCCATCATAGGACCGGTCACCAGTAACGTATCGAACGTTGGGGGGCTCGACGCGAATCGTTTTCGGAGCATCGTGATGTAGGTTTTGAGGAGTGGATACCCATCGTCTCCACCACCAGGCGTGACAAGCACCAGTCGATCGGTCTTGAGCGTGAGGCGTGCTCGAACCTCCTGAGGAGGGTGGGGTGTTTGTTTTCTCCCTACATAGCCGCACGCAATAACTTTCTTTTCGATAGTGGGAGAGAGGCTGTATTCCGCGACGGGATCGTAGATCGAGCGCGAACCGTAGAGGAAAATCGCATGGTATGTATTCTTCAACAACGGCAGAATGCCGGATTTGGCCCATTCAGCCTGAACATGGTCGGGATGATCCTCGATATCGCGCATCCCCAAGATAATTCTGGTTGAAGGTGATTTAGTTTTGAGGAATTGAAGGGCCGGCAAGAGTTCCCCGCGTATGCCTGCCGGAGCCTTGTCGACCAGGAGTATATCGGGTCGCAAGTTGCGGATGCTTTCCAGAATGATTCGTTGCCGAAGCTTCACGGTGATATCGATGGTGTGTGGGAGCAATCGCGAACAATACTGTCCGTCAGCATCTTTCGTGAGTGCCGGAAGCTTGATGTACTCCATGCGTTCGGGGAGCGCATAGACATGGGCCTGCATGGAGCCAGTCAGCATGATCAGCGATGCATCAGGGATGCTCTCGGACAGATGCTTCGCAATTTCGAGACTACGGCGAATATGGCCGAGACCGTAGCTATCGTGGGAGTAAAGCATGATCAACATAGGTGTCGTACCAACTTTCTGTGCCTCATGAAATCATGAGGATGAAGGTCTTGCGAGCATCGAACAGATCGCTTTGTGGCCCCTCTCGCGTCGATTCACGTAAAAGGCTGAGGCACTCCCTGGTGTCCGGTTCTGTTGATGTCATGATCGTTGGACGACGCAGGGTGGATTTGGTAAACGCCTCCGATACGATTCGGAAGCATCGTGCTACTTTGCATGGACTTCCCTTCGGTGTTCAGAGGGAGAAGCGGGCGTACGAAAACGTGCGATTGTGGCCATCAAGTCTTCGAATGCAAACGGTTTTGCGAGATATGCATCCGCACCCACCTCCTTGCTCGCCTTTTCTGTTTCCGGTGTACCTTTGGCCGTCATAATCAGGATAGGAGTCACTACTCGTCGCCGGCGAAGTGAGTGGCAAAGATCGAGTCCGTCATCCGCCCCGAGAAAAATATCGATGATGAGAAGGTCATAGAATCGGGCGTTGACCATATCGATGGCTTGAGACGTTCCTGAAGCAACATCTATGTTGAAGTCTTCAGCTTCAAGCCCGCGTTTCATGAAGCTGACTATTCGCTCATCATCTTCGACAATTAGGATACGCACGGTCTTGCCTTTCCAGGGAATGTGGGGGAGTTCTACAGCCTGATGTAGGTCGTGATCGTACTCGGGAAATATAAGAAACGAATGAGCACGAGATGAGAAATTGGTAAGAAATGAAGGGGAGCCAGGGGCAAGAACGGTCTCAAAAACGGGAGAGTTAGGGAGACTGGTAGTCGGAAATCTTGTACCCAAAGTCTCGCACAGTCTGAATCAATTTTGCCTTCGAGCCACCATCGACTTTTTTTCGGAGATAGCCAATGTACACATCGACGGTATTGGTCATCGTGTCGTAATGATAGCCCCAGACATGTTCCAGGATCGATGTGCGACTGAGTGCTTTGTCGGCGTTCGACATGAGGAATTCCAGGAGATCGAATTCTTTCCGAGTCAACGCAATAAGCTTGGACCCACGACGTACTTCGCGGGAGTCCCGATTGAGCGTGAGATTAGCCACCTGCAATAATGTCGTCGTCTCTTCATACAGCGGCTTCCGCCGAAGCAGTGCCTTGATTCGCGCGAGGAGCTCCTCAAAGGCAAAAGGTTTCGTGAGATAGTCGTCGGCTCCGTGGTCGAAGCCACTCAGTTTATCTTCAAGTCCATCTTTGGCCGTCAGGATCAAGATAGGGGTTTGGACCTGCTCACGGCGCAAGGTTTGACAGACCTCGTGACCACTTTGGTCAGGCAGCAGAAGGTCAAGGAGGATGAGATCATACGGAGCCATGCCTTTCTCCACTCCTTCGAGTCCGTCCTGAACGACATCCACCAAATACCCTTCTGCCTCCAAACCGCGCCGAATGAAGCTCGAAATGCGTTCGTCGTCTTCAACCACAAGAATATGCGTACTCATAGATGCTTTCTCTCTGAAAAAGGAGGTGATAGCCTTTTGACGAATGCGGTTGAGTTTCGTAAACGCATGATCGTGTTTTTAGGGATCACGGCAATCCTATGTGTCCGCTCGGGAGGTCTGGGATCCAGACAGGGAACATTCAACGGTGACGGTGGTTCCCCGATCCAGAGCGCTTGCGATGGAGATTGTTCCATGGTGCGCCTCGGCAATCCATTTGGCGATCGGAAGGCCAAGCCCTGCTCCGCCGACTGCCGATGGACGTCCCCGCCAGACTCGATAGGCTCGCTTGAAGACATGCGGAAGATCAGCTTCAGGAATTCCGAGCCCGTCATCGGTGATGGTCACGCGTGCTGCTTCGTTCTTGCTCTCCAGACGCATCACAATTCGGCCACCTGGTCGTCCGTATTTGATGGCATTGTCTGTGAGGATCATAAACAACTGTTTGAGCCGTTCTGGGTCTCCCTGCACGATTACCTCATGCGACGCCCCTTCACGTGTAGCGCTCATACGTCGTGATTGACCGAGAATATTCGTCTCTTGGCATACTTCATCGAGAATGACCGACAGCGAAGTGGGCTTCAGATCGATCTGCAGAGTCCCTGATTCAGACCGAGCCAAAAACAGGATATCGCCGACCAGCTTGTTCAATTGGTTGGACAGTTGGACGATCCGTTCCAATGTAGTCCGATACTCCGAGATCGGCTTCTCTTTTCCTCTCAGCGTCACTTCAGCTTCGCCTCGAATGACGGTCAAGGGTGTTCGGAGTTCGTGGCTGACATCTGCAAAAAATTGTGAGCGCAATTGGTCGAGCGCTTGAAGCTTCTGGTGCGCGTCCTGGATCGCTTCCACCATTTGTTT
>CXWL01129141.1_pt1 | contig 12223 bp, 4 predicted proteins | sample 590931 | NCBI WGS metagenome assembly CXWL01 (sample SAMEA3498368, study PRJEB10139) | groundwater metagenome | biome: water well; material: biofilm material | place: Germany | collected 2015-04-27
TCCGCCATACGGCGCAATGCGCTTCGCTTATTGCGCCCTACAGGGGGTGGGTTTTGGCAATCAACCGGATAGGCAGGCATTGAACCTGGCTGGCATGGCGAATGCCACCCGGACAACCCGGACATAATTTCCGTTTTTTTAAGGTTAAATTAACCGTGCGCGTCCAGACTCCCGATTTTGACCATTCGTCCTGGAGCCAAACCGTGAACCTATTTATCTGGATCGCCTACAGTCTTGCAACTCTGCTCGCCACTCTTCCGCTCGCCGCCAGTGCGGCAGAAATCAACCATACCGCCATTTCTAACAGGGTAATCAAAGAGACCGGAAGAAAGTTCGGAGAAGATGCCGCCAACCGGGTTGTCGCCTGGAGTAATCTGGTGATCGAAAACAAAGACAAGCCTATCGCCGAAAAGCTGGCGCTGGCCAACGATTTCGTTAACCGTGTGCCGGTCAGGCAAGACCGTGAGCTGTGGGGCCACAGCCATTGGTCCACTCCCTACGAAATGCTGGCGCGCAACGCGGGCAGCCACGCGGATCACGCAATCGCCAAATACGTCACGCTGGAAGCCATGGGGATCAGCGTGGATCATCTGCACATCACCCATGTTCATTCCCTGGCGACGCCAGACCAGTCTTACATGGTGCTGACCTACCACCCCGAGCCTGGCGCCATGCCGCTGGTGCTCGATACCGTAAACGGCCAGATCCATCCAGCCAACGAGCGCACCGATCTGGCTCCGGAAAACAGTTTCAACGATAACGCGGTGTGGCTTCCGGGAACCCGGAATGACGGGCGTGACAACTTGAACGAAGAAGCCGCCCAACATATCGAACTGTGGAACGACATAAATATCCGCATGGACAACGAGTTCCTCTCAACCGAAGACCCCTCCTCGATGTGGTGATAGCAGGGCGATGGCAGGGCTGCGCACCAAAAGGAAAATCCGTGCGGCGTTAATCTGTAATGCGCAGCTCGCACAGCAGCTCTGGATGTTTATCCAATAAGCGAAACAGGTTGATTACCGCATATACAGGTTTGGACTGCCCGCGCTCATAACGAGAAAAAGCATTTTTCCCGCCGCCCGAGATGGCGGCTGCTTGCTGTTGCGTGAGCTTCAATTTTTTGCGGATGCGCGCCAGTTCGGCAATCTCCTGCGCGTCTATCTGATCGCAGAATTTAATCCACCGCGCTTCTTCCTTCGGATCATGGGCAACAATGCCATCGCGGCAACGGTCGCAAAATGCGCCGTTAGCGGTGTAGTGGTACGTCTGCCCTTTGTATTCCAACTCCCGCGCGCGCGCACCATCGTTCAGCACGCCTCCCGTGCAGATCGGGCAGGGTTTTTTATGCCATTTCGATGCCACGGTCATTGCTCCTTGAACGAAACAACGAAGCATTCTCCGGCCTGCTGGAACGTTATATATAAAGGCTCGCCGCACCATTCGCCGCAGTAAACGTCCTGCCGGATGCGGTGGTTCTCGCGAGCGGTCATACTCTTGAAGAAATCCTTTCGCGACAACCCTAGAACGACTGTCAGAGCATCTGACATTTTCATACCGGCAAGCCTGACCACGATCCTGGATGATTCCGTCATGTTCATTGCGTCAATCGTCGCCATCTGCGCTTGAACAGACGAAAGCAGGTAATGCGGAATACGCTCTTCCCGGTTTTCCATTACGGATAATGGCGCAGCTTCTCCCTCGCCTCTCTCTCCGGGGGAGAGGCGCTTCGCCCCATCCCCCCGGTGCGTGGTTGCTGCCGCTTCGGCGACCGTACAACCACGGCCTACCTCTTGCTGACCCGGGAGTGCTGGGGGTGAGGGTTTGCCCTCGATCGGTTCGTTTTCAACCGGGGTTGTAAGCAACTGTCTCATCGTTGAACTTCAGCCTGGTGACATCCCGGTCTGGCGGGCGGCCAGATCAAAACCCTTTACCGATCTCGACCCATGCGCGGGCGGACGCGGCGCTCGCCACCAGCGACGGTGTCTGGCCGGCTTTTGCTGCGATATATGCCTTGGCGCTCCACTGGTCTGATCCCGCCCAGACGAGCCCCACGCCCGCCCCGCTCAAGGTCGCGCTGTTCGTTCCCGCAACCCAAGTATTTCTGTTGACCTCCACGTGCGCGCTATCAATAAAAGCCACCGCCTGCCATTGCCCATAGCTGGCCTGCCCCAGATCGCGCCGGAATTCGGCGGTCGCCTGATACCCGGTATCGCCCGAGACCGCGCCCATATCATATGCGCGCACCGTATAAGGCCCGCCGGTCGTCATCTTCTCCGACGAGTCCAGATTACCGCTCGCCCCCTGGCCCGCGAAGGTGAGGTACAGCGTGTTTTTCAAACTCAGGCTTTGCAGGCGGGAAAAGCTCGCGTTCCATTTCGAAAAGTCGCCCCCCGTTCTTGCCGATCCGGCATCGGCAAGCTGCGCCGCCGCATTATCGAAGCCGACACGCCCCGATGCCCAGCTCGCGCTCCAGGTATTGACGCCGCCGGAGAGGAACGCATCCCGCGCATCTCCGGCAAGGCTCACCGACCAGTTATCCAGATGCCGGTCGGTATGGGTTGCGCTTGCGTCAATGTGGTCGCGCAACTGCTTGCTGGCGAACTCGATCTGCCCGTTGAGGTTGACATCCCGTTCGCGCACCAGCGGGTGCTTCGCCCACAGGTTTCCCACCTGCGCCGTGCCGTGCCCGTTGAGGGATACGAGCGTGCCGCCCAAGGCGTAGTGCAGCGCCGAATAAGACCCGCCCATGCGGGTGCCGCGCCCGTTCAGAAGGGAATCGTAGGCGACGCGCCCGTATCTCATTCCGCTTCCCGAAGTGAGCGCGTTCACGTTCAGGACATCGCCGTGGTGCAACGGGTTGAAAAAATTCACCGTGCCGCCAATGCGCGCCCTTCCGGTGTAGCGGTTGCCATAATTATCCAGCACCACATTTCCCGAGATGGCCGGGCCGGGCGCAGTTTCCACCAGCAAATCCGACGTGCCCACGGCCTCGCCCGGCTTCAGTGTCGCATTGACCGCGATCCCCGGGATATCCGAAAGAAGCAACAGGCTGTGATCCAGCGCCGCCTGGCCGACCGCCTGCCCGCTTTGCAAGGGAGAAAGCGTATCTTGCAACAACGGATCCTTCACCCGGCTTTGGTTTTCGAGGATGATCTTGCCGTAGCGCGCTTCGATGATTTCGATGCGCACCGCTCCATCCCGAATGGTTTGCGCCGGAATGAACGCCCGCGCCAGCGGGTAGCCGCGCTCTTGATAATAAGCGGTGATGCGTGCTGCCAGCTCATCCAGTTGGGCGAGCGTGAGAGTCTTTCCTTCCGCGTCCGCCACCAAGGCATGCAGGGTCGCGGTATCGAACAGGGTATTGCCCGATACCTGTATGGTTTTCACTTCAAAAGCCGCGCTGGGCGGCAGCTTGGCGCCGCCTTCCCGCTCGATCGTCAGCCCCGTCCCGGTGGGCGAAGGAGAAGGTGGAGCGACCGGCCTGACTTGTTGCAGGATCGAGCCCGCATCCGGGGCGACAGGGTTCGCGGCCTGGGCGGCCAGCGGGGCGAAAACGGCGAGCAGTAGCGCAAGCTGAAGTTTCATAGTTGGCGGCGGGTTGGCGTTATATTTCATGGTGGGTGCTCTATTATGGGTCAACTCATTCTAAATTCCGCAGCCGACAAAAAACATTCCGGCATTTCAATCGGTGGTGTCGAATTTGCAGGTGCGGATTTATTCGCACCTACAGAATCGCCAACTGAAGAATTTAACCCAGATAATCCGTTAGAAAAGAAACGCCATCGTAGGAGCGCAACTTGTTGCGCGATTGTTCCGGTTCGCCCGATAAATCGGGCTCCTACAGGGCGTGAATAATCTAATGGACATCTGGGTTTATGCCTCTTAACAAAGCACAGCAAAACCTGGAGCGCACACACCGACACCTCCCCCTTTGGAAAAGGGGGACTGAGGGGGATTTGATTACCCGCCGCATACGGCGCAGTATAAATCCCCCCTGCCCCCCTTTTTCAAAGGGTGGGACAACCAAACAAGCTGTGTTTTGTATAGAGGCATGTCTGGGTTTAATCTCATTACATATGCTGAACAGATTTCCGTAGCCCCGGCAAGGCAGAAGCCCTGGGCGAGTTCTACCGGATTTTGCCACCCATGCGGCGGAACCGCGATGCGTTCCGCCCTACACATTGGTTCCGGCTTGTCCGGCTTGGGTTAATCTTTCCCGTTGACCATCATTTGTTTCGGCAGCCTCATGCCGCCATTTACGATTTTCAGTTTCGGCCCCATTTTTCCGATACTCATCGCGGTATTCACCACAGTCTCGTTGCTGGATTCTGGCGCAGACGCATCGCCTCCGGCAGCGCTCGGATGAAGGGAGAGCAGCAAGTTAACCGATGTGTCGCCCCCGGCGTCCGCGTCAAAGCTGGAGCCATGCACCACCGTAATGGTCGGGGACGCGCCAGGCGCTTCTGGCTTTTCGACCGCCTTGGGCGAGAGAGCATCCGGCCCATGATAGGCATTCGCATTCTGGGCTGGTTCCGGTGGCGTGCTAGGCTTCGGCAGCGTGCCTAGCTTCGGCGACGCGCTTGGCTTCGGTGCGGCGCTGGCGATGTTGGCCGCCACGCCGGTTGGTTGCACGATGGAGTAATTGCCCGCATCCGCGCCGCCCAGCGTGAATCCGCTGACGATCACGGCTTTGCCCGTGCCTGCATTCGCATCGGCAAACGCGCCGCTGCCGGAGCCGCCAACGGAAACCGCATCGCTGCCCAAGGCAACAACTGTTGCCGTGCCACCCAATGTGGCGTCAGTGGTGCCGTCATAGACCTTGTCGTTAGCCGTGACGCCGCCGACACCCAGCGGGGCCGGGGTGATGTCCGCCGTCGTACTGGCGGTGTTGTTGCCCAGCGTGTAATTGCCCGCGTCCGCGCCGCCCAGCGCGATGCCCGTGACGGTGACGGTTTTGCCCGTGCCGGCGTTCTTGTCCGCGAAGGCGCCCGTGGCGGTCGCGACGTTCAGCGCGTCGCCCGAAACCATGCCGGCAAAGGCCGCGCCCGCCGAGTTCAGCATGGCGATCTGCGTGGCGTCATACACCTTGTTGCTGGCGGTGATGCCGGTCACGGCGCCGATGGTGGCCGGGGTGATGTCCGCCGTCGTGCTGGCGGTGTTGTTGCCCAGCGTGTAATTGTCCGCGTCCGCGCCGCCCAGCGCGATGCCCGTAACGTTGACGGGCTTGCCCGTGCCAGCCTTCTTGTCCGCGAAGGCACCCGTGGCGGTCGCGACGTTCAGCGCATCGCCCGAAACCATGCCGGCGAAGGCAGCACCCGCCGAGTTCAGCATGGCGATCTGCGTGGCGTCATACACCTTGTTCGATGCGGTGATGCCGGTCACGGCGCCGATGGTGGCCGGGGTGATGTCGGCGGTGGCGCTCGCCTGGCCGGTGATGCGGTAGTTGGCCACGTCCGCGCCGGTGTAGCCGCTGGTCAGGGCGACGGCCTTGCCGGTGGCCGCGCTCTTGTCGGCGAAAAGACCGGTGGCGTTGACGGTGAGGAGGTCTCCGGCGATCAGGCCGGTGTAGCTCGCGCCCGCCGTGTTGACGGTGGCGGCAGTCGTGCCATCGTAGGTTTTGTTTGCAGCGGTGATGCCACCGATGGTCAGCGGGGCCGGGGTGATGTCAGCCGTCGTGCTGGCGGTGTTGTTGCCCAGCGTGTAATTGTCCGCGTCCGCGCCGCCCAGCGCGATGCCCGTAACGTTGACGGGCTTGCCCGTGCCAGCTTTCTTGTCCGCGAAGGTGCCCGTGGCGGTCGCAACGTTCAGCGCGTCGCCCGAAACCATGCCGGCGAAGGCCGCACCCGCCGAGTTCAGCATGGCGATCTGCGTGGCGTCATACACCTTGTTGCTGGCGGTGATGCCGGTCACTGCGGTGATGTCCCTGGCGGTGATGATGGCCGCATCGCTGGCGGTGGTGGCGGTCAGGTTGTAGTTGCCAGCCAAGTGCAACGGGTTGGCGCCATTAGCCAGTGCGATGCCGGTGATGTTGACGGTGGTGGCGGTGGCCACGTCCTTGGTGTTGAAGGCACCGGTGGCCGCGCCCACGGTCAGCAGTTCGCCAGCCACGATGCCGGTGAAGTCCGCGCCGGTGGTGGTCAGCGCCGCTGCGGTGCCGCCGTCGTAGACCTTGTCGGCGGCGGTGATGCCGGTCACTGCGGTGATGTCCCTGGCGGTGATGACGGCAGCATCGCTGGCGGTGCTGGCGGTCAGGTTGTAGTTGCCAGCCAGGTGCGCCGCGTTCGCGCCGTCGGCCAGCGCGATGCCGGTGATGTTGACGGTGGTGGCGGTGGCCACGTCCTTGCTGTTGAAGTTGCCGGTGGCCGCACCCACGGTGAGCACTTCGCCGGCCACGATGCCGGTGAAGCCCGCGCCGGTGGTGGTCAGCGCCGCTGCGGTGCCGCCGTCGTAGACCTTGTCGGCGGCGGTGATGCCGGTCACCGCGGTGATGTCCCTGGCGGTGATGATGGCCGCATCGCTGGCGGTGCTGGCGGTCAGGTTGTAGTTGCCAGCCAGGTGCGTCGCGTTGGCGCCATTAGCCAGTGCGATGCCGGTGATGTTGACGGTGGTGGCGGTGGCCACGTCCTTGCTGTTGAAGTTGCCGGTGGCCGCGCCCACGGTCAGCAGTTCGCCGCCCACGATGCCGGTGAAGCCCGCGCCGGTGGTGGTCAGCGCCGCTGCGGTGCCGCCGTCGTAGACCTTGTCGGCGGCAGTGATGCCGGTTACCGCAGTGATGTCCTTGGCGGTGATGAGGGCCGCATCGCTGGCGGTGCTGGCGGTCAGGTTGTAGTTGCTCGCCAGGTGCGCCGCGTTGGCGCCGTCAGCCAGCACGATGCCGGTGATGTTGACGGTGGTGGCGGTGGCCACGTCCTTGCTGTTGAAGTTGCCGGTGGCCGCGCCCACGGTGAGCAGTTCGCCGGCCACGATGCCGGTGAAGCCCGCGCCGGTGGTGGTCAGCGCTGCTGCGGTGCCGCCGTCGTAGACCTTGTCGGCGGCAGTGATGCCGGTTACCGCAGTGATGTCCTTGGCGGTGATGGTGCTGGTAGTGTTGCTCGCGTAAGTGACGTCGTAGTTGCCGCCGCCGTTGCCATCGTTCACCGTGATGCCGTTGGCGGTGACGGTCTTGTTGGCCCCGGCATTTTTGTCGGTGAAGGCGAAGCTGCCGCCAGAAAGAGTATCTGTGCTGAACAGCGCGCCACCGGTCACGGTCGCAACGCCCGCCGCCGACAGACCGCCGTCGTAGGTCTTGCTGGCGTTGGCGGTGCTCAAGGTCAGCGGCGCGGCGGCGATGGTCAGGCTGCCGCCCGCAATGTCGTAGCCCTGCTGGTTGGAGTAATAGCCGTTGTAGGAACCCGCGTTGCGCCCGCTGGCGGCGGCGCCCAGCACACCGGCAGCGGCGGTGTTCGCGCCGCCTTGGGCTGCGCCGTTGTAGGTGGCTGTGGTATCAGCGAGCGTCAGCGGAACCAGGAAGTTCCTGAGCAAGGGGGCGGTATGGCCTTCGTAGATGCGCCACACGGCTGCGCTGCCGCCGGTGTTGGCGATGTTCCAGCCGGTGAAGCTGGGCATGGTTTGCATTTGGGCGGTGGTCTTACCCGTGCCGCTTGAGAGAGTTGTTTGGCCTGATGTGGTAGTGTTCCAGAAGCTGCTGGCGACTGTGCCAATATTTGTATTGTCTCGCGCCCCTACCAGCCCGCCAGCCAAAGGGCTAGTGACGTTAACTGTGCTCACAAACCCAGTCGCATAGCTGAAATAAATGCCACCACCAGACTGAAAGCCAACAAGGCCACCGGCAATCGCACACATCATATAGTGACCCGAACCGCAGCCAGCAGTGCCATTGTTTGCCGCGCTCACCGCCCCAGTGGCGTAGCTGTTAATGATGCTGCCGGCACCGGTGTTGTACCCCGCTAAACCGCCGATACCGTACACTCCGCTCACTGCACCTGTGGCGTAACTGCCGTTAATGGTTCTGTAGTTTTGGCCCACCAGCCCGCCAACGGCGTCCGAACCGGATACTTGGCCTGTGGCATAAGTAGAATAAATACCGCCGTAGTTATGACCCACCAAACCGCCAACCCAGCTACCCCCACTCACACTGCCACCAACCATTCCCACGTTCTGGATCAATGAGTCCGTGCCAGAATACCCAAACAGGCCCACATAATTAGTTGTTGGCCGATTGATCGTCAGATTGCTGATGGTTCGATTCAATCCATCGAAGCTGCCGGTGAACTGGGTGGTTGCATTCCCCACCGGCGCAAACCCCGCCCCCGCGTTCCAGTTCACCGTGCCTGCCGCACTGATGTTGTTCGCCAGCACATAGCTCCTGCCCAACATCCCCGCGCTGCCCATGCCCTGCACGCCGTAGATGTCGGCCAGTTGGTACGGGCTGCCGCTGCTGCCATCGCCGCCGAGTGCGCGGATGAAGGTGCCGCCCGCAATCCTGAAATCGTTTGCTGTAAAGGTCGGCAGCATGGCGGCGACCTGGTTCCAGGTGCCGCCATTCAGCGTGAGCCTATCCGCGCTGACACTGCCGCTGACGTTGATGTTGCCGGTTGCCCTCAAGGTGGCGTCGCCCGTTGCGTTGATCTGGCCGGAACTGGTGATGTCGGCGCCGCCGATGATAGCGCTGGTGCCGCTGGTGCTGACCGCGCCCGCGTTGTTGAATGCCCGCCCCACATTCAACGTGCCATTCAGGTTCACGCCGCCGTTTGCCGCATTGGTGAAATCCCGGTTGACGTTGGCCGTACCGGCGATAGTGAAAATGCCGTTGTTGACCATGTTGCCGGTGACGGTGCCGGTGCTGCCTCCAGCAACATGCATCGTGCCGTTGTTGGTCAGGTGGCCTCCTGTCGTGGTGATAGACCAGTCGTTGATGACATGGTTATCGTTCGCCCCGCCAATGGCTCCGGTGAACCCGAGATACATCTGGTTGCCGAGCTGCGAGGCCAGGTTCACCGTGGAAGCCAATCTCGCCGCAGCGGGTTTAACGTTTGCGGTTGACAGAAAAACCTGGAGGGAATGGCTGGCCGCAGTGTAGTCAACCCACGAATACAGTGTCTGGTTACGCAAATTGACCGAGTTGGCGCCAGTTGACGCGATCGCGCCGCCGTTTTGCCAGATGTCTATCTGGTTGTAAGCCCAGGTGCGATAAGCTGCCGCCACCGACTGTGCGATACCGGCGGCGCCGATTCCCCCTCCGCCGCCGCCCAGCGCGGCAGGCCCGGCGTTCTGCATCATGAAGCTGAGTCCATCGGCGCCGTTACCGCCGCTGATGTTAAACGAGAACGCCGACGAAAAATCTTCCGATGTGGAGACCGGGGCCGCCAGGAACGCGGAGCCGGGGCCGTTGTTCACCGGGGTCAGCCTCAACGCGCTACCCGTCATGGTTGCGGAGCCGTTCCGCTGCAAAGTGCTCAAGTCTATGTTTGCCAGCGATGAACCCGATTCAATTTTGCCGTTGAGCAGCGTCCATGTACCCTCGTTCACGATGCTGGAGCCGTTCACCAGCTTTACCACCGCCGCATTGTTTGCGTCCAGGCCCGTTTGGGTGAAGTTGCCCGCTGTGGCGTTGGTGAGAACCTTGCCTCCATCTATGGTCAGGGTCGTCGCGGTTGCCGCGCCGGTATTCACCGTCACGCCGCCGGTGCCCGCCAGGTTCACCGCGCCAGCCCCGCCCAATGTGGCGGCGGTGCCGGGCGCCCCGCTGACGTTCAGCGACACAATGTTCAGCGCGCCCGCATTGTTCAACGTGCCGCCCGTCATGTTGAGCGCGCCGATGCTGCTTGCGCCGTTCAGCGAGAGCGTCCCCGCCGCCATCGCCAGCGTTCCGCTGCTGGTCAGCGTGCTGAGTGTGGTCGTGCCCGAAACGCCGCTGTCGTAAGTAACCGTCACACCTGCGGGAATGGTGACCGTCGCGACGTTTGCCATATCGGGAAGCGCGCCGCCCGCCCAGTTGGCGGCGTCAGACCAGTTGCCGCTCGCGCCGGTGTAGGTGACGCTGGCGAGCCGGGTGATGTCGGCCGTCAGCCCTGCCGGTTGGGCCAGCGTGTAGTTGCCAAGGTCGGCTCCCTGCAAGGTGAAGCCGGAGACTGAAACGCTCTTACCCACGCCGACGTGGCGATCGGCAAAGCTGGCGCTGGCAGAGGCGCCATCCAGCGTGATGTCGTCTCCCCCCATGATGTTGGTCAGCGCCGGCGCACCGTTCAGGGTGGCGGTGGTGTTGCCGTCGTATATCTTGTTTTGGATGGAGGCGCTGGCAATGCTGGCCTGGCGGGCCGTGATATCGCCGGTTCCGGTGGCGGAGACTGCATGGCTGTAGTTGCCAGCCTTGATGCCGGAAAGGGTGATGCCGGTTGCCGATAGCGGCTTGGCAGTGCCGACGTTCCAATTATCGGTGAATGCGGTCGCACCGCTGGCGGTAACCGCATCGCCGTTGGCGAGATTGGACAACATGAATGTCGGGCTGGTCAGCGTGGTGCTGCGGTCATAGACCTTGCTCCCGGTCAGCGTGATGCCGAGTGGCCGCTGCGCGATGGAGTAGGCATAGCCGCCGCCTGCGGCGAAGCCGTAACCTGAAGTGCTGGAAAGTCCGCCCGCGTAGCTCACGGTGTAACTTCCCGCATCCGCAGTTACAGTTGGCGCGCTGAAGGCGGGGGTTCCGCCGAGGCCGATGTTGCCAGCGTTATCCTCGCTGTCGGCAAAACCGGTGAGCGAATAAGACGAGGTCGCCGTGGGCGTGTCGCCATAGATGTGGCTGGCGATGCCGGTGTCAAGCGCGGTATCCACCGCAAGGTTGCCTGATGCCGATGCGTAGATGAAGCCGTTGCCGGTTTCCGCCGGGCTGGCATAGCTGGCGCGGGTGGCGCCGTAATGGCGGAAGCCGGATGTCAGGCCGTTCTTGGCCACGCTTGCCGGGCTGGCGGCATAGACCAGCCAGCGGCCACCTGCACCGGCTGACAGCGCGCCAGCCCCGGCATTGTTGGTGAAACCGGCAGAAGAAGCGACGACGATGTTGCTGTTCGCGGCTGTAGTGGTTTGTGCGCCGTCGAGCAACACATCCCCTGCCGTTGTTGTCAATGTAATGGCGTTGGCCGCAGTCAGTGCAGGCACATTGAGATTGCCGCTGGACTGGTTGAGCGTGATGCTGCCGAAGTTGCTGCCGATGGTGCCAGCGGTGTAACCAAAATTATTGTTGACGGACAAGCTGCCGACGCCATTCAACGTGCCACCAGTTATGTTGAGTGAAGAAACGGCGCTGGCCCCGTCAAGCGTCAGCGTCCCGCCGGAAACAGTTGCCTGCCCGGTGCTCCCGCCATTCAGGGAGCCGCCCAGCGTGACCGCGCCCGTTCCCGATGAAGTTAATGCACCACCCAGATTTGTCGCGCCAAGAACCGTCAGCGAACCGCCCGATACATCCAGCGAGTTGCCGCTGTTGATGGCGAGTGCTTTTACCGTATCGGTTCCGCTTCCGTGGATGACGGCATAACCGGCGGTGATAAGCGTGTTGTCACCCGCCCCCGGCAATATAGAGCCGGACCAGTTGCCCGGAGTCTCCCAAGTCAGGCCGCCTACCGCGTTGGTAAATGCCTTTGCGTTGCCAGAATAGATCAGACGGGCCGCTTCGCCTGCTGCAAGGCTATAACCGGCAGCAAACCCGACATACACATTTTCCACCGCAAAGACGCCGGACCTGGTTCCGGTTGCCGTCAGGAACGGGATGAATTCGGCGTTGGCGGGGAGATAACCATTGATCGTGTCTCCGCTCACCGTTCCGGCTATCGTGACATTGCCGGTCACCGCCAGCTTGTCGGATTGCCCCGCCGCAGTGCCGCCCAGATCGAGGGCCAAGGTGCCGGTCGAGCCAAGCGCGAGATTGCCGGTAAGTGAGAGCGTGCCCGCCGTGCCGGTTCCCGCCGGGGCGATGGTGCCGGTGTTGGTGAGGGTGTTGCCTGCACCGATGTTGATGATCCCAGCGCCGCGCAAGGTGCCAGAGTTGGTGAAGGCACGGGTGCTTTGCAGGGTGGTGCCAGTGGATACGTCAATGATGCCGGTGTTGGTGAAGGTGGGGGCGGTGGTGAGGTTTAAGTTGATGGTGCCGGACTGGGCTTCGATCAGCCCGTTGTTGGCGAGATTGAAATAGCCGTAGTAGTTCTGGTTGTTGCAATAATAGGAGCCGCAG
>CXWL01001749.1_pt1 | contig 12220 bp, 7 predicted proteins | sample 590931 | NCBI WGS metagenome assembly CXWL01 (sample SAMEA3498368, study PRJEB10139) | groundwater metagenome | biome: water well; material: biofilm material | place: Germany | collected 2015-04-27
CCGAAGCCATTCGCGGAACCAGCGAACAGCCAGCCGGATACCGGCCAAATACAAGCCACTTAACAAGCCGGTCAGAATAATGACCGAGCGAGGATAGGCAATCCATCCAAGGACACCATGCACCAAACCATAAAAAGTGATAGAACTCGCGACAGAGGCCCAGAGAATACAACCTAAGTCATGAAGGCCAACATAGCGCCAGAGCCCCTGTTGAATACCAAATACGACAAGCCCCACTCCATAAATTGACAGCAGAAATGGAAGACCCCGGAAAAATAGTTGCAGATGGTCGGATGGGATATTCCCGTCGAACCTAAGAGCGAAGGCAGTTACATTCGCCGCAGCAATCAGCCCAAGTTGTGAGCAAATCACAAGAAGGGATCTGTAGCGAAGCACCGATTGCCCGTAGCGGCTAACGAGACGATGAAACACGGAACACACTGCGGTTCGCATTAGAATCCCCATGGCAAATCCAGTTGTAACGACTCCGGTACTCAGGCTGAAAGCTACCAGCCTTCAACCTTTGGCCTATCTACCTGCGCAGGTGCCCGATTATATGATGGATAACTCAAGACCGCCATCGCCAGAAGCACCCAAAAAAGCACGGCCAACGTGCCAACCAGCATTTGATCGAACTGTAGACGAAGAATCAACCCCATGACGCTGACAACTGATCCCACGATTACAGCTTTCGAGAGCCAGTCTTGCGCATGTCTGTATTCTTGAGAAGTCTTCAGGATAACCTGAACAAATAACCACCCAAAGAGCATCATCCCTGGAAGCCCGACATGGAGCGCCAAATACAGAAATATATTGTGTGTCCCTGAATGCGTAACGGCAGCATGCCCAGGCATGACAACTTCTTGATCCTGGCCATACAGCAGCAGATAACTATGGCTCCCGTATCCAATCCCAACTAACCAGTGCTTGGCAATCTCAGACAGGGTAAAGCCCCAAATATCAAACCGGTGAAATACAGAGGAAAACCCTTTTTTAATGGGAATCGAGCTCGTGATATCGGCGCTTAAGTCGACGGCAGGAATTGTGCTCGCGTTAAAAACCAGCATGACAACGGCGATCACGCAAACCGTTGCAAGCGAGGCAACAACCTTGGAGGAAACTGAACGAATGAACCAGGCAATCACCCAAAGCTCCCCAACAAAAGCGGCAAGGCCTGCCCGCGATTGAGTCGCAAGCAAGCAGATCGTCATCATTCCAGAAATAACCGCACCGACACTTCTTATCTCTAGCGGCCCATCCCCTAACGCCAGAGCCAATCCGAAAGGAATGACCATCACCACGAATGTAGTCAGCCACACTTCAGCAGGGAGAAAGGAGTGCACCAATTGAGGATCCTTGAGATTGAACTGTGAAAGTCCATACCCAGCGATAACGAATGCCAGGATCCCAACCAATGCCAAAAGTACCTGCCGATAGAGCAACCCCTTGAAGAAATAGGTCACCGCGTAGAAAACCACCATATACTGAAGTAGCTTTCCATACTCCTTTACACTATAGGACGGTGCCACGGAAAAAGGGATTGTCAGCCCAACCCAGACGACAATGGCCAGCAACACCCTGTCATAAGGTGTCCGTGAATAGAACGAGCGCCGATTGGTGACACACCATCCAATCAATAAACCAAGCAGGAGAATAAACCCGTTTCGTTCGATGACAAGCAGCGGTTTAAAGGGAAGGACTGCGATATATGTAGCCAAAACAACACGAACGACCGTGTCGAAATAGGACACCCGCTCGGGTGACGGCATGGCAATTGATGAAGTCGTTGACACCGCTACCCTCTCAAGAGCCGATCGGTTGGATCCGCTGCTCCGCGTCCCTCACCGCAAAGGCAAGGGAAAGAAACACCATTCCCCAGACACCCAGCACGACGAACCGCCACTCTTCCGATGCATACTGATAGAACATCGCAAGACCGCCACACAGAGCCATCAATCCATATTCCGCAAAAACAGTCCGCCGGTGGCCCCACCCAACTAACACCAGCCGCTGATAATAATGCTCCCGATGGGCCTCCCATACCTTTTCATGACGAAGCGCCCGCCGTAGGAGCGTCACTGTGGCATCGAGAATAAAGGGGGAAAATATGATCAGCGGAACCCACAGGTCAAAAACTCCGTCGCGACATCCAAGAACAGTCAACGCCGCCACAAGAAAGCCCGTTGACACACTTCCGACATCGCCCATAAATATCTTCGCCGGAGGTAAATTATGAACAAGAAATCCCACCGCGGCTGCAGATTGCAAGGTTGCGATGACAGCGATCACGGGATGATGTGCCCGCCAGCCTAAATACCCGAGCAATCCACAGCCGATCGCCGTCATGCCCCCTGCAAACCCATCCATTCCATCCATGAAGTTATACAAATTGGCCATCCAAACGAGAAATAGGACCGTACAAGGAGCGGCGATCCATCCCAACGTAATGAGCCCAAGGGCAGGAATTGCTATGGAGGGAAGCACCACCCCTGAACTGATCACGAGGAGAGCTGAAGCCAGGCTGTGCACTCCAAACCTCGCCGCAATTGGAAGCCCCCATCGGTCATCCATCAACGACACAATGCTGATTACTCCTGTCACCATGACAATCGACCATCCAGTTGAATCGAGCGCGGGCATCGACTCGTCCGGCGATGACCAAATCCAGCCCAATAGTCCGAACATCAACACACCAAGATATAGCGATCCCATAATGGCGACCCCTCCCGTCCTCGGTGTTGGCGTATGATGAAGTGACCGTTCGTTGGGGTGATCTAGCAGGACAATGGAGGAGCCTGGACTGACAAGCCATCGGGTCAACCACCATGAGAATGAACCAACGGCCGCAGTAAGACAGAATATCATCGTCGCCCTAAGCAATTTTTCTCGCCATACCTGCTGACGTGTCCCCTACCAAGCCCAGCCGTTCTTGATACAGATCAAGAAACTGCCGCCCGACCTTCTCCTTCGAATGCTCCCGCGCAACGAGTTCTCGCCCGGAGGCACCCATAGCCGCTCGCAACTCGTGGTTGGTCAGGAGGTTGGCGATCGCATCGGCGAGCGCCACAGGGTCTCGCACTGGAACTAACAAGCCAGTTTTCTTATGGTGGACTACCTCACGACAACCAGGCACATCCGTCGCGATGACCGCTTTTCCGCATGCGGCAGCCTCCAACAGGACCTTCGGAAGGCCTTCGCGATACGACGGCAATACCACCAATGTCGCGCGACCGATAACCTCTGGAAGATCCTCGCGATGCCCCCACCATTCAATACCGTGATCCTGCGCCCATTGATGAAGCTGCGTTTCCGCAATCGCGGTGGGATTCCCCTGATCACATCGTCCCACCAAGACAAAGCGCGCCCGCACGGCTTGCTGTTTCAACCTAACCACCGCATCGACGAACTCTCCTACCCCCTTATCCCACAACATCCGTCCCACCAGCATCACAATGGGATCACCGGCTGGGGGGTCGACTGGCACAAATCGCTGGACATCGACGCCGGACCCAGCAATCAGACGAACCTGTGACGAAGTGACGACGTGCTCTCGTACCAACACATCTCGATCGTCCTGGTTTTGCACGACCACGATGGATCGACTAAGTGCAATAGCCCACTTAAGCCCCCGCTGCAAGATGGAGCGAAGAGCGGATTTTTCTTGTGGCCGATCGGTAAACGCGTAGCCCAACCCCCCAAAGACATTGATCACGGCTGGAATGCGGGTTACCCACGCAGCGAACGACCCATAGAGCACAGGCTTCATGGCAACATGCTGGACAATCTGCGGACGGACTCGGCGATAGATCCGCACCAACTCAAGAAACGTCAACAACTCCCTGAGCGGATTTCGACTCTCCCGCAACATTATGATCGGGACAAGGTGAAAGCCTTCTTGCCAAATACGCTCGGCATGGGCGGTCACGCGAGTGGCAATCGTCACCTCATACCCAGCATCGAGCGCAATACGTGCGAGATCACGCCGAATCTCCCAAAACGTCCAATCTTCAGTAATGAGAAATAAAAGGCGAGCCTTCGATGACGTCACCGATGGCCCCCGCTTACAACATCAGTACGTTTCGTAAAGGATATTGCCAGTTCCGTCATCCCGAGAGATGCGTTTCCCATATCTTGAGGATCAGCTCCTGGTGAAACCGGCCTTCCCGGCACAGCCGATTCTCGTCGAACAGTTTCTTGACCCACTCCCGTGCTGACATGCCCAGTCGGTCCAGCGGCAACCGGTGAAAACAGGACGGCCGGTTGTTGAGGACAGATGAAAATACCTTGGGGTTTGAACTCCTGGAGTAATCCACCCTTTTTGCCTGGATAGGCCAGCGTAGCCCCGAGCACCAGCCAGAATATCCTCTGATAGAAAATCTCATGCACCAGACAAAAGCCGGCGAACCCCAGCAGGAGTATCCCTAAGGCACGGCATGCAGGCTGTGTTGTGTGAAATTTGAAGACAGAACGAACAAGATCGAAAAATGCCCAACCAAACACCGCCGCGCCGACAATCCCAAATTCAGCTAGTATCCAGAGGGGCGTGCTATGGATCACGAGGGGGTACCTGAACCAAAGGGGGCTCTTTTCAATAAAGACACCTAACCCTGCGCCCAGAATCGGTGATTGCATCCACAAGTCCAGAGCTCTGGTCATGCTCTCCCAGTGTTCCTGAATACTAGGGTCACTTGAGATCTCGCTTTGGGTCACACCACTCAGGGTCGTACCACTCAGGGTCGTACCACTCAGGGTCGTACCACTGATCAAAATCACACCCCAACAAACTACGGCATATAACAGACCCCAGGCTATCACGCGGCGTTCTGCAAGCCGACCAATCCACGCGGCAAGAAGAATGACCGCGCCAACAAGCAATCCAGCCCGAGAGCCACTCAAGATCAGCCCCAACAATACCAAGCCCAGGAGCAAGGGAAATAGCTGTGAGGGAAGCTTCCCAACCACACTGTTGGATATGAGTGGCGCGGCAGATCTAATAGTTCGATGCCTGGCACGCACAGACGAATACGCAAGAACGAGCGCAAGGCATACCAACATCTGAAAAACAAACGCGTTACGGTTAGCAGCATATCCCTCAAACCTTAGCGTGAGGCGAATATCTGCAATCCATCCCCACTGAACCAAAAGGCGCAGGATGATTTGCAGCACCACGACCGCCACCCCTGTGGCAATCATGGTTTCGCTCAAGCGACGCAATCCATGAGCACCGGCATAAGCCACCATCAAATAGCCTGCCGAGATATAACCGAGAAGCACCAGCCAGCCAAATACCCGCCCGGCAAGCGCCCACTGCGTCACACCGATTTCCGGCAGGCCTCGCAGAAAGGCCATGAGCAGTACTGTGCTGATTAACACCAGAATAACGTTGAAGTTCTGGGCCCGCCACACCGGGAGGCGACGAACGGACAAGGCGTGAATACTGACCGCAGCCAGGGCAAGAATTGCGAAAGGATCGGCCATGTTCAAGTTAATGGGTCCCAGCGATCCGGGAAGCTCAGCGTGGGCCTGGAAGAACACCAGCACCGCCGTTGCCATAGCCAGAATCCAGGCAGACGCTTTCTCAACTTCATGCGCCGGCTCTATTATCGGCAGAGATTCGCCGACACCTGAATCCGCATCGGTCGTCTTCTTCAAGGCAAAAGGCGAGGCAGCAACAATGACTAGGGTGGAACAAAGCCCAATCAACACCGAAACCGCGACAGCATCGGCAGCAGAAATGCCTAACCATCCAAGCATATATACGGACGTCATTTCCCGTATCCCCCAGCCGTTTACAGTGAGGGGAATGCTGGCGGCAAAGCTGATCACAGCAGCGGCGGCAAAAAGAGGCATGATGTCGATTCCTGGGTGGATCGCTTGTATCCCGACAACAAAAGATCCCAGCATTAAAAATTGACTGATTAGCGTTATTCCCGCACTCTCCAGCAAACACGAGAATGCCGACCAGGATCGAATACGGGCGGCAAACCGCTTCTCAAATCGTGAACGGCCGAGCCAGATACTCAGGACTACCCCACCCACTGCGACAATAGCGATCTCGCTGAAAGGCATCAGACGAAAAAAGTCAGCAACAACTGATGGCCCCAGTAAGAAGGTCACTCCGAACACAGCCAGAACACCACTGATGAGGGCCAACAGCACACGTTCGTACGCGCTCAAACTGGCAATGACTACTGGCCGCACACCATATTTTCGCAATACCGCCTGACGCCCCAACACCTGCCCGAACAACGACATGACGAACAACCCGGCCACGTGGCCTGAAACACTGGCGCGGAAGGCTACATTCCAAGACAGTGGAAACCCAAAATGAGCCAGTACCCTCCATAGCCGGAAGGTCACCTGAAACAGGTTGGCGATCAATAGGACCAGGATGCCGGCTAAGGCCTCTGGAGAAAAACTAACCAGCCGCTGCAAGACATTCTCGGTGCCGGACATCGAGAAGGCCACCATCAGCAGCAGGACAGAAATCACGCCCACAACGATCAGGCGCTTATACTTCGTCAGCTGTGCTTTGATAGAAAGATTATTCACGACGATTGCTTTGCGGAGAGCCAAGCCTGAAACATCAGAACATTCCATAGCCAATACTGCCAGTTTCGTCTGCCTGAAAGATGCTCGTTCCACTTTTCTCGAATGGGGGCGGGATGGAAATACCCCTCGCGACGAAGGCGGTGCTCATCCAGCAATTCTTCGGCCCACTCCCGCAAGGGCCCGCGCAGCCATGTATCGAGCGGAATTCCAAAGCCCTGTTTGGGCCGATCGATCAACTCGCGCGGCACATAACGGTCGAGCACTTGGCGTAGCAGCCACTTGCCCTGTCCGTCGCGAATCTTCATAGCCAACGGCAGGCGCCAGGCAAATTCGACGAGGTGATGGTCGAGCATTGGCACGCGGGTTTCCAGGCTCACGGCCATGGCAGCCCGATCCACCTTGGTCAAGATGTCGTCGGTGAGGTAACCCACGAGGTCCTGATACATCATTCGCTCGGTGAAATTGCTCCGGTTGAAAGCTGCAGCCTCTGCATCAGCCCAAATTGGAGACTCGTTGGCACCGACGATCAACGAGCCTGGTTCCCGGTGTTGGGACACGAGTCTGCGATATAATTCATCCGGCCCATCGACATCGATCACGCTCGCCAGCTTGTGAATACGATCTCCCAATGTTGGTTGCCGCAAGCGCCGAGGAAGAAGCCTGCCGATACGATCCCACGATGCGGGACTCAAGACCGTCATCATCCTGCCGACTCCGTGCCTAACACCTTGTGGCACCGAGCCGATACGGTTCCAGATCGACCGCCCCCAGAAATAGCGGTTGTAGCCACCGAACAGTTCGTCTCCACCATCGCCCGAAAGAGCGACCGTCACATGCTTACGAGCGAGCGCGGCCACAAGATGAGTCGGGATTTGCGATGAATCGCCGAACGGCTCATCATAGATTTCCGGCAGCCGCGGAATGACACTCAGCGCCGCGTCCGCGGACAGATACAGCTCGGTGTGATCCGTGCCCAGATGCGCCGCGACCAGCTTCGCGTAGCGCGCCTCATCATAGTCCGACTCACTGAAACCGATCGAGAACGTCCGCACGGGACGTGAAGACTGGCACTGCATCAAGGCGACAATGGTTGACGAATCGATGCCCCCTGACAGGAACGCCCCTAGCGGAACATCAGAAATCATCTGCCGGCCAACAACCTGGCGCAGCAGGGAATCGAGTGCATCCGTTGCGGCTGCATCAGAAAGGCCGGTGATCGGCTCCTGCGTGGCAACCTTGCGAGCGGACCAGTACGTAATAGGCACAGGCATATGCCCTGGCTGGTCATCGGCAGAAATCTTGAGACACGTCCCAGGCAGGAGTTTGCATATTCCCTGGTAAATCGAATGGGGTAAAGGCACATACCCGTATCGCATGTAGCTGGCGAGCACCGCCCGGTTGATATCCCCGCGCCACGATGGATGGGCGCACAGAGCCTTGAGTTCGGATCCGAACAAGAAGGTTTTGCCACACCACCCATAATAGAGAGGCTTTTCGCCTAGACGGTCTCGCACCAGAGTAAGTTGCCGCTCAACGCGATCCCAAAGGGCAAAGGCAAACATGCCGACAAATCGCTGCACCGCTTTCCCGATACCCCACTCTTCAAAGGCAGCGAGCATGACTTCTGTATCCGAATGGCTACGAAACTTCTGACCGGCTACCTCCAACTCAGAGCGTAGCGCGACAAAGTTGTAAACCTCACCATTGTAAGAGAGCACATAGCGACCGCTTGAGGACACCATCGGTTGATGCCCCTCAGGGGATAAATCTAAGACAGAGAGCCGTGCGTGACCGAGCCCAATCCCTGCCCGTTCATCACACCAGATCCCAGAATCGTCAGGGCCCCGATAGCGAATAGATGCCACCATGCTCCGCACACTACCCGTTAATTCGGCGGTAGACTGACCCATGATCCCAGCAATCCCGCACATTCGTTGGTGTACCGCCGCCTATCTAAAGAGAATAATGATGCGACCCACCGACACCTTCACCGGGCCGATGGATGGTTGGTACTGAGATCGGAATAGAGCGCAGAATACCGATCAACAATTCTTGCCAGGGAATACTCCTTTTCAATCCGTGCCCGTGCTGCACGTCCGAGATGCTCCCGTGCAGCAGGTCCCCGATCAATCAGATCAATGATTGCATGAGCCAACGAAACCGGACTACGCACAGGAACGATCAACCCGGTATCGCCAATAATTCTGCGCGCATCGCCAACATCCGTCGAGACACAGGGAATGCCACAGGCCATCGCTTCGCCAAGGACATTGGGGAACCCCTCCCCGAACGCAGAACTGAGGCACAGCACATCCACTCCTGGAAGGAGACTTTCAATATCGCTCCGATACCCCAATAGACGAACTCGGTCAATCAAACCCTTCCCAGCAACGGCAGACGCCAGCATTTGTGTGTCCTTACCTGCCAAGAAAAAATACACATTAGGTCTGGCTTCCGCGACCTCATTCGCAGCATCAAGAAAGGTAGCGTGATCTTTCATCGGATCGACACGTGCCAGCAGAACCACGATGACCGCATCGTGTGGCAGCTTCCATTCCTGACGAAAAGGTAATCGCCGGCTGAACCCTGGATTGAACCGCTCAATATCGAACCCGTTAGGAATGACGTCCCAACGGCGGGGGTGGTACCCCAATCTCAGATGTTGCTGTCTGCCGAATTCGCTATTCACAACCACGGCAGCAGGAATAGAAGAATACCGCGCAAGCATCCATTGCACCCATCTAGTAAGAGGGCGATACCGCTTCAAATCCATGTCAGAACAACGCACATTCCAGACAAAAATCGGCGAACCTGAAAACTTCACTGCTAGCGTGCTCAGAAGATCTGCATGATAGAGCCAACTCTGCACGATGGTCGGGTTGAGCATCCTCAACAGTCGGATCAACCGAGGCAATGCGAAAATATCAGGCCTCCCCCGCTTCATCCCTAACGTGTGTACTGCGACTCCCGATGATTCAATCTGATCGCCCAGCTGACCACTGTCGGTCAGAGAGATCACGGTATTGAAAAACCGCTTGCGGTCCATCGCCCCCACCAGCTTGGCCAGCATGACCTCGGCGCCGCCGGTATCCAAATCTGAAATCACATGAACAATTCGGATCATTCCCCCTCTTGCCTTCTGGCTTCGAATGCCCGCCTGCCCCATTGGCCCATAAGCAGACATCCCCAGAGCAAGCAAAATAGCAACAATGAATACACGTGTCCCGTATGCCTGAATGGTTCGACGAGGCGTGCGCTATACAAATAGGCCACATACCATGTGCCCCACAATGACAGAAACGGGATCCACCAATACCGCACATCCCTCAATAAACCGATCCATCCCCACAGCGTCGCAATAAGCGAGACGCCAAATATGATGGCCATCCACGGTGTCAGATTTTGCATCGCAGCCCGGAGCCCGCTTGCCTGAAATAGGAAAATGAGACTATTAAGATCCGGCGTCAAGGAAGCACTCATATATACTGTGGACTCTATCCATCCTTTCATCTGCCCGCGGATCAACGTGGGAAGCGAATGCAGGCCGAACAGATATTCACGATAGGTGAGCCGTGGTCCAGCATAGCGACTTTGTTCAAATTCTCCGGCCGAAGGAAATCCCGGGGTGCCGAGGCGTTCAGGAAATTCGAAATTCGCATTCCAGCGGGCGTACCCATACGAGGGCCAGGAGGGATCACCGTGAACTTTATAAAGACCATAGAGGTGGGGTAGAAACAGCGTTACCGCCAGGAAGGAGGCCAGACCAAGTTGCGGCCATCTCCACTGTGACGGCATAAGCAGAGGCGCTCCCCTGGATGCTTGCCAGCAATTTACCAACCAGCACAGCCACACAAGCGGCAAAACGATACTCAACGCAGGTGTTTGTAGGAGAGTCATGACACCCGTCACGACTCCCAATAAAATGGCGCCGAACCAGCCCTGCATCCACAGCCAGACGCTAAGAGCGGCGAGAGTCAAGAGGGACATACTTTCCAGGCGTAACCCACGTACGGACTCTTCGACCCATACTGGATGAAGAGCCACAATCAATGCTGCCGCGGATCCGAGCAGAGGGTTGTCGCTCACCTTCCAGACAAACCCCCCACAGGCACCTATTAGTGCAGTTGAAAGAACCATGGAATACCATCTGGCAGAAGCGGTGGTATTCCCCCATATGCTGAACCAGAGATTTAGCCCACCCACGTGCAACGGTTCACGCTCACTAAAAGACCCCGAGTAAAACCCTCGTCCCGGAGTAAACCATTCTACTTTTATTGCCGAGTCCACATAACCCACCACATCAGGGTCAACCGGCAGGCTTCTCGCCATATCCAGAAGCAACCACCGTTGACCAAATCCGACAAAAACCGCTACCAGAATGACACTGCAGCCAAACCAAACCGTCCACTTCCTGCCAGGGAAAGAAAGCCAGCTCACCCCACCCCATCCAATGAGACACAAGGCTAAAGCCGAGGCGAGTGGCCAGATGGCTGGCAAATGATCATTCGCAGAAAACCATGTGACGGCGAACCGGTCAAGCACCAGCTTTTCGTCAGATGTCTCGTTCGTGGCACTGAGCATCAGTTCTGAAGGCCCGTTGACATTAACCTCGAAGATTCTCCCGTCGAGATGAGCGGGCAGAATCTCGTACGAATCAGCCCCGTCTGTAATTCGAGCGTCGGTACGCCCGGCAGGGAATGTCCAAATACGCATCTTGAGCACACCGGGCTCCGATGCAGGCAGACGTATTCGAACCCTGCCCGCCTCATGTGGAGCGAGGTACCACCCGTATCTTCCCCAACGACCGCCATCCTGTTCGGCCAACCACGACGAACCCTCCGCCTGGACATTTGTCAGCCGCTCGTCCATTCCTATTGCGCGAGATTCCTGAAGCGCTTGGCGCATCTGAAGCATAAATTGAGGAATGGCAATAACGGCGGCCAGAATCCCCGAGCAGATCAGCACTCGTCCAATCCATAACACCGCACTAGGTGGCAAGTTCACCCTCTCTTTTCGAGCACGACAAATATGCGAAAGGCCAAAAGACGATTGAAGAACCAGAGCATTCGTTCAAGTGACAAGAGCGGACGTACAAGGCAGACCGGCAAGAGAGAGGGACGCTCGAACCCTCCGCTGAGCGGGTAGGCGAAAAAGGCCAGTCGGTGGTGCCGGATCTTCTTCAAGGTTGGATATAACTCATGAAAGCGCTGGCTTGATCGCTCAAAGAGAATCGTCGAGACAGCCTGATTCGCATCAAATGGCTTTCGTCCAGGCTGCAGCGGGCTCAGAGCAAGAGGATCTTGACTGAAATCCACCGGCTCAGGATGCAGTACTCATGACAGCTTGTCGTCTCCCACCCATCGCTCCCCCACATTTTTCACACTTTTCCCACTAATCTCGCCCGTCTCGCTTGAGCCAGGCATCGGCGATTACAGCAGAAGCGCTCATGAATCATGCAGGTTAGAGCAGCTGAAAATCTTCTAGTTTGCTCGCGGCTCGATCAAAGGTGACGGTCTCCTTGCATCCGCCAAGCCGATTGGTGGCCCCCAGCAGACAATCGGCGAAGTCTGCCTTCCCTTTCTGATACATGCGAAAGGAGGTCCAGGCCGATTGCGTATCCTCAATCTTCAGCTGGCTGGTCCTCAATAGCTTTTCTAATACAGCCACA
>CXWL01005123.1_pt1 | contig 12220 bp, 14 predicted proteins | sample 590931 | NCBI WGS metagenome assembly CXWL01 (sample SAMEA3498368, study PRJEB10139) | groundwater metagenome | biome: water well; material: biofilm material | place: Germany | collected 2015-04-27
GTCCGCTCAGATGCGCACAGATCTGTAACAGTGATTTGGCTGCATAAATGGTGGCTTTTTTTACCAGAGCAGCTTCTGCAGCATTTTGCTGGGGTAATACGAAACTGCGGCCGGATTGGGATGCATTGTAAGTCATCGCCAGTGCGCCATGGATCGGGCGCAGTTCTCCGGTTAAAGCGAGCTCGCCCGCCCATTCATATTGATCGAGTTTGTCTTTGGGGATTTGTCCGGTAGCTGCCAGGATTCCCAGGGCGATGGGTAAATCAAAGCGCCCGCTTTCTTTGGGTAGGTCGGCGGGCGCCAGATTAATGGTGATGCGCTGAGCAGGAATCTTGAATTGCGCATTTTGCAATGCGGCCCTGACGCGGTCTTTGCTTTCTTTGACTTCCGTATCAGGGAGTCCGACAATGGTGAAACTGGGCAAGCCGTTGGCGATGTGCGTTTCCACCGTCACCAACGGCGCTTGTATCCCTGAAAGTGCGCGGCTATACAGAACAGCGAGTGACATTTGAGAATTAGTAATCCTGGGTGTGCTGGAACGAGCAGAAATTCACTTAAAGATGACAAAAGATAAGTTAAATTAAATAAACTTACTTTTCATGCATGTCTTCACTATCCTGTTTTTCTTCTACCGTATGAGAGGGTGATAGGCTAGTTGAATTTTTCAACAGCGCTTCCAATTCGGAAACTTTACCTTCGAGGACCATTAATTTCTCTCGGGTGCGTTGTAAAACTTCTTGTTGTACATCAAACTCATCACGTGTGACTAAATCAAGCCGTGTAAAAGCCCCCGCTAACAGCATCCGGATATTTTTCTCGATATCTTTGGCCGGACTGTTGTGCAGTACTTCGCTGACTTTGGCATTGATTTCGTCGATTACATTTTTATTAAGCATCGTTGTTCTCCTTGTTGACTGATCCAGCACCTGACCAGCTGATGATAGTGACGTGATAAAATCACAGAATGTGATAAAGCTTTACAAGATCTGATTATCCACTGTTATTGAGAAGGGTTCCAGTATTAAGAAGCAGGGGTTATTTTGCCAGGCTACTCCCTTTGATCAATGATGCATTGGAGAATTGTCTTTTTGATTAACGGTTAATTGTCCGGATACATAAATGGAACGCATACAACTACTTGAAAATTGGCTGAAGGAGCAATTTCCGGATAAGCCGTTTACTTTGCAACCAGCCTCTGCTGATGCCAGTTTCCGGCGATATTTCCGTGTTTCCTTTCAGGATCAGACGCTGATTGCTATGGATGCACCGCCGCAACAGGAGGATTGCACGCCATTCATTCAAGTGGCGGAGATTCTGGCTGAGACCGGCGTGCATGTGCCGAAAATAGTAGCGAGAAATCTGGATCAGGGTTTTTTATTACTGTCTGATTTGGGTGATACGACTTTCTTGCAGGCACTCAATAATCAAGTCGATAGCGCTGATCAGCTCTATGGCGATGCCATTGATGCGCTGATTAAGCTGCAATTGTCGCAACAGGTGGAAGGTTTGCCCGGTTACGACGAAGCATTGTTGCTGAGGGAACTCAACTTGTTTCCGGATTGGTATGTCGCGAAACATTTGCGGGTAGCTATAACGGAAAAACAGCAGACTGTTCTGCAGTCAATTTTTACGCGAATTATACAAAACAATATTGCACAGCCAAGAGTTCTGGTACACCGTGATTTTCATTCCCGTAATCTGATGGTGACATCTCCTAACCCGGGCATTATCGATTTTCAGGATGCCGTGGTTGGCCCGATTACCTATGATTTGGTGTCGCTATTTAAGGACGCTTATATCCGGTGGGACGAGGAACGGATTCTGGATTGGATGATCCGCTATTGGGAAAAAGCCCGTAAAGCCGGATTACCTGTGCCCACTGATTTTGCGGAATTTTACCGGGATTTTGAATGGATGGGCGTGCAGCGGCATATTAAGATTTTGGGCGTTTTTGCCCGCCTGTATTACCGTGATGGTAAAGAGAATTATCTGAATGATATGCCACTGGTGATGGAATATTTGCGTAAAACTTGTAAACGTTATCGGGAATTTCATCTGTTGCTTAACTTGTTGGATGAGCTGAGCCCGGCTGGATCAGATCAGAAAATTGGCTACACCTTCTAATACTATTCCCTATAGAGCCATGATTCTTGCGGCGGGACGCGGAGAACGCATGCGTCCGCTTACCGATTCTTTGCCGAAGCCTTTGTTACAGGCGGGGGGGCACGCATTAATCGAATATCAGTTAAAAAATCTGGCGCGTGCGGGTTTTATCGATATCGTGATCAACCATGCGTATCTCGGTGAAATGATCGAAAATGCTTTGGGTAATGGTGAACGGTATGGTGTTAACATTCAGTATTCGCCCGAAGCAGTTGTATTGGAAACCGCAGGCGGGATTGCTAATGCTTTGCCACTTTTGACGGACCAATCCAGCAACTTGCCCTTTCTGGTCGTTAATGCGGATATTTATTGTGAAATGGATTATGCATCGCTATTACCGGTAATGCGTGCGATGCAATCAAACACTAACCAGCGGCTTGCGCATCTTGTTTTGATCGACAATCCGCCGCATCATGCTGAAGGTGATTTTGCGTTGCAGGGAGATCAGGTGATACTGACTGGGGACAACAGACTGACTTTTAGCGGTATCGGCATTTATCAACCGCGGCTTTTTAACGAAATAAAACCAGGTTTGCCGGTAAAACTGGCGCCACTGCTGCGGCAGGCAATGCAAGCGGAAAAAGTAAGCGGTGAATATTTTTCCGGGCAATGGGTTGATGTGGGAACACCGGAGCGGCTTGAATTACTGGATAAGCAACTCAAGTCTCAATTAGAATGATCAACAACGGACGCAGTCTAAAATTCAAAGTATCTCGCTATGACACACATTCAACCTTTTATCACGCGCCGGCAGCTTTTGGCATCCAAGATGCATGGCGGTGTCGCTATTGTCCCAACGGCTCCGGAACGGTTGCGTAATCGGGATGCACATTATTCTTACCGGTTTGACAGCTATTTTTATTATTTGACGGGTTTTCGCGAACCTGAGGCTGTGCTGGTGCTCATTGCCGCGACAGAAAAAACACCGGCAAAGCATGTTCTGTTTTGCCGCGAAAAAGACATGGAACGCGAGATATGGGATGGTTTTCGCTATGGTCCGGAAGCTGCCAAAGAGACGTTTGGTTTTGATGAAGCGTATTCGATTGTCAAACTGGATGAATTGCTCCCTAAACTATTGGCGGATCAGCCTGCTGTTTATACTGCATTGGGACAGGATCATGCCTGGGATCAACGTATCGTCGGCTGGTTAAACCGGGTGCGGGAACAATCGCGCACGGGTGTGGTTGCACCGGGTGAAATTCATGATTGCCGTGCATTATTGGATGAAATGCGTCTGATTAAAGGGACGGATGAATTACAAATAATGCAGCGGGCGGCAGATATTTCGACCCAGGCGCATCAGCGTGCGATGCAGACAACCCGTCCGGGAATGCGTGAGTATGAGATTGAAGCGGAATTGCTTTACACCTTCTACCGGCACGGTGCGCAAGCGCCAGCCTACACATCCATTGTTGCCGGTGGCGCCAACGCCTGCGTGTTACATTATGTGGAGAACAATGCCGAGTTGAAATCGGGGGATTTATTACTGATTGATGCCGGTTGTGAATTGGATGGCTATGCATCGGATATTACGCGGACATTCCCGGTTAATGGAAAATTTACCGCTGCCCAAAAGGATGTTTATCAACTGGTTTTGGCGGCACAGGCCGCGGCCATTTCTCAAGTGAAACCGGAAAATAACTGGAACGATCCGCATAAAGCTGCTTTACATGTATTGGCGCAAGGCTTTATTGATCTGGGATTATGTCAGGGCAGCGTGGATGCCGTGCTGGAATCGGGAGATTACAAACGCTTTTATATGCACCGGACCGGGCACTGGCTGGGAATGGATGTGCATGATGCCGGTGAGTACAAACAAAAAGGCGATTGGCGTCTGCTGCAACCCGGCATGGTGCTGACCGTTGAGCCGGGATGTTATATCCGCTCGGCGGATAATGTTCCGCAACATTTCTGGAATATCGGGATACGAATCGAAGACGACGTGATTGTCACACAAAACGGCTATGAACTTTTGACGCTGGCAGCACCCAAAACCATAGCCGAAATAGAGGAGCTGATGCAATGAACGATGAAGAAAGGAAAATAATTATCAGCAAGGTTTCTGAATACCGTCAAAATGAATCGGGAGAATTTCACCGTGTGCCGGTTTCTCCGGTTAACCGCTGGATCACCATTGCAATACTCATCCCGGTTGTTGCGCTTATGGTTGTATTGGGCGTTTTCTTTTTTGCGGCTTTTCTTGCTTTACTTGCAGTGGCTGTCGTGGTGGTTGGAATACGCTTCTGGTGGCTGCGCAGAAAAATTGAGAATGCCATGCAACAACCCGATGATATAGACCGGAGAGCTGAATCGGATCAAACGATTATCATCGAAGATGCACAAATTATTGAAGAAACGGAAGTTCATCGGACTGAACAAAAGAAACACTAAAGCTGCATGATTCATCTCTGAAATTTAAAGAAAGAATGGCATCGAGTCATTATATTGCTTTATAAATTCTTGGGTTGACCGTTACTAATGAGACCATTTTAAAACTCAGGATCCGTTGGGGTATTTTGATTTAATTTGTCAGCATAAGCTGGGGTGGTAGGTTCCTGAATCCGCCGTTTCTTTTCTACTTTCGATATTGAGTTCTATGATAAAAAAAGTGCAAGCTGGTGACGTTCGACTGGGAATGTATATTCATGAAATTAAGGGGAATTGGTTAGAGCATCCGTTTTGGAGAAAATCATTCCTGCTGGATCAACAGAAAGACTTGGATAAACTCCTGAGTTGTAACCTGGATGAAATATGGATTGATACCAGTAAAGGCCTCGATGTTGCCATAAGCGAACAAACGCAAACTGCAACTGTTGTTAATCCTGATTCAGACAAACCAAAAACTGAAACACCACGTCCACCTAAGAAAGTTTCGGTTGATGAGGAACTGGGCGCCGCTAAAAAAATACATAAAAAAACAAAAGAAGCGGTTACGACCATGTTCAGTGACGTTCGCATGGGTAAAGCGCTTGAAATCGAAGAAGCGGTATCATTGGTTGATGAGATTAATCAATCCATGGAACGAAACTCGAACGCATTACTCAGCTTGATCCGGCTAAAAACTGTCAATGAGTATACTTACTTACATTCTGTTGCGGTTTGTATGCTGATGGTTGCAGTGGGAAGACAATTAGGGTTAAGTGGTGAACAGCTCAGACAAGCCGGTGTTGCCGGGTTACTTCATGATGTCGGGAAAATGGCGATTCCCAGTGAAGTACTGGATAAGCCAGGAAAATTGACGGATGAAGAGTTCACTATTATCAAAAGTCATCCACAACGCGGCTGGGAAATACTCAAATCCTGTTATCAAGTTCAAGAATCAGCTTTGGATGTTTGTTTGCATCATCATGAACGTGTGGATGGGCAAGGTTATCCGGAAAAATTATCCGGTGATGCGCTTACTTTGTTTGCACGTATGGGGGCGGTTTGTGATGTCTATGATGCCGTTTCTTCAAGCCGCTGTTACAAGCCCGCTTGGTCGCCTGCTGAATCAATCCACAAAATGGCGACATGGGCCGGTCATTTTGATGAGAAGGTTTTCCAGGCTTTTGTTAAAACCATTGGTATTTATCCGACCAGTACTCTGATAAAACTCAAATCTGGGCGATTGGGCGTGGTGATTGAACAATCCCAGAAGAAATTGACAGCACCCATCATTAAGATTTTCTTTTCTACGCGAGCGAACGCGCATATTCCAGTAGAAATCTTAGATTTATCAAAAGGAACGGATAGTATTGAAAATATTGAAGACCCGATTAAATGGGGTTTTGATATCAATAAAATACAAGGAATATGAACAGTTCAACTCTCTGCGCTTTAACAGACCGTTAAAAAACTATCTGCTACAAAATTCTGGTTAATTCAGTTTTTCTGAAAAATTAAATCCCATACGCCATGCCCGAGTTTGAGTCCTCTTTGTTCAAACTTGGTCAATGGCCGGTATTCCGGCCGGGGCGCATAATCTGTCGCGGTGTTGGCGAGTTGGGATTCCTGACTTAAAACCTGCAGAATTTGTACGGCATAGTCTTCCCAGTCGGTAGCCACATGGATATACCCACCCGTTTTTAGATGTGCACACAAATGAGTAACCAGCGCCGATTGGATCAATCTGCGTTTGTGGTGTCTGGCTTTGGGCCAGGGATCGGGAAAAAAAATGTGAATACCATCTAAATATTCCGCTGGTAGCATGTGTTCCAGTACTTGGACGGCATCATGTTGGATGATGCGCAAATTCGTCAATTCGAGATGCTCGATTTGATTGAGCAGACTGCCGACTCCGGGCGTATGCACTTCAATTCCCAGATAATCGTTTTCAGGATGCGCCTTTGCGATAGCCGCGGTACTTTCTCCCATGCCAAACCCAATTTCCAGGATTTTGGGTGCCGGACGGCCGAAAACTTGGTCCAGATCTAGCCGGTTCTCGCTAAATGGAATGCCGTATCGGGGCAGCAATGTTTCGCAGGCGCGGCGTTGTGCATTGGATAAGCGCCCTTGACGAAGAACGAAGCTGCGGATGGTTTTTTGCATCGACGGATAAAATTGGCGGCGTGCGTTCGGCTAACTAGGCTGGTTTACCAGTTGCTGACTTTTTTGTAACGGTGTCTGAATGGGCGATGACGCCATCCGTTGGTGAGCTGGGGCTGGCACTGTAGAGTTTCTTCACCATGCGTCCGGCCAGATACGCTTCGCGTCCGGCCTCAACGGCCTTGCGCATCGCGGATGCCATCAATACCGGATTTCTGGCTGCAGCAATGGCCGTGTTCATCAATACGCCATCGCAACCCAGTTCCATCGCAATGGTTGCATCGGACGCCGTGCCGACACCCGCATCGACCAATACCGGAATTTTGGCATTGTCGATGATGATTTTCAGATTCCACGGATTCAAAATGCCCATGCCAGAGCCTATCAATGAGGCCAGCGGCATGACGGCGACACACCCCATTTCTTCCAGTTGTTTGGCAATAATCGGGTCATCCGAGGTGTACACCATCACCTGAAAATTCTCCTTAATCAGGATCTCCGAGGCTTTCAGGGTTTCCACCATGTTCGGGTACAATGTCTTCGGGTCGCCCAGCACTTCCAATTTGACCAGACTGTGCCCATCCAGTAATTCACGCGCCAGGCGCAACGTGCGCACCGCGTCTTCAACGGTATAGCAGCCCGCCGTGTTGGGCAGTAAGGTATATTGCGCTGGCGGCAAAACATCCAGCAGATTGGGCTCATTAGAATTTTGCCCGATATTCGTTCGCCGGATCGCGACAGTAATGATTTCAGCGCCACTGGCTTCAACGGCTGCACGGGTTTCGTTGAAATCTTTGTATTTGCCTGTGCCGACCAGTAAACGGGAGGTGTATGTCTTGCCGGCAATCACTAAGTTATCCATGAAATTCTTTTTTTGTACCCAAGGTATATTTGTTTAATAGCGCGGTATTTAACCGCCGCCCACTGCGACAACAACTTCCAACTGATCCCCATGAACCAGAGTTTGTTCCGAAAATTGGCTGCGCGGAATAATCTCGCCATTGCGTTCGATGGCGATGCGTTTGCCGTGCAGTTCAAGATGGTCGATAAGCTGAGTCACGTTAATCGGCGATTCAAATTGTTGCGGTTGTCCATTAATGGTGAGTTGTATCATGGGTGATGAAGCTGGGATTGATATTTCAGGTTAGCCAGATGAACAATCAAAAATCAGGATGAATTTTATCATGTGGGGATTGGGTAATTTGAGAAATTTATGAATATCATGCTGCATAAAATATTTTATGACTGTTAAAATTGGTCTACAGTGATCTTTCGATCAGATTACAATACCTAAATTTTATGACTTCTCTAATTCAATGTCGGGTGATGTCGTATTTTTTGAACGAATTGTCTGCTCATTCTAAGCAATAATAACAATAGAGTAGTGAATGTGATGATAAAGAGTATCCGACATACTCGTATTGTAGAACTATAGGACAAATAATGTCGTATATATTACGTTAGGTTTTATGGGACACCCTTCGTCGATGTGTAAGATTTGGGAATTTCTGGACAATGGCTCAGTCGCAGCATTCCTGGGCGCATTCTTCGCTTTCTTGCTTGTGGTAGCCACTGATTTCATTCGGCGACGAAATAAGAGGGCTCGTCTAAGACTCCTTATAAGGGACAACGGCGAGCATGCTACCCGTAAACTGGAGACGGCTCGTACGGCGTGCGATCTACTAAAGGACAACAATTTCATTCCGTCGCCGGTTATGAAATTCCCAACAGAAACTGTCCGATACTTGCGTCTTGAAGTGATTGATCTCCTATCGTCAAACGAGAATAGATGTATTGACGCGTTACTGTATTGGATGGAGGCGATTGATGGCTTATTCGACGAAGCTTACCAAGAGTCTAAGATACTGGTCTCACTAGCAAAAAATGGGGCCTCAAACGGAGAACGGACCAGCAGCGCAACTTACATGCTGGCGACATATCAGGAGCGGTGAAGAACCTTGAACACCTGAGAACGATGTGTGCTGCTTTCTGCACGAGAGACTATGCGGCTATTTTGGGCGTTCGGCACGAAATCAAATGAAACCTAACCCTCAGCTCCAGCGGATTACGTTAGGCAGCCGCTGAACTGAAACGTCGGGCATAATCCTAAAGGTAAGTTATGACCACAAAATTTCTTCTTTCGTTACTCATTTTCCTGGCATTGCCATCTACCGCATTCTCAGAAACTCTAACGGCTGTTTGCGGGCCATTCAAGGGAAATACAGTAGGGGTGTCTGGTTCCGTTGAAAATCACAAACCGCTTTTTTACGAGGATTCGATAGATGGTCGGTTCACTTTCATATGGGAAGTCGGCTCAATGAAGGCAATGATTATTGGCCCTGGACAAAATCCGACGCGAGAGGAAGGTGTAGTGGCTCTTAATGTGGCCGAACAAGTATCAGCTGTAGTCATTTACCCAGTATCTGCTTTCTTATACTCGATATTCCCTGAGAGAAAAACAATGCTGATTACAAAACATACTCATACACGAGGCCTTGAATTCGATGCAGCGCGAGGCTTCATCATGCAGGGCACTTGTGTAATAAATCTAAAGTAAATTACACAGAAAGCATGGGGCCAGGTCGCGAAATGAGAATATATCTGATAGATTCAGTATGATTTTTATTTTGTGATCTTGTGGTGTGTGCGTTGCCGGTATTGGATTCGAGATTTTGTGCTTGTTAGATGTATTGTGCAAAATCACTCAATATATTTAATAATCATCGATGTACTCGCATCCGATGCCTTCAGTAATACCGAGTAATGCACATCGATAGCAATCAATTGCCCATGACCGAAAATAATATTCGCCGATGTCTGTGGCATGCATGCTCTTTCCGTTTGTAGCGCTTCCGGAACGGCACAGACGAAATCATGAAGTTGTTGTGCCGTGGTCATTTCAGCTGCAGGAATAGCCGCATCGCGCGCTGAAGGGCTTTTATTCCGCCCGCCGGTTAAACTTCTGAAATAACTCAACTGGCGGGATGTTGCCGTATCCTCGACTTCTACGCGGTAGACGGTGCTGCGCCCGTTTTGTGCCGGTTCCTGCTTGGTATAGAGGGTGCTATGTAATCTTGCGCTTGTAGAATTTTCGCTATCGTTTCCAACGGTGTATTTAATGAAATACCCGCGATCTCAATTACTTTCAACGAGTGTTTCTCCGTGCCGGTAGTCTGACTGGCCGAAATTGAGAAACTGATGAGCGTTGCAACTCCTAACAACAAAAGTCGAGGTACTAAATAGCCTTTTTGCCAATTCGGCGAAGAAATAAAGCGCATCATAAACCTCTCGTAGAAATATTAATGGGTATGGTCTCCAAGCGGCATTATCTCACCTTCCTGGTAAAGGAGCCTCTGAATTACCCGCCTTTGTCATCCCGAACGAAGCGAGAAATTTTTGGGGAACAGCAGTATAGATTTCTCGCTATGCTAGAAATGACAATTATTCAGAGAATCCCTAAGATTTAAGTGTCTTAGCCGAAGCCCACCAACAGAATACTAGGCATTGATTTATCGATGATGTCATTCGAGCGGGTAGCTCATTCAGGTTGAATCAAACCAAAATATATCATTGAAAATCTTACTACCACGATTATCTGGCAGCGTGATTCAGTCAGCGCTTTTTTCGGCGCTCCTTACACCGATGTAGCCGGTCTTTCAGGAACGATTTTTGCTGATAAGGTAACCGGGAGAACCACTCTTACGATCCGTATTAGCGGAATCACAAATCCAGAGTAAAGAGCGATTGAAAAGTGACCGTTATTTCCAGCTATCACCGTAACTTGCTGCTGTATGAGTGGATTCTGGTGACAGATCTTGCCACTGACCAATGGAGGCTTGTCGCATGAAAAAAATCATTTTGTTTTTGCTTGTTTCATTAACCGTTTATGCAGCTTTTTTTACAGAAAAAGACAGATTGGATAGGGAAGTAAAGCGGCTTTGTGCGATTGATGGCGGGATCAAAGTGTATGAGACGGTGAGGTTGCCGGCTGAGAAATTTGATCAGTATGGGCAAATACAAATACCAGCCAAATGGTTGGCTAATCCGGAAGATGAGTATTACTACGAGGGCTCTACAAACTATTTAATCAAGGGAAATCCGGAATTGCTGCGGCTACACACTTGGATGTATCGAAAATCTGACAATAGATTACTTGGCGAAAGCACTGTTTATATGAGACGTGGCGGAGGCATACCAGGGCCTTGGCATATGCCAGCGCTTATTTGTCCTCAAGAAACAGATGTAGATATGAAAGAGCAAATATTTATCAAGGAATGAGGAGAGAATTGTGAATCAACAAGCTGAATATTTCAAACAGGCAGAATTAGCTTTAGCTGTATATGCAAAGCATGGGGCCAGGTCTATAATTGAGAATACAGCCGATGAAATACATATAATTTTTATTGTGTGATCTGGTGGTATGTGCGTTGCCGGTATTGGATTCGTGATTCGGTACTTGGTAAGCGTATGGTAATAATCACTCAGCGTACTTAATAATCATCGATGTACTTGAATCCGATGCCTTCAGTAATGCCGAATAATGCGCATCGATGGCAATCAATTGCCCATGGCCAAAAATAATATTCGCCGCTGTCTGTGGCATGCATGCTCTTTCCGTTTGTAGTGCTTGCGGAACGGCACAGACGAAATTATAAAGTTGTTGCGCCGTGATCATTTCAGCTGCAGGAATAGCCGCATCGCGCGCCGAAGGGCTTTTATTTCGTCCGCCAGTTAAACTTCTGAAATAACTCAACTGGCGGGATGTCGCCGTATCCTCGATTTCTACGCGGTAGACGGTGCTGCGCCCGTTTTGTGCCGGTTCCTGCTTGGTATAGAGGGTTTCATTGACCGGTATGTAATCTTGCGCTTTCAGAATTTTCGCTATCGTTTCCGGCGGTGTATTTAACGAAATACCTGCGATCTCAATTGTTTTCAACGAGTGTTTCTCCGTGCCGGTAGGCTGACTGGCCGAAATTGAGAAACTGATGAGTGTTGCAGCTCCTAACAACAAAAGTCGAGGTACTAAATAGCCTTTTTGCCAATTCGGCGAAGAAATAAAGCGCATCATAAACCTCTCGTAGAAATATTAATGGGTATGGTCTCCAGACCGCATTATCTCACCTTCCTGGTTAAGGAGACTCTGAATTACTCGCCTTTGTCATTTCGAGCGAAGTGAGGAATCTTCGGGGAACAATAGTATAGATTTCTCGCTATGCTCGAAATGACAGTCATTCAGAGACTCCTAAAGATTTGAGTGTCTTCGCTGAAGCCCAACAAACGGAATGCTAGGCTTTGTTTACACCGATGGTGTCATTCGAGCGGGTAACTCATTCGGGTTGAATCAAACCAAAATATAATATTGAAAGCCTGACTATCACGATTATCTGGCAGCGTGATTCAGTTGGTGCTTTTTCCAGTTTTCTTTGCGCCGATGCAACCGGTCTTTCAGGAACGGTTTTTGCTAATAAGGTACGGCTTTGGTACGCACCGCACCGGCATCACGGACTTTGACGTGGATGCGCAATCCAGATAA
>CXWL01121107.1_pt1 | contig 12219 bp, 12 predicted proteins | sample 590931 | NCBI WGS metagenome assembly CXWL01 (sample SAMEA3498368, study PRJEB10139) | groundwater metagenome | biome: water well; material: biofilm material | place: Germany | collected 2015-04-27
TACGCGGTGGCGCTGGCCACTTCGATGGACCTGATCTTTTGCGGCAAGGCTGGCGAAACGTTTTTCTGCACCTCGGATATAGGCTGGGTGGTCGGCCACTCTTACATCGTCTACGGGCCCTTGCTGGCTGGCATGGCGACCGTGATGTATGAAGGCTTGCCGATCCGGCCCGACGCCGCGATCTGGTGGCAGATCGTCGAGAAGTACAAGGTGACGCGCATGTCGTCGGCGCCGACTGCGATCCGCGTGCTGAAAAAACAGCCGCTGGAACTGTTGAAGAAACACGATCTGTCCTCGCTCAAGGCGCTCTACCTGGCGGGCGAACCGCTGGACCAAACCACTTCCGACTGGATCTCCGGCGAACTGGGCGTGCCTGTCATCGACAATTACTGGCAGACCGAAACCGGCTGGCCCATCATGTCGATCGCCAAGGGCGTCGGCGACAAGCCGACCCGGCCGGGCAGCCCCGGCATGCCGATTTACGGTTACAAGGTAAAGATCATCAACGAGACCACCGGTGAAGAATGCGGCGCCAATGAAAAAGGCGTGGTCGTCATCGAAGGGCCGTTGCCGCCCGGCTGTTTGCAAACACTGCACGGCGACGACGCGCGCTTTGTCGGCACCTACTGGCGCAACTTCAAGCGCGAACTGTATTCCACCTTCGACTGGGGCATACGCGATGCGGATGGCTATTACTTCATCCTCGGCCGCACCGACGATGTCATCAATGTCGCCGGCCACCGGCTGGGCACGCGCGAAATCGAGGAAAGCATTTCCAGCCATTGCAATGTTTCCGAAGTCGCCGTGGTTGGCGTCGAAGACCCGCTCAAAGGACAGGCAGCGGTCGCTTTCGTGATACTCAAGAATGCCGCGCCCGCAGCCACCCCGGCCGGCGCGCAAGAACTGGAAGCCGAGATCATGAAGGTCGTGGATCATTATCTGGGGCCGGTGGGCCGGCCGTCGCGCGTGCATTTTGTCGCGTCACTGCCCAAGACCCGCTCCGGCAAACTGGTGCGCCGCGCCATCCAGTCGATTTGCGAAGGACGCGATCCCGGCGATCTGGCAGTAATCGAAGATCCGGCCGCGCTGCAGCAGATCCGTGCAGCGCTGGCGGTGTTGACGGTGCCGTAAATTCTGGAAAAAACCTGAGCGTCAAATAGAAAAAGCGCAGCCTGCCTTATCCGCACGCTGCGCTTTTTCTTGATGCCGTCCTGCCGATTCCTTGTGTTTCAAGAAAAGGGTTGAATACTCTGCTTGTCGGCAAGGGCCACAGAAGAAATTTCCTCAATAATTTCAAAGAGCAATGCAGCCACGCAAACAGATGTATTCTTGCGTTTCCCGACGATTGATTCGCCAAGCTATCGCTTGCAATGACATTTCAGATTGCACCAGCAATGCAAACTCAACTCTTATTTGCTTCATGACGACAGAACACATCGCACCAGCCATTGAAAGCAAGCCGCTATCGCGCCTGGCCAAGGCCCTGTACGGGTTCGCCGGTGGCGTGTCTTTGGTACTGGGAGTGATCGGTATATTTTTGCCGGGATTGCCAACAACTCCATTTGTTCTGCTGGCAGCGATTTGCTTCGCGAAAGCGTCGCCGCGCGTACATCAATGGATGTTGCAGCATCGTCTGCTTGGTCCGATGCTGAGCAACTGGCAAGAGCATCACAGCCTGACGCGCCGAACCAAATCGGTGGCGATCATTTCCATGACGTTGATGATGAGTGTATCCATCTGGAGTTTTTCGGGTCGATTGTGGCTGCAGGTTTTCTTGCTGGCGTTGGGAGCAATCGGTGCTGCGATGGTGTTGCGGATACCGACACGTGCTTGCAACGCAGCGCCGCCACACAATTAAATCGCACGCCAAATAGAAAAAGCGCAACGTGCCTTGTCCGCACGCTGCGCTTTTCTTTCATGTCATTCTGCATATCCGGAACTGATCGCACGTTGAACGTGCACGATCAGCAGCCATCCTGCCCCGCTTATTTCTGCGAATCGCGGATACGTTCGATCAGCAAATCGCCGAATTTCGAAGTCGATACTTTGCCGCCCAGATCCACAGTGCGGCCGCTTTCGGTGCTGAGGACAGCATCGATCGCATTGCGCAGGATTGCGCCTTCCTTGTCCAGACCCTTGTGTTCCGCCATCAGTGCGGCCGCCAGCAACAATGCGGTCGGATTGGCCATGCCCTTGCCGGCGATGTCCGGTGCCGAACCATGGACTGCTTCAAAGATCGCTGCGTCTTCACCGATGTTGGCGCCCGGCGCCATGCCGAGGCCGCCGACCAGACCGGCGATTTGATCCGACAGGATGTCGCCGAACAGGTTGGTGGAAACTATCACGTCGAACTGCCATGGATTGAGCACCAGCTGCATCGCGCAGGCATCGACGATGCGATCGTTGATTTCCAGGCGATCGGCATATTCGGCGCCGACTTGCTGCGCGGTTTCGAGGAACAGGCCGGTCAGCGCTTTCAAGACATTGGCCTTATGCACGATCGTGACTTTTTTGCGGTTGTTGCGCACTGCATATTCAAAGGCGAACCTGGCGATGCGGCGGCTGCCGGCGCGGGTGTTGATGCCGGTGGCCATGGCCACCGCGTGCGGGTCGCCGTCGATAGGCACGTAATGTTCATGGCCGACATACAAGCCTTCCAGGTTTTCGCGCACCAGCACCAGATCGATGTTTTCATAACGACCGCCGGGCACGATGGTGCGGGCAGGACGCACATTGGCGTACAGCTGGAAGGTTTCGCGCAGGCGCACGTTGACTGAACGGAAGCCACCGCCGATAGGCGTCGTCAACGGGCCTTTCAGTGCGAGGCCGGTGCGGCGGATGCTGTCGAGCGTGGTTGCCGGCAGCAGGTCGCCGCTGGTTTCCAGTGCATTCATGCCGGCCTGGTGCTTTTCCCATGTGAATGGATTACCCAGGGCATCGAACACGCGCTCCACCACATCGACGATTTCCGGGCCTATGCCGTCGCCGGGGATCAGGGTAGCGGGAATTTTTTTCTGGGTAGCGTAGTTCGTCATGTTCGGGTCCAATGAAGTGGTCAGAGAGAGAAGAGCGCTTGAAATAGTGCGTTAGCGCATAAAACCATCAGTTTATCGCTATATGCCGTCATGAGCGACCCTCGCCGATGAATTTTTCACATGCCGGCTGCAACAATATGAAATTGCCTTGTGCGCTATAGTAGCGGCGGCTATTACGCGCTGTCGGGCCATAGTGGATTTTTACTGCCAGGCCGCGCTACTTGATTCATTTCACTGAGTCATTTCACTGGCTCATTTTATAGACTCATTTCATTAATCGACTGGAGATCCCGGATGGAAATCAAAGTAACAAAAGGTGCAGGCAAGCTGCAACACATCGTCGAAGCAGGCCCGCACAAATTGATCGCCGATGCACCATCCGCCTTCGGCGGCGAGGACGCCGGTTTCGTGCCGCACGATTTGCTGGCAGCAGCACTGGGCGCATGCACCGCAGTGACACTGAACATGTATGCCGGCCGGAAGCAAATGCCGCTGGAAAAAGTCGACGTGACGGTCGTTGCGGCGGAGCAGGATGGCGTCTATGTCTTCAACCGCAGCCTGCAATATCATGGTGACTTGAGCGCCGAGCAAAAGGACAGCCTGACTGCCATCGCCAATAAATGCCCGGTACACAAGGCGCTCTCCGGCGGGATCAAGATCATCACGCAATCCAACTGATATGGATACCGACCATAGCGCACTGGAAACCGTCGTCGTCCCGCGCACGCGCGACCTCGGCGACAACTTTGAAGTACGTCGCGCCTTGCCGACGNNTCGTGCATTCGGAACGCACCGACGCTGCATTGCGCGCCCAGGGTTCATCGCTATACGGCTTGCAATGCTGGGTGGCGCTGCCCAAAAAACATGAAGAAATCAATCCAGCCTTTGAACATACGGCAGCAAATCAATTGCCAATTATCGAAGGCGATGGCGCCAGCGCAAAAATCATTGCCGGCAGCTTCTTCGGCAAGCAATCGCCGGTCGCCACCTTGTCCGACCTGTTCTATGTTGATGTGCAGCTGCAGGCCGGCGCGCGACTCGAAGTCCCCGCCGAATATCCTGAACAAGCGATGTATGTGATCGAAGGCCGACTTGATCTGGGGCGCGATGGCATCTTCAATGCCGGACAATTGCTGGTGTTGAAAGCGAATACCGCCGTCACGCTGCGCGGTGCCGGGCCCGGCGTGACCAAGGTGATGCTGCTGGGCGGCGAACCCATGGATGGCTCGCGTTACCTGATGTGGAATTTTGTATCCAGTTCGATCGACAGACTGGAACAGGCGAGGGAAGATTGGCGGGAACGTCGCTTTGCCGAGGTGCCAGGCGAAACCGAATTCATCCCGATGCCGGACATACCCGGCAAGCCGGTCGGCTATCCCTGATATAAGTCGTACACACAAGGCATCAGTGATTTTTTCAGCATCCCTGGATCAAAATCGGGCAAGGCAGCGTATCGATGCGATGCATTTCTGCACAGGATCATTGCGCCTTGGTGTCCAGTTGTTCATAGACGGCATAAGCTATGCGCGTGAGTTCACCCTTGTTGATGCCGCCCGATAGCGCATAACCAAACTTGCCGTCTATCCAGTAAAACACATTGACCGCGCCTTGCTGCGCAAAGCGGAAACCGGTGTCCTTGCTCTTGGCCTGATCGGTAGATACGTACAGGGTCAGGCGCTGGCCGCCGGCTTCCTGGTACATGAATTGCGCGACCGGACTGCCGCTTTCTCCCGGCAGCAAGCGACCGCCTATCAATTCGTAACCCAGCTTGCCCAGCTTGGGCGGGCGCATCGTCGCACCGGTGCGTTTGGATAGCCACTTGACCAGTTGCTCTTCCTGATCGGCGCCGATTTCAACCGGATGGCGCGCGTCCGGCGCGTAGACGCCATGCGCAATCGCCGCCTGGCGCGCAAGCCCGGAAACCGTGATCAAGCCATTCGCATTTGTCACCGAGGATTTCGCCAGCAGCGCGGGCTGCAGCGCACTGTGCAGCATCCAGCCGCCGACGCCACTGCACAGCGCAATCAGCAAGCCGGCCGCGTAGCGCCTCCATTCCATCGATGCATCCATCACGCCCGCAGTCAGGCGCGCCGGTACCGGTTCGTCGAGCACCGGATTGAACAGTGCGCGCAAACCATCATTCTGTCCGCGATAGGCAGCTATGCGCGCCAGCTCTTCCGGCCGCGCTGCCAGATAGGCGGCAATTTCCTCATTGCGCGCCGGACTCAGGAAACCATCGACGTAGGCCTGCAGGTCTGCTTCGGTAACGACAAGCTGATTCATTTGACGACCTTTAATTGCGATACCAGCGATCGCCCTTCCATTTGTGCGCGCAATTTTTGCCGCGCGCGCGACAGGCGCGACATCACGGTGCCTATCGGCAAGCCTAGGGCAGCAGCGACTTCGTCATACGTCATTTCTTCCAACGCCACCAGCAACAGGATTTCGCGTTGCTCGACTGGCAGTGCATGCAAGGCGGTGGCCAGGTCGCGCAGTTCCAGGCCATCGCTCTGCGTCGCCTTGAGCGCCGGTATCGGTGTGTCGTCGTCCAGCACTTCAGTTGCAAGGCGGGGACGACGGACCTGATCGATATGCAGGTTGTGCATGATGCCGAACAGCCAGGCGCGCATGTCGCTGCCGCGCTGCCAGGACGACAGCTTCTTCCAGCCGCGCTCCATCGTGTCCTGCACCAGATCGTCGGCGCCCGTGCGATCACCCAGCAGCGCACGGGCGTAACGACGAAGACGCGGAATGCAGGCGATCAAGCGATCGCGCTCATCCTGCATGGCAGATTTCACGACAGCGATGGGTCAGCGACGCTCAGTCCTTGACCACGTGCCAGACATCCTTGAAGTTGTCGCCGTTACGGTCGCCGGCTTTCACGTCGGAGGCAAACTGGTACAGCGGCTTGCCCTTGTAAGCCAGTTGCGCCGAACCATCGTCGCGCGTTACCAGCGAGTACGGTGCGGCAGGCTTGACATCCTTGGCCGAAACCGGTGGCCAGTTGCTTGCGCAAGGGCCGTTGCAAGTGCTTTTGCCGCTGCCGGCAACATCCTTGTCGTAGGTATAGACCGTCATGCCGGCGCTGGTGACGAGGATGCCGTCGGCGTTCTTGACTGGCACGCTTTGCGCAAAGGCCGTGGTTGAAACAAGCAGGGTCGCGGCGACGGACAACAGGAGATGGGAGAGTTTCATTTTGAGCTTCCTTTTCGATAGATGGATCAAGCGGGCACAGCGATCAACAAGTGCTGCCCCTGGTTGTCGTGCACTATGTGCGTCAGAAAAACCCGCAATGCGCTGACATGGAGGTAAACGATGCTGTGGCAGGTTTATTCCACGGAACCGAAAATATTTTTTGCCTCGCGTATTGCTGCCGACAAGTTACACCCGCAGACGCAATGGCGCCACTGCTGCCTGCCGGCAATCGTTCAAGCCCTGTTGCTCAAGTCCTGTCAAGCAAGCCTTGCGCGACTTCCCAGGCCTGCATCGCGGCGTCCGGATTGCCGGCGATGTGGGCGGCATCGATGGCGCCGTCGAGCAGCATGCCGATTTGCGCAGCAAGCCTGGGCGCACGCGCGCCCTGTGTTTCTGCCAGCAGGCTGGCGATGTAGTCGATGATCAATTGCTTGTGCAGCGCCGATATTTTATGGGCCGGGTTCTTGCGGTCGTGAAACTCGGCCGCTGCATTGATGAACATGCAGCCGTTGAAATCCTTGCGCCTGAACCACTGCTCATGCCAGACAAACAGGGCGCGGATTTTTTCCGGCGCGCCCTGTTGCTGATCGACATAAGCCATCAGCGATGTGCGGAAGAAGAGATCGCGCTGCGTCAACACTTCGAGGATCAAATCCGATTTGGACTTGAAGTACTTGTACAGAGTCATCTTGGCGATGCCTGCTTCGGCAATGATGCGGTCTATGCCGACGGCCGTGTAGCCGCCTTGCGCGAACAACTCTGTCGCCGTCGTCACCAGCACTGCGCGTTTATCCTGCATCGTTTTCCCTCGTCATATTCATGGGCCAGCCAAAGCAGCGCTTGCAGGCGGCTACCCTTCACGTATATATTATACAGATCTGTCTAGTTTTGACAGACCGCAGCACTCAACTCCTCAACTTCTTTGGCGGGCATCGATGAATACATTTTTTTCAAAAATGCGCGGCGGTGCAGATGTGCCGCCGCGCCCGGTTTTTCGGCATGTTGCACTTTCCTGGCTGGGCGGCTTCCTGGCGATTGCAGCCGTCGCGATCGCCACTGACATCAGTCACCTGCCGCTGGTACTGGGCTCCTTCGGCGCGAGCTGCGTGCTGGTATTCGGCTTCCCGGAGAGTCCGTTCTCGCAACCGCGCAATGTGATCGGCGGCCACTTCCTGTCCTCGCTGATAGGCCTGGCCTGCCTGGCCCTGTTCGGCGCGCACTGGTGGAGCATGGCGCTGGCGGCAGGCACCGCCATCGCCGTGATGCAGCTAACGCGCACCGTGCATCCTCCTGCCGGCTCCAACCCGGTGATCGTGATGCTGTCGGCGCCAGCCTGGAATTTCCTGCTGACGCCGACGCTGCTGGGCGCCGTGATACTGGTGATCGTGGCGCTCGTCTTCAACAACATCCCGAAGGAACGCGCCTATCCAAAATACTGGTTCTGACCTACTGGCTCTAACATCAGCGCAATAAAAAACCCGATCCGCCCTGCTGCGCGATCGGGTTTTTTATCGCGCCATCCATCTGCATAAATTCCAGCACTGCTGCTTCAGCCTTTTTCAAAACACCATCATCGATGCAGGCACTGCACCTGACTTGACGCCGCGTAAGTACTAACCACACGTCCGATAAGTACTAACCACACCCCCTCATAAGTACTAGCCGCAACAGCATTAAGTGCTATCCACAATTCCCATTTTTTATCGCCGCGTGAATACGTGATATCCACAATCTGAATATCTCGGCTTCTTAACTTGAAGCATAGCAACTGAATCCCTGTTCTCTGATAGTAGCGTCGTTGAATTAAATAAACACGGGATCGCATCCACGGCATCAGATGAGTTACGAGCTTTTCTGACGGATGGATGTGATTGCAAATGATCGGATTGAATCAGTTGTTTATTGCAACGAGCGCACGAAGTACTACGACGTGCATTTTCATACTTGAGAGTTGAGAGAAGGCAAAAATGAATCAAGCAACTGCGCGTCCAGCGTCATTCCGCTGGACACAATTAGTATTGGGCATCGTCGCCATGGCGATGATTGCAAACTTGCAGTACGGTTGGACACTGTTCGTCGACCCTATCGCTGCCAAACACGGCTGGAGTCGCGCTGCGATCCAGGTCGCATTCACGATTTTCGTGCTGACTGAAACATGGCTGGTGCCTATCGAAGGCTGGTTCGTCGATAAATTCGGCCCGCGTCCAGTCGTCATGGTCGGCGGCATCCTGTGCGGCCTCGGCTGGTTCATCAACTCGTTTGCTGATTCGCTCCCCATGCTGTACCTGGCTGCAGTCGTCAGCGGTATCGGCGCTGGCGCTGTGTACGGCACCTGCGTTGGTAATGCATTGAAATGGTTCCCGGACCGTCGCGGCCTGGCTGCCGGCTTGACCGCTGCCGGTTTCGGCGCTGGTTCCGCCATCACCATCATCCCTATTTCAGTCATGATCGCCAACCGCGGCTACCAGGATGCATTCCTGTACTTCGGTATCGGCCAGGGCATCATCGTGGTGCTGGTTTCACTGTTCCTGTTCCGCGCTCCGGAACACAAGAAAGGCGATGCAGTTGCCAACGTCCAGCAAACCAAACGCGACTACAAGCCTAGCGAAGTATTGCGTGAACCAGTTTTCTGGATCATGTATGCGATGTTCGTGATGGTTGCAGCCGGCGGCTTGATGGCTACTGCGCAACTGGGTTCGATCGCGCGTGACTTCAAAGTGTTCGACGTTCAAGTCAGCATGATGGGCCTGACCTTGCCGGCACTTACGTTTGCCCTGGCTATCGACCGCGTCTTGAACGGCTTGACCCGTCCATTCTTCGGCTGGGTATCGGATCAGATCGGTCGCGAACCAACCATGTTCATCGCGTTTGCGATTGAAGCAGTCGGCATCCTGGCCCTGTTCCACTACGGCCACAACCCATTCGCTTTCGTTATCCTGACCGGTATCGTGTTCTTTGCATGGGGCGAAATCTACTCGCTGTTCCCATCAACTTGCGCTGATACCTTCGGCAGCAAATTCGCCACCGCCAATGCAGGCTTGCTGTACACCGCCAAAGGCACCGCTTCCCTGCTGGTCCCACTGTCGGCAGTATTGGCATCGGCAACCGGTGGCTGGTACGCCGTGTTCCTGGTCGCCAGCGGATTGAACGCTACGGCAGCCTTGATGGCATGGTTTGTATTGAAACCTATGCGCGCAAAACACATGAGCAAACCGGCTTTGCCTGAATAAGGCAGCCCATGCAGCATCATTAATCCCTGTTGTCTTTCCAGACCGGCCTCGCGCCGGTCTTTTTTTTTGCCTGAAATTCAGCGCTGTTTGCCGCCATCAATAAAAAGGAAGGCAGTTCCTCCTTACAGTTCCTGCAAGAACTTGCGCAAGGCGGAGCTCACAGCCGCCGGCTGCTCCAGTGCCGACAGGTGACCGCAATGCTCGATGATGGTCAAGCTCGCACGCGGTATCAGGGCTTGCATTTCTTCGTGCACCTCCAGCGGCGTGACCTTGTCTTCCCGTCCGCACAATACCAGTGTCAGGCACTGGATCAAGTGCAGCGAAGGACGGCTGTCGATGCGCGACATGATCGCGCGCTGCTGCCGTGCGAATGCATCCTTGCCGATACGCGCTGCCATCTCCCTGACCGGGTCGGCAATGGCCGCAGCGCCCACATGCGCCGGATGCAGCAGTTTCGGCAACAGGGTTTCGGTCACGGCTGGAAAATCCGTTTTCGCCAGCGCCATCAGAGTGTGCCGCCCTGCAGTCGCTTCCGGCGTGTCGGCACGTGCGCTGGTATCGAGCAAGGCGAGCGCCAGCACGCGTTCCGGGGCTTGCCGCATCACTTCAAGCGCGACATAACCGCCCATAGACAAACCGGCCAGTACAAACGGACCGTCCGGCGCCTGTTCCAGCACGTCGGCCGCCAGCCCAGCAATTGTGTCGCTGCGCGTGATGTCTGCAACAATAACCCTGGCGATGGATGACAGCGTCTCGGCTTGATGCTGCCAAAGGCGCGCATCGTTCAACAAGCCCGGCAACAATACAAGGTTGACGGATTGAGGCTTGGGCATGGATGATCTCCTGGTGAGCACTGCATGATTGGATATGGATGGATGGATGGNNATGGATGGATGGATGGGCGACGGCTGGCTTCATCCATCTGACATGCGCAAGACTGGCGACGTTCCCTCGGGCATCGCGATCTATCTTTTGCCGCGACTAAGTGGGGCAGCGCGCTCACTTAATACATAACTTCAGGTAGCATAGCCCGATCACCAATGCCGCCTCTTGCCAGGCCATCCATCAGATGAATTATCCGGAAATCAGACAAAAAACCTTCCTGCTGCTGCTGGTTGCCTTCTCGATCGCCTTCCTGGTCATCCTGCTGCCGTTTTACGGCGCGGTGTTCTGGGCCATCGTGCTGGCCATCCTGTTTGCACCCTTCCATCGCAAGCTGCTGATCAAGACGCATCAGCGCGCCAATCTGGCCGCCCTTGCGACGCTGGTCATCTGCCTGGTCGTGGTGATCATCCCGCTGGTCCTGATTTCGATTGCACTGGTGCAGGAAGCATCGCTGCTATACAACAATATCCGCTCGGGCCAGATCAATTTCGGCCTGTTCTTCCAAAAGGTAGTGGATGTATTGCCGGGCTGGATGGTGAATGTTCTGGAACGCTTTGGCCTGAGCAATATTACTGCGCTGCAGGAGAAGCTGACGACTGCCGCCGTCCAAGGCAGTGAATTCCTCACCAAGCAAGCCATCAGCATAGGCCAGAATACCTTCAACTTCCTGGCCAGCTTTACCATCATGCTGTACATCCTGTTCTTCCTGCTGCGCGATGGCGATGCGCTGGCCGTGCGCATCAAGCAGGCAGTGCCCTTGAATACCGAACTCAAGCGCACGCTGTTCCACAACCTGACTACCGCCATACGCGCGACGGTCAAGGGCAATATCATCGTCGCTGCCGCACAGGGCGCGCTAGGCGGCGTCGCATTCTGGTTCCTCGGCGTGCAAGGCGCCTTGCTGTGGGCCGTGCTGATGGCCTTCCTTTCCTTGCTGCCGGCAGTCGGCGCAGCCCTGGTCTGGGTGCCAGTGGCGGTTTATTTCCTGTTGACCGGCGCGATCTGGCAAGGCGTGACGCTGGTTGCATTCGGCGTGCTGGTGATCGGCTTGATCGACAATATCCTGCGCCCTATCCTGGTCGGCAAAGATACGCAGCTGCCGGATTTCATCGTGCTGATTTCCACCGTCGGCGGCATGGCCTTGTTGGGCTTGAACGGCTTTGTCATCGGCCCGGTCATCGCCGCGGTTTTCATCACGCTATGGGAACTGTTTTCCACAGAAAATCAAAAGCAGGAAGCGGAAAAGTTGCGCCGGCACGAATAACTGATAGACAAGTTTTCGACAAGTTTTGCCCGGCCCAACGCCCAGCCTGATGCACCGGGGCCGGCAAATCTGCGACAATTCCATACATGAACACTACTCAGCCACTCGCAGCAGATGCCTTGCTGCACACTGCCTTTTACAAATTCGCCCGACTCGACGATGCCGATGCGGTCGCCGCGCACCTGCGTGAGCTGACGCGCGATTTGCTGGGCAGCATACTGGTCGCCAATGAAGGCATCAACGGCGTGCTGGCCGGCAGCCCGGCTGCGGTTGCCGCATTTGAGCAGGCATTGCAGGACGATCCATTTTTCGCCGGCAAGTTTGCCGGCATTACCTTCAAGCGCAGCGCCTGCAAGACGGCGCCGTTTGCGCGCATGAAGGTGCACAGAAAATCGGAAATCGTTTATCTCGGCGTCGACGATGTCGATGCCGTCAGCAAGACCGGCATTGATGTCAGCCCGCAAGAATGGCGTGACTTGATAGTGCAAGACGATGTCGTCGTGATCGACAATCGCAACAGCTTTGAATACAAGCTGGGCAAATTCAGGAATGCCATCGATCCCGGCGTCGACAACTTCCGCGATTTTTCAGCCTATATAGAAGAGCATGT
>CXWL01020224.1_pt1 | contig 12217 bp, 12 predicted proteins | sample 590931 | NCBI WGS metagenome assembly CXWL01 (sample SAMEA3498368, study PRJEB10139) | groundwater metagenome | biome: water well; material: biofilm material | place: Germany | collected 2015-04-27
GATCTCGGCGCGGATTTCCTCAAGATCTACAGCGGGAATGCCGGCGCAGCCAACCGTCCGCAGTTGGTGATTGAGTACTATGTGCCGTAGGTACTGCCTTGTGAACGTGAAATAAGAAAAAACGAAAAAACAGAAGAGCCGGGAATTCCCGGCTCTTCTGTTGAACATGCGGCTGTTTTTGTTTTTAGGGTTCGCGGTGGCGGAGGTAGGTTTCGCCGGCGGTTACGTTGAAATCCAAAAGGTTTTGTTCGGGGGCAAAGACGCAGGTGGCAAAGTCTGTAAACGCGCAGGGCGGGCAGTAGGCTTTGTTGAAGTCAATGAAAATTTTGCCGTCCGAGTCCGCGTCTGCTTTCAGGTAGCGGCCGGTGGGGTAGGTTTCATCCTTGCTGGTGGGGTCGCGGAAACGGATGAAGAGTGTGCCGTCATTTTCCTTGTTGATATCCAATTGGTAATGGTTCCCTTCAAATGCGAAGGATAAATATCCATCCACGGGAAATTCGGATTTTTCGCCGGTGATGTCCGGGAAATAGGCCGTCTTGGGGCGGTCGTAGGCGGTGTATGTTGCAGGGAGGCGAAATTTTTCGTCGATGTCGTACCAGCTGCGGGCGGGGAAGGAGCGCCGCTCTTCGCGCTGGTTATCCCACATGCGCACGCCCATCCGATTGCCGCGTTGAATGATGACGAGTTGAACATCCTGCAATTTAATATAGCTGGGGTTTTCGGATAGATCGGGTTGAAGAATGGCAAAGTCTGTTTGTTTGTCGTTCACCTGGGCTTTGTGGCCCGAAGCCGCGCGAAAGGTGACGGATTTGCCGTTGTAGTCGAAATAACCGATGTTGGCAGGGATGCGTTCGGGTAATTGAATTTCAGATTTCGCGTCGGAACCAATTTGATTCTTTCCAAGTTTGAGCCAGTATAGTCCTGAAAGCGCAAGCCATCCATTTTCTTTGCGGATGGTTTCATTGCGTTCCTTGCGCCATTCGTTGACGGCTTGCCGATAGGTTTGGGGTGTCATGGTCTATAGTATACCAACGAGAATAGACGTTATCGGAAATAACATCCAACCACCGTCCCGAAGGTTGGTTGCGAGTAAATTTGACGCCTGACGGCAACCTTCGGGACGTTTTTCCTAATTACCGATAAAGTCTAATGAATAAAATGTTCCTGAACTGCAACCCTTCGGCACAGCTTCGCTAGTCAGGACAGGCATGTATGTTGTTCTGCTGCGCAAGATAAATCTTGCGGTACTGCGTAAGGCGAGCTGTTTTTCAGTTCGCCTTTTTATTTGGTGACGGTGATCAGACAGGCGCAACCACAACCGGAACCATAACTAAATAGACGTAAATGCCTGCGAGGAAGGCGAGCAGACCAAACAGGGAGAACATAAGGCGCATGTTGCTCTCTGCGCCAAGCAGGGAGCCCCAGGCCGCGAGCGCCAGGCCAAGAGCCATGATGAGCATGACGAGTTGGAGTTGGTCGCCGCGTTCGTCGTATTCAGAGCCGAGCTCAAAATTGGTGTCTGATTGGTCGAACAGGCTGTCAGGATAAGCATGCATATCGTTGTAGTAGGTTTCGTCCCAAATACCGTCATTGCGGGCGATGGCATCCTGCAAAGGCTGGGAGAAGTCGCCTTCGTAGTATTCGGCGATCTCGGGTCTTTCATCCACATTCAAGTACCAGTTGTCGTAATAGGAATAATCCTGCGTGATTTCCTGGTTTGCTGTGAGATACTCAGCGTTGCCGTCATTTAAGAATTGCATTCCCAGAATTTCATACTTGTTTTGCTCTGAGTCGGCCTTGGCGCCCTCGTAGCTGGCGACGGCGGTGAAAACGCTCAATAATGCAATCATTGTTCCTAAAAATACTTCGTTACCGAGAAAGCCAAAGATTTTTTTCATAGTTGCCTCTTTTGTTGGTATCGGCCTGTAGACGACCGTGAGGCGGATTATATACAGAAATTGCAATTAAAACTATACAATTTTGTTATAAAATCGTGGATGGTTATATCAAACAAGGCCAAGGAGAATAGCATGGGATTGAAGCCAGATCACTGGATCCGCAAGATGGCGCACGAACACAAGATGATCGAGCCGTTTATTGAAAATCAGGTTCGAGAAGGGGTGATTTCGTATGGGGTTTCATCGTACGGCTACGATGTGCGCGTGGCCAACGAGTTCAAGATTTTTACCAACGTTTTCTCCGCCACTGTTGACCCGAAACATTTCGATACAAAATCGATGGTGGATTTTGTGGGAGATGTGTGCGTTGTTCCGCCGAATTCCTTTGCCCTGGCGCGCACGGTGGAGTATTTTCGCATTCCGCGCAAGGTGTTGACGGTTTGCCTGGGGAAGTCTACGTATGCGCGCTGTGGGATCATCGTCAATGTAACGCCGTTCGAGCCTGAGTGGGAGGGATTTGTCACGCTCGAGATTTCCAACACCACGCCGCTCCCTGCTAAAATCTATGCCAACGAAGGCCTGGCTCAGGTTCTGTTCTTCGAGGCGGATGAAGAATGCGATATTTCCTACGCGGATAAAAAAGGAAAATACCAGAAACAGCAATCCATTGTTTTGCCCAAATTGTAGGTACGGCCATTTTATTGTCACGTTCATCATTCAAGGTAGATTCGAGAAGGAACAGCCAAAATGAAACAACCATCCGACTCAAACGCTATTCAAGAGCAGATTTGGGAGATAGGCAATCTGCTTTCCAATGCAATGAAGAGTCTTGCCCAAACGAGCGACAGCCAGACCCCCCAGGTTTTACGGGAACTGACGCAGGCGGCAAGCGCCTTGAACAAGGTAAAGAATGCCGTATCCAAACAGATGCAAAGGCATGAAACCCAGTTCGAGGCGTTGGTGCAGATTGGGAGCACGATCAACTCTTCACTGGGGCTGAAGCGGGTTTTATCCGATGTGATGGATAGGCTGATCCGCTTGATGCGGGCGGAACGCGGTTTCCTCATGTTGCGCGAGTCTGATGGAAATTTGAAAGTTCATGTGGCGCGCGGGTTGGATCACGTGGATTTGGACGAGGATCAATTTGCCGTCAGTAAAACGGTGATCAACCGCGTGGTCGAAACGGGCAGGCTTGTCTTAACCACGAACGCCCAGGAAGACCCGCGTTTCGAAGCGCAGTTCAGTGTGGCGGCCTATCATTTATTATCCATTTTATGCGTGCCGCTAAGCATAAAAGATCAACTGATCGGCGTCATCTATGTGGATAACCGCGCGCATACGGGGGTGTTCCAGCAGGAAAATTTCGAGTTGATCTCCGCATTTGCAAACCAGGCGGCGCTTGCCATTCATAATGCCCGATTGTTCGATGAGTTACAGGCCAGCAAGGATGAATTGGAAATCGCGTATCAGGCCACGCTCGAAGGCTGGGTGCGCGCTTTGGATTTAAGAGATAAGGAAACGGAAGGCCATACCAGGCGTGTCACCGCGCTCACGCAAACCCTCGCCAGGGGCATGGGATTGAAAGAGGATGAGATCGTTCACATCACCCGCGGCGCGCTCTTGCATGATATTGGGAAGATGGCCATTCCCGATGGGATTTTGCTCAAGCCTGGGAAGCTTTCGGATGATGAACGGGCTTTGATTCAAAAACATCCCATGTACGCTTATGAAATGTTAAGCCCGATTAAATTCCTGCTCCCCGCGCTGGATATTCCCTATTGTCATCACGAAAAATGGGACGGCACAGGCTATCCGCGTGGTTTGAAGGGCGACGAGATTCCATTCGCGGCGCGCATCTTTGCCGTGGTGGATGTGTGGGATGCGTTGGTGTCGGACCGCCCTTACCGCAAAGGCATCCAGCCTTCGGAAGTGAAAAAGAATATCCGCGAACTTTCAGGCTCGCATTTTGACCCCCGCATTGTGGATGCGTTTCTTTCCCTGGATGATCTTTCGACCCTCCTGCGGAAATTAAAACCAGTTTGAAATTAAAATAAGGCAAAGCGCAAAAAATCTCCAATCTCTACTCCCCCATCCTCACTGTCAAATTCACCACCATTGCCTTGCTTGCCTTCACCAAATTCTCAGGCGTGATCATGATCTCCTCGCCCCATTGACCCGCCCCAGTGCCGAGGATGGGTTCATTCACCAGGCTCGCTTCGAGGAAGGTTCTGAATCCCTCTGGCTGCCAGCCAAAGGCGGGGATCGAGCCGATCACATATCCCGTTGTTCGCTTCACCACTTCAGGCTGTGCCATTTGAATATTGCGTGAGCCAATCGCCTTTTTGAGATTTCCAGAAATCGCATTTTGATCGCCGCCGAGCATCACCAGCGCACATTCCCCTGTATCCACTTGAAAGATCAAAGTCTTCACAGCCTGCCGCTCCAGGAAACCCAGCGCGCGCGCCACATTGGCCGCGCCTTTCTCCGTTTCAGGCGGGAAACTGCGCGTTTCATAGGCGATGTTTTGTTGGTCGAGATAAAGGTGTGATGGAAGCTTCATTTATATGATTCCTTTTCTCCCGCAGATCATCGGCGGGACGATGCCAGATAAATACCCGTCAAAATAAAAAAACCGCCAAGAATGGTTGTGATGGCTGGCGTTTCTTTCAAAATGAAAAATGCCAGAATTGCAGAACCGATCGGCTCGCCGAGCGTGGTTACAGCTACCAGCGCGGCGGGCAAATATTTCAACGCCCAATTGTAGGTGGAATGCCCCACCAGTTGCGGAAGAATCGCGAGCAGTAAAACCCAGCCGTAGGTTTTGGGCGCAAAGCCAAACGGCGAATTGCCCGAAGCGAGCATGATGACAATCAAAACAATCGAAGCCATGCCGTAGACTAAAAAAATGTACGGCACAAGCGACACGCTTCGCGCCGCTCGCAACTTTCTGCCGATGATGAGATACCCTGTCACCGCCCATGCGCCAGCCAGCGCGAGGAAATTTCCCCACATGGCGCGGCCTTGCAGAATGTTGATGAGATCAGGACAAGTGAGGCCGCTGTCCCACACGCACGCATCAGACAAACCGATAATTGTTCCCCCGACGATGGACATCGCCAACCCGATAAGGGCTGTCTGCGCGAGATGTTCTTTCAACAGCATGGGCGAAAGCAGCGCCACCCACAGTGGGCCTGTGGTTACAAAAACAACCGAACTCGCCACACTCGTGTATTCGAGTGAGGATATCCACGTGGCAAAATGAACAGCCAGGAAAATGCCCGAGAAAACACCGAGCAGGATCTCGGTGGGGGTGAAGCGTTTTATTTCGTCAAGGTGTTGGGTCAACGCCAGCGGAGTCAAAATAGCGGTGGCAAAAGTCAATCTTAATGCGGCAATCACGAGCGAAGGCATTCCGTCATCCTGCGCGAAACGGATAAAAATGCTCGCGGTGGAAACGGCAAGGATGGCGATACCGATGGCGAAGGGCAGGAAGAGACGGGCGCGGGTGTCTGTCATGTGAGGCCTTGATTTATATGATATTTGTATAAAAATTGTCCAAATTCTTGCGGGCTTGTTGGTTACAAGGTAAAATCGAATTATACGTTATGGGTAACGTCCGGCAGGTTCCGTGGTGAATCACATGAATTTACACAAACCTGCGGAACGGTATAAAAAATAATTGACCTATTTCAAGGAGAACCTCATGGCTTTTGAACTTCCCAAACTTGCATATGCATACGACGCCCTTGAGCCGCATATTGATGCGCGCACCATGGAAATTCACCACACCAAGCATCACCAAACCTACATCACCAATTTGAACGGCGCTGTGGATAAGACCCCTCAACTGGCTGGCAAATCCCTCGTGGAATTGCTCGGTGATTTGAACGCCGTTCCCGAAGGCGTACGCGGCGTTATCCGCAATCATGGCGGAGGCACATACAACCACAATCTCTTCTGGGAGATCATGGGGCCGAACGCCGGCGGCGCACCGAAGGGTGAATTGGCCAAGGCGATGGATGCTTCCTTCACATCTTTTGAAAATTTCAAAACTGAATTCACCACATCTGCCACAACTCGCTTCGGCTCGGGCTGGGCTTGGCTCGTGAAGAAGGGCAGCGGACTCGCTGTGGTCTCCACCGCCAATCAAGACAGCCCTCTCTCTGACGGCCTGACCCCGATCATGGGCATTGATGTGTGGGAGCACGCGTATTACCTCAATTACCAAAACCGCCGCCCCGATTACATCACCGCGTTCTGGAATGTGATCAACTGGGATGCCGTAGCTGAAAAGTTTGCCGCGAAGTAATCTCAAAAACCTGTGCAAACACGCTCGTGGAAAGAAAATCCACGAGCGTATTTTTTTTGGGGAGTGGCTAATTTCTTGTCCTATTTTTTACCTGAAACCTGAAACCTGAAACCTGAAACCTGATACTTGAAACCTCACACCGAACCTTGCCCTTGTCACGAGAATAAACAAAGTTATAATAACGTCATTAAGTTTGTCTATAATCCCACAAGGAGAAAATCTTATGACCCACATTATCACCAGTTTATGCGTTCGTGACCGCGGTTGCATTGATGTATGCCCGGTCGAGTGTATGATTCCAGGCCAGCCTGTTGCAGAATGGCCGTGGATTTATATCGACCCCGATACCTGCATCGATTGCGGCGCCTGCGTCCCTGAATGCCCATACGCCGCCATCTTCCCCGAAGATGAAGTCCCTGCCGCATACACCGCAAAGGGCGGCGAATACATCAGCAGGGTCGGCCTGACAGGTCACTTTGAAGGCGCCAATCATCACGGCAAACCGATTGTTCTCGAAACCACCAAACAGCTTGCGGCTGGCGAAGTTGTGGATCTCACCCCCGATATTCAGCCGAATTACGAATTTTTCAAGAGCGGCCCCAGCTACGGCGCAAAAGACAGCGATCAGGGTTTGTAAAAATAAATCAAAAAAGGCCAGGCATGATTGCCTGGCCTTTTTATTATTCTATTGATTCAACCCCGCCGCGTTCAAAATATTTTCCCCGATTCTTTTTGCAATAAAAATATTATTTTCTTCCAGCGCCACCACCAGCGCCAGCGGCGCGCCCTGCCAATCAGGCAAAGTTCCCGCCAACAGCCAGGTGACGGTTGTGCCATCCGCGCTGGCCAGCCCGCTATGACTCCAATACGGCTTCCCTTTCTGGATGAAGAACAAAGCCGCCTCATTCGCCGCCGACGATTGAATCACCTCAACGGGCTGGCTCAACGCTGGAAGCACCACCCATCCCTGCTGCGGTGTGTTGACCGCTGTTGCAATTCGCGGGGATGGGGAAATCCCTTTGTAGCTCAATGCGGCTGCCGCAATGCCCGCCTGCAAGGGGCTGATTCGCAAGCCCTGCAACGAGTCGTACGATTCCTCTGGCGCAACAGGCAGATTGATTTCAGGAGTTTGAAGCAAACCAAGCCTTTCATAAAACGCCTGCAATTCAGAGTTTGATGGCGGCCTGTCTCCGAACTCTGCTTGAATCAAAGGCGTAAGCGCTGTTCCAATTGGATACAGTCCCTGTGAAGCGCGGTTGAGCAAAGGGGAAGTTTCATCCTGTGAAAGCGTTTCACCTTCCTCGTCCAACTTGTTCGGGTCGTAGGTTGGGTAAGAGGCCATCACGAGAATTTCCCCCGTCTCTGCATTCATCAGCATAATCGCGCCGCTATGGCCTTGCAGTAATTGGTCTGCTGTGGCTTGCAAATCAAGGTCGAGGCTGAGGCGCACATCCAGCCCGGCGGGGGGAGCGCCGTAGATCAATTGCTCCCACAAGATAAGGCTGGTTGGGTTTCCCTGCAAGCCGCGCAGGTAATTATCCAGGGTGGCTTCGATGCCTGCCTGTCCATAAACTGGGTGCGTGTATCCAATAACCGGAGCGAGTTGGGGGTATAGGTAAACTCGTTGGTAGGAGCCGCTTTCTCCTTCGGTGATGTTGATGGGCTGGTTATCCCGATCCACCAATTCACCGCGCGGGACGTATCTGTCTGCGATGGCGCGGCGGGGGTTGTCTGTGCGTAGGAGCAGGTCTGGCCCGCGGACGATTGACCACCAGGCCGTGCTTAATGAAATAGCGGCGAGACCCAGTGCAAGAATGCCCGTCAGGATCGTGTATGGTTTTGGATCCTGCAACGCGGCTGGTTCGACATCTTCCACATTGCTGATGGTGAGAAGCAGAAATAACGCAGCGTAGGATGTCAGCAACGATGAGCCGCCATAGGAGACGAATGGCAGGGTTACCCCGGTGAGGGGCAACAGGCGGATATTCCCGCCGATGATGAGCAGGCTTTGAATTCCGAGGTAGGCCACCACACCGGCGGCGAGGTAGCGGCGGAATCTGTCCGCGGCGCGCAGGGCGACGATCATGCCGCGGGCTAGAATCAACCAGATGAGGGCAAGCAGGCTCAAGGTCCCGATAAGGCCCGTTTCTTCCGCTATCGCCGCGTAGATGAAATCCGAGATCGCAACTGGCACGAGCAGCGGACTTCCAATCCCCAGTCCTCTTCCAATGGCGCCGCCGTTTGCAACTGCAAGCAGTGATTGTACGATCTGATAGGAGTTGCCTGATGGGTCTGTCCACGGGTTGACCCAGCCGATGATGCGTATGCGGATAATGTCAATGAAGAAGTAGCCGAGGAAAAGCGCGAGCGATAGGAAAGTGGCTGCGCTTAATAGAACCCGTCGTTTGCCTGTGGCCAGGAAAATTAATACGGTGAAAATGAAAACGAAAATGGACGCTGTGCCCAGGTCGCGTTGCACAAGCAGAAGCAGAAGGGCCAGGCCGGTAACCACCAGGGTGGGTACGAGAAGCGGGAAGGAAAATAATTGAAAGGTGACGCGGTCTGCCAGGTAAGCCGCGAGATAAATGACAAGCAAAAGTTTGAGCGGTTCGGAGGGTTGAAAATAAACCCCGCAGCACCCCAGCCATAGGCGCGGCCCAGCCCCCAGCGGATTTGTGCCGAAGATCAACGTGAGCGCGGTGATGAGCAGCCCGCCGCCCAGAAAAACGTATTTATAGCTTCTGAGAAAATTTAGGTTTTTCAGGAATAGGATCGCGAGGGTTAGCAGGCTTACGCTTACCCCCAGCCAGATCGTTTGACGGATGCCGAAGGCTTCGTCCAGCCGCCAGATGGTGAGCAATCCCCATCCGCTCAGCAGGGCCGCCGACGGCAGGATGTATGGATCGCGTTCCGGTAAATATTTTATGGTGATGCGATGCGCCAGATTGGTGAGGACAAGCCAGGCTAGAAAGCCAACCCAGTGGGATATTTTGTAATCCACATCCCAGGTGCGCTCCCTCACGGCTGGGGAAAGCGTGAGGATGATGGATTGAACGAATAGAAAGAACGCCGACCAGCGCAGTAAGCGGCTCTGGGTTAGATCATACATGCTTCAATGGTACATCATTTTTGGGTTTGAAGGATGAAATGGTGCGGCTGCCGCTTTTGATTATTTTAGATATTTGCCGACGAGCAAATCCAGTTTTTTGCGTGTGCGTGGGGGAATTACCTTTGGGTTGGTGATTAACGCAGTAGCCAGCGAGCGCCCGCAAGTGCAGGCGCGCTCAGGCTTTAATTCACGCGCCAAATTGCGGATGGCCTCTTGCGCTATTTCGGTATTTTTATTGAGGGTTTGGATCACCTTTTCCACGGTGACTGGCGATTCGCTTTCGTGCCAAACATCATAGTCTGTCACATGCGCCATGATTGAGTAGCAAAGCTCGGCTTCGCGGGCCAAGAAAGCTTCAGGGGAAGCGGTCATGCCAATGATGGACATGCCCCAGGCGCGATAGGTATTTGATTCCGCCTTCGTGGAAAAACGCGGCCCTTCAATGGTGATGAAAGCCCCTCCGCAGTGTGTGGCCGCCCCGGTTGCGCGGACTGCCGACTCCAGTTGGTTTGAAAAGTCACTGCAAAACGGATCCGCCACGCTGACGTGAGCAACCAGCCCCTCGCCGAAAAAGGAGCGCGCGCGATCTTTTGTATAATCGAAGATATTATCGGGAATAACAATATGCCCTGGCGCGTAATCCTCGCGCAGCGATCCGCAGGCATTGATGCTGACGACACGCTCCACGCCGAGAGTCTTCAACGCGTAAATATTTGCCCGATATGGAACTTCTGTTGGGGTGATGTGATGCCCGATCCCATGCCTTGCCAGAAAGGCAACCCGCACTCCTGCGAGTGTGCCAATTGTGATCGGCGCGCTGGGTTTTCCAAAGGGGGTATCCACAATGATTTCTTCCGCCTTTTCAAGCCCGCTCATTTGATACAAGCCTGAGCCGCCAATGATCGCAAGGGGCGCTTTATTTGACATTATTTTTACCTATTTTTTGAGTGGGTTCGATGACGACATTTTCAGACAAACTTACCGCCAGACGCGTTCCCCCGCATTTTATTTCATCGCCAGATGTGATCACTGTGGGCATACTCACCAGGGTTCCGTTCAACAACGTCCCGTTTGTGGATGTCAAATCCTCCAGCCACCATTGATTGTGATGATAGGTTAATTGCGCGTGGCGCGTGGAAACCGTATCATCAATCAATGGAATGTCACAGCCGGGGTCGCGCCCCAGAATGATCTCGGATTGCGCAAAATACTTGAGTGATGAATTTCCCGCCTCCTGCCTGACCGTAAAGCTGATTCCAGGAACGCGGCGATTTGCCAGCGACAGGCCTTGTTTTTGTACTTCACGGAATAAAAAAAATAATGCCCACCCAAGAAAACCAAACAGCGCCAAAGCCGTTGCCAGCCGCAGGGCCAGAACAATTGAGCCGCTCATTTTCTTTTGAGTCTTGCAGTGGAATGTTCTTTTAATGCCGCAGTCGGGCGGTCGGCGGCGGCGCTTGGCAGGGGAGAGGTATCCTTCAGGTCCGGGCGCGGAGGCGGGTTGTCCTGTCCAAAAATAAGCGCCACGCCTGCCAGCGAAATCACATCCCCCGGATAAAGCACGCTCTGGCTGGTGCGTTGACCGTTCACAAAAGTTCCCCCGGTGGAGTTTAAGTCGAAAACCACATAGCGTCCCTTGATGGTGCGAAGCTGGGCATGGTTGCGCGATACGCGCGGATCGTCGATGATGAGCTGGTTATCCAGCCTGCGGCCAATATTAACCACCGGAAGAACAAGCGGAAATACCTTAACTCCCTCCACGATCAAAAAAGCATTTTCGGGGAGTTTGTTACCATCATCAAGGTTTCCAGTTTCCAGCGGGGTTGCATTTGTTTCAGCCATAGATTCGATCCGGTGAGATGCAATGATCTCAGCATCATTTAAAGGTACTTTTTCATCCGTCGATACGGTAATCGTTGGTGATATTGTAAACTTAAAACCCGCTTCCTGCGCCACTGTGATGATCGAATGCAATAGAACTGTAAGTAATTGCTGGTCGCGCCATTTTCCGGAAGTCATGGGGTGCATCACCAGTGTATAGACGTCCGGCGCGGCCATGCCGCCGTTTTCAAGGGCAAGAGTGTTGAGGTGAATTGCCGCCGCCAATTTTTGAATGATGATATCCTCCACTTTTTTACCGGGAAGCATTTTCAACAAATCCACTTCGATCAGGGATTGGAGGCGGGTTTCGATTTCTCTCAAATTCATAAGGGTTACTTCTCTACCTTGGTCATTACAGGATGCCACAGGCTTTTGGGCAAGCTAAGCCAATAAGGGTTGTTTGCAGTTCGGGCAGGTTTTGTCGCCTGCCTTTACTACATATCCACATTTTTTACAGGTGTTTGGCTGCGCCTTTCCCAGCGGCGCGCCGCAGGCAACGCAGGACGCTTCACCCACAGGGTTGGCTGCCTGACAGAATTCGCAGGTGATACGCCGGAGCTTGTCGGAGAGTTCCAGCGAAGCCCCAGCCGATTGCACCGATTTTCCAATCACCTGCCAGATGCGCTCGCTTAGTTGCAGGTGCTCTATATCCTGGGCAATATCATCCAGTCGTCCGAGCAGGCTAAAAGGATTCCGAAGCGCAGCCAGGGCGGTGGCTCCCAGGCTGGCTGCCACTCCCAGCCATGCCTGTTGCCCAATCTCCACAATAATCCCATCTTCCATCTTTTGAATGGTCACGGTCATTGCGGTTTGTCCGCCGGAGGCGGCGTCAGGGCGGGAACCAACCTGCACCACCATCTTGTCGCTTTGCCCAAGGGTTTGCGCTCGTAAATTTCCCTGGTTGAATTCCCCGAGCAAAGCCTGGGCAACATCTACAGGTTTGATCTTCCCGTGAAAAATTTTCCGTTCCATGAAGTCGATTATAATCGCCTTTGCGATTCTCCTTGAAGAGTTAATACG
>CXWL01026724.1_pt1 | contig 12217 bp, 8 predicted proteins | sample 590931 | NCBI WGS metagenome assembly CXWL01 (sample SAMEA3498368, study PRJEB10139) | groundwater metagenome | biome: water well; material: biofilm material | place: Germany | collected 2015-04-27
GACCTAGTGCGCTTATCCGTTGTTGATGAAGTTGTTCTAGCTTTTCAAAGGCCGTATCCAGCAGAACCGGTTCACCACTGTGTGCCGATTGCTCCAGACGCGCTCGAATGGAAGCAATTCTCGCGTGATGTTCTTCTTCCTGCCTTTGCCATAGACGCATTGCTTCACGAATAACCTCACTTGTGGAAGCGTAAGCGCCATCCTTCACTTTTTCCCTAATAATATTCAGCATATCCGGTGGAAGTGTAATGCTGATTTTTTCTGCTTTATCGGTGCGCTTCATTTTTTATTTCCAATGTATGTTTCTAACACCCTCTAACCGGTAGGATATTATCCTACTAAACGAAATTGAATAAAGCAAAAAATATTTCAACTTTCCTGAATTGTAGCACCACTCTTACTATTGATAACATATTTTATCAATAGTAAATACTTAAAAGGCTTAGCAAACATTTAAATATTAATAATAGTTACGCATTGATAATAATTTAGATACAATTATAATTATCTCAACTCAATTAGTTCTTTTTGATTAAAAATTATTAATAAGGATTCATTATGAATACACGTGCTATAACTGCCCATATCCCCAACGAGCTTGCAGAGCAATTAGACAAAATTTCAGCAAGAATTGATCGACCTAAAGGATGGGTCGTGAAGCAAGCTTTAACTACATGGGTAGAATTAGAAGAAAAACGTCATCAACTCACTATAGAAAGCCTAGCCGATGTAGATGCAAATCGAATTGTTGAACATGAATCAATAAAAATATGGGCAGCTAGTTTAGATAAGACAGTCGACTAATGGTGATCAAATGGACGACAAGCGCAGAGCGCGATCTTGTGCGCCTCTACGAATTTTTAGCAATAACTAATTCAAATGCGGCTATTCAAGTTATACAGCAGCTAATCCAGGGTGTAGAGGAAATACAGAGTTTTCCGCAATTAGGTGTAAAACTGAGTGATTTTGAAGATCGGGATGTAAGGCGCGTAATCATTGGGAAATATGAAATTCGCTATGAGTTAACCGATAAAGCTATTTATATATTGCGACTTTGGCATTTTCGGGAAGAACGCTAGTAGATTAAATAGTAACCGCCTAAAATCCTATGAAACAATTCTGTCGTTTGTTTAAATGCACCCAACAATGGCAGAAACATTTCTTCTCTTTTAGTTAATTTACAAGGTCGAGATTACATGGTGATAAAGAAATCGGAACTTTACTCATTGCTATGGGTATCCTGCGTCGAATTGCATGGCGGCAAAGATGGCCCGTCAATACAATGACTGACATGAGCCAAATTAAACCCTTACCGCTAGAACAAGATATCGAAACCAAAGCGGTGTTGAAAAAACTTGCCAAGGCACATCAAGCACTGGCGGAACTGAAAGGCGTCGTGTCTGGCATCCCAAACCAGGCTATCTTAATCAGCACGTTGTCTTTGCAGGAAGCCAAAGATAGTTCTGCAATAGAAAACATCATCACTACCCATGACGAACTTTACCGCAGTGACAGTATCGCGCGGCATTTTGTCACTGCGGCGGCAAAAGAAGTGCATAACTATGCGACCGCTTTGCGTAATGGCTTTGAACAGGTCAAGCGCACAGGCTTGCTCACCAACAACGATATATTGACCATACAGGCCAGTATCGAAGAAAACCGCGCAGGCTTTCGTAAATTGCCGGGCACCGCCCTGAAAAACAACCTGACGGGAGAAACGATTTACACCCCCCCGCAACATCCCGGTGAAATCACCGGCCTGATGACAAATTTGGAACGCTTCATCAATGAAGACGAACTCTGCGATTGGGATGCGCTGACAAAAATGGCCGTTATCCATCACCAATTTGAAAGCATCCACCCCTTTTACGACGGCAATGGCAGAACCGGGCGTATCATCAACATCCTATATCTGGTGCAACACGGCCTGCTGAACAGCCCCGTGCTGTATTTAAGCCGTTTCATCAACCAAAACAAGGGGGATTATTACCGTCTGTTACAAGCTACCCGCAACACAGGCAACTGGGAAGACTGGCTGCTTTACATGTTAGGCGGCGTGGAGCAAACTTCACGGCAAACCACCTCCTTGATTATCGGCATTGTCGCGTTGATGCAGCGGCACAAGCACACCCTGCGTGATCGACTGCCCAAGATTTACAGCCAAGATTTGATTAACAACCTGTTTCGTCATCCCTATACCAAGATTGAATTTGTGACGGACGAGTTGATGGTGCATCGCAACACTGCAACAAAATACCTTGATGAGCTGGTGCGGATCGGGCTGCTCTCCAAACACAGGTTGGGCAAAGATAACTATTACCTCAATGATGCGTTGTATGGGCTATTGCAAAATGTAGGAACCAAAAGCGAGTGAACGGTAAGCGCATGAGCAGCACACTCAATAAAAACGATTGTGTGTGCATGAACGCAAGACATGCACAAAAAACTACTATTTCTTGTACATGTATTAAAACATGTTGCGAAAATCGCCTTTTAATGTGCATCTAATAAGCAATATGCCCGATAAATTAACCTCCGCCCGATAATAGCTCTATGAATGAGGTTACATCTTAAGTTCCTTTCACTCATTACATTTATACATCCTGTTATCCTCATTGGTGATACATGAAATTTATCCATACCGCAGATATACATCTTGATAGCCCCCTAGTCGGTCTTGCCGCTTATCAAGATGCGCCGGTTCAACAGTTACGAACTGTTACCCGTGATGCGTTTTCCAGGCTCGTCGATGCGGCCATCGAAGAAGAAGTGGATTTTATGGTTATCGCTGGCGACCTTTATGATGGAAGTTGGAAAGATTACAACACCGGTCATTATTTTTGCCGTGAAATGGGTCGTTTGAATAAGGCCAAAATCCCGGTCTATTTACTTTACGGAAACCATGATTCTGAAAGCGAAATGACAAAAAAACTTTCACTGCCGTCAAATGTCAACGTTTTTGAATCCCGCAAACCTAGCACTTACCGTATTGAAACGCTTAAAGTTGCCCTGCATGGACGAAGCTACCGCGAGGCGGCTACGTTTGAAAATCTGGCTTCCAGCTATCCTGAGCCAATCGCCGGATGGCTCAACATTGGTGTACTCCATACTGCATTAGGTGGATATGCAGCCCATCAACCTTACGCACCCTGTTCGTTGGACGAGCTCACCGTGAAAGGCTACGACTATTGGGCATTAGGTCATGTCCATGAACATGCCATTTTACAGAAGGATCCCTGGATTGTTTATCCGGGCAATCTTCAAGGACGCCATATTCGTGAGATCGGTGAGCGGGGCGCAGTTTTGGTCACTGCTGATGAAACAGGAATTCAATCAGTTGAGCGGTTATGTGTGGATATGCTTCGCTGGTATGTAGTAGATGTTGATGCTAGTGTTGCCGCGACCTTACAAGAAGTGGCTAGTTTAGCTGGAAGGGCAATTGAACAACTGATTTTTGAAGTTACTGTGCCAATGCATTTGGCCTTGCGTGTCCGAATAATAGGGAAAACAACCACCCACGGTGAGTTGTTTGGGCTTGAAACGCAATTACGGGAAGAGATATTAGGACAAGTCGCCAGCCAAGGGGCAGACCGTATCTGGGTGGAAAAAGTAAAAATTGAAACAGAATCATCGGTTGGTTCTTTAAATATTAATACACGAAGCGATGCAATTTCCGAATTGCAAGGCTTCTTGGATGAGATTGATGAGGATAAGCAATTTCATGAGTTTTTGTTATCTGAATTAAAACCGCTAGCGGATAGGGCACCGCTTGATTTAATCCGTGCTGTTCCTGAGCTGAATTACATTCGTTCAGGCGATATTGAAAGTATTGTCAAAACCATCAAGTCGGGTCTTATGGATTATCTTAGGACAGGGGCTGAATAATTTATGCGTATCTCACGACTAGATTTATTGTCCTATGGCAAATTTACCGATAAGACTATAGCCTTACCCAGGGCAGCTAAAGATTTTCATCTGTTGGTCGGCCCTAATGAAGCCGGTAAATCCACCTTAAGGAATGCCATTCAAGACCTGTTGTTTGGTATTGAAACCCGCTCTCCATTTAATTTTCTTCACCCTTACAATGAAATGCGGCTTGGTTCATTGATTGAACATGAGACTAATCTGCTGGATTTTATTCGTAGTAAAGGCCGTAACCGTACACTGCAAGCTAAAGATGGCGCAATATTGTCGGATGATGCGCTATCACCTTATCTTGGACAAATTGACCGTATCTTTTTCGAACAGATGTACGGGCTTGATCACGAACGATTAGTGCATGGTGGAGATGAAATATTGAGCGCAGCCAATGATATTGGCCGTATTCTGTTTCAGGCGGCAAGTGGCATCGGAAGTTTAGGGGATATACGCGATAAACTGGAGAATGAAGCAGATAAATTATGGGCAAAAAATAGCTCTAAAAGTCGAGAATATTATATCGCCAAAAGTCAATTTGAGCAGGCAGAAACAGCATTGAAAAATGCAGTTGTACGCACCAAAGAATGGCAGGAAGCCAGTTCAACTGTTGACCTTATTGATGTAAATTTGAGCAAATTGCGGGAAGAATACGCGACACTGGAGCAAGAACGGGTTAAGTTGGAGAGAATACGCCGGGTAGCCCCGATATTAACGACGCTTGTTGAATTTGAACGAAATGTCATGGAATTAGGGGAGATTCATACACTGCCTGAAGATGCAGCGCAACGACTGGACCAAGCGGAGAGTATTCTAGCTAACGCTATGCATTCTCAAAAGCTCTTTGAAGAACAAGCACTCAAATTGCAAGAACAAATCGAAAATTTACATCCCAATATCGCTATGCTTAAACGCAAAGAGGATATTGAGTCATTGTCCGATCAACGGCAACTACTACGAAATCACGAACGTGATATCGAACACCGCAAGATTGAAATCAAGTCGTTTTGGCAAGTCATCGAATTATCCACTAAAGAATTGGGTTGGCCTACTGAAGATGAAGCTCAAGTTAACCAACTCATACCCAGCAGTCTAATCAGGTCAACGATAAGCAGTCTAATCAGGCAAAATGACAGTCTTAAACAAAAATTTTCAAACACTGAAGACGCATTGAGCAAACAGCAAGACGAAATTAATAACATTGATCATGAAATTACTGGTTTATCAGTAAATGAATATCAGCCAACGTTAGTCACCTCATTATCGACAGCCAGAAGCCTTGGTGATACACCCTCCCAAAAGGAACGTAATCAAGCCCAAATAAAGCGTTTATCTAAAAATCTTGGAACAATACGACTTGAATTAGGAGTCTGGGATCGGGATGTCAATCAGCTAAAAACAATCAATCTACCAACACCGGATGAAACAACCGATTTGATTTACCGTTATAACGAGTTGAACTCAAAGTCTGTGACGTTTAAGGAAAGAATAACCCAAGCGAATTCTGATTTAAAATTATTGGAGCTTGAGATTAAGCAATACCAAAAAACTCACCAGCTCGTCACTCTGATTGAAGTTCAACATGCTAGAGGGTGCCGTGATCAAACTTGGCAAGCCATAAAAACCGGAGACAAACCCATAGCCGCCGCCGCTTCTAGTTATGAACAGGAAATCGATATTGCCGATACGCTTTCCGATCAGCGTCATGACAAGGCGAAAGAGGAGTCGGAACTTCTTTCAAAAGCGAATCGATTGGAACAATTACAATTAACAATCGATGATCTTAAAACGCAACAGGAAGTAAACGAGCAAGACTTAAACGGGTTCATTGCACAATGGAACGACTGTATGCAAGGTATAGGCCTGCCGGGAATGGGGCTTCTTAAAGTTAACCATTGGCGGCAAGTTCGTGACCAAGTGATCAATGCCGATGCTGAATTAGTTGAAGCACAGACGGCCAATGATGCCTTGCTGCATAAAATAACATACGCCGAAGCCTCATTAGCAGAAGCTTTAAGCCTAACCCATCTGGGTGAGGGTCAGGAAGAGCTATCAACATTAATCCAATTAGCTGATGAAATGGTGGCTTCAGTTACCCGAACCCAAGAACAACGAAAGAATTTGGAGAAGCAAAAAACAAGGGCAGAAGATAAATTGCCAGAAATAAGAAATCAGCTTGCCCAAGCGAAAACGGCACTTGAGCACCATGAGGCGAATCTGAAAATAAATCTGGAGTTAGCGCATTTGCGCCCTGATCTTGAAATAGGTGCGATAGAAAAAGCGCTAGTCCTAATGGAAACTATGGATCAAAACCTTGAGAAAATTCGAGATACTCGTGCCAATCGCATAGACATGATGCAAAGTGCCCTCGACGATTTCACCAAAAACGCCAAAGAACTTGCCCTGGATATTTCCCCTGATCTTGCAAACGATAAGCCGGAACAGATTTCCTTGTTGCTATCGGAGTATTTAAAAAAAGCGCTATCTGAAGACCAGGGGCTTTCTCGGTTGAAAACAGAACTAGAATCCGCCTTAAAAAAGGTAAGTGATGCCAAAAATAATATATCAGATGCACAGGCAAGTCTTGAGCCTTTGTTGCATATCTGTGGCGCTATAAATAACGATGAACTTCGAGTTGCCGTCCAAAATTCTGACCGTATGCGGAAAATTGCCGGTGATATTGATCATGCGTTAAAACAATTACTCCAGACGGGAGATGGGCTAAATCGTGAGGCATTGAGGTCAGAATTTGAAGCGGTCGAATTTGATACGATTGAATCCCGGTTGGTAGAAATTAACGCCGAGATTAACAGGGTGGTCGAACAGCAGAATCAGTTATCCGGAGAACTTAATTCAGCACGGCAGGCATTAGCTAAAATTGCCGGACAGGATGAGGCGGCTCGGGCAGAATCACAACGGCAAGAAGCACTTGCTGGAATGGCTAATGCAGCTGAGCGATTCATAAAAGTCTTCGTGGCGGCAAAAATGTTGCGTTGGGCGATTGAACGTTACCGGGAAAAAAAGCAAGGACCGATGTTAAGTAAAGCGAGTGAGATATTTTGTGGATTGACGATAAATTCATTTAATCGCTTAGTGGTTGATCATGACAGTGAACCACCCAGACTGTCTGGGCAGCGTTCGACCGGACAATATGTGTCAATTGAAGGAATGAGCGACGGAACACGCGATCAACTTTATCTTGCATTACGATTGGCTGCATTGGAAATGCATCTTGAAAAAACGCCTCCCATCCCGTTTATAGCAGACGACCTTTTTATCAACTACGATAATGACCGAGCAAAAGCTGGCCTTGAGGCGCTAGCCAAATTATCGGAGCAGACCCAAGTCATTTTTCTAAGCCATCATGACCACATGGTACCAATGGCGCAGTCGGTTTTTGGCAGCGGTATGAATATTGTTAACTTAAGTTAGCTGATACAAAACTAAAATACTTTTAGTCAGCTGTAGTAATGAAAAGAAATAAAGCGCTGAGATCTTCAAAATAAAGGTAGTGTTAATTACAAAAATCCCAAAACGAGATTTCAGCGAATCCGAAAAACGCACTTATAGCTCACATAACAGTAAGGAGTTGGCATGCACATTCATGCGCTGCGAATAAAAAATTTTCGCAGACTTAGAGATGTACAGATTGATCTCAATTCAGATATTTCAATTTTTGTAGGTGCAAACAACAGTGGAAAGACATCTACTGCTCAAGCACTCCAGTTGTTCACTGCTGCGTCCCGTGATCGTTTTTCTATTCATGATTTCAATTCAGAATGTTGGGGGGAAATTGATGCGTTTGGCGATCAAAAAGAGGGGGCCATACTTCCTAGGATTTCTATCGATATATGGTTTCATGTTGAAGCAGCTGACCTGCATAGAGTCGTAGATCTCTTACCAAGCCTAAGTTGGGAAGGCTCGCTGGTTGGGCTCCGAATAGAATTCGGAGCTTCTGATGAGACAGCGTTACTGACCTGTTTCAATGAAGCTCGCGCTAAGGCAAAAAAAAATATACGACTAGGCCAAAATGGAAATGCGGACTATCACCCATTGCCACGTACGTTATGCGAATATCTAGAAGACAATCTACGCCGCGAATTTGAGCTTCGTTATTATGTACTGGATCATGCGCGTTTCAATGCGTCATTCGTCGAAGCAGAAGGCTACGAGCCGCTTCAGATAACCCCGGACAAGGGTCGTGGGGGCAAAGAAGTGCTAAATTCGCTAATGCGTGTCGATTTCCTCAATGCTCAACGCCATCTGTCGGACAGTACTGGTGGAAGCCGTACCGAAGATTTGTCGCGGTGTCTGAGTCGTTTCTATGACCGTAATCTTGAAAAGCGCGGAGATGACTACGATGCGATGCGCGCGCTAACCGACTCCGAAGCCTTGTTGAACGACCATTTGGCACGGGTTTTCGATCCAACCCTCCGTCGTTTGGCCGATTTGGGCTATCCCGGATTGACCAATCCACGATTGCTTATCAAGTCAGTGTTAAACCCCGCCACTATAATGAGCAGCCATGATGGAGCGAGGGTTCATTATGCGCTCGGTGAACCGCATAATGGCGTCGACGCTCCAACTCTACCCGACCGCTATAATGGTCTCGGATTCAAGAATCTAATCTATATGGTCGTGGAATTGCTCGATCTTCATACTCAGTGGCTGGACATTGAGGAGAATCGACCACCACTTCATCTCGTTTTTATTGAGGAGCCCGAGGCGCATCTCCATGCTCAGCTGCAACAGGTCTTTATCCATAAGGTGCTCGACATCCTGTCGATCAAAGAAGAGGATGCTACACAGTATCGCAGCCAGCTTGTTGTTACCACGCACTCGCCTCATATTCTCTACGAACGAGGTTTCAGGCCGATCCGCTATTTCCGTCGCTATTCTTCGTCTACAGGACAGTCATCTGAGGTGCTGAACCTCTCCGCATTCTATGCTGATACTGAGAACCCTACCCGCGACTTTCTGGAACGATACCTAAAACTAACACACTGCGACCTCTTTTTCGCTGACGCTGCGGTGCTTGTTGAAGGCAATGTTGAGCGCCTCCTAATTCCACAAATGGTTGAGAAGACAGCACCACGGCTTAAATCTTCCTATTTAAGCATCATTGAAATCGGCGGCGCTTTCGGTTATCGCTTTCGTTCACTCATCGAGTTTCTTGGGATCACCGCACTCATTGTTACTGACATTGATAGCGTAATCGGTGCGTCAGCGCCCGCTGCCGAGAATGATAATGAAGCGGCAGATGAGATAGACGACCAGAGTACCGAAGGCAGTGCATGCCCTGTCCTTGAACCAGGCGCTGTCACCTCAAATCAGACCTTAATCCAATGGTTACCAGGCAAGACGATGATTTCTGACCTTTTGGCGGCGACCGCCGAGAAGCGGACACAGCTGCGAACCGAAAAGGTTAATTCTTTGGTTCGTATAACTTATCAGACTCAGGTTGATGTTACTTGGCAGGGCGTTACGGAATCTATCGTTGGACGAACATTAGAAGAGGCATTCGCGCTCGAAAATCTCGAATGGTGCCAGGATAAGAAACGTTCCGACCTCAAACTCAGAATTCCCAAGAATGAAACGCTCAGCCTAGGTAAACTTGCTGATCGTCTCCACAAAAGAATCAAAAGCACGTCTTTCAAAAAGACTGACTTTGCTCTCGCTCTTCTTGCGGAAGAACCAAAAGCTTGGGCGGTGCCGGACTATATAGCGAAGGGGCTTCATTGGCTTCAGGATGAGGTTACTCCTCTTCCTCCAACTGAACATTCTGTTCCCGTAGTTGATGAGGTCGTGACATGACGAGCCGGATCGGAAAGCCTGACACTGAAGCCGACCTTCAATTACGTGATTGTCTCGATCAACCCGCGTTAACCAGTTTCGTGATGGTTGCTGGAGCTGGTTCAGGTAAAACAACATCGCTTGTTAAAGCACTCGATCACCTTGCTAGAACGAGGGGCTCTGATCTACGACGGTGTGGGCAGCAGATTGCGTGCATCACTTATACCGAAATAGCCGTTGGGGAGATATGGGGCGACGTCGGAAATGCACCTTTGTTTCACGTATCAACTATTCACAGTTTTCTCTGGACTGTGGTGCGACCATTTCAGAATGATATCCGTGAATGGGTAGCTGGTAGAATTGACGAGAAAATCGCAGAGGCTCGAGAAAAAATTGATAGACCAAGAACCCAGGAAAGAACGCGTCAAAATCTAACCCGCGATATCGAGCAATATCAAGCTCAACACAGGAAATTAGCCTTTATCACTCGCTTCACTTATGGAACGGGAAGTGATTATGCTAACGGCACTCTCGGGCACGATGACATTCTCAAAATTGGACCGGCATTAATCACTGACCGCCCGTTGCTACGCACATTGATTGCCAGACGCTTCCCATTCATCTTTGTCGATGAGAGTCAGGATACGAGTTCAATCTTTGTTGACGCCCTGAAGCTGATCTCCGACACTGTCGGTGGTAGCTTCTGCCTCGGGTTTTTCGGTGATCCTATGCAAAAGATTTACACAACCGGTATTGGACCCATCCTGCTTAGTGGGGGTTGGAACGCAATCACCAAACCGGAGAACTTTCGCTGCCCCGTGAGTGTACTGCGCGTCATCAATCGGATTCGGGCGGAAGATGACGGGCTCGAACAGATACGGGGACGGACATTAGATCGTGACGGCGTTATTGAACCTGTCGAAGGAACTGCTAGATTGTTTATCCTGCCAGCAGATGCTAGACGAAGCGAACGCCTCGTAGAAGTACGGCGATGGCTTTCTGAAGCAAATTATGATCCGTTATGGGAATGTGATAATGAAGACGCTGATGTGCGTGTCCTTGTGCTCGTTCATCGCATGGCCGCACGAAGGCTTGGTTTCGCGGATATATATGCAGCTCTGAATGATAATGGCGCTACAAGTCTTAAAGACGGCTTGCTGGATGGTTCTGCGTGGGTGCTACGGCCATTCATGACCTTTATTCTTCCACTGGTTCTCTCAGCGCGTGCTGGTGTTGACTTCGACGTAGTTGCAGCATTGCGGGTTAATTGTCCGCTTCTTTCGAAAGAATGCGTGGCTGGACAGAATGTAGCTGAGCTATTCAAGCGGCTAAGGACGGACGTCTCTCGCTTGGTCGAAATGCTAGGAGAAATGGAAACATTAACTGTCCGGCATGTTCTGATCTTTGTGCATGCTCAAGAGCTTATTAGTCTGGATGAGCGGTTTATCCGTTTTCTTACAGGTATTGATGATTGCACGGGTGATGGAGATGAAACAGGTACGCAGGATGCAGCAGTAAACGCATTTCTTGACTGTCCTGCCGCTCAGTTATGGGGGTATCGCACCTATATCGAAGACCAGTCTCCTTTCGCAACACAACAGGGAGTCAAAGGTGCTGAGTTTAAACGCGTGCTAGTTGTTCTGGATGATGAGGAGAGTGAATATAATCTTTTCTCCTTTGGCAAATATTTTGGAATAACGCCCTTATCTAACAATGATCGCGAAAATATCAACGAAGGCGTAGATTCTGTGCTCAGTAGGACACGGAGACTGTTTTATGTTTGTTGCTCCAGAGCAGTCCATGATCTGGCCGTGGTTTTATTCGTTCCTGATATCCAACAAGCACGAGTTGCTGTAGCTGCAAAGGGGATATTTCCTCATTATGACATTCATGTGCTTGAAGACTAAAAAACTTGATACAGAAAAACATACAAGAGCTGAAGTTACACTGAATCCTAGAATATGCCTATTTAGCTAGCCAAGCCATAACAATTATGCATTTAAGGGATCTGCGCATCATAATTGTCGTGAAATCGGCCATGGTAATTGACGCCAGACACCCAACTTCTGTATCTCGTCAGCACAAGTTGGACAAAATAGCTTGGTTGCCTTGCTGGTAAGCCGTAAGAATTCTTCCATCAATAGGGGTAAACCCTTATTGATGCAGAATAACCAATCAGGTCAGATAATTCGGGAAATTCACCATGATTAAAGTATCATTTGCTGAAGTTGACGAAGCCTACCTTCGTAGCAAAGTTGAGAATGGTTATTATAGTAGCTTGTCTGAAGCTACTGTGCGCAAACAAAGAGAAAGTGAACAGAACCGCTTACTTACCGCTCTAGAAATTGGAGAGAAGGCGATACAAGAAGGCCAGATACAGCCATTTACTCGTGAATTATTTGATGAAGTAATACAAGACGGAATATCAAAAGCAAGAAGTGGCTAGATAGAGCTTACTCAAAAAGTATAACTAGCTGATTGAATTTATTAATATTTTGTTTTTTGGTAG
>CXWL01000912.1_pt1 | contig 12214 bp, 13 predicted proteins | sample 590931 | NCBI WGS metagenome assembly CXWL01 (sample SAMEA3498368, study PRJEB10139) | groundwater metagenome | biome: water well; material: biofilm material | place: Germany | collected 2015-04-27
CGAACGATACTGAAAATCCACATAGCATGTCAACCCCTTTGGGTTCAGTCACTCCAGGCAAACGACCGCACGCCGCATCGCATGCGGAACCAAGCACCGCGCCATGTCAAAATCATCAATGTCTGACGGGTGTTTTGCGCGCTGACAATTAAGCCTTCTTCTTCGATGCACCGGCCTCTACTTCTGTGCGATAATTATTCCCATGCTACTTAAACGTTGGCTCGTCGGAAATCCACTGAAGACCGCGCAAGCCGCTCACCAACGGCTCTCAAAGCGTTTGGCCTTGGCCGTATTTTCCTCCGACGCCCTCTCTTCAGTCGCGTACGCCACAGAAGAAATTCTCCTGGTCCTCGTTCCATCCAGCCTGGCCTTTGCGCATTTCTCGATTCCGATCAGCCTCATGATCATCCTGCTACTGGGAATTTTGACTCTCTCTTACTCCCAGATCATTTTCGAATATCCCGGCGGCGGCGGGGCCTACATCGTCTCGAAATCGAATCTGGGCGAATGGCCCGGTCTAACCGCCGCAGCCTCATTGATGATCGATTATGTCCTGACCGTCGCGGTCAGCGTGGCAGCCGGCATCGCCGCGATCACCTCCGCCGTTCCCGCGCTCTATCCGTACCGCACGATACTCGGCGTGGTCGCCATCCTGCTCGTGCTCCTGGTCAACCTGCGCGGCGTTCGAGAGTCGGGGAAAGTGTTTGCCGTGCCAACCTACATGTTCATCGGAACCATGCTCCTCATGTTGGCCGTCGGAACGTATCAGCTGCTGTTCGGACAACTCACCCCGGTCGTCGCCCAGAGCGTGGCCACCCAAACGGCGGTTGAGTCGGTGTCGCTGTTTCTCCTGCTCCGTGCTTTCTCATCAGGCTGTACGGCACTCACCGGCGTCGAAGTCATCTCGAACGGCGTGCCAGCCTTTCGTCCTCCGGAGCCCAAGAACGCTGCCATCACGATGATCGCAATGGCGGGCATCCTGGGCGTACTCTTCCTCGGCATCAGTACCATGGCGTACCACTTGGGTGTCCTGCCGAAAGACGATGAAACCGTGGTCTCACAGGTGGCGCGCGCCATCTTCGGCGAAGGATTCCTCTACTACTTGATACAGATTTCCACGATGTCGATCCTGGTCCTCGCTGCGAACAGCGCCTTCGCAGGGTTTCCACGTCTCGCATCGCTGTTGGCCCGCGACAGCTACATGCCCCACCAGATGGAGCTCATGGGAGACCGCCTAGTGTTCTCCAATGGCATTCTCATCCTGGGAATCTTCTCCTGCCTCCTCATCGTCATGTTTCGCGGCGACACCCACGCCCTGATTCCACTCTATGCTGTCGGCGTGTTTCTCTCGTTCACCCTCTCCCAGGTCGGCATGGTGCGCCGCTGGCTGAGCAAGCGCGGCCCCCATTGGCGGAAGAAAATCGTCATCAATGGGATCGGCGCTGTCGCCACCGCCATTGCCACCGCGATCATCGCCAGCACCAAGTTCATGCATGGCGCCTGGATCGTCATCGTCCTGATCCCGATCCTGATCATGATGTTCCGGGGCATCCACGCACACTATAAGGCCGTCTCCGAACAGATCACGCTCGATCGGCGAGGCAGCCGCCCCCCGATGCCTCGCCGCAATATCGTCATCATTCCGATCAGCGGAGTGAACCGTGCCGTCATCCGCGCTGTCGACTATGCCCGAAGCCGGCCAGGAGAAGTTCGAGCAGTCATGGTCGACGTAGACCCGGAACATACGGCCAAATTCACGATGCAGTGGGCCCAGTGGGGCTGCGGCGTCAACCTCGTCGTCTTACCCTCGCCCTATCGATCCATCCTGAATTCCCTCCTCGAGTACATTGAAGGGATCCTGGAAAAAGAGCCCGACACCTGGGTCACCGTGGTCATTCCGGAAATTCTTCCCGCTCGCTGGTGGCAGAACATCCTGCACAATCAGCGGGCTCTCTTGCTGAAGGGGGCTCTCCTGTTCAAAGATCGCGTCATCCTAACCGACGTCCCCTTCCACCTGACGAGGTGACCGTGAAGCCTGAAACGTTAGACGTGAAACGTGAGACGAGGTATTGGAACCTCGGTCTGTTCCTGTTAGCAACTTGCCTCATCCTCACAGCCCACCCAGCCCAAGCATTCAAGATCCTCGAACCGGCTGAGGGGGCCAAACTGACATCGGGCTCCACCGTCACTGCCCGCGTAGACCTCGGCAAAGATTCCGGCATCGTCCAGGTTCGCTACTATTGGTACGGCGAACAGGATGACACGCTGGTGGGACAGGAAGACGCAACGGCGACGGGATCGATCGTTGCGCCGGTGGCGTTGATCGGACTATCCGACCATGACCCGGCCTTCGGCGGCCCGTTACGAGTCCCGAAAGACGGCATCGGGCCGATGCGGTTGCTGGCGGTCGCAGAAATTTCACGTGGGCGATTGGGCACGAGGTCTGTCTTCGATGAAATCCTGGTTAACGTAGAGCCAGCCGCGTCCCTCGCCATCATCGATTTCGAAACGGACAAGCCCTTGCACCTCGGACGGACAGGACAATCCTCCGCATTCGGTCACGTCGATTCACTGGGCAAGGTCTTCGAATTGCCCGTGGTCGGTGAGTTCACCGATGGCGTCACCCGCCGGATCAGCACCCTGGGCAGCGGCACAAGTTATCAATCCTCGAACCCCAAGGTCATTCAGGTGCTGGCCAGCGGGCTGCTGCAAATTGTCGGTAATGGAAAGATGGTCCTCACCGTCACCAATCGCGGCAAACAGGCCATGCTCGATGTCACCGTCGAGGTGAACGAGGAGCCGAACGAACCTCCGGTCGCGGATGCAGGCCCCAACCAATCGGTCAAAGCCGGAACGAAAGTGAAGCTGAGCGGGTTGAAGAGCCGGGATGCGGAAGGCGAAGCCCTCTACTATTCATGGAGCCAAGTGCGAGGCAGCAAGATCGCATTACTGGACGTGGATAACGCCGAAGCTTCATTCCTCGCGCCGACCGTGTCGGAGAAACGGACCTACCGGTTTAAGCTGCGGGTGACGGATAAGAAGGGGGCGGATAGTGTGCCGGCGTTCGTGGACGTTGTTGTTGAGCCGTGAGGATCGGGAGCGACTGGGATGCTCTCCGTGCTCGCGCAACGCGCGGCCTAGGAAGGCCCTCGTTGGACGCGCGCAGTTGAGAGCACCCCAGCCGCTCCGACCAATGAATGATCTGCGAACTGGCATCAAAAAAATGCTCGCATCGGCACACTTGTGGCTAGAGAGAGCTAAAAATCTCGCTTCCTCGCGAGACAACACTTTCGAATACTCTAGAGCCCGGCAAACCTTCTAACGACACACTTTTCTCAAAATAGAAACTTACCATGCCTTACGTCCAGCGCGATTTCTCAGGAAAGATTATTGGCTTGTACACGAACCCCCAGCCCCAGCCGAACGGCACATGCCTAACAGAGCCAAACCCACTGCCCGACGATAATCCAGAAGTAATCGCCTTCAGAGAACAACATCCTGTTCCACCATCATTACTCACACCGCCAAGCAGGGAAGAGCTCAAAGCGCTACATCGCGAATATGAATCCAATGAGCGAGAGCTTAAAGAATTGGATGCCGCAATATTGGTCCACATGAAAGTGTGGCCAGAACTGGAAACAGCATTAAGCGCACTGCTTTACGAAACCTTGCACATTGAGCCACGCTCTAGCCATATACCGTATGTGATCTATTACAGTCCTGATGGATTTGATGCCCGCCAAAAAGTAGTTGATAAGGTACTCAGGCAATTCTTCCAGGAAAATCCGAAAAGCAACGTTATTGAGCCTCACTGGGAAGTGACAGTCAAGGAACTTGATCGCGCAAGAAAGATGCGAAACAACATTGCTCACGGTGCCCCATTAATACTCGGCATTAGAGGAAAAAACTACGTCCGACATTCACCACCCGCATTTGATGTAAATCGAGTCGGCAACTTAATCCCTAACGGAACAATACCCGGCGTGTCCTCCAAAGAAATCTCGCAGGCTAACAAAAAAATCATTAAATTAGTCGAGTGCATAGACGCCACGAATAGAGCTATTGCTGCGTTTCATCAACATGGACCTGAGACATTGCAGGAGACACTCTCCCTATTAGAAAGTTGCCTCCGGACATTTCCAGGGCATGAGAAAGACGAGCAGGCTTGAGAGTTTAAACGGTGGGAGAAATCATTTCTGCGAGGCCTACAGGAAAGATAACGAGATAACGGTGCCTGAAACCGTTTCTTTTAGCCAAACACACTAGCCTGTAGACTTACCTGGCTTGCGGAGTCCTTTCACATGACGGCGCGTTAGCCTCAAGGGTTTGCCCTCGCGAGTCCTTTCCCCTATACTGCCCCCATCACTCGGACAGTGTCATAAGCGAAGGAGCCGATCATGGCAACGCTCACGATTTCCCTCTCAGATGAAGAAATGCGGCGGCTGGAAGAGCTGAGCAAACGTGAGAGCCTAACCGTCGAACAAATGGTGAAGCTTGGCATTCACGATTTCATTGGCCAGCCCGACGACGCATTCCGTGCCGCGACTAAACGGGTTCTGGAGAAGAACGCCGAGCTCTATCGTCGCCTATCGTGACTCGATATCTCACCTTTGCGGAAGTCTTGGAGCTTCACCAATCCGTCTTGGAACGGTGGGGTGGCGCCGGCGGAATTCGAGACATCAACGCTCTTGAGTCTGCCCTTGCCCAACCTCGCCAAAGTTTCGGTGAAGTGGATCTCTACCCAACCCTTGCATCCAAAGCGGCGGCGCTCTGCTTCTCTCTCGTTCTCAATCACCCCTTCATCGACGGCAATAAACGTATCGGACATGCTGCGATGGAAGTCTTCCTGATGGTGAACGGGCAGGAACTCCGTGCCTCGGTGGATGCCCAAGAACACACCATGCTTGACCTGGCAGCAGGACAGCTCACACGCGACGCATTCCTGGAGTGGGTCCAGCAGCACATCACCCCTGCCAAACGATAACTCAGTAACCTGGTCACACATTACTCAGCCGCACTGGCCCGTAGGTTTGGCGGGCTTGTTGGAGTTCTTTCACATGCTTGCGGAGGGCTGGGCCGAATTTGGAGACGAGGACGGCTTTTCTGTGGGGCTCAATGCTCTGTTCGACCTGCTCGATCGTGTCTGCCAACTGTTTGACCAGCCTTTGACCTGAGCCAGTGAGCCACTTGAGATGCCAGCTGGCATATTCCAAATCATGGATCGAGTAGCGGACCGACTCCACTTCTTCGAGACAGCGAAACCTGGCCCGTTGCAGATCGTTCGGCGTGAGGCCTGCCCTCTTCCATCTTGTCGATCCGCCCACCCCCGATGCCCAGGTTGAGAGCCGCTCGAAGAGCATCGCGCCCATCGTAAACGTGAAGGCCGCATGGAGAATGCCCCTGAGCGGACGCAGGCTGCAGCGCCAAGGGGAATAGAATACTTGTTGGTTGCGATCGCCCCGATACATGACGTATTTGCGCAACAAGAGATTCAGGTGATGATGGCTGTTTTCATGGATCAGATCGTCGATCAGATCGAGATTGTCCCGGTCGAAGCAATTGATGAACGACAAGCCAGGCCTATGCCGATAGCTGAAACTCACGACGCCTTTGGCCTTGAGCGGCACGATCCGATCGGTTAACAGCGCAAGAACCTCATGCCCTTCCGGCCAGGCTTCGTGAATGACGGTCCAGGCCTGGTTGATGCGTTTCACTTGAGCCGCTGAGGTGGCAGCCACCGTCTTCGGCTGGCGGTCCTTCCCATAGACGAGCGTCGGCCCGACAGTGATGGCCCCGGCTGGAGTCTCCATGGCCACGACCGGAGGACGGTGCGTCCAACTCCATTCCAAGCGATGGCCTTTCATCGTGCAGAGAGGCGTCACCGTTCTGTCGATCTTGATGAACAGCTCCTGCGCTCGAATCAACAGCGTGGCGTGGCCGGCTGATGTCTTGAGGGCTCGCTTCACCGAAGGAGGCGCTTCATAGGTCGTACCATCCATCCCCATGGCCATCGTGCCCAACCGCTCCGCCCGTTCGACGTTGTCGCCGAGCTGAACCTCTACGGCCCAGGACGGAATCTTGTGAGAGGCGCACCACAACATCGGAAGCCCCGGCACGAGACAGAGCGATTCCTGTGTCAGCTCCTGTGTGAGGCGAGCGCACAATTTGCTGAGTCGCCGCTCAAGGCCTGAGGACTGGGAGAGCCCACGGGGAAAGAGCTCGTGCAGATAACTGTTCTCGAAAAACTTTTCTTGGCACTCAGTAAAGAGTTGCGCCGCAAACTCACGCGGGTGGGATTCCTCTCGAATCTGCTGCAGCAGATCGATGAAGTAGACCAAGTCGTTTAATGATTCAATCCAGCCGACGACTTTACCCTGAGCATAGGCATCCCGCTCAAGCGCTCGACCAAGGAACCGAAAGTAGGCCACTGGCAAGGCCAAGGATTTCGCCACGTCCGCATATTGATTTTCCAAGTCCAGGCAGAGATCGCTCAGGAGACGTTTCATCGACAGGCGAAATTCTGCTTGCAGACGAACCAGCAGAGACACATCAAGTAACGGCATGGGGGCACAGGCTCCAGGGTAAAGGAGTCAGACTGTACCGGAGGAGCGGGCGCGCTGCAAGAATGGGTAGAATTTTGTTCGGCAGATATGGAGGAAGCAACAGACTCGATGAAATACCGGCGGAGTTAGAGCGAACAAACCGACATGACGAAACAATGGTAGCGCTGATTGCTGGCGCCTGGCTGCGAGACGAATCCGTCGTTAGCCCGTCGCTTTCAGCGCGTGACGGAGCTGCGGCATGACCTCCTCCGCTCCGAGCAAGCGTGAGGCGCCCGCCTGCTGAATCATCCGATGCCGCTGAATGAGCGGATCGACGATGTTCCCGCAGGACACACAGCGCCATCCTTTCATCCACATCGGAATGCTGCTTTCCTGCATGTCGATCAGGCTATCCGCCACCATGAGACCGTCACATCTGGTGCACTGCATGAGACCCTCCTTGTCCAACTCACGCTCACCGCCACAATGCCCCTCGTACTCCCATTCAAGCTTAGCAGGCCTGCACCCATCCGCATGTATCATGAGCAATCGCAATGCCAAGACTGACACGCCTTCGGCTTGCGAGTTTTCGCGCTGAATCGTAGAGTGCGGACGAACAGCATCCGGTCTTAACCGCTCTGACATGTGACAGTTTGGTCCCCTGTGGCAAGAATGACCTAGGCCCCAACGATGCTCAGACTGAAAACGTTCTCTCATGTATATAAGTCTATGCCGCCCTCTTGGAGTAGGGCGGCGACCGGAGACGAATCGTGGCATTGACGGCGACAGAAATTGCCAAGGTGGTGAGTGAACTGGCTCCGGCTTTGGCTGGAGGCTGGATTCAAAAGATTTACCAGCCGACTGATCGGACGCTCGTGCTGGAAATTCGCGCGCCTGGACGGACGCACCGCCTCCTCATCTCATGCCACCCCGAAACCGCCCGTCTCCACTTCACCACGGAAGCCTTTCAGAATCCACAGACGCCTCCTCCCTTCTGTCAATTTCTCCGCGCTCATCTCCAAGGCGCACGCATCGACCGAATCGAGCAGATCCCCGGTGACCGGATCGTTCAACTGACATTGAGCGCCAAAGAAGGTCCCTGCACCCTGGTCGCCGAATTGACAGGAAAGACGTCGAATCTCCTCGTACTCGATGGCGCAGGCCTTGTTCGACGGGATCTGAACGGGGTAAAGTCCCTTGTGGGACAGACCTATGCTCCACCTGCTCTCCCTCAAGGGGATCGGCATGCAGCCGACCTCGATCGATTCAGCCAGAACATCCAAGAATCGCCATTTCCCCTGTCGGCTGCTATCGGCGCCCATTACCATAAGGCCGAAGCAACCTCCGTTGTCGAGACCGTGCGACATGCCAGGGCAGGAATACTCAAAAAATCCATCAAGAAGCTGCGCCGCCGCATTGAGGCCTGGCACGAAGACCTCGCAAAAGCCGAGAAGTACAAAACGTACGATCGCTACGGCGAGCTCCTCAAAGCGAACCTTGGTACCATCCGCAGAGGCCAGACCGACGTGACCGTGGTGGATTATTTCGATGAGACGCTCCCCAACCTGACGATCCCGCTCGACCAGACCAAAACTCCCCAAGGCAATATGGACGACTACTTTCGCAAACATCGAAAGCACCTGGCTGCACAGCGAGAGCTCCACCCACGGATCGCGGGGGGAGAACAAGAACTGGAGGCGCTACAAGCAGAACTAACCGCCATCGAACAGGGAACCTGGCAGCCATCCGAAACCGCACGTCCCAATATGCGAACCAGGACCCCTTCGCGGACTGCAGGGGCTAACGGCAAGCAGGAGCCACGTCAGGGTCCGTTCCGGCGCTTCACCTCGTCAGACGGATTGGCGATCTATGTCGGAAAGAACGCCAGGGAAAACGACGAGCTGACGTTCGGCCTCGCCAAGAGCGACGACCTCTGGCTCCATGCTCGCGGCACCCCTGGTTCTCATGTCGTGGTGCGCCTGGAAAAAGGAAGCGATCCACCGCCCGAGACGATACGCGACGCCGCCACGCTGGCCCTGCTCTATAGCGATCTCAAGAAAAGCGGTAAAGGCGATGTGATCTATACCAGGCGCAAGTGGGTCAAGAAAGCCAAGGGCCAGGCGCCGGGGGCCGTGATCGTCACGCAGGAGAAATCCCTGCATGTGAGTCTGGAGAAGAAGCGGCTCGATGCGCTCAAGGCCCGATCCGGTCGAGAGTAGCAGCACCGCGAGAAACCCTGACGGCCTCTTCCACGCCAGCGTTGCAAAAACCGAATATTCTCTCGCCATGGATTCTGACCGGTACTATGCTGCTGATAAGGTCAATCCACTATGTCAGAGCAGCCACCCATCGAGACGCCATCCGCATCCCCGACCATCCTGGTGGTTGATGACGAGTTGGCCCTCACGAAACTCTGCAAGAGGATTCTGGAAGAAGCCGGCTTCACGGTCCTCCATGCCGATGGCAGTTCTGACGCGCTCAAACTCTGCACGCAGCACGAAGGGCCTATCGACCTGTTGCTCACAGACCTGGTCTTGCCTCCTCCGGGCTTTCAATTGGCTTCAAGCACCAATCAATTCCCCCACGTGCATGGCCACGAGCTAGCCATCCGCGCAATCCGCATACGGAAAGGTCTGCGAGTCGTCCTCATGTCCGGCAATGTCGAACAGGAACTGGCAGGCTATGGAATACGCCGGGGACCCCTCCCGTTTATTCCCAAGCCGTTTGAGCCGAACGCTCTGGTCTCACTTGTGAAACAAACGCTTCACGCACCGGCGCCTTCGCTCGAAAGTCTGACGGAAAAACCTCCAGGACTTGCAAGACCCTCTGACGAGTGGGTCGGCTAACCGGCGTCTCACCGCAATAGACAGATCCTCTCTCACATCACGAATGAAAATGGGGGCTGCCATTGGAATATGGCAGCCCCCATCGATTGTTAACAGGTGGCGAAACCTACGGATGTTCCGTCATGAACCATCCGGCGATTGAAAGCCGCCGCTGATCGCCCGCGACTTGATCCACCCGGCACACTCGGTGGAAACGGGGAACCGTAAACATCACGAGAGAACCTGGACGAGGCTCGATGCAATGAGCCACCTCAAGCTCCGGCTGATCGGAATCATGCGCCTTCCGCTTCGCATAGATAATGAGCTCCCCGCCCCAATCCGACTTCCACTCGTCATGAAAATAGCTCACCAGGGCGATACGGCGCTTGGGCGCCGTCCCGCCCTGCATCTCATACCCTTGATCGGTATCGTCATGAGTCAGCAGGCAATCGCCAGCCGCGTAGGAGTAATAGCTGAATCCCACGTGCCGGCCGGTGATATTCGGGAAGGACTCCATGTAGTCCTGAATGCAGGGCAACTGTAACCGCGAAAGCAAACGCTGCCCCTGGGCCCTGGCGATTTCCGCCTTCGCCCAATTTCCAGAATTCGGGAAATCTTCTCTGACCTTCGGCAGATCCGCCAAACTCTTCCAGGCCGCCTCATGCATACCCTCACGGAAGAACTTCCGTTCGTCCGACGACCAAAAGTTTTCCACGACGAGAACGGGACTCTTGTGAAATGAAAATGACGATAAATCAGCTAACGATATGGATCTTGGTATTGTTGCTCCTTGAAAAGGCACCACATTCCTCCTAAACAACGTGGTCGGACAGCTTCCAGAGTCGCCATCTCATCGCACCCTGTCATTCGGTTGATTCGTCAGCCCGGCCGCAAAAAAAGGGGCTGCTATCTCGACGATAACAGCCCCCTTCACATTCGTGAGTTAGGATTAGTAGCGATCGCGCTTGCCGCCGCCGGCACCGCCTCGGCCACCGCCGCCACCAAATCCGCCGCCACCACCGCCCGTACGAGGCTCCTGGGGGCGCGCTTCATTGACGGTTAAGGTCCGGCCACCCATTTCCGCACCGTTGAGCGCGGCAACAGCTGCCTGTGCTTCCGCATCCGAAGACATCTCGACGAAGCCGAAGCCCCGTGACTGTCCCGTGAACTTGTCCGTAATGATCCGCGCTGAAGCGACGGCACCATGCCGCCCGAACAGGTCACTCAACTCCTGCTCGGTCGCTGAATAGGGCAACCCACCGACATAGATCTTTGAACCCATCTGGGGTTCCTCCTTTGAGTATGATGATATTGTCTTGGGCTCGAGGGACGGGGGAAGGAGCGGGCCAAAGACGCAAAGGACGTGGCGACTTAGGTCTGACTTCCGACGAGATTCTCGGGCAAGGCAACATCGATGCTGCAGGCCTGTTTATTTCGCGCCACCTCACCGCCAGGCCCCTGCGGAAAGGTAGATCTAGGCTAGCACAGCCCTCATAAAAATGGCAATCCACTCCCTTGCAGGATGCTGAAAAAGTCCGCCAGCGGCGTTCCCTGCCTACGCCGAAGCGGCTTCGCGCAGGCAGGTCGCATCGTTCAGGCCCTCCACGTACCCCCGAGGGTACGCGTCGGCCCTTCGCTCGCTGCGGCCTTGCTGGACGAACTGTTTGAGCATCCAGCTAAACCCCATTGCCTTCTCATTCTCCAATACGCACCAGCAGGCCCCGCTCCCGGCACAGCTCAAACATCCAATGGAACCCCGCAATGACCAGACCGAGAAGCACCAGATTCAAGCCGGTTGCCCATGCGAGATGAGCGATCGGTGAGACGGATACATTCAGCACCGCGCGCATGCCTTCAAAGACATGGGCAGCCGGGTTCATCCAGGCAATGGCCTGCAGCCACCCAGGAAGCACCTCCATCGGATAGAACACGCAGGAGATGGGCTGGAACAGGAACACCATGCTCCAAGCTAAGACTTCCGCTTCCTGGCCGAACCGCATAATGAGGGCCGTGGTCAGCACCCCGATAATCCATCCTGTCATCACGAGATTCAAGACGAACGGAACGAGCCACATCCCGATCACAAAGATATTGTACGAATAGAACAGCCCCGCGCAGACGACCATGACCACAGACACAGCGATCACCTTAAAAATACTCATCACCATCGTCGCAGCCAGGAACTCGCTCGGCTTGAGCGGACTGGCAAACAAGTTCATGAGATTTCTCGACCAAATCTCTTCCAGAAACGAAATCGTAATCCCCTGCTGCGCTCGGAACAGCACATCCCAGAGGATCAAGGCTCCCAAAAAGAACGTGACCGCCCCCGGAATCTGCCCCTGGAACTTCATGAGGTAGACCGTAATGAACCCCCAGATAACGAGATCCAAAAACGGCCAATAGAAAATTTCCATCATGCGCGGCAAACTCCGCCTGTAGAGATATAAATGCCTCGCCACCAACGCATGAATTCGATGGATCTTCATCCTTCTTCTTTCCCCCACTCCCAGGTCCGCCGCCATCGGAGGTGAAGGGGAGAGCCTCCCCTGCGCGCGTCCAACGAGGGCCTTCTGAGGCCGCGCGTTGCGTGAGCACAGAGACTCTCCCCTTCGCCTCCTACGTCTCTCGCGCCAGTTTTACAAACACTTCTTCCAGACCCGCTTGTCCAAACCGCGACACAATCTCCTGCGCCGTCCCCTCCGCCACAATTTTCCCCTTCTGGAGAAAGATGATCCGATCCGTCATCTCTTCCATCTCATGCATGTTGTGGGACGTATAGAGCACACTCAGGCCGGACGATCGCCGCTCTTCCTTGAGAAAACTCCGAATCTTTTGTGCGATATCGGG
>CXWL01029674.1_pt1 | contig 12213 bp, 19 predicted proteins | sample 590931 | NCBI WGS metagenome assembly CXWL01 (sample SAMEA3498368, study PRJEB10139) | groundwater metagenome | biome: water well; material: biofilm material | place: Germany | collected 2015-04-27
ATCCAGGCGGGTCCATTCGTACTGGCCGATGGTGATGCCTGTGGCGGGAATGATCTTGGCATACGCCCAGCTACGCGGTTCACGCGGCCCCGCAGGCGTCGCGGCCTGCGTCATTGCGGCGCTCATCAGCAGGAGGATGAACAGCAAGGCTCGCATTAGTTCCTCGCTGCGCGTGGGGCGGCAGGATCGCCGCTCGTGGATTGATAGGCTCCGATGTCAGGGCGGTCGGGATAGCAGGCGCGGCCACGAAAGTCACGACACACCACGTAGGACGAGCCGGCCCGTCGAGCCCCAGAGTCCGATTGCAGCCTGATCACTAGTTCCGCTGGCCACCACATTAGTTCACCGTCGAACTGGGGCTGAGTGGTTTGTACCGCAAGATGTGCTTCCATGTGCCCGTTGTGGACCCGACGCCGATCACGAGCTTCAACGTCCCGTCTTTGACATCAATGTGATTGGCTACATTGGTCCCGAGCTGCACGCCGCCCGACGCCGCCGCCACAATCACAGGCGCGGTTGAAAGGGCCGTGGGTGCCAGCCGCACCGTCGTTCCTGCGGTTGCACTCGCCAGCGAAGCGGATGCCCCGCTAAATGTGGTGGCGGTCCCGACAGTGGGGACCGATTGCCACTGCATGGTGGAGGCCGTCCCATCATTCGCCGTCACGCAAATGGAGACAAGATCGACAATTTGAATGGGGCCACCAGAGATCGTGAAGACCGTATTCGCGTTCACCATCACAGCAGTTGAGCTTTCAACGGCCCGCTCTGCGACCATGAATGTCGCATCGCCTGCCGCCGGAGCGAGGACGCCCACGGCCCAGGACCACGATGGAAGACACACGAGAATGAGTAGCGTCACTAGTTGCAGCATGCTGCCTCCTTAGTACATCGCCGTGACGGTGCCGCTCGCACTCGTGCCTGATGTGGATGAGGTGACGACAATGTAGTAGAGGAAATTCGCCGTCATCACCGGACAGGCGTCATAGACTGCCGTGGTCCCGCCCAAGGTCAGTGTGCAGAGCAGGATACCCGTCGTACTCGTGACCCCTGACGTAATGCCGCCATAAATCTTCTGCGTCTGTGCGATTGGGCCAGTCCCGGTCACGCTGCCGTAGATGGATTTGCTGCCGGTCGGCAACGCCACCGCTGCTGAGGTCGTATCCGTCGTCACCGCGGACGCCATCGTCTTGCCTCGTACCGCCCCGCCAGACACCATGCAGAGATTGTTCGGTTGGTCCTCGCAGGCGAGGAGGGTGGCCATATTCACGTCTGCCGCTCCACCCGTCCCGCTCTGATCCGTCAGTGTCCCGTTGCTCTGCCGCAGCTGAATCGTGCCGGCGAACGCCGGGAGCGCCAGCAAGACGGCCAGTACCGCGATGATCATGCTCAGAGATCGTTGCTTCATAACGTCCTCCGTCCTACTTGTCCTTGGCCTTCTCTGGCGTTTTGGCAGGTGCGTCCGCTTTCTTCTCTGGCGCTTTCACGGGCGCCGGCGCGTCGACTGCCTCCATCCATTTCTCACTGAAGTCTTCCGGCTTCTCGATTTCAAATTCCTCACCTTCGCGCCGGCGCTGCAGCCCGTAGTACCCCATCCGTCCTGATTTCACTTTCACTTTCATCACAGTCCTCCTTGAGAGAGAGGGCCAGCCGATGCCAGCCCTCCACCGTGTATGCGTTACGAACTCGCGCCCTTGAGGACGACGAAGTTAATGATGATCGCCCCGGTTTCTGCGGTTCCTGCGGCCACATTCCCGTTATGGACGCGGAGCGTGAAGCTGCCCGCGGCCACGCCAATGACGCTCACCGTCGTCCCGCCGCCGTTCGAGCCGGAACGGACGGAAATTGCTACGACGTCATTGAGTTCGACTTTACTGTTCGTCACCACAAAATCCGCTGTGGCTTCAGCGGCCAATGAGGCGTTGTGCGTGGTAATAGCTCCGCTCACCTTGTCGAGTGTGACGCCAGTCGTGCGGTTTGTGGCCTGAGTCACCGCGCCGCCATCGCCCACCCGACAACCCACCCCAACCTTCGACGTGACCGCCCCGGAATAATGCTTGCCGCCTGGATAATTGACGATGCGTGGTAAGGCCATAGCCGTATCCTTTCAAGTAGTGAGGGGTTCCGCCCTTCTCGCTCCGAGTTCGCCCGGTTAGGTGCCGACACTCAGGGAGCGGGGTGTCCCCGCCCCCTGTCGGTTCACTACGAGATCGTGTAGCCGTTCGGGAAGGTCGGCAACGACTCGCACATGCTCATCGGCTGTAAATACGCCGAGCAGGTGATCGTCGGTGTCGTCCCGGTCACGTCGTACCGGATGCCGAGGTAGCGTTCGCTCTCACTCAGCACGGTCGGCGGAATCGGAATGTAGAACTTGTACCCCGCCACCAAGAGGTCGGCGTCCATCGCCGGCGCCGTCGGGGCGCCGGATTCAAACACCCGGCGTCCGATCAGCTTCCGCCCTGTGGTCTGCGCGGCGTCCGAGGCATATTCCACGTCGAACGTGTAATCCTCGTCCCCCGTGGTCTGGTCAGCGGCGACTTCCACGACAAACACCACCGCCATCGGCTCGCCGGTGCCAATCGAACGGTCGGCCCCCAAATCAATCACGTTGGTCCCCACGGCATCCGCCGTGATCGCCTGAGAATCCGAAAACTGCATTTGTGCATCGAGAATCATGGTCGTGCCTCCGTCGTCAAAAGAATTAGCTGATCGTGGCTTCGGTCTCCGTCAGGGCATCGCACTTGCGGATCGGAATGCCCCGGAAGGTCGGGACTATCTTCCCGTCCACGCTGTCGTAGGTCAGCCCGCCGCCCGCGATCACGTCGCCCCGGCGCTGAATGTCGAGCATCTGGAACACCGTGCGATTCATGTAGAACACGGGTTTGCCCATCCCGAAGACGTTATCGCCGGGAATGCGATGAATGGCCTTGATCATCAATTCGACCAAGCCCGCCGCCGAGGCGTTCGCCACGAGGTCGGAGATGTCGATGTTGCAAATCCGGACCACGTACCGCCAGTCGCGGAGCGCAATCCCGCACTTCCATTGCCAATGATCCCGGTAGGCGCGCATGCGCGTGCCGGATCCAATGCCGCCGGCGCTCTCGATCGTGCAGAGCCCCAGGTTTTCATGGGTCAAGCCCGCCTGGCTGCCCTTGGGGTAGATGCCGTGAATGGTCTGCGGACCCCACACCACCAGCCAAATGCTGGAGTTGTCCGAGCCCGATCCGGCGCCGCTCAACACGTTCTCGCCGTTCGTGGCGCCTGAAATCGTGCTGTACCGTGCCGCGAGGCCGGTGAACTCTTCCGGGTCCGTCCCGCTGTTCCCGTAGAAGAGGGTCTGGGCCATCTCCTGATTCATCGCCTCAATGAACGCGGTCGCTTCCGACAGGCGAAACGCCGACACGTTCCCGTTCAGTTCGGCGAGATCCTTGTCCACTTCGGACCAGGCTTCCAGCATCCCGCAGCCCTCATCGAGCTGGGCCGTGGTGCTCTTGCTGGTGGCGACTCCACCGTTCAGCAAGCGCCAGGCCACGGTCGGGAGGCCGGTGCGGACGGTCGTGCGATGTCCGGTCGGCAAATTCCCTTCCAACCACTGCATATCGGTCAGGACCGCGTTGTTCTGTGACAGCAACTCCGCAATCTTTTCGACTTTCCCTCCAGGGCTGAGCCGCTTGGCGTGGTCCAGTAAACTCAGGACGGTCGCATTCAACGTAGACATAACTAGTTCCCTTTCTCGCCGCTGCCCTCGCCGTAGAACATCGACTCAATCGATTTCGCCCGCGCGCGCCCACCCGAGCCGCGCGATTCAGAGACCGTCGGAGCCGGTGCCCCGGTCACAGGGACCGCCGCTTGTGTTTTGAATTTCTCTAAGATTTTCGGTTCGAGCTCGGCGCTGATCTTCTCGACCCACTTGGCCGGATCGTCGCCGTACTTCTTGGCAAAGTCGCGCCTGGCAATCGCCCGCATCGCCGCAATCGGCGGCTGAGGAGAGTTGACGACTTCCAGGTAGGTCCAGGACTTCCCCTTGGCCTGCTCCATCTCCTCTTTCACGAGCTGCTTGAAGGTCGAACCGTCGCCGTAGACTTCTTTCTCCAGCACGTCTTTCCCGTACAAGCCCACCGCGACTTCCCGCGAAGCGGCTTCCCGCCCCTTGAACTCCGCGCGCGCCACGGCTTCTTCCGGCGTCTCTTTCGGCGGCTCCTGGTACGTCCCGTCGAGCTTGGCCTTGAGCACCCGGTTCTCGTCCGCGATCACCGAAAATTCGCGCTTGAGATCCGCGACTTCCTGGCCGAGTCGTCGGGCTGCGGCCATATGCCCGCCCTCGTCTTTCGCTTTCGTCTCCGGTCCCTTCGGAGACTCGTCTTGTTTGGCCGTCTCGGTGGAGGCCGCAGACGCGTCAGGCGTGGCGGCAGGTCCAGGCTCCGGGGCTGGCTCTGGGGGTGTCTCGATCGTCGTCTCTGGTGTCGCCGTCGGCTCGTCGTAGAACACCGCGGCAAAATCCGTCGGAGGTGCTGTCTGTTCAGGGGTCGCTACCGTGCTCATGCCATCGCTCCTTCATCTGGTGAGGCCGGTTCGCCCATCGGCATCCCTTGCCCCATGATTTTCTTGACTTCCAATCGGCCTTCGACCGCGGCTTGTAGCGCAGACAAGTCGAGCCGGCCGCGTTCAATCGTCGCGCGCGTCCCTTCCACGGTCAGGGTCTTCGCCAGTTCTGCCTTGATCTTCTGGACAAACGCCGGGTCATCGCCCTTCTGCATGAGCGCCTGTGCGAGTTCGGGGCTCTGCATCGCCGTCATCGCCACATACGCCTGCATCTCCGGCGTCAGGTCCGCCCAGGCCATCGTCAGATTGATTTTCGGGACCGCCGGCGCCGGCTGGCTCGCCCCGTCGACCATCTGCATCAGCACGTCTTTGTCCCGGAACTCCGTCATCTGGATCCCGAGCTTCACCATCCCCGGACCCAGCGCCGCGAGTTGCGGCAGCACGGTCAACAGCATCTCGGCCTGTTGTTCGCGCAGCACCGCGTAGTCCTTCATTTCCGTAATCACAATGTCGTAGGTGCGTTCCTTGAGGGCTTGCAGGTGCCCCTTCGTCAGCTGGACCGTGCGGACCACCTTCGGGTCGTCGGTAATCTGGAAGGCCATTTCCTCCGTCACGTACTGCTTCATGTACGCAAACGAGAGCCGCGCCTTCATAAACCGCGTGCGCCGCAGATTGTTTTGGACCGGCGTAATGATCAGGCTGCCCATCATTTGCTTGCGGGCAATGCCGGTTCCGGAGCGCACTTCGCTCGGCATCCCCATCGATTCGTTGCCCTGGCCCGACACCCGCCGAATCGCGTCCTTGTCTTCCTGGAGGAGCTGCAGCTGCGCCATCCCCATGTCGAGATTGGTCTGAAACTGCACGCGCCCGCCGGAGAGCGCGCCGTCGCGCACCATCACCAAGCCGTCCGGCTTGGCGTTCTCCTCCTGCACGTCGCTGTCGTCGTCCAGGGCGCCGCGTTCCGCGATAATCTTGTTGTTGGTCATCAACGCGAGGGATTTGCTTTCGCGCTTGTTGATTGATTCGTTGATCGGCACCAGGCGAGACGAGAGCGGCAACGGCGCGCCGTTCTTCCGCAGGCCCGAGTAAAACGGCATGTAGGGGAAGAGGTTCGTGTGATGGGGGGAAACGTCGTGATGCAGGAGCAGATTCCCCAGGAACATCCCGCAGTACATCCGGTCCTGGAACGTCGGTTGCGCGTACACGCGCCCGCCCAGTTCCTTCACCACCGCTTTCGCCGTCGCCGAATCCAGCGGGACCGGGATCGCCAGCACGCCCGAGTCACTGAAGACGTGATAGAGCCGGACTTTCCGCTTGTACCAGACTTCAAACGGCCGCACCCGCTTCCGGTTGTGCATCACCGTGTACGAGAGCGAATAGATGCTGCCTTGGAGCGATTCGTTCTGCAGGGAGGGCACGACCTGGCTTGAGACCTGGAACGTATGCCCGGTCGGCCCCGCCAGGACGGCACTGAGTTCGTCTTCCTTGTCAGGAACGAGCGCAATGACATCCTCCAGGTCCATCCAGGACCCTTCGCAGATATACTTCGCGTCCTCGTTCGGGTCGTAGCGCGTGCTATACGGATCCTTGAAGACGTGATACGGGTTCAGGTGCTTGGTACACTCGACCTGCTGCCCGAGTTCGTTCCGCTTGATATACGATTTGAGCCAGCCGACCCCGCCGATCAGCCCGTCCCACGCGAGGTCTTGTTCCTCGAACTCGAACTGGTTCTGTTGATCGTTCCACCGCTGGTAGTCTTGCGCGAGAGCGCCGACCGGATCATCCGCCGGCGTATTCCGTCCCAGGAACGTCGCCACTTGCCGCGTCTGAATGAACTGCCCGGCAATCCGCTCCATGATCGGCGCGATTTCATTGCGCTTCGTGGGCGGCTGCCCGCGCTCGGCGAACGCCTGCAGTTCCTCTTCGGTATAAAACTCGTTTTCGATGTATTGGTAGTTGAGCGAGGATTCGGCTTCGTACATCGTCCGCGTCGGGTGCGTCGCCGCATCCAACACAAACCGCTGCATCCGCAGCAAATTCTCCGCGTCGTCGCCACGTCGCATCGTGGTCAACAGAAAATCAAGCTCTTGGCTGCCGGTGTCTACGGAGGAGGTTGTCGAAAGGGTCGCCACGTGTGGGGAGTCTCCCGACAACGTGGCTCCTGAGAAGGAGGGGGGTTGTACTGTATCTGTACTATACCGTTCGCATCAATAAGTCAAGTTCATCGAGTAGTTGCGTCAGCTGGAGATAGCTGCCCTTGACCTTGCGATGCAGGTCCCGCAACGCCTGGACCTGTGCCTCATTTAGTACTTTACTGTGATCCTCTGGCTTCTCGCAGCGGCACGGATCCCCTGCGCCCCCCACTATTTTGTCACACAGGAGGCACCGCCATCGCACTTGAGGGAGAGGGGTCCGCACGTAAGGAACCATCATCGCACCTTCCAGCTCAGCGGTTGCGTGCGCGCCCGCCGGGCTCGTTTCGCCACCGCGCCTTCCGGCATCCGCGAGCACAGATGTTTGTACAGCCACCAGGCCATTGCCAGCGCGTCGGCCTTATCCGGGGAACTCGCCAACGGCGCCACGCCGGGGATTCCCGAGCTGTTGCCCTTGCCCTGGATCTTGATTTTGCCGTCCACCTCGCCCCACTTGATCGACGTCAGCTGCCCAATCAACTCATCGTCGTTCAGAATCACGATCTCCCGCGTCTCGACAAACGCTTCCCGCAGCTCCCACCACATTTGATCGCGTAGCCGATGAAACCGCCGCTCATCCAGCGCCTTCTGGCTCACGTCCAGCATATGCACGTGCCGGAGCCGCTGCACGTCCGTCAAGTGGAAATACACCCCGCGGCCAATCCCGATCGTATCGACCCCGATCTGAAACTGCGCGTCCATCGGCAAATTCATTAAGTCCGTCCGCACCTGCCCCGCCACCACATCGCCGAGCTGCACGGTATTCTTCCCTGGGAACTCCTTCAGCCCCGTCATCTTCGGCCCCTGCAGCGTCAGCACGATCGATTTATCCCCCGCGCCCTCGCCGGCGACATCCACCGCCACGCACAGCGGATCGTGCGGCAGCGTCTCCACCGTCCGCTCCGTCGCCGCCATCGCATCGTCGTACCCGATCAGCGTCTCCGTCGACTGGTTCGGCGGGAGCCCGCGCACGCGCACCCGATAAAAGTTCGAGTCCGTCCCGTACTTCCGCGCCAGCTGGATTTGCGCGTCCTCGTTGAACCACGCAAACCGCCCCGGATTCGCCAGTTTCTCTGTCCGCAGCTCCTCGCCATCCCAATGCAGGCACACCCACATCTCCCGGTTCTTCCGGTGCGTCTCCATCGCAAACCCGTCCCGCTTGGTCGGGTTGAAAATAATAATCGCCATCGACAGCGGATCCGTCATGCCGCCTTCAATCGGCTCCATCACCGCGTCCTGCACGCCACTCGCCTCGTCAATCTGATACATTACCCCGAGCGCATGGATGCCCGCCAGCACCACCTTCAGCTCATCAGGATTCGCATGCGGCTGCACCGTCCGCGGCTCAATCCTCGACGACTCGCCCCGCTTGCCGTCTTCCTTCAAGAAAATACGATTACTCTGCTTCTCGAACAGCTCCCCCAGGATCGGGTTCCGCTGCATCCACGCGCCGAACTCCGGCCACAACGACGAGTGCAACTGCGGCCCCGCCGGCGCCGTACACATCACCTTCGGCCGCACCGCCTGCAGCGCGAACAGATAATGCAGCCCACACAGCGAGATCGTGGCCCCTTTACCCACGCCCTGTCCCGCCATGATCGAGATGCCCAGCTTTTTCGCGTACCGCTGCTCCTCCTCGGTCAACGGGAGGTTCTTGTACCGCTTGAGCTTCGCGCCTAACAGCTTGCCGTACTCGAGCCAGAACTGCTCTTGCCCAGACCACGGATCAAAGTGCGTGCCGCCAAACGTCCGCGCCCAGTAGATCGGCTCCTCGATCCACCGCACCGCTTCCGCGTGCTGCCGCTGCTCCAGGGTCTTCGCCATGCGTTACGCCAGCGCCGGCGGCGTGCTCGCGTCAGGGGTCGCCCCACCCACATCCAAGAACGCCTCGGTCTTCTTCGCTTGTGCCGCCTTATGCGCTTCCAACTGCGCGTGCCATTGCTCCAATCGCGCGCGGCCCGCGTCCAAGAAGTGATTCGCAAATTCCAGATTCCCCACCGCGCCCATGACCTCCACAATGCCGTTGGTCTTGAGGATGATGGTGAGCGTCTTCAGAATGTCCTCGGGCGGATACGGCAGCTGCAGCACCGCCGGCACCGAGCGCCCGAACCCCGGCCCCTTGATCAGCTTGCTACTCATGGCTGACAGCTCCCCGCGCACACCGGTTCGTCCACGACGGTCACGGTCGTGGTGTAGGTCGTATAGCCGTTGACGGTCGCGCCACGCTCCCGCTTCACCGAGACGTCCGCGCAGGCCGAGAGGGAGAGGAGTAGACCGAGAATCAGTGGGAGACGCATAGGAACCTCCTTTTTGTGAATGAGAAAATTTTTACTGACAGGGAAACTACCTAGTGCGATGCTTTTTGAACGAGATATGAGTCGCGTGGGACCTGATCACATCAACGATCGCCGATTTTCCCCCTGCCGGCCTCTTTTTGAGAAAATCCCGGCCTTAGAATCACTGGCGCCCCGTTTCGGTGGGCTGAAAGTAGCGCTCCCCAGTTAGGAGCCCAACTTTGTGGCCTCAATTGGCGTGGATTCTGGTACTTTGTGCGCAGAATCCAGCGCCGACCCCATCATTTTGCCGATCAGACTCACGTTCGACGTGCTTTGCCCCCTCTCCAATCGTTCTTTGTCGAAATAAACACCCTTGACCACGGACAAATCCCTAGCTATGCCCGCTTTAATCCGTGGTTCGAGTGCATCGAGGATGCCGTTCTCTATATCCTGCCCGATGCTATCAAGCACCGAATCGACCACCGCCGAGGCCTTGCTCCCAGTAAACGCAAAGATATCGGCCCGATGCTTCTTGTACCGCTCAGTGTCAGCTTGTTGGATAGAATACCGTTCGAGGAATCGCGTCACGTTCGACGGCGCCACGCCGTGAATGGCCGCTATCTCTTTGTGTGTCAGGCCGGCAGCGGCATGAGCCGCGATCTTCCCAGGGTCAATCTTACGAGTAGGGGAGTCGTAATGCTTCTTGATGCCAGGACGACCGCGACCAGTACCCGGCATAATGGCCTTACCCATGCCCCATTGGTATAGTATCCGTACTCTCCCTGTCAACCACAGCTTCCAGCCTCTATATAGGGGATTGTAATTCACCTCTCTCTCTCTCTACTCCGGGCTAACCTAAAGAACGATTCCCCTTCTCTGTGGATGACACGAATTGTCAGGTTATCCACTCTAACCTATTGATTCGTAAGGGTTGGATAAGTACCCATTTCACGTTATCCACTTGGATCGCATCATAATCACTAGGCCTAGCGTGTTGTTTCTGTTCAGGTATGACGGTGTGGATAATGGATACCCAAAGTAATAAGAAACTTCGACCTCATTACTTCCCCTATATATAGCGTTTGAAACTTCCACCAGGGTCAAAACCGACTTATACACAGACCGGTGTTTTCGTCCCATCCAGTTATCCACCCCGACGAACAAGCACGAACTAACCAATACATTCCAGCACTTAGCGTGCGCGAGTGTGGATAATCACTGGCCGAGCCATCCCATCCACTCATCACGCCCGTATCCACCAGCACTAGCGACCATTTCGCCACAGTGAGGCGCATTTGTGCCCCACCTCTAGGCCATTAAAGTGTCATACTAGTACTATACTATCGCGCAATCCTCTAGAATGGCCCATATTTGAGGCCTATCATACCCGTACTATACTGGCATGGACCCTGCACTAGTCCCAGGCATGAGCCGCAACGATCGCAACCAAGGAGCCGCCATGAACGAACAGCTCGACCCGAACGACCGACGCCGCCCGCAGCCTGAACCCGCCCGAATCTGCCCCTATGTGGCTGCCGCCCTCGTAGTCGCCTTGGCCGTATGGGCCTACCTCGAACCCATCCCGACGCACACCAGGCCGGAGCCGATCAGCATCGGCCCCGCGTCCCCGCTCTATGGCCCATTGACCACCACGAAGGGAGAGTAATCATGACCACCACGATCCGCCCCAATGTCCGACGTCTCACGAGCCCAGGCGGCGCCCAACACACCGCCCGACCCATCTACCGCGTCACGCTCACCGCGCCCAGCCTGAGCCCATCCCGGCCCGCGGTGTGGACACGCCGCGCCCTCACGCTGGCAATCCAGAGCCTTGTTCTCCTAGCGGCAGGAGTGTGGATGTATGCCTTCCTCTGTCTCATCACCACCGGATGCCACTAAGAAAGGAGCCTAGACCATGATCAAGGGAGACACGACCGAGATATTAGCGGCGCTGGTCCGCCAAGCCTACGACCGCTTTACCGACAACGACATGCAGCCACCCAACTACGAGTTATCGAGATGGATCACCACGGCAGAAGCCGCACTTGAGCAAGCCAGAAAGGAGCCTGAACCATGACCACCGCCACCGAGTACCCGACCCTGCACACGACCGACGAAGTAAGCGCCGCTGCATCGACCCGCCCTGACGTGGCCCCGTTTGCCCGCCTCGTGGGGAACTGGGTGTGGTGCGAGTTCCCGGAGAAGCCCGGCGACGACACCCGCCAATGGCTCAAGCAGACCGGCTTCCGTTGGAACAGCGAGCGCCAAGCCTGGCAGCATTCCTGTGGACACTTCACCCGCAGGAACCGCCGGATTGACCCGCGCCAGGTCTACGGACAACTGCCCTTGACTGGCGACTATTGCACCCGCGACGAGGCCGGGACGGCCCCAGGATCAACGAGCCGCCCGCAACCCAGCCCGACCTATGCCCCAGGCCCCGCCGAACGCTTCCGCGACGAGCTGAGCCGCTTCCAGGCGATCTAAGGAGGAGTGATGAAGTACGAAGTAGTTATATGCAGGCAAGAAAGCTTCACCATTGAAGCCGAGAGCGAGGAAGAAGCGGAAGATATTGCGTTTGATAATGTGGGCTTGATCGACTTCGACAACCGAGAGGACAAGCGAATCCTTGAACACTTCCCCGAAGAAACAACGAAAGTTACTACCAACGAGAGCAAATAGAAAGGACCGCACGCCATGACCACCCCCGACAGCATCCTAGCCAAGATCAAGAAACTGCAAGCCCTCACCACCGACCGAGGCGCGACACCGGAGGAGGCCGCGACCGCTGCCGCGAAAGCGCAAGCCCTCTTGTTTGAGCACAACCTGAGCCAATGCGACGTGGACACGAAGGAGCAGGCCGGCCCGGACCCCTATGGCAAGGTGGAGACGACCCTCGAAGGCGCCAACCGGAACACGGTCACTTGGAGGCGCACCTTGCTCTACACGATTGCCAAACATAATTTCTGCACCGCGATCACGCTGCCCAACCAGACGAAAATGATCGTCATCGGCAAGCGGTCCAACGTGGAAACCGTGTTGTACTTGAACCATATTCTCGTGAGAGAGATTGAACGCCTGGCGATCGAGGCGGGAAAAACCGTGCTCACAAAACGCGCCGCGTACATGGGCAGTTTTTGCCGTGGCGCCGTGAGCACCATTCACAGCCGCTTGCAGGTACAGCAAGCCGAGAGCGAGCAGGCCGCGAC
>CXWL01119518.1_pt1 | contig 12211 bp, 13 predicted proteins | sample 590931 | NCBI WGS metagenome assembly CXWL01 (sample SAMEA3498368, study PRJEB10139) | groundwater metagenome | biome: water well; material: biofilm material | place: Germany | collected 2015-04-27
GCGGCCGGCGGCGAAGCGCTCGTCCATCGGCGTCTTGCCGCCGAACAACGCGGAGAGCGCCTGGTGCCCCGCAGCCAGCACGTTCACGCACAGCACACCGTTCGCCTTGAACGCCGGGTACACCGAGGCCGAGCGGTTCAGGCACACCAGCAAGGTCGGCGGCTCGTCGGTCACGCTGCACACGGCCGAAGCCGTGAAGCCGGCGCGCCCGGCGGGGCCATCGGTAGTGATGATGTTGACGGCCGCGCCCAGCCGCGCCATCGCATTGCGGTAGTCGGCCTTCGGCAAGGAGGAGGGCGCGCCCGGTGGCAGGCCGTGCGGGTTCGATGCGGGGTGGGAGGCCATCGCGTTCAGCATGTCGTGACTCCTGGGAGGCGTGTGTTTAGCCGCGGGCCTCAGGCCAGCAGGCAGGCCTCGTCGAAGGACAGGCGCGGCAGGCGCCCGAACACCTTCGACGCATCGCCGTGGCCGAGGTTGATGAGGAAGTTGGTGGTCCAGTCGGTGCCTTCGAAGAAGGCGGCATCGACCTTCGCCTTGTCGAAGCCCGACATCGGGCCGGCGTCCAGGCCCACGGCGCGCGCGGCGAGCAGCAGGTAGCCGGCCTGAAGGCTGGCATTGCGGAAGGCGGTTTCGTGCGCGGCCTCGGGGCTGCCGGTGAACCAGCTGCGCGCATCGGTGTGCGGGAACAGCGTGGGCAGCTTGTCGTAGAACCTGCGGTCCCACGCGGCGATGACCGTGACCGGCGCGCTCATGGTCTTGTCGAGGTTGCCCTTGGACAGCGCGGGCGCAAGGCGCTGCTTGCCTTCGGGCGTTCGCACGAACACGAAGCGCGCGGGCGAGCAGTTGGCCGAGGTCGGCCCCAGGCTGGCGAGCGTGTAGATGCGCTGCAGCTGGGCATCGGACACGGGCTCGCCGGTCCAGCCGTTGTGGCTGCGCGCGCTGGTGAAGAGAAGCGCGAGTGCGGCGTCTTCGAGGATCTGTGTGGAGGTCATGCGTGAACCGGGGGAGTGGCGGGTGTGCCGACACGGGTAAGAAAGTCGAGCAGGCTGCGGTTGAACGCATCGGCTTCGGTCACGCTGTGCGCGTGGCCGCCATGCGGCACGAAGTCGAGCGTGACGTCGCCAAGGCCGTCGGCCAGGCGCTGCGAACAGGTCCAGGGCACGAGCACGTCGTCTCTGGCGGCAGTCACCAGCGTGGGCACGGTGATTTCGGCAAGGCGCGCATCGATATCGAAGGCGCGCAATGCGGCGATGCGCGCGCGCATGTTGGATTCGCCGGGGAAGTGCGCGAAGGCGTGATCGACTTCGTCGGCCACGCGCTGCGCATGCTCGGCGCACCACGCGGCGGGGTACAGAAAGATCGGCTGCGCTTCGACATACGCGCGCGCACCGAGCGCGCCGAGCAGCGCGAGCCGCGCATCGAAGCAGCGCGCCGAATGCGGGTTCGGCTTCGACCATGCGTTGACGAGCACCAGGCTCGCCACGCANNGCATCGAGGATTTCGATCACGTCGAGCGCCATGTCGGCGATCGCGTACTCGCCCTCCGGCAGCGTGTCAGGACTGCGGCCCGTGCCGCGCTGGTCGTAGGCGATGACGCGGTGGCCGGCCTCGACCAGCGCGCCGAGTTGCGGCTGCCAGAAGCCGGCGGAGCCGCCGAGGCCCGACGACAGCAGCACGGTGGAGGCCGCGTCCGACGGCCCGTGCACCTCGTAGTGCAGCGAGGTCATTGGTGCACCCTTGGCGCTACGCGCCTTCCCGCCAGGCGGGAGCGAGCTTGCTTGGGGCGGCCCGGCGCGGCGCTCATGAGGCTCAGGCCTTCTTGCCGATGTGCGCGGTCGAGGCGATCTCGACCAGTGCGTCGGGTTTCACCAGGCCGCACTGGATGCAGTAGCGCGCGGGCTTGGTGCCAGGGAAGAACTCGGCGTACACCGCGTTGATCTTCGCGTAGTCGGCCCAGTCCTTGAGCATGATCTGGTTGAAGGTCACGTCGTCCATGGTGCCGCCGGCGGCCTCGACCACGCCCTGGATGATGGTGAGCACATGCCGGGCCTGCGCGGCGGCGTCGCCGACATGGACCACGTTGTTGTCCTTGTCGAAGGGCAGTGTGCCCGACACGTAGAGGATGCCGTCGGCGAGCGTGCCCGGGACATACGGGGCGAGCGGCACGCCGGTGCCGGGAGGGATGATGGCTTGCTTGGGCATTCGGAAAACTCCTTGAAAAAATGAATCAGGCGGCGGCTGTTTCAGCCGCTTCGGTCGTTGCAGGTTGAAGGGCGGCTTGCGGCGCGAAGGTGCTGCAGAACTGATCGACCGTGGAGACCCAGCCGAAGAAGGTCTCCACGTTGTAGACCGAGGCCTTCTGGATGGCCGCGCCGCCCAGTTCGTGCGTCGCGTCTTCGAGCATCACGGCGAAATATTCGAGGTGGAAGGCATCGCGCAGCGTCGATTCGACGCACACGTTGGTGGCGATGCCGGTAAACACCAGGTGGCGGATGCCGCGTGCGCGCAGGGTGCTGTCGAGCGTGCTGTTGAAGAAGCCGCTGTAGCGCGTCTTGGGCACCACGATGTCATCGGGCTGCGGCTTCATCTGGTCGATGAGTTCGTAGTCCCATCCGCCTTTGGCGAGGAACTTGCCTCGCAGCTCGGGCTTGGCGCGCATGGTCTTGAGCGCGTTCGACTTGTGCCAGTTGGGCGAGCCAGGGCCGCCCGCTTCGACATACGCCGCGTCCCAGCCGTTCTGCAGGAACACGACCAGCATGCCGGCCGCGCGCGCGGCGGCGATGGTGCGCGCGATGTTGGCGATGGTGCCTTGCGCGCCCGAGATGTCGAAACCGGCCGAGTCGACATAGCCGCCGAGCGAGGCGTAGGCGTTCTGCATGTCGACGACGATGAGCGCGGAGTCGGTGGCGTGCAGCGCGAGCGGCTCGGGGCGCGCGGGCAGCACGAGCGGAGCGGGCGCACCGGGCNNGTCATGCGCGTCTCCTCTTCAGGCCGCAAGGCGCTCGGGCTCGACCTGCGAAGGCACGGGGCTTTGCACATGCGCGCGGCTCTTCATCAACGGCTGGATGCGTTCGCCGAAGGCTTCGACGCCTTGCACGAAGTCGTCGAAGGTCAGCAGCACGCCTTCGGTGCCGGGCACCTCGGCCATTTCGTCGAGCAGGCGCGCGACGGTTGCGTAGGAGCCGACGAGCGTGCCCATGTTGATGTTCACGGCCGAGGTCGGGTCGGCCATCTGGCGCACGTTGGTGTCGGCGCCCGACTTGGTGTCGGCCGCGCCCTGCTGCCCGAGCCAGGCGATGGCCTCGTGATCGGCGCCGGCCTTGTAGTGCTCCCACTTGGCGCGTGCGGCCTCGTCGGTTTCGTCGGCGATCACCATCATCAGCACATAGGTGGTGACGTGGCGGCCGGTCTTGCGCGCAGCCTCGATGAGTTTTTCCGCCGCGGGCGCGAAGGCCTTGGGCGTGTTCACGCCCTTGCCGAAGCAGAAGTTGTAGTCGGCGTACTTCGCGGAGAAGTCCATGCCCGCGTCGCTCTGGCCGGCGCAGATCACCTTCATGTCGGCCTGCGGCTGCGGGCTCAGGCGGCAGTCGTCCATCTGGAAGTGCTCGCCCTTGAAGTCGGACTGGCCCTTGCCCCAGAGGTCGCGCAGCACCTGGATGTATTCGGACAGGTACTGGTAGCGCGAGCCGAAGAACTGGTCGCCGGGCCACATGCCCATCTGCGAATACTCGGGGCGCTGCCAGCCGGTGACGAGGTTCAGGCCGAAGCGGCCGCCGGAGATCGAGTCGATGGTCGAGGCCATGCGCGCGACGATGGCCGGNNCCGAAGCCGCGCAGCTTGATCATCGACAGCGCGAAGTCGACACCGTAATGCTCGGCCTTGAGCGTGATCTCCTTGTTGAGCGCGAAACTGGGCTTGTACTGCGGTGCGTTCTCGGAAAGCAGCCAGCCGTTGTTGCCGATGGGAATGAAGATGCCGACGTTCATGAAGGGCTCCTGTTGCGGGTTGAGGAGTCCTATGCATGGCGCGTGCCAGTCGAATAAATCCTTTCAGATCAACAAGTTAGGATTTTTTGGCGTTCGAGTTTTGACCATATGGTCCAAAGTGGAGCAGGCGAACCGCAAAAATTGCGGCGGCGCGGTGCAAGCCTCGCCAAAGCGGTGCAGCGTCGGCGTCACGAACGTCGCGGCAAAATCACGCCATGCCCAAGACCCCACACCGCACCGCCGCGGCCATCGGCGGCACCGCCGATGACGTCGAAGCGGCTTTCTACGAAGCGCTGCAGCGCGGCGACATCGATGCGCTGATGGCCTGCTGGGCCGACGAGGACGAGGTGTTCTGCGTGCACCCCGGCGGCCCGCGGCTGGTGGGCGCCGTGGCGATTCGCGCGGCTTTCGAGCAGATGTTCGGCAACGGCGCGATCCACGCCATGCCGGCACGGGTGCGCAAGATCGAGTCGCTCGCGAGCGCGGTGCACAACGTGCTCGAGCGCATCGAGGTGCTCACCGCCGAAGGCCCGCGCCATGCGTTCGTGCTGGCCACCAACGTCTATCACAAGACCGCGCAGGGCTGGCGCATGGTGGCCCACCATGCGAGCCCGGGCAGCGCGCGGGAGCCCGACGACGCGAACGATCCGCCCCAGACCCTGCATTGATGTCTTCCGCCGATTCCTTTTCTTCTTCCACGCTTCGATCGTCGATGGACTACGTGGCGCCGCGCTGGCTGCCCGGCGGCAACCTGCAGACCATCTGGGCCGCGCTCTATGCGCGCCGCTTCGACGGCACGGCGCCCGCGTACCGCCGCGAGCGCTGGAACGCGCCCGACGGGGACTTCATCGACGTCGATTTCATCGATGCGCCGCTGCCGGGTCCGCGGCCGCTGCTGGTGCTGTTCCACGGGCTCGAGGGCTCGTCGCGCAGCCACTATGCGGAGGCCTTCGCGGCGTTCGCGGCCGAGCAGGGCATGGCCTTTGCCGTGCCGCATTTCCGAGGCTGCAGCGGCGAGCTGAATCTCGCGCCGCGCGCCTACCACTCCGGTGACTACGAAGAGATCGGCTGGATCTTGAAGCGCATGCACGACCAGCACCGTTTGCGCGGCGGCGGTCCGGTGCTGGCGGCAGGCGTCTCGCTGGGCGGCAACGCATTGCTGCGCTGGGCTTGCGAAGCGGGCGAGACGGCACGCGAATCGGTCAGCGCGGTCGCCTCGGTGTGCGCACCGCTCGACCTCGCTNNGCGACCATGAAGCCCAAGGCATTGGCCAAGCTCGCGCAGTTCCCGGGCCTGTTCGACCGCGACCGGCTGCTGGCCGCGCGCGATCTCTACACCTTCGACGACGTGTTCACCGCGCCGCTGCACGGCTTTCGCAACACCGACGACTACTGGGCGCGGGGTTCGTCCAAGCCGCACCTGAACCAGATCCGCGTGCCGACGCTGGTGGTGAACGCGCTCAACGATCCGTTCATTCCGGCGCGCAGCCTGCCGGGGTCGGGCGAGGTCGGACGGCATGTGACGCTGTGGCAGCCGGCGCATGGTGGGCACGTCGGCTTTCCGCTGGGCCTGCCGCCGGGGCATGTGCGCGGGATGCCGGAGCGCGTGGGCAACTGGCTGCAGGTGCACGGCGGCGTTTTGGCTGACGCTTCCACGCCGTAACCGGCAGGAGAATGAATTCATGGACGACATCGTCAAGCAAGCGCTCGCCAAATGGCCCAACGTGCCGCACTGCTACGGTTGGCTGGGGCTCGACGCGCGCGGCAACTGGTACATGCGCGACGACCGCACGCAGGCGCAGGGGCCCTTCGTGCAGGCCAAGGGCTCGATGCTGCGGCACGACAAGCTGATCGATTTCATCCATCGCAACTACGAACACGACGACGAAGGGCAGTGGTTCTTCCAGAACGGGCCGCAGCGTGTGTATGTCGAACTGGAGGCTGCGCCGCTGGTCTGGCGCGTGGCGGACGAGGGCGGTGGCAGGTTCNNCGATCGGGCTCGGGCTGGTGCACACGCAGGACGTGGGGATCGCGGCCGAAGCCATCGAACAGGGGCTGTGGACGCCCGAGGCGGTGCAGGCCAGCGAGTTGCCGCAGCGCTTCGGCCATGTCATGAGCCCAGCGGAACGCCATGCGGACGCCGCTGCTGCGCTATCAAAACAATAGTTCTTCAGGCACTGATCGCCCACAAAAAAGCCGGCGCTGGGCCGGCTTTTTCTTTGGAGCGAAGCGAATTACTTGGCTGGTGCGGCAGGCGTCGAGGCTGCGGCAGCAGGTGCCGACGCGGCAGGCGCCGCACCCGAAGCGCCTTCTGCGGGCGCCGCGGCCGCCGGGCGCTCGGGCACCGGGAACTTGGCGCCACCGGCATTGGCCATGTAGACCACCGCGCGGCCGATTTCGAGGTCTTCGAAGTCGCCACCGCCCTGGGGAGGCATCGCGCCCTTGCCCTTGAGCGCATGTTCCAGCAGGGTTGCGTAGCCTTGGCCGATGCGGGGGCCCCAGGCTGCGGCATCGCTGTAATGCGGTGCGCCGGGAATGCCCGGTGCGCCGTGGCAGGCCACGCACTGGGCCTTGAACACGGCTTCGCCAGCGGCGAGGGGACGGTTGGCGTCGCGGATCTCGATGGCGCCGACCTTCTTGAGTCGGTCGGCCACTTCCTTGTCGCGCGATTCCTTGGACACGCCGTAGAGCGACATGTTGTCGCCTTCCGCGGTGCCGGCGGGCTTGGTGCCCGAGACCACGTAGGCGACAAGTCCCACGATGATCAGGATCGGTGCAATGAAGGAGAAAAATACCGCGAGCAGCAGTTGCTTCGGGTTCTTGATGGGGCCTGTATGGGCTTCTTCTGTGGCCTGGTAGTGCGGGTCTGCGCTCATGGCGTCCTCAATAACGGGGGCTCGTCGGGGGGCTTTTTCTAGATCAACCGACGATTATAGAGAGGCCCCTCGCCCAAGCGGGCGATTGGCCTCCCGATATCGGGCGCCCGGGCGCCTCAGCCCTTGTCGCGCGTTGCCCAGCCGCCACCCAGCGTCCTGTACAGCGTGACCTGGTTCTGCAGTTGCAGGAGCCGCGCGTTGACCGCCAGTTGCTGCGCCGTGAACAGCGAGCGCTGCGCGTCGAGCAGGTCGAGCGCACTGGCGATGCCGTTGCGATAGCGCAGATCGGAGAGCTTGAAGCGCACCGCTTCCGCGGTGGCTTGCGCGCGCTGCGCACGCACCTCTTCGCCCAGCGTGGCGCGGCCGGCCAGCGCGTCCGCCACTTCGCGGAACGCGGTCTGGATCGACTTCTCGTACTGAGCGACCGCGATCTCGCGCCCGGCCTTGGACGATTGCAGCGTGGCCCAGTTGCGGCCCGCATCGAAGATCGGCAGCGTGACCGTGGGCGCGAACGACCAGGCCTTGGAGCCGCGGTCGAACAGGCCCGAGAACTCGGTGCTCGCGGTGCCGATGCCGCTGGTCAGCGACACGCGTGGGAAGAAGTTCGCGCGCGCCGCGCCGATGTTGGCGTTGGCGGCAATCAATTGCTGCTCGGCCGCGCGGATGTCGGGCCGCTCGACCAGCATGTCCGAGGGCAGGCCCGCGGGCACGTCGGGCATCGGCTTGATGCCGTCCAGGCCCTTGGCGCCGCCCGAGAGGGCGTCCGCCGGCACCGGCGCGCCCAGCAGCAGGGCGAGNNGCACTTTCCGCGGCCGTGTTGGCGGCCTGGAAGTCGATTTCGGACGACACGCCGTTGTCGAAGCGCAGCTTGGCAAGGCGCACCGACTCCTCGCGCGTGACCATCGTCTGGCGCGTGATCTCCAGCAGCTCGTCGTCGGCCATCAGCGTGATCCAGCCGGTGGCGACCGAGGCGATCAGGCTGATCTGCGCGGCCTTGCGTGTTTCCTCGGTGGCGAGGTACTGCGACAGCGCCTGGTCCTTCAGCGCGCGGATGCGGCCGAAGAAGTCGAGCTCCCAGGCGGTGAAGCCGAAATTGACGCTGTACTGCGACGACACGCTGCCCACGCTGCTGTCGAATGCCTGGAAGCTGTTCGGGCTCGAGCGCGAGCCGCTGCCCGTGAGGCCCAGTGCCGGGAACAGCGCCGAGCGCTCGATCTGGAACTGCGCGCGCGCCTGCTCGATGTTGAGCACCGACACGCGCAGGTCCCGGTTGTTCGCCAGGGCGGTCTGGATCAGGCCCGCCAGGCGCGGGTCGGTGAAGAAGTCCTGCCACGGCAGGGCCGCGGCCGCCTGGCCGGCCGGTTGCGACGGGTCACCCGGGAAGGTGGTCGGCACCGGCGCGGCGGGGCGCTCGTAGGTCGGGATCAGCGAGCAGCCCGCCAGCAGCATCGCTGCGGCCAGGGCTGTGGGAATCAGTTTCTTAGTCATGCTTGGGTTCCTCCACGATGCCGGCGGCTTCCGCATGCCGCTTGTCGGCTTCCCGCTGGCGCGCACTGCCCTTGAACAGGGTGCGCACGACCACGAAGAACACCGGCACGAAAATCACGGCGAGGGCTGTACCGGTCACCATGCCGCCGAGCACGCCGGTGCCGATGGCCCGCTGGCTGGCCGAACCGGCGCCCGAGGCGATCACCAGCGGCACCACGCCGAGGCCGAAGGCCAGCGAGGTCATCACGATCGGGCGGAAACGCAGGTGGGCCGCGGCCAGCGCCGATTCGACGATGCCCTTGCCCTGCGCCTGCAGGTCCTTGGCGAACTCGATGATCAGAATCGCGTTCTTCGCCGAGAGGCCGATGATCGTGATCAGCCCCACCTGGAAGTACACGTCGTTCGAATAGGCGCGCAGCATCGTTGCCAGCAGCACGCCCAGCACACCCAGCGGCACCACCAAAATCACCGCCAGCGGGATCGACCAGCTCTCGTACAGCGCGGCCAGGCAGAGGAACACCGCCAGGATCGCGAAGCCGTACAGGATGATGGCCTGCGAACCCGCGAGCTTTTCTTCACGCGACTGGCCGGTCCATTCGAAGCCGAAGCCTTGCGGCAGCTGGCTGGCGAGCTTTTCCATCTCGGCCATGGCGGCACCCGTGCTGAAGCCGGCGGCGGCGTCGCCGCTGATGCGGATCGCGGGGTAGCCGTTGTAGCGCACCGTCTGCGTGGCGCCCGTGACCCACTTGGTGGTCGCGAAGGCCGACAGCGGCACCGGCTGGCCCTGCGTGTTGCTGGCGTTCAGCTTGAGCAGGTCGTCCGGCTGCATGCGGGCCGGCGCATCGGCCTGCACCACCACGCGCTGCAGGCGGCCGCGGTTCGGGAAGTCGTTGATGTAGCTCGAACCCAGGCCCGTCGAGAGCGTCGCATTGATCGCGTCGAAGGTCACGCCCAGGGCGCTGGCCTTGTCGCGGTCGATGTCGATCTGCAGCTGCGGTGCGTCTTCCAGGCCGTCGGGGCGGACCTGCGACAGGATCTTGCTCTGCCCGGCCATGCCCAGCAGCTGGTTGCGTGCGTTGATCAGCGCCTCGTGGCCTGCGCCCGACCGGTCTTGCAGCCGGAAGCTGAAGCCACTGGCGTTGCCCAGTTCGGGAATGGGTGGCGGGCTCAACGGGTAGATGAAGGCGTCGCGAATGCCCGAGAGCGCACCGAAGGCACGGCCGGCCAGCGCGCTGGCCGAGTGGGCCGGATCCTTGCGTTCTTCCCAGTCCTTCAGCGTCACGAAGGCAAGGCCCGCGTTCTGGCCCTGGCCCGAGAAGCTGAAGCCCATCACGCCCACGATGCTCTGCACTTCGGGCTGCTTCAGGATGAAACCCTCGACCTGCTGCATGACCGACAGCGCACGTTCCTGCGTAGCGCCCGGGGGCAACTGCACGTTCACGATGATGTTGCCCTGGTCTTCGGCCGGCAGGAACGAGCTGGGCAGGTGCGTGTAGGTGTAGGCCACCGCACCGATGATCGCCACGTAGATGATCAGGTAGCGCGCGGCGCGGCGCAGGATGCGCGCGACCAGGCTTTCGTAGCCCTTGGCCGTGCGCGTGAAGCCGCGGTTGAACCAGCCGAAGAAGCCGCGCTTCTCGGCATGGTGGCCGGCTTCCACCGGCTTGAGCAGCGTGGCGCACAGCGCGGGTGTGAGCGACAGCGCCATGAAGGCCGAGAAGGCGATCGAGGTCACCATCACCGCCGAGAACTGGCGGTAGATGTTGCCGGTCGAGCCCGCGAAGAACGCGAGCGGCACGAACACCGAGATCAGCACCACCGTCACGCCGATGATGGCGCCGGAGATCTGCTTCATGGCCTTGCGCGTGGCTTCGAGCGGCGACAGCCCCTCCTCGCTCATGATGCGCTCGACGTTCTCGACCACCACGATGGCATCGTCCACCACGATACCGATCACCAGCACCATGCCGAACATGGTCAGCACGTTGATCGAGAAGCCCAGCGCGAGCAGCGACGCGAACGTGCCCAAGAGCGCGATCGGCACCACGATGGTCGGGATGATCGTGTAGCGCCAGTTCTGCAGGAACAGGAACATCACCACGAACACCAGCGCCACGGCTTCCAGCAGCGTCTTGACCACTTCGGTGATCGAGATCTGCACGAAGCGCGAGCTGTCGTACGGAATGGCCCACTTCACGCCCTGCGGGAAGAAGCGCGCGAGCTCGGTCATCTTGGCGCGGATCGCCTTGGCCGACTGCAGCGCATTGCCGTTCGGGGTCGGCTGGACGCCGATACCGACCGCCGGCACGCCGTTCAGGCGCGCCGAGGTGGCGTACGACTGGCCGCCGAGTTCGACACGCGCCACGTCCTTCAGCCGCACGGTCGAGCCGTCGGTGTTGGCGCGCAGCACGATGTTCTTGAACTGCTCGACGTTGGCGAGCTGGCCGTTCACGACCACGGTGGCCGCGATGGCCTGGCCGGGAATGTTGGGCAGGTCGCCGATGGTGCCGGAGGACACCTGGGCGTTCTGTGCGCGGATCGCGTTGTTGACGTCGGTGGCCGACAGATTGAAGCCCTGCAGCTTGGCCGGGTCGATCCAGATGCGCATCGCGTTCTCGGAGCCGAACAGCTGGGCCTGGCCCACGCCGACGACACGCTGCAGCTCGGGCACGACGTTGCGTGCCGCGTAGTCGCCGAGCGCCACCGGGTCGATGTCCGGGTTGTCCGACGACAGCATCACGAACATCAGGAAGTTGTTGCGCGATTTGTCCACGCGCACGCCCTGCTGCGTCACGGCGGCCGGCAGGCGCGGCGTCGCGCGCGACAGCCGGTTCTGCACGTCCACCTGCGCAAGGTCGTCGTTGGTGCCGGCCTCGAAGCTGATCGTGATGGTGCCGGTGCCGTCGGCCTGGGCCACCGATTCCATGTAGATCAGGCCCGGCGAGCCGTTCATTTCACGCTCGATGACGGACAGCACGCTGTCCTCGAGCGTCTGGGCCGAGGCGCCGGGGTAGGCGACGTTGATCACGATGGCCGGAGGGGCCACCGGCGGGTACTGCGAGATCGGCAGCTGGGTGATTGCCACGCCGCCCATCACCAGGATGAACAGCGCGATCACCCAGGCGAAGATCGGTCGGTCGATAAAGAATTTGGCCATGCGGCGCGCTCCTGATTACTTCTTCTCGGCCGGGGCCGAAGCCTGGCCGTTCGCGGCGGGGGCTGCCGCGGGCGCAGCGGCCGATGCCGCAGCAGCCGGTGCGGCTGCGGGGGCGGCGCCAGGCGCGGGTGCTGCAGGAGCCGGGGCTGCGTTCGGGTCGGGCTTCTTCCAGGGCACGGCCTTCACGGGCGTTCCGGGCGGCATCATCTGCAGCTTCTGGAAGCCGTCGACCATCACCTGTTCGCCGGCCTTCAGGCCGTCGAGCACGACCCACTGGTTGTCCTTGGCGGCGCTGATCTTCACGGTGCGCTTGCTGATCTTGCCGTCCTTGTCGACCACCGAGACGGTGTCACCCTGCTGGGTGCGGGTGACGGCCTGCTGCGGCAGCGTGATCGCGTTGGTGGCCTGGGCCTGCTCGAGCTTCACGCGCACATAGAGACCTGGCAGCAGCTCGCCCTTGGGATTGGGCACTTCGGCGCGCAGCGTGACCTGGCCGGTGGTCGAATCCACCGTGAGGTCGGAGAACAGCAGCTTGCCGGGCAGCGGGTAGTCGGTGCCGTCTTCCAGCACGACGCTCACGCTGGCGGCCTCTTCGCCGCCAGCGCGCTTGTACTGGCCGGCGGCCAGCGCGCGGCGCAGCTTCAGCACGTCGGAGGCCGACTGCGTGAAGTTCACGTACACCGGGTTGATCTGCTGCACCACGGC